>Ga0302149_1000210_pt1 | contig 19264 bp, 17 predicted proteins | sample I_Bog_N1_1_FD_192435 | JGI IMG/M metagenome (GOLD analysis project Ga0302149, IMG submission 192435) | Peat permafrost microbial communities from Stordalen Mire near Abisko, Sweden - I_Bog_N1_1 | ecosystem: Environmental > Terrestrial > Soil > Wetlands > Peat | place: Sweden: Abisko, Stordalen...
TGAACTACAAGATGCCCCGCCTGCATACCCGGACCGAGGTACTCGACAATGCACACAAGATTGGCGAGATGCTGATTGGGATGAAACAGGGATTGCCCGGTATGGATCTGGTGATATTTCCTGAATATTCGACTCACGGCATCATGTACGATTCCAAGGAGATGCTCGAAACTGCATCCGAGATACCAGGTGCAGAGACGGAGATATTTGCTGCCGCGTGCCGCAAAGCGAATGTTTGGGGGGTCTTTTCTATTACCGGGGAGCGGCATGAAAAACATCCGGAAAAAGTACCGTACAACACGCTGATTCTGATGAACAATGAAGGTGAGATCGTTCAAAAATATAGAAAAATCATGCCGTGGGTACCCATCGAGGGTTGGTACCCAGGCAATCAGACTTATGTGTCTGAGGGCCCCAAAGGCCTCAAGATAAGTCTCATTATCTGTGATGACGGCAATTATCCAGAAATCTGGCGCGATTGCGCAATGCGTGGTGCCGAGTTGATTGTTCGCTGCCAAGGGTACATGTATCCAGCCCGGGAGCAGCAGATGATGGTTGCGAAAACCATGGCCTGGATGAACAATGTTTATGTAGCAGTAGCAAATGCGACCGGCTTCGATGGCGTCTATTCTTATTTTGGTGGGTCGTCCTTGATCGGTTTTGACGGTCGTACGCTCGGTGAATGTGGGACTGAAGAAATGGGAATTCAGTACGGAGAATTTTCACTAAGTCAGATTCGTGACGTTCGCAGGAATCAGCAATCAAACAACCATCTTTTCAAGTTACTTCATCGAGGCTATACCGGCAAGCTTAATTCCGGTGAGGGAGCTCAGGGAGAGGCCAACTGTCCGTTTGAGTTTTACAAAAAATGGATTGAAGACCCTGATGGTGCTCGGCAAGCAGTAGAAGTATTGACCCGGACAACGATTGGCACGCCAGAATGTCCTATCAGTGGAATTCCCAATAAATAAAAACAGCAACACAAGCTAAAAATTTCCGCCGCACGAACGTTGCGGCGGAGATGCATAACATCAATCTCGCTAATTGTTCCGACGACGGTCAAATTGTCGAGCTGAGCTATTCGAAAAGGGACTAGCCGCTTGAAATTCTCCTACCCAAGCCGACAGGAGAGTAATTTCGATTCGAACTATTCGTGACATCCTCAGGCGGAGATAGTGTCGTTCCTGATACCGGAGCTCGTATCATGTGACCATCCCTAGCAGCGATCAATTTATTCAACCGACTTGTCGTATTTGCAAGTCAAAATTGGGCAATCTGGCGATATTCTCTTCCGTCACGCTTTAGCGCGAGCGCTTCTTGCTGAGCCATTTCAAGCTACATCGTTTGATGTTTTCTACAATTTCTCAGTCGTGACTTCGCATTCTAGGAACAATTCCGCGATCAAATAAGGCTCTTGTCTCGCCTAATTTTCGTTGGGCATCTTCAGCAATCAATGACTACTTTTAAGTCACCTGTGATGCCGAGGTGTATAAGGCAATGACTTCGGGATTACGCCAATTGCTAGATTAGCGGCCATCATGCGGAACGCCGCGCCGAAGTTCGAGACCAATGCACAGTATCGTACTGACCTACCTGTGGAGCGGCACGTTGTAGCATCATAACTACAGCGCTGTCTAACACTGATGTCTATATTCGCGTGGTGAGATGTCGAATTGTTTTTTGAACGAACGACTAAAGTGCGCCGAATCACTAAAGCCCCAGTCGTAGGCGATGTCTGTCAATGACCTGTTTTGCATTCTTGGATTCCTCAAATCCTTGGCGGCACAGCTCAAACGCATACGTTGTATGTAACGACATACACTGTCATTACTTTGCTCAAATAAACGATATAACTGACGTACTGAGATCTGTAACTTTCTGGCTATTGAAAACGGCGTCAATTGTAAGTCAGTCAACGAGGTATTAATGATGCTCTTTGCCTGTAACAGTAAATCATTTTCCAGTATCCGTTCCTGGCGACCAGAGCTGTCCTCATTATCGTCTTTTAATGCGGGAATGAGCAAGTTCAGTAAAGCTTGCTGGACGGCCAATCCATCATCGAGTGCAGTGTCTTGAAGGGTGCTGTTGAAACAAATTTCATTTGCCAGAATGTGCAGTAAGCGTCCACTCAAACTGTTGCGTGATAGTTTGGCGATCCGCGTTTTACCTGTAGGTAAAAGAGTACTCAAATGCCTGCGGTTGAGGTGGATGGACACGTGCTCCATTAAACCATCAGGAATGATTTCACAACCGTAAGCCGCATCCATGAATGCTAAGTCACTTGGTGCCATGGCAAATCCTACACCCCCTTGTATTAATTGAGAATGACCGCTTCTTTGAATCACCAGGAAGCAAGATGAGTCGTCGATATAGTCCGTCTTAGTACTGTTGCGCACGCTATTACAAGTAATACGCTGAGCGTTGGTGCGAATTTTGGTTAATTGCAAACCGGAAATATTCTGAAGGAGAATGTCTCCGAGGAAAAGTGAGTGAGTTTGCGGTGCCTTTGCCTCAAATTGCCCACAAGCTGCGCGTAAAGCACCAAGCCAGTTTTCAAAATCGTGGGAATAGTCACTTTTCGGATTCATGACGGGCATCTCCTTTTTCATTTCCATGTTCAAGCAAATTAAATGCCAGAGTCGTTGACATGCCAAACACACTTGGCACAGTCAGACAAATGCCATGGCACGGATAAGCAAGATCAATGGCCGAGTCTGGCGTTTAATGGTGTTTGGTTTTATTGAGGAAACTTCTATGATCAATATTGAAACGCCGACTTACTATACTGCCACAAAAAAATACAATCTGAATTTTCCAGTGTTAGCGGACGATATTGATGTTGATGTCGTGGTCATTGGAGGTGGATTTTCTGGCATCAATACTTCGCTAGAACTGGCAGAGAAAGGCATCACGAATATTGCTGTACTGGAAGCCCGCTATGTGGGCTTTGGCGGCTCAGGCAGAAACGGTGGGCAGATCATGGCAGGTATCGGACATGATCTTGAAAAGATCCGTCATGAAGTCGGCGAAGAGGGAGTGCGTCAGATTTTTGAAATCAGTGATCAGGGTGCAAAAATCATCAAGGAGCGGATTGAGAAATATGACATTGATGCTGATTTTTGTCATGGTTATGGTTACTTGGGCTTCAATGGTCGGCAGGAAAAAACCTTACGTAGTTGGGAAAAAGAATTTAAATCATTGGGGTCTGGGCAGGAAATTCGATTTCTCACTGGTTCGGAAGTCAAGCAAATTATCGGCTCTGAGATATATCAAAGTGCGTTGCTGCACATGGGTGGTGGGCACGTGCATTCGCTCAATTTGTTGCTGGGAGAGGCACAGGCGCTAACCGGTTACGGTGTGCGAATTTATGAAAATTCGCCAGCTGTGGAAGTGCAATATGGGGAACGCGTAACTGTACGTACCGCGCGCGGTTCGGTGCGCGCCAATAAATTGCTTTGGGCATGCGACAGCTTTCTCAACAGGCTGGAGCCAGAGTTGCACCGGTCCACTATCAATACCTATGCGTTTCAACTCATGACGGAGCCACTTTCGACCGAGATGATTGAGCGCATTAGTCCGATCCGTGGTGCTTACAGTGATATCCGTCCGGTCATCGATTACTATCGCGTCACCAACGAAAACCGCCTCTTGTTCGGTGCTGCGACATCACTGATCGACTATGTTCCGCAAGATCTCAAAGCGTGGAATCGCCAGCGCATGCTGCATGTTTTTCCTTACCTCAAAGACGTGAAAATTGATCTCGCCTGGGGTGGGCCGATGGCTTGTACTCCGAATTTGTTTCCACAAATCGGTACGCTGCCGGAGCGTCCCAATGTCTTCTATGTCCAGGGTTACTCCGGCTTTGGTGTAACTCCTAGCCACATCATCTGTAAAGTTCTGGCAGAGGGAATCAGTGAAGGATCGGTGCGTTATGACCTGATCAGTTCAGTCAGGCGTCCGACGATACACGGCAAGGATCAGTTCAGACCGCTGATTTGTACCGCTGGCAAGGTCATGCACCAATTGTCAGGCTACTGGAACGGTCGTCGTTGATATGCTCCCTTAATCACAACCTAAATTTTTCGCTTCATCATTGAGCATTACTACCCATTCAACAAGGAAATTTTATGAGCTTACAGTCTCTTTCTACTGCATTGACGCTAGCCGATTTGCTGCCCATTGGTACTGTTGCCGATCTCGGTTCTACGATTCTCGAAGGCGAGGTAAAAGCTTACTTCAGGCCTACCTTGGCAAGTCCTTCTGATCCCGTCCATGCTGGTTATTTTGGCGCTTCACGCGGAAAATTCCGCATGATCTATCCATTCACTGAACAGGCGACAGTCATCGTCGGAGAAGTCACCATGACCGATGAGATAACCGGAAAAATCAGCCACTATAAGGCGGGAGAAAGTTGGCTCGTGCTCAAGGGCACACCAGTTCTTTGGGACATCCAAAGCGATACCTTCATCAAGCATTATCTCGGTGCAATCTGATGTTTACATCATGATCCAGCTAAGCGCTTCCCGCATTCAATCGCAACGAATGTGCGGGAGCTCTCGCGGTAGAGCAGCGGCGTACATGTAAAATAATTTGTTGTTGTCGCTGCTGCACCGGCAATGTGGCCAGATGATCATGGTGTAATGCTTTGGTACGCGAACGCCTTGTCAATTCCTGCACTGTCCTGCGTGTATTGGTCCCGGTTTGACGTCAGATCGAAGCGGTTTGACGGCGTCTATTTCCTCTTCTCGTCTTACGTTCCGGTCATTTTTTTCTGCTAGTGGCAGTTGGGCTTTCATTTTATCGTCTGCATGCAGTCAAGCCGATGTATTGGCGGTATTGTCGTGGTGAATGAAATGATGCGCCGCACGATATTGCTCAATATTTTTTCCATTGGCTGCTTTTCACGTCCCTCGGGTATCAGATACTCAGTCCAAAAAATAAATGCAAAAAATTCTAATATCTAATATATTAGTAAAAAATATTAAGGAGCAGGAGACGATGCCGATAATTCTCATATCATTCAAGTCGCCCGGATATCTAATCTATTAGTTATTTGATCATTTTTCCAGGTGATCAATGGCGGTCAGTGTCATCTCTATAGAGTTGACTAAGGTAAATATTTATTTCACTCGATGTGGTTCACTGGCAGTGCGCTTGGCGCGATATTTGCATACACGAGTGTTACTGGCATGTGATGTCGTAAATCGTAAATATTGTTGAGGATAGCTTCATGTTGCACGAGAAACTATTGGTAAACACTGTCCATGTGGATGATGTCGACGAACAGGCAAAGATGCTGATTGATTGGGAGCAGGAATACCAGCAGCTAGGTCATGGAAAATTTGCGGGTACTGTGTCAGGTGCGGCGATCGGTGAATTTACGCTGATTCGTGAGACCACCAATATGGCCCTCCACGAGCGCATCATGCCGCCCGAAGAGAAGATTGTCATCGGCATGTGTTTTGCCAGGGAAAATTCGCCTAGTTTCAATGGTAGGTTGTTCGATCAGAATTCTCTCTTGATCATAGACAGCCAGCGCAGCCACGATATGCGTACTGAAGGTTACCTTGAGATGCTGGCCATTGCTGTTGATCGCGACTATTTCTTTTCCAGACTCCACGAGCACGATGTTTGCATGACGATTGACGCAATCAATGCCACCGTCATGCAACTGACTCCGCGTGCCGCTGATATGTTGCGGCAGTATTTCGTCATAGTGTCAGATATGCTCCAGAATCGTGCTCAACATCTGTCTCCGACACTGACGCCGCGCATGTTGGCCAATAGTGCCTTGAGCAATATTCCACTTGCGATTAGTTTGAGTACGCCAGAGCAGTACCGAGACACACTACCGAAGCAGCATCGTCGGGACCGGATTGTTCAGTGTGCCATCGAGTACATGCGCAAAAATTCTTGTGAAGAAATCGGTATTCTCGACGTATGTGCGGCCACACATGTCAGCCGCCGCACCTTGCAATATTGTTTTGAAGAGCGTTTGAATATATCGCCATTGCAGTATCTGAAGGCGTTGCGTTTAAATCAGGCTCGACGACAGCTTAGACACTTGATGGAGGTGCAGGCGATGCATGCCAATCAGAACACTATTGCGAATATCGCAGCGCTATGTGGGTTTAATCACGCAAGCCGTTTTGCGTCAGATTACAAGCGCATGTTCGGCGAATTGCCATCGCAAATCAAAGTCTGACAATTTCCTGGGGAGGAGATAAAAATGCGAGCAATTATTGCAGATGTGAATGAGCCTGACGGCGAAGCTCGATTTGGTGCGGTCATGCGTAGCCTGTTCGGTGATATACGTCAAAAGTTCACCAATCTGGGGCGGCCGGAGGCGCGTCTGATTTCGTCCTCCTTCGGGCGTTGTCAGTTGTCGATGCTGCAGGCGAGTCAGCATCAGGTGGATGGTGAGCATGTGGCCAGACAAAGCTATGATTCCGATGCGATTAAAGTGTTGTTGCAGATGTCTGGTCAGGCACGCTTTTCACAAATGGGTGAGGTAACGCATCTGGCTGACGGTTCCTTACTGGTGTATGACCCCACTCAGCCATATTCATTTATCAATGAGACTTCGATACGCCTGGTGATGTTGCAGTTGCCTCGTGGCGTGTTGTCCAGTCGTACCGATACACCGTGTGATGTGCGCCAGCATTATGGCGCTGATGCCTCAGGTCTGCCACGTGTGCTGGCATTGATGTTGGCTTCGGTCAGTACCGATATCGCCTGTATTGATGACGATTCGCGCAAGCACATCGGTGATACCTTGACCTCGCTGGTGTGTGCGATCACCAAGGGGCGTGAGCATGTGGAGGGGGATGATACGATTTCAGCCAGTATTCTGCGCCAGCGCATCCTTGATTTTGTGCAAAAAAATCTGTTTGATCCTGAACTGTCGATTGAGACCATCGCAGCCTCTTTGCGTTGCTCAAAACGCTATTTGCATCGCACCTTCGAACAAGAGGCGCTGACACTGGAACGTTATATTTGGGATGCCCGTCTGGAGCGTTGTCGCGCCGCATTACTGGGGGCACAGGCCGGACGTCTGTCACTGTCGCAGGTCGCATTTTCCTGCGGCTTTAATTCCAGCTCACATTTTTCCCGCGCATTCAAACAGCGTTATGGCATGACCCCGCGTGAGTTTCGCCATCTAGGCGACGCGACTTCTTCTCCGTTCATCGAGGTACAAAATTCGCCAGCATGACACTGGAGAAATGTGGTGCGGAAAATAAAAAAATCAGGTTCGGATGTTGTTCAGAAAATCCTGATCTGGAGTATTTGTTGCCAGATTTTTTATTGCACGTAATTCATCATCGTGTTTTTCGTTTTGATATGGGTGTGGAAAAAGCAGGCATGTAGGGGCCTCTATATACAATGAGCTCAGTTGATTGATGGAGGCAAGAGCAGAAGCATTTCATCTTTTTCTGGATCTGGCCGTGGCGAGTGCACCTTCAATAAAAAAATGGTTCCTCATTGATCAAGAAGTTGCTTGCAGTTTAGAGGTACATTGATCCGTCCTGTTCGATGTCACGTCTGTGCATCAGGAAGTTAAATCATCGCCGATATTTGGTACAGACATGAGCTGTACTACCTGCACGCATAGTTGGCGATCACCATAAACATACACGATGGCAGAGGAAGTACCGATATGAAGCTATATCAACGCTTAACAACACACCTCGATCAAGGTGTGATCGGGTTCCCTACGGCACTGTCTAGTGCGGTAGGGCTGATCATGGCTAGTCCAGTGATCTTGACGGCAACGACAGGATTTGGCATGGGGGGGGATATGTTTGCATTGGCCATGTTGTTCGCGTTTGTGATGATGCTGGCACAATCCACAACCTTTGCCGAAGCGTCGGCAATTCTGCCCACATCCGGTTCTGTCTATGACTATATTTCTTGCGGGATGGGGCGTTTTTTCGCCATTACCGGGACCATTTCTGCGTATGTTCTGGTGCATGTCTTTGCGGGTACTTCCGAAGCCGTGCTCAGTGGGATTATGGTGACGGTCAATTTCCCTGGGCTGCACCAGATGCTTGAGCAGAGTGGTGGCTCCTGGATGGTCGGTGTTGGCTTGTTCGTCGTGTTTGGCATCCTGAATGCCTTTGGCGTCACCATATTTGGTAAGGCAGAAGTGATTTTGACGGTCGGCATGTGGACTATCCTGATGATCTTCGGCGTGTTCGGTTTGCTTTTGCCACCAGCAGTCCCATTGGCGGGCTGGTTTGGCGCGTCCACGGTCGGTACTAGCTGGGACGCAATTCTGTCGATGGTTGGAATGGCAATGTTTATGTTTGTCGGATGTGAATTCGTCACTCCGCTGGCACCTGAGTTAAAAAATTCCTCACGTAACATTCCGCGTGCAATGGCGGTCGGACTCATTGGCGTCGCCAGCTGTATGTTTATTTATGGCGCAGCAATTAAGCGTCAGATCGTCAACATTGCCTTGAATGCCGAAGGAACACTGCATCTGCTGGATACGCCTGCCGCCATTCCTCAGTTCGCCGCGCATGTAATGGGCCCAATAGGGCCGACAATCATAGGCTTTGGCTTCCTGTTTGCCGGAGCGGCAATGATCAACGCACTCATGGCGGGCTTGCCACGGATACTTTATGGGATGGCACTGGATGGAGCCCTTCCCAGTATGTTTGCATATCTGCATCCGCGGTTCAAGACACCGGTGGTCGGGATTGCCGCGGCGGTAGCTGTTCCCTGTGTCAATGCATGGTTCATCAAAGGCGATCTGGACCGTATCATGCCATTGGTGCTTGCTGCGGTTTGCTCGTGGGGTAGCGCTTATCTTCTCGTCACAATTTCTGTGGTTGTACTACGTATCCGTCGTCCTGATTTGCCGCGCGCCTATCGTTCACCGTTGTTTCCGCTACCGCAAATCATCTCATCGGTCGGCATCATCATCGCGATTATCTACATCACGCCGGCGGGAATGAATCCACGTGATATTTATTTGCCATTCGGCATCATGCTGGCAATCACTGCGTTGTATGCCTTGCTCTGGACCACGGTGGTGCAAAAGATCCGTCCCTTTGAATTGGTGCCGGTGGAGCTCATTCTGGAAGAAGAATTTGCCCGTACCGATGCCAAAGAACTGGGAAACTGAGTACATGAGCTGGCTGACTTTTTTTACGCGCACTGAGGCCGCTATGCCTGCTGGGAAACGGCCGCGGTACATTGTCGGATATCGTCCTGGTGCCACCTTAAAACGTGTACTACTGGATATAGGTGATCGTTGCACCAGTCAGATTCATGGCGCAGAGGCAGAGCTCACCACAGCCGATGGCACAGTGCATTTGCATGTGCGGGAGAGGGTTCACGCACAAAGCATGATGCACGTCGTGACGCTTGAGTTTTCGCTAGACATTCCGTGTGTTCCGGTCAGTGTTGGTACTGTCGATATCCGTCATGCCGGGATGTTTCGACGTCAAGCGCTGGAATGGCGAGTCAAACAAGGTGCGTGTGGCGATTTTCAATCGCTGTTGATGCACGTGAGTAGTAGTGATGTCTTATCGCAAGCGCTCATGCAGCTAGATTTTCAGCGCTGCCAGCTACATGCAAATGCAATCGGATACCAGCTGAAGATCGAGCACTACGGTGCCAGTGAAGTCGTTACCCGGTTGCCTGCCTTACGTCGCTATATTCGGCTAACACCGGTACAGCGTAACGCATTGCTGAGTGTATTTGTAGCATTTCATAGATTGCTGCAAGTCTGATAATTTTATCCCTTTGATGGAAGAATAAACATGAACGAAAAATCCATATGGATTCCGGTTGGCGCACTTGGAGATGCCTTTTCCGTGGATAACAATGCATTACCGATCGTCTCCGATCTGAACGGTAAAACACTGAATCTGCACTTTGAAAATGGCTGGGCTATCGAACACATTTTTATGGACGGGGGAAGGTTGAATTGGCGCGGTATTGCCGGTGATGTTCAGGGTGAAGAAGGCCGTGAAACCTATACTGTCACACACCCGCGCCCAGGAATATATTTCGTTGATTTCATTAAATCTGGCGAACGGGCGACCTCGGTCAGCATGATCTTTGATCTGAACCGGCAGGTGTTTACCGCACTCATTAGTCAGTTGCCGACAGCTGAACAGGCAAACGAATCATTTTTGAAGAAAATCGCAGCCAACAAAGCGTTGACCAGTGTCTCGGCGTACTTCCTGAGCGGGGCGATTGACCAGCCATTTACCGCCAATACCCCGCGTCACACACTGACCGATGAGCTGCTTGGAAAACGTATCCACTATACGTATAGTCCGACCGAAAAATACGAGCACACTTATCAAAACCAGAGTTTTTACGCATGGCAGTGCCTGAGCGGATCTGAACAAGGATTGGCGGATGCGGATCTATGCCATTACTACAAAATTGACGACCAGTTGTACTGGTTTGTCTGGCGCGAGAAAATTGTGCCAACCCTCGGTGTAGTGATGATTGACTTGCTTAACCTCAAGACGACGGGCAAGATTTTTGGCTATGCAGCGAATGATTTTGGTGATACGACCAATTTCGCGGTAGGTGCGCATGCCAAGGTGGTCAGTGATTTACGGTCCAGTACTTGAGCGATGGGAACACAGATGAATATGAAAGGTAAAACCGTCTTGATTACCGGTGGTGGTACCGGTATTGGTGAGGCTTGCGCACGGCGTCTTGCCGCTGAACATGCGCATGTGATTCTGATGGGGCGTCGCGCGGAGGTATTGCAGCGCGTGGCAGAATCAATCGGTGCCGCCACCGTAGTCGGCGATGCGGCGCAAGCTGCCGATGTACGTCGCGCCGTACAACTGGCGCGTACCCAGTTCGGAGGTCTTGATGCTGTGATCGCCAGTGCGGGCGGTTTTGGAATGGGAAGCGCCACCGCAACCGATGACGTGGCTTGGCAGGCCAGTCTGAACGCTAATCTAACTTCAGCCTTTGTCGTAGCGCGCGAGTGCCTGCCTGCGTTGATAGATCGGCGTGGAGCGATGGTGCTGGTGTCGTCGATCGCCGGTCTTGCCGCAGGGCCCGAGGTTTGCGGTTACACCACCACCAAGCATGCAATGATAGGTTTGGCGAAGTCATTGGCACGTGATTATGGACCGCTAGGCGTACGTGTCAACACCATCTGCCCAGGATGGGTACGCACGCCGATGGCTGACGACGAAATGCAAGTGTTGATGGATAAGTATAATGAAACGCTTGAGAAGGCGTACGCACGGGTCACAGCAGATGTGCCCTTACGACGTGCTGCAACGGCAGCTGAGATCGCCTCACTATGTCGTTTCCTGATATCACCTGAGTCATCCATTGTTACTGGTGCTGTACTTGTTGCTGATGGTGGTTCGACGATTGTTGATGTGCCGACGTTGGCATTTACCCGTGATTGAGGTGGCGCATATGGTCAATCACTCATATGTCAGTCTCGATTTTTCTGGGCGCGTCGTCATCGTCACTGGCGCCGGTCAAGGCATCGGCAAGGCAATTGCAGAGAGCTTTGCCGCGCATGGCGCCCATGTCGTGGTGGCTGACCTGGATAGCGCACGGGCTGAAACGGTTGCGCACACCATTCTGACCAACGCCGGGTTAGCATCGGCACGCCACATCGACGTTTCCAGCCAGACCGCTATTGATGCGTTGATCCATGAGGTCGTTGCGATCCATGGTCGTCTCGATGTTATCGTCCATAATGCGGCCTATTTTCCCCTCACCCGTTTTGAAGACATTACGCCTGCCATCCTGGAACGTACCTTCTCGGTAAACCTGAGTGCGGCCTTCTGGCTGGCGCAGGCAGCTCTGCCAGTATTTCGCCGTAGTGGCGGGGGACGTATCCTGATTACCTCCTCGGTCACCGGCCCGCGTGTTGTGTATCCAGGTCTGGCGCATTACGCCGCATCCAAAGCCGGTGTCAATGGTTTCATTCGCGCGGCTGCACTTGAATTGGCGCGCGATGGCGTGACGGTCAATGGCGTGGAGCCGGGTATGATTGCGACGCCTGCCACTGACAATCTGGGGGATACTGCACATACGGCGCGGTTAATGCAGGCGATTCCGCTGGGGCGTCTTGGCGTACCTCAGGATATTGCCTCAGCCATGCTGTTTCTGGCCTCTGATGCCGCCGCCTATATCACTGGGCAAACCATTGTCGTGGATGGTGGTGCGCTACTGCCGGAATGCAATGCTCTGACGGTTTAGCTAAAATGTAAGTTTTGACTCTGATACTTAACCAGGACTAAGCGCCAGGCAAAATCGTTCTAACGCGACCGGCACAGTGAATGTGCCGGTCGTATTTTTTTAAAGGTGTTTTATCAAGAATTCAACCATTCCTTCGCTGTCACTGTCAGAAAAAGCGTCATTACGCCTGATTATTTTATTGGGTGTTTTGGCGGCACTGCCGCCGCTTTCAATTGATATCAGTCTGCCGGGCTTACCTGCTATTGCCAAAGAACTCGGTGCATCAGATGTGATGATGCAAGCCACACTTGGTGGCTTCATGCTGGCATTTGCACTCGGACAATTATTCTGGGGACCCTTGTCCGATAGATATGGCCGGAGGCCTGTAATTCTGGCGGGCTTGTTCATCTATGCTGCCAGTGCTATCGGATGTGTCGTCGCCAGCAGCGTGTCTGCGCTGGTAACTCTACGTGTATTACAGGGCTTTGGCGCTTGTGCGGCAACCGTCGCTGGCAATGCCTTGGTACGCGATCTTTTTGTGCAGTCCGAGAGACGGGCAATGGTGCAATCCGTGGTGACAGCCGTGATGAGTCTCGCGCCAATTTTTGCGCCATTAATTGGTGCCGGATTGATCGTGATGGTGGGATGGCGAGGAGTATTTTTACTCCTGGCGATTGCCGGACTCATGTTGAGCATGGCAGTATTGATCATGCTCAGTCAAAAACGTTTGCAGGGTAGCGCTGCTGCCAGCGCGGCTCAGCAAGTTGCTTCTCACTCTATGGGGAGCGCAGTCTGGCGCGACTACCGTGCCTTTCTTCGAATACCAGCTTCGATTCCGCTGGCCCTGGTCGTCGGTCTGACTTTTTGCGGGCAGTTTGCCTTCATTAGTGGTTCGCCATTTGTCTTGATCAATGCCTTGCATGTGTCGAGCACAGCTTACGCTGTTGTTTTTTCAGTGGCATCTGCTGCTGCCTTGATTGGGGCGGTCGTCACGGCACATAGTGCGCGTCGTGGGGTAACAGTCACGCTGATATTACGCATTGCCTCACGCGGTTTAGGTGTGGCTGGTGTGTTGTCAATCGCGGTGGGTTTATTGATTTCTGCAGTCCCATCTGGGACGTTCTGGCCAGTCCTGATGTTTGCTGGTGCGATGGCAATATTCTCTTTTTTTGCAGGGATGCTCACACCGACCGTCTATACACTTGGCCTTGAACATGCCGGCGATATGGCAGGTGTTGGTGCCGCCGTACTGGGGGCGACAATGATGACTGGTGGGGCCTTCGGCAGTACGGCCGAAGGTGCGATTCCCTTGTCTTCCTATCTGTCGATTGGTGTATTGGCGCTGTTTTCCGGAGTATCGGCGGCGATTGTGGCGGCAATGGCATTGCGCATGCAGCGTCAATAGCAGAGCCGTAGCCGCGCGCAGTCTTCCTCCTTGATTTTCCTGATGTCCCTGATTACTTCGCAATGCAGGCTAGGCTTGCGATGCGCCCGTACTCTTCACTCTAGGAGAGTCGGAAAATTCTCCTATGCCACAGGTTTTCCTTTTTCTCCCTTTTTCTCCCTTTTTCATTACTGTGACGTTTCTCATCTGCCAATGGGGCGATGAGATGCATGCTTTCCCAATCCTGCTTGACGGTGACCGCTTCTTGTCATGCCAATCGTTGTATTGAGTGCGTTTTTTTGGTGCGCAAGGATATCCATTTTCGGCAAGTGGAAATTTGGTTCTTGCCGTTTGCACCACTTCTATCGGGCATGAATTCTGGTTTCCTTGCGGGGTATCTACAAAACGCGCATGAAAGCTGTGACATTCAATGAAGTCACGTTTTTCGAGGTCTATTTTCAATGTCAACGCCTTTCCTGTGTGCACTTTCTCGCGACTGAACGTTTTTTTTGACAGCACATTTCGCATTTTTTTAACAGTTTTTTGCGCGGCTCAATTTGTTTGCTAAATATGGATAACGGTTGCGACTTTTTGCCTTCTACACTGACATCCGTAAGTACACAGACCAATGCGTTACGTGATCTGCAAAGTTATCGCGGCATGTCTTAAAGAACGCACTGCGAGCGCGCTGTAGCGGCAAGTTTGGGTCGAACAAATAAAGGTGGGCGTGACATCTGCGTTCCTCAGAGGATGGTGTGCATTATTTGAATCGGGAGTGATAGTGATGAAGGTAAAAAAACTGACAGGTGTACTCTTGGCGTTGAGTGCAGGTTTTGCCTGTGCTGCTGGGACGGTGCAGGATTTAGGTAGCAGCCTGACCTCGCTGGGGGCAGAGAAAGCCGGTGGTCAAGGCGTGCCTGACTGGAAGTCTGAAGATGTTGCCTTGCCAGGCTGGTCGTACGGAAAATTGCGTAAGGATTACTTTAAGTACAAAGATGATAAAGTCGTCGAGACCATCGACGCTTCAAATGTCGATAAATTCGCCGATAAGCTTACGCCAGGTCAGATTGCCTTACTCAAACAGGTAAAAAACTACAAGATGGATATTTATCCATCGCATCGCTATTGCAGCGCGCCAGAATTCGTTGGTGAAAATACCAAGAAAAATATCAATGTTGCAAAGATCGGTGCGGATGGCTGGAGTTTGTCAGAGGCAGTGATGCCGGGCGAGCCTTTCCCGTTTCCGAAGAACGGTCTTGAGGTGATGTACAACAGCAAGATGCGTTACCGTGGAGTCGGTCAGGACTTCAAGAATACCGTCACTGCTGTCTCGCCACGCAAGGGCAGTAGCGAATGGATCAAAGCCGGTTCGCAGCAGACCGTGTTCTTCCCTTGGGGCGGTAAGGGCAGCGTCAATCTGTCAACCTTGCCAGGCGTGGAGTATTACACTTATTTTGCCTATTCATCGCCGACCGCGCTGGCCGGACAGGCACTGGCGATTGCCAATTTTCTGAATCAGCCCGGTAGTGAGACTTTCTACTACTTCCCTGGGCAGCGACGTGTGCGCCGCATGCCGGCCTATGCTTACGACTCGCCACAAATTGGGTTTGAAAATCAGTACACCCTCGATGAACCGTTTGTGTTTAACGGCACGATGGATCGCTTTGACTGGAAGCTGGTTGGAAAAAAGGAAATTTATGTCCCTTACGGCAGCTTCGGGGCAGTCAACTTCAAGGGCAAATTTGAGGATATTGCGACACCCGATTTTATTGCCCAGAATGCCCGACGTTATGAATTACATCGGGTACTGGTGGTGGAAGCTACTGTCAAGGCTGGTGTCCGTCATCTGGCACCAAAGCGCACCTTCTATGTCGATGAAGACAGCTGGAATCTGGTACTGGCTGATGACTACGACGCCCAGAACAAACTGTGGAAGCATCGTGAAGGCTATGTGATCCCTGTGTATGAAACAGGTAGTTGTGACATGGCAGGTTTCGCACAATACAACCTCGCGGAAGGTCGCTACGTCTTCGATGAGAGTGCGGCTGGTACAGGCAAGGATATTAGCTGGGAGACAGATGGCAAGAATAATCCCCGCTACAAGGCAAGTTTTTATAGCGCCGACAATCTGCGCTCGATCAGCGATCGCTAATACCTGTACAGAGGGAGGGATAAATCATGAAAAAAAAGATCGGCTACTCAGTTGCGCATGTCGGTTCCACCATACAACGCAAACTGATTCCTTGTGCCGCTTTGCTGCTGTGCTCGGGTGCTGCACACGCATTTACTTTTGAAGGTGAATCGGTTTCCGGTAACTTCGACTCCAATGTGTCAGTTGGTGTCGGTATTCGGACCAGCAAACCAGGTTGTAGCAGTGTGATTGGTAGCACCAATGGGGTGGCGACACCAGCCACGGGTGTCGGTGCTCCAGCAGGCTGCGCAGATGTATTTTCGGGCTATAACGATCAGGGTAACCTGAACTATGGCAGTGGTGACCGTTTCACCACCTATATCAAAGGTACCCATGAGTTGTTGCTGAACTTGCCTGATGACGTCAAATTTCTCGGTCGTGTCAGTTGGTTGCATGATTTTTCCTCTACCAATGTGACTGGTTATGTCAGTGGCGGTGGTGGTAGTTCACTGCCAGGTGATACCGGTAACCAGTTGGAGAATAAATACCGTCTGCTTGATCTGTGGGTCAGTAAACGATTTTCTATCGGGGAAGACCAGGCGCAGATAAGGGTCGGTAATCAGGTCGTGAGCTGGGGGGAAAGCATGTTCCTGCCGGGCGGTATCAATCAAACGAATGCAGTTGATCTGATGCGTCTCTCACAACCTGGTACACAGCTCAAGGAAGCGGTATTGCCAGCACCGCTGATAGATTTTTCCAGCAGTATGGGGCGTGGACTTAGTATTGAAACCTATGTCCAGCAAGGTTGGCAGCCGAATTATTTCCCACCGGTTGGCAGTTATTGGTCAACGGCGGCGGTGGGCAATGGCGCCACTGAACTTGGCTTCCCGAATACCAGTACCCCGCGTTCCAGCGGACAGTATGGTGTGGCTTTGCGCTATACGCCAGAAGACACGCAACTTAATTTGGGTTTGTACCTGATGAACTACCATGACAAGTCGCCGGTGATGTCTACTTCCACGACCTCAACCAGTGGCTTTGCCTATTCCTATCTGGAAGATCGAAAAATGATTGGTGTCAGTGCGAACTTCCCTGTGGGTAACTGGGCTGTTGGTACCGAGCTGTCATATCGGCCCAAGGATGCCGTTTCGCTCAATACATCAGCGCCGGGCAATAGCACGACTTCGACCGGCTCCACTGCCTGTCTGTCAAATGGACATTGCTATGTTGAAACAGCCAAGTATCAGTTCGCCCTGACCGGTCTGTTGAGTTTGACGCCGAGCGATAACGGCACGATTTTGCATCTGCTTGGTGCAGATACCGCCACCCTGATGGCCGAGGCAGTCGCGATTTACTATCCCAATCTGAAGAGTTCCTATAATGGCGTCCCGGTGGCTGCTGGTCTGTGGGGCTGGGGTTATGACACCACTGTCAGCACTCAGGCCACTGGTAGCAGTACGCCCGCCGCTGTAGGTTCGCCGTTGTCATATGGTTATAACTTTGACTTCAGCTGGGTCTATGACGGTACGGTGATTTCTGGATGGCAGGTGGTGCCAGAGATTTATTACTTCCAGGCGGTCAAGGGGCATACACCAAATGCCACAGCGACTTTCATGCAAGGAGCCAAGACTGCCAACTTTATCATCAGTTTTATCCAGAACCCGGCTAAATGGCAGTTTGCGATTAACTATGCTGCATTCTGGGGTGGCGATACGATCCTTGATCAGCCTTTGCGTGGTCGTAATTTCGTCGGTGCGACGGCAACCTATAACTTCTAAGTCCCTTTTAACTACGTCCCTGTATTTCAGGGACATAGTTTTTTGCATTTTGACATTTATTCTAATTGAGCAAGAACAACATGGGTTCCAACCAACGCTTTTTTAGTCTCGACCGTTTTGAGGCGCTCGCTTTTTCTTTACGCATTCCCATTTTGCTTGGTTTGCTTGTCTTTACGACACTGATGTCATTTTTTGCCTTACAGTTGCGCATGGATGCCGGATTCGAAAAACAGATTCCGACTCATCACGAATACGTCGAGACCTTTAAACAGTATCGGGACGATGTGCTTGGTGCCAACCGCCTCAATATCGTGCTTCGCACCAGAAAGGGCTCGATTTGGAACAAGGCCGCGCTGGTCCGTCTCAATGAGATGACCCAGGCCGTCATGTTTTTGCCCAATATCAATCGGCTTGGTGTGCAGTCACTGTGGACGCCAAACACCTTCGTCAATGAAATTACCGAAGAAGGTTTTCGCGCCGACCCGGTCATTGCCGGCACTATTACTCCGGACAGTCTCACGCCGGAGGTAATTGCGCATATCAAGGAAAGTACCATCAACGGTGGCTTCGTCGGTACCCTGATTTCGCGCAATCAGGATAGCGCCATGATCATCGCCGAAATCAATGAGTTTGATGCCAACGGCAAAAAAGTCGATTATCTGGCCTACAACACTTTGCTCAATAACGACATCCGTAAGAAATTTGAAGACGCCGGTTTTGAAGTACAGATCATCGGTTTTGCCAAACAGATCGGTGATGTTGCCGATGGTGCCCAAGGGGTACTCAAGTTTTGCGCCATGGCGCTGCTGCTCACGGCGATTGCCGTGTACTGGTATTGCCGTTCGCTCCCTTTTACGATTTTACCGGTGGTGTGTTCGCTGGTATCGCTGGTCTGGCAGTTTGGTACCTTGCGTTTGCTGGGGTATGGTCTTGATCCGCTGGCAGTGCTGGTGCCGTTTTTAGTGTTTGCCATCGGCGTATCGCATGGCGTGCAGCAAATCAATTACATCGTGCGCGGCATTGCTGCCGGACTGAGCTGCGAAGATGCTGCCAAGGCCAGCTTCAAGGGCTTGCTGATTCCTGGGGTATTGGCACTGGTGACGGCCTTTGTTTCCTTCGTCACCTTGATTCTGATCCCGATTCCGATGGTCAAGGAATTAGCAATCACCGCCTCAATCGGCGTCGGTTACAAGATCGTCACCAATCTGATCATGCTGCCGTTGGCGGCGTCACTGCTCAAGGTCAATAAAGGCTATGCCGATGGTGCTATGCGTGCGCAGAAAAGCCGTGCACGCTGGTTGCAGGTGTTGGCAAAAGTGGCACATCCTAAAATTGCCAAGCTAGTGGTGGTACTCACGCTCGCTTTGTTTGCGGGGGCAGTCTGGTACAGCAGCGACCGCCTGGTCGGCACCTTGCAGCCGGGTGCGCCTGAATTACGCGCCGATGCACGCTACAACCTCGACGCCACTTCGATCGCTGCCAATTACGACACGGGACTCGACTGGTTGACCGTCATTTTGGCAGCACCCGCGAACTCCTGCGATCAAGTCGTCTATGGCCGCTATCAGGATCAATTTGATGCGGTCATGCGTCATGTGCCGGGAGTGATGTCCGTTAGCTCATTCGCCGAGCAGATGAAGATTTACAACGAAGGTTATAACGAAGGTAATCCGAACATGTTCTCGGTGCCGCTCGACGCCGCCAACTATGCGGGTCTGGCAGTCGAGATCGGGCGTGTGCGCGGTTTTCTGTCCAAGGATTGCAGCATGCTGGCTACGCATCTGT
>Ga0302149_1000229_pt1 | contig 18437 bp, 28 predicted proteins | sample I_Bog_N1_1_FD_192435 | JGI IMG/M metagenome (GOLD analysis project Ga0302149, IMG submission 192435) | Peat permafrost microbial communities from Stordalen Mire near Abisko, Sweden - I_Bog_N1_1 | ecosystem: Environmental > Terrestrial > Soil > Wetlands > Peat | place: Sweden: Abisko, Stordalen...
GACGGGTTACGCGTTTGAAACAAACTACGTCATGGCAAGCCCGGAAGAGGCGCGCAAGCTCGCATCTGGGATTAGGCTTCGCAGCCCCTACGCCGTGATATCAGTCAAAGGCAACGTTGTTCAAGTTTGGGATGCCGAGTCGCAATCGAAGGCTGCAATGCGCAAAGATAGGTTCGAAAAATCAAAGCAAGACGTGCTCGATCTAGTCGCAAGCATGTCCCGCACTACCGCATCACAACTCAATCATGAGGCAAAACGACATGGCAGATGATTTCACGCCCGATGAAAAGCTCTCCGTCGTCGAAAATCAAATCGAAAATCTGCGCCGCGCGATGACATGGAGTTCAAATAAAAACATAATACGCGACTTAGAGGTTTTCAAACAAATCGCCAAGGACATAGCCGGGCAAAAGCCGTATGCGCCGAACCGCGCAAAAGACCGCCTTGAGCGCGCAATGAACCTGCACACTGACCAGCAACGGCTCGCAAAAATTGCGGAGGTTGTTCAAAGCGAATGGGCGACGATCCGCCAAGCTCTTGAACAGTTTAAAGGGGAAACGTAATGGCCAAAGAGATTGGACCAAAAGAGGCTTGGTTGCGTCAGCAACGAGAGAACCGCATCGACGAAGCGGCGCGTGATGCTGACTTGCCCGATAAGCTCCGGGCTAGGATTTCTCAGATCAAACCGAAGCCAAAGAAGGCCAAGAAAAAGGTAAAAAAATGAAGCTTTACCGGCCTCACATCCCCTTATCTGTCCGCGTGAAAGTCGCGGAACGGCAGTTCATGCAGCTATGCCCTGATAAGGCCGGACACCTAGTAGGCAAACCACATTCAAGCGGAAATAGGCTCAAGGCGTTGCTCCCGCTGTTGGCCGACGCGTTTGGTTGCGAAGTGTCCGAACTCCGGCTTGACCATGAACTAGCTCTTGCGCTGAGAAAGGTAGTGATTCGGAGACCTTACTTGCGCGGCGAAATATGGGTTTATGAGCCGGACGCCAACGATCCGGAATATCTAGTTTACCGGCCGCACGGCGCGCAACATGCCGCATCGCACGACGTAAAAACGCGTATCCGCGGCGAGCACGGGCAGTTCTCGGATATCGCCATGATCAAACGGCAACGGCGCCGGGAGAGGCCGGCGAAGCGCAAGGCCAAGATCCCGTCAAGGCCATTTCAAAAAAGGAAAAAGTGATGCCTGCAAAATCACCCGAAGCGATCAAGCGGAAAAGAGAGAACCGGCGAAAGGCTGCTCTTTTCAAGAAACTTGACGTTGCAATCAAGACTTCTGATTTTCCCGCTCAAAAGGTCATTAAGCGGCGGATGCTCGGACGCTGCACACTATCCAAAGCCGAGTTGAAAGAAATGCTCTCTAAAGCAGTGGAGAATACAAAATGAACGACTTTGAAAACCGCGCTATCGCGCCGCGCTTGCGATGGTCGCCGATTATGTCGCTAAGCGTCCTGGCGGTCGTATGCGTCATTGAGCTCGTAGTCGTATTGCTATGGCCAATTCCGCCGATCGAGAGAACTTGCGTTCAGATCGCCAACGCGATCGACATTGCCGGCGATTGCAGGAGGCAACCATGATGATCTTGTTAGCCGCGGCGATTGCGGTTCCAGTCGCTATTATCGCGTTCATAGTTTTCGCCTCCTGCATCATCGGCGGAAGGTATGACGACGATACGGACCAACTCTACGACGATTGCCCGTGGCCGCTGATCGACGGCCCTCTCGTGCCCCGCGGGAACAGCGTCCATCAAATTCACCCCAAGAACGAGGATATCTGATGCTCCGCTATACCCTGCCTCTGATTGCCGTCGCCATCGGCCTAGGAAGCCCGCCCGTGCGTTCGACGGAGCCGGGCAAGATAACCGTCAGGGAAGCCCTGAGCCTCGCTACGGCCCTCCGGAACCTTGACGGCCACATGATCGTCACCAAGCAGAACGGCGTCGAACAGACAATCATGATCCCCTGGGAGTTTTCGTCAGGTTCCCTCCGGCTGCGAATCGCCAATGATCTCGTCATTGCCGGCGCCGCCGAAGCGTCCCTTGAGAAGGCCCGGCAGGCCATGGTCAAGGAAATCCAGAAAGAGCACGGCGGAGCCGAGATCAAGCCGGGAACTCCGGAATACGACGTGTTCCTGAAACAGTATTCCGAAGCTCTCGATCAGCCGGCGGCGGGAACTCAGGATCTAGCCAAGATCAAAGCATCCGAACTTAAGCTTGATCGCAATGAGATTGCCGTGACGGTTCTTACCGCGCTGCGGCCGATCCTTGAAGTTGACCAATAGCCTCAGCGGACAACCCTGATCTTCTTGTGAGATTTGACTAGCAAGCCGTCGTCACCCGTGCCGACGGCTTTGCCTTTGGCAAGGATGGCGCTGCCGTCCAAGTGATCGTTAGTTTCTCGGAGATGCAGTGTGATCGCATTAACCGCTACAATGCAAAGAGCGCATACGATCAGGATCAGCATCGAGAGTTGCGACATGGCGTCGGCTACCGAATTTAGCCCGGCGAGCGCGGTCGCATAAAACGATCCTCGCCGAGCCCATCTGATCCATATCCGATCACGGACGCATGTTTGATCATGCGATGCCTGTTGGCTCACATAGATCAGCAATAAAGCCCCTGGCACCATAATCGCGTTGTAAACGTCCGGAACCGTCATGACTTATTCCTTGCTGCCCTTGAAGCGCTCGACCCAGAATTTGCAGAGAGGCATTGCTACAACACCGACAAAAAATGCCGACGTGTTGTGTAAGGCGGGAACAACCCGCAAGGTTCCGACTAATCCGTCAGTTGCAGTCACAACATAATTTCCGAACAGTCCACCGACTACGATGGAACCGACTATATCCCAAGGGTTGCTTTTTTTGAAAGAGAAAGAAACGCATATTCCTCCGGCAAAACCTGCGATTAAACTCTGCAAATCAAAGCCTAATGCAGGCAGGAAGTCGAGCACTAGAACCCCTCCCAACGAAAAAAGCCACCACCCAAGGTAGGCGGTGGCCTTTCGATACCACACAATAGGACGTGTTCGATATAGCTCAGTATTTCAGACTGGTTCCGATACGAATCATGTTCCCCGGCTTCACGCATTGACGATCGCCGCCTAGGCAAACCGAATTTGTCGCGGTCATCTGCCACCCGGCCCAGGTATCGAGCACGACGTTATTTGACAATCGAGTCAAAATGCCCGTGCCGATAAGTGGGGATAAGATCCAGTTGTGACCCGTAGCCGAGGCAGTGAGGATGCCGAAATCTTGCTCAACGAGGCCGGCGAACAGGTACAGATTGCCGGGTGATGCTGTAATGCCTGCCGGCAACACCGGCAAAGTCGGGACGCTTGGGAAGTTGAACGACGGCAGAATGTTCAAAAGGTTATTGATCGGAGATCCGACGCCGACACGCTCGACAAAAACGCCGGGACCAGAAAGAGAAAACCCGTTGCTGCTGCCGTTCAGGTTGGAAAAGCCGCCTTGCATCTCGGCGAACCAAAACGCGTTGCCGGCGAACTTGCCCGTATAGCCAATGATTGCATCAATCTCGCCTTGAACAATCTGAGTGCCGATCGCTCCACCGCTGACGGCGCCCGCGTTGCCGCCCGTGCCGATGCCGTAATAGAAACCGTTCGTCGTTGGATAGCCAACATAGGCCGCGGCTTTCGTCGGCAGATCCGCAGCAAGTGCGGACGTGCAAAACAAAACCGCAAGGATGGAAAGGAAAATCTTCATTTTGAGCAAGCTCCTTGTTGAGGGAATTTTATCCCTACAGAGGAATGTTGCATTGAACAATCCTGAAGATTGTACGATTTCCGACTTTGCTATAAGTTGTGCTTTGAGGGCAACACAATGGCAGAGGCATCCGGCCCGCAACTAACGTGGACTAACGTAGTTGCTACGATCGCTGTTATTTGTGTGATTGCCGGAGGCGGATACAAGATTGTTGAGTCTCAATTCGACTATGTAAGACAATCTTCCGATGCTTCTTTTTTGGATATCAGCAAGCAAATTCAAGAAAATAGAGCAGACATAAAAAACATCCGCGATGGATATCTAACTCTTCGAGAGCACAATTCATTCAAACAAGCACTAGACGATTCTCTTGTAGCGGTAGGATCTAGGCTGACGGTTCTGGAAACCGAACAGAGAGAGCTCTTAGGTCATTCCGCACACTCGCCGGTCGAAGCTAAAGAAGTAGATCAGCTTTCAATCTCCGTAGACAAGCGATTCGAACTAATTCAACAACAGATTAACGACATAAACAGACAAATAGCCGCTTCTATTCTGCAAAATGGCGTACCGACGCAACGCTCTCCGCCACTCCAAGGCCAAAGCAAATGATCCAAGTCATAGAAATGCGCTGCGAAGCTTTGAGGGACATGAACCGAAGTGGGTTGCGCAACTATTTCCTTGAGCACGTTCCAAGCATCCCGACACAAGCGGAATATTCCTTGGTTATGGCCCGTCAATCCGTCTTGGATCTAACGCACATGACTTACTACCGGGTGACGTTCGAAGAGATCGACGGACCGGGCGGAACAATTGTTCCATAAATGAATTGTGCTTCTAACCGGAGGCAAAGACTATGGGTTGTTTTTCATTAGGATGGATTGAACAGCTTTGTATCTGGCTTATCGTCGTCTGCGCCGTTGTCGCAATCATCCGGCTGCTTGTGCCGTTTTTGACCGGAATGATTGGAATCCCGCTCGTTGCTCAAATCATCAATATCGTTCTGTGGTGCGTAGTCGCTATCATGTGCGTCTACATCATATTCTCGTTGCTCGAATGCGTCCTGAGCGCAGGCGGGCCGCTGCATTTCCCGACTCGATAAAAAAGGCCCCGAACGCGAAACCGCATCGGGGCCTAAGTCACAGGGAGGAAAACGCCCAAGGAGGGCAGGCGCCGAAGCGCCTAGCCGGTTCCTACCCCATGTCAGGGAACAGCGCCAGCCTTGGGCGCGATATGAGCCAGAAACACCGGGCTAGTACGGTCCATAATCACGATATCCGGCCGGGCATAAAGCATCTGCTTCAGGAACAGCGGATTGATTTTGTGAGCCGGAACCGGAAGAGGCCGCGGAAAGTAGCCGCAGCCGCGGAGGGCATCGTCAACCAATGCCGAGCAAAAGACGTGGTGCCGAAGGTGGCCTTCAATCGCGAGCTCGGCAAACTCGAATAGGCCAGTGTAGTCGTATTTCTCGCCTAGGACTTCTGGCGATCGAAGATAATGCTCGAACTTGGCCGTCATGTCTGCGTCGGCCGGCAACCCGACAAATTCCTCATATTTGAAGTTGCCATGGTCGTAATCAAGCGGCCGTTCCTGCACGCCGCCCTCGGCATAGGCACCGATCACGGTTCCGCCAAGCATGACAGCCTCGGCATGAGCGATCTCTTTGGACGCTTCCCAAGGCGTCCAATCCCCGTAGCAATCAGCCACGATCGCATCGGACAGCAAGTCGTTGTGCCGGACAAGTCGGATGATAATCACGGGATACCTCCTAGGACACAACCGGGGCGATCGGTTCCGGAACGGCGGGAGCTTGAGGCACGGGCTGAGCCGCGGTCATTGGAACAGGGTTTATTGGGTATACGGAGGCCGCCGGTGCGTTCTTTGGCGCCAGGACGGCATCAGGCCCTATCCCGCTTAAAACCGTAGCAGCACGCGCCTGAAGGGCTTCAATCACTATCGGATCATGAATGTCTACTCCGACTAGGTTTTTGACCGTATCGGCCCCATGGGTCTGAGCATACGCAACGGCCTGGGCGACGATTTGGCTCTTAACCTGCACATTGAGCTTCCCGGTAATGTCCTGGCCTAGCCTCAATGCACCGTCGTGCAGCCCGCGAGCTATGATGTCGTTCAGCCTGTCGGACATGGCCTGCGTAGCATTGACGCCGGCTGTCTTGGCTACCGCCATAACCCATTTCGTCAAGAACGTCGCAATCACGCTGCCGAATACCGCAACAAGACTGCCGAGCAAGTCGGCAATCCAAGATCCGAGGCTGACAGAGGTTGCCGGCTCGGCCGGCGGCGCAACAACGACGGGCGGAGCCTGCACAAGGCCAACACTGCCGAAGTCGCCCTTTTGCAACTGAGCTTGTCCGATCGCAACGGGACCGGAGGGGGTGTCTGATTGAGCTTCCGCAAGTGCGGAAAATGCCAACGCTAGCAGGATCGCTGGCGCAAGTAGGTATCGAAACAACATCGGGTATCCTCCTATGAAGGGAATACCCGCTTTACCACTTCTGAGAATTGCGCGTAAGCGTCCCTGAGCTCTTTCAAGCCGTCCTCGAACTGCTTTTCTGCTGCGGCCGGGCTTTCGCTAAGCTCGTTGATTGCCGAAACCGTAGCCCTTGTTTTGACCGCATCAAGCATCGCATCGTGAAGCGCGGCTAGAACATCTGCCTGGGTCAAGCTCATGTCGTCGCCCCTTTTGCCGCAGCAACCGCAAGCTTGAGCGCGTCGATTGTCTCTGGCCCGGCCAAACCGTCAACCGATAGCCCATAGTTCCGCTGGAAGTTCTCGATAGCCGTCTTGGTTTCGTTGCCATAGCTGCCATCGACGTCGAGCGCGGGATACCAGCCGATATCGTTCAATGCCTGCTGCACCCATTTTGTATCTATCGTCGCGTCCGTCGTCGTTACCGAAATGCCTGACGGCATAGGAGGCGGGATAATCGTCGGCAGAGCAAGCGTAGGGTCTATCTCAACCATGCGCCGGCCTACGGGAATAATCCCTAATTGAGGGTCCATGTCGTTTGCAGCAAACTTTCCGTCTTCGGTATATTTTCCGACCGTCTGAATGTTTGTGCCGCCCCAGAGATAGGGCGAATGCATGTGATGAAAATCACGATAACCAAACCCGTTGAACATTTCGCCGTAGAAGCAAACGTGCTCCCACGTCCAATTGCTCGCTCCAACCTTGTCGAGGCCGTTCAGGTGATAGGCGGCAAGCGCCGCGGCAAGCCATGTCCGAAAAGGCCCGTTGTGCGGAATGTCCCGTGACCGGCTCGTAAGCGGCCAACCCTGAGCCGGATTTTTGTTGAAATCGCTCGATGCCTCGCGCTCGAAGGACGGGCCAATGAATACGGCTGGAACGCCGATCGCCGAAGTCACCGGAGCATATCGGCTTTTGAAGCCAATCAACCTGACCGCAACGTGATTCACAAGATCCCGGCATTCGGGCCGTACCGTCATCGCGGTTAAAAGCGACGAATATTCAGGTTTCAGCCGGGTGAAAGGGTGGTCCATTTTAATCCTCTTCCGGAATTTGACCCCAAGAACAATCAACGTATCCCGTATCTAGGAATAGGTCATATGCAATGCGCTTGACCGACAACCAAAAAGTACAAAGACGTATCAACATTTTGTCTCCCTTTCTCAAAAAAGCTCTTTGGCTTCGCATGCTACGTTGGCAAGTGACGCCGTTGAAGCTCCACCATACGCTAAATTTATATCAAACCAATAAGCAGTTCCTGGGGTTAATCCGGTTATAATGTTGCTCATAGAGATCGGAACGCTAGCATTCGATGTTATACTGGTTGCTTGCATAAGTGCTCCTACAACGGTGCCTGCAGGAGACGCCCCGTTAACCGGAGCCGTCCCGGTTCCATACGCGACTTGAGCTCTAGCTGATCCTGTAGCAGTGCTGTTTGACGCAATTGCATAAAACACAACTTCCACTCGACTCGATATTGATGGCGTAAGTTTGCATGTTGACCCTAATCCCTGCATTAATCCGGTAGAACTAGCCGACCCAGTTGGAGAAGATACAACCGAAGATGCTAACAACGCCGGTTGAGCTTCTGCTAAAACTCCCGAATTGTCATAAAGCGTATATTTATTATTAGTTGGCGAGATCGTAGTCGTTCCAGGCGCCAAACTTGTAGCGGCCCCCGATGTATAGCAATTGATGCCTGCTTTGTAATTTAACACCCCGCCCGATGTAGCGCAGAGCGATCCGGCAACCGTTCCGCCCGTTGCAAGAGAGGCCGCGGTGATCTGACCGTTAAAGACAACATTTTGCGTTCCCGTCGTAATCCCTAGCGCGACTGCGCCGGCATTATCGAGCATTGAGGCGTCGAACGTGCTGCCCTGCCCCTGTAGCGAAGCGCCGTTTACTGCCGTGTTGTAAAGGAATGCTTGCCCGTTGTTGGCTAGCGTCGGTGCAGCTATCGTCCCCATGATCACGGTATTTCCCGCCGCTGATGCGGGTGCCGACGTGCCGGAATTTATGTTTTGTGCAGTATGAAAAACGTTGCCGCTGAAAGTCGGATTTCCGCTAAACGTGCTAGACAATGCCGCTCCGTTGATTGTCGGAGAAGTCAGCGTGAGGCCTGCAACTGTCGTCGTCGTAGCTCCGAGCGTCAATGCCGTCGAACCAAGGGTTAACCCTGAGTTGACTAGATCGGAGTTTGTCACGAGCCCGGTAGCTGTAAAAGCTCCGGTCACCGTCGGAGACGCTAGCGTTAAACCTGATATCGACGTTGTCGTAACCCCTAGCGTCAATGCCGTTGACCCTAACGTAAGTCCCGGGTTTACAAGGTCGGCATTCGTTACAAGTCCGGTAGCTGTAAATGCGCTTGTAACAGTCAATCCTGCGATTGACTGCGATACTGTAAAAGCATTGGAATGCGCAAGATTGATCCCAAGGTTGTTGCTACCGTCTAGTGTAAGAGACGAATTGTAATTAAGTGCATAGGTTACAATTCCAGATGGAAATGTAACAGCGAGCGGATTCGATGCTGCAAAGCTAGATGATGTTGCCCCCGAAAGAGGCCCGATCGTAACTCCGTTGATGCGAATGTATAGCCCAAGAGTTGTTGACCACATGTCTCCATTGTTCGGAGACGATGGAGCGGAACCGGCAGGCATATTGAAGCCGGCTGCACTTCCGGATGAAGCAATTGTAACAAGAGGTCCAAGCATGATGTCGCCGGCTTTGTTTACCGGCGTATATCCAAGGTAATCTTGCTTGATCTGAAAACAGTAATTCCACTGTGCAGCGGTTAGTACCGCGCCGTAGGATATATAGGTGCAAGAAGCACCCCCAGGATTTTGAGCCAAAGCATTTGGCGCAAATTGCGTATAGAAAAACAGACTAGCTGCAAAACAAATAATTTTCTTCATCTGTTAAACCCCGGCGCATTTAAGCAAGTTTTTCTAAGTTCTTCATGCGGAACGACTGTTGATTCTTCCGGATGATTTAGATCGTGTATACGTTTTAGAGACGACATTCCCAAATCAGAAATAAGCATTTTGGCCGCCGCGGAAGAGAATGTCATGTGATAGTGCGACTTTTCATTGCGATGGGTTGTCGCATTAAGGTGAAGGAAATGATACTTTTCGCTGCTCTTAAGCTTTTCATAGTCTGATGCTGTCATTTCCCAAACTGGCATTTTACATCTTCCTTTAGGCCGTAGCCCATCCTGTTGAACCAGTAGGAGCACTACCTACTGTTGGATTCCCTGCTGTTCCTCCGGGTATTCTTGATGCATTTCCGCTTAAAAACAATGTGCCGCCGGCACCTACATTCCATTTTTGCGTACCCGAAATGGAACCTGAATTTGCAAATGTTATACCCGTCCCCAACGAAATAAACCCAGGACCGCATTGAAACCACGCTCCACCGTTAAAGTTTATGGCATTGGAGCTAGTTCCAAGAGTTACTACGATTGAACTAGACAAATTTACTTGCGCCATTGATCCACAGTAGAAATGAGCGCCCCCATTAACCGAGCTTCCGTCGCCAGCTATCTGATACGATGCATTTATGTTGATTGTTCCTCCGCAGCCGTTTGTTGAAAATGGATATCCGGAAGGTCCAAATGAACCAAACCCGCATCCTCCGTTGACATCAATGATACCGTCCTGATGAATTTGAATGCCTTGAACGCTTCCAATGACGGAAACATTTCCGTTAAAGAAAATGTTGCTCACTTCCAGAAGTGAACCATCTCCAATTTCTGCGCAAACCGCCACTGCGGAACTATATGGTTGCCACAAAACACCTGATGAGAAATACCCATTACCGTTAAATACTACCGGAGACGCGCCGTTTAAAAATAGAACATGGCAGCTAGACATCCGAGGTACAATAATGCTCGAACTATAAGGCGTGGTAGACGCCGCTACAGTTGCAAAAATGCTGCTTCCCAAGAAATCAAAATTCTGTTCGCAGTCTGCAAAAAGTTGATCAAGAGTATTGTACGCTCTCGCGCCGGGACCAAGCCCATCCGCAACCATTGGGTTGTTTGAACCTAGTGTGTTGTCTACATAAAATTGAGTGCTGACCATTCTAAATCGCGCCGGTGTGGCACCGCCAGATGCAGGAACGTTAAAACCTAAAACTTGCAAAGTGTTGTTGTCGTTGTAAATCTGAAAAGATTGCCCTGGGTATAGTTTCCAAGCGGCACCGCCAACTCCACTTACTCCCTTTGCGATAGGCGTCGAAATTGACTCATTGTTTACAATTGTGCATTTGAAATCCGGCTGCAACGTATTTCCGGCAGGAAATGTAATTCCAAAAAACGTTCCAGAAGTTAAGTCAATAGTAGCATTGTTGTGCTGCGGTCCAAGCGTCGTTGCCGTCGTAATTGAGATACGACCATTGTTCCACGACGTAGGTGTGATGATCCATAAACCCGCTGCGTTGGTTTTTATTCTGATCCATGAATTTATGCTTGCTGTGTAAGCCAATCCTGCGCTGTATCCTTGAATATTGTCAGATACATTCGGAGAAAACGTTATTGTCCCGCTTACAATGTAAACGTAAAACTCAAACCCGTTAAAAAGTGTAGAGCTCAGGGGCAAAGAATAAGGAACTGTTCCAGACGCAAGACGAACGCTGCTGTTGTAGCCAAGCGTAACCGACTGAGAGCTTGTATCAGAAACTATTCGACCCGCGCCTTGACCGATGCTTACCCAATTAGCTCCGCCGGAATCGGGATTTGACGTGTTGTTGTCAACAAGCGAAAGCCACTGCAACCCGACCGTTGCCGTTGACGCAACGATGGCACCTTGCGGATAACCTCCTACCGATGATGAAAAAGCCGAGTCCCATTTGACCGGGCCACCTGCTGCCTGCCATTGCGACCATGCCGATATCTGATTTAAAATTCCGTTGAAATCTTCTCCAAACGGAGGAACGCCGCCAGAGCCAACCGGCTGAAAACATAGCGGCGGAAAACCGTCGCTCATAGATGCTGCGCCCGGAGTGATTGAAATTTGCGATGCCGTCGGAACCTGATGCGTATATGGAGCGCTCGCGCCAGCGGCAAAGGGCAAAGCAAATTTAACAGGGATCTGCGACGAAAGCATTTCTTATTTCCTTACGGCGGATTCTGAAAGACTGTGAACGATACGCCCGACGTCCTAGGCAAAACTCCGGACCTAGAAACAATAGCAAGTTCAACCGAAGAAAGAACAAAGTCAAATTGATATGTCATAGTCAAATTCAGATTATCGACTACAAAACAAGCGCCCCTTCCAGGAAAAAGATTTAGCATCAATTGGTTGATCGATGAAATTGATCCATCGCATATATTTGCCAACGCTTTTGCAAATATTAAAGTTCTAAAACTTTCATCTGCCAACGAGTAATTGTTGGAAATTCCCGATCCATTGTAAAACGTTCCCTGCCCAAAGGTCAAAGAACCGGCTTCTTCAAATCCAAAATATTGCGATGATACTGGGAGTTGAATTGTGCGGGTAACGCCAACTATACGGCCCCATACGTCGAGCCCATATCCTATGGCAGTGTCAACATTCCAAATCGTATCATAAAAACTATCCATATCCCGAGTTGGATCAACATATTGAGCCATGTTGACGCAAAGAGCAGAAATTATAGGAGAGTTTGCATACTCTGAAATAATCGTAGACCAAGGATCAAACGGAGGTATCGTTCCAATGGGCGATACGCCAATCTGAAACGAACCTACCGAGTTGGAACCCGGAACTGGATTCGGATGAGGATATGGAGGTCCGCTCATGTCACAGTCACAACGACATTGGCCAAAGATATTGTTGGCTCTTGATTAATGTTGACAGATATCAGGTTGAGATTTGCTGTCGCGGACGTGATCGAATCTCCGCAAGTTACAGCTGCGGATGATGCCGTCGTGTCTACGCTTGTCGAATAAACTCCGGCACCGTTTGCTGTTCCTGATAATTGAGCCGTGATTGTCGTTCCGGTTGGAATGCCCGTTCCAGAAATGACATTGCCAATCCCTATTAGTCCCGAGACTGACGATACTGTGATTTGGTTCGCTGCGTTTCTTGTTCCCGTAAATGTTGCGCCGGCAAGCGAAAGAGAATTAGTGAGATTGTACGTTCCTGTGCCACCCGAACCTGTTCCGAGTGAAGCTATTGTAGTTCCAACCGGTATGGAATTTAAGGAATCGAAACCGGACAAAAATTGCCCGACGGCAAGCGTCCCTGACGTAACCAAAGTTACCGTCATCACAGTGTTATTGATGCTCGCGACGAATACCGCAGATGATGCGTTGTTTGATCCAACAAATAAAGTTCTAACCGCAGCCCACGAACCAAGCGCCGCAACGACTGCGGAATATTGAGTAGCGTAGATAGTTGATCCTATTCGAGCTCTTGGCGGTGATGGAGTGTTAGTCAATGGCGCCGTCGTCATCGCCGTTGATGACACGGTCTGCGCTGTGTTGATGGTATAATTCCCCGCGTTTCCAACCCCGGTTTGGAATGCTGCTATCTGTGTGCCTGGGACAACCCCGGCACCCGATACGGTTTGCCCTACGGCAATCGTTCCAGATGCAACCGCACTGACAATCAGTATGTTTCCTGAAATCGAAGCCGTAAAGCTAGCTCCTGAATTGGCTCCGTTAAACGCATTTACGATTGCTTGTTGAACAATGGTAGCTGCGTTAGACGGAACGCCTGAGCTATTAGCTATGTTGACTGCGAAGTAGACTTGTAGCGAGGACGGAGCCTGCCAATAGATAGTGTATGTCGGCGCTTGGCTCGGCGCATAGGCCGGATTTGGATCTGTGACAACGTAGCTGCTATTCCCGGCATACATTGGAATGCCGGGAGGTTTTTTCTTCCAGATAGCCAAGGCCACTGCGGAGGCAATTCCACCTGTCACAGCGATGTAAAGCGCATTTGCAGGAATCGTCACGCCTTGAATCGTTGACGATGAGTTTGTTGGATTGTCCGTCACGTAAGCGTCAAGCACACCCGCGACATTGAGCAAGTTACCAAGGATCGATGTATTCGAATTGATGGCGTTTGCCGCCAAAGTTTGCTGCCGGCGCCCTTCAAATTGTTGCGCTGTTTCTGTTGACGTTCCAATTACGCCGGAAATAATCGTAGCGGTGTCCCATCCTGGGATAGACTGATAAATTGTAACGCTTGATGGCACTACGATAGGCCCAGGCGTTACCGCAGCGAATGAAAGCGTGATAGCTCCGCCGGAAGATGGCAATGTCCCGGCCTGCGTGCATTGATACAGATTTCCTGACGAATCCTGAATCGTACCGTAAGTCGTCGGTCCGGCCGGAATATTCGCTCCCGACCCAACGCAAGAAACCTGCAACGTCGTGGCTTGCGCTGCGTTTCTTGTTAACCGATATATTCGGGCAATTGCATCTTGCATGCGCCCGGTAGCATAGGCAGGATCAACCTGGGTCGCGTAATAGACTATTGTTTGATAGGCGTTGTTAACGACCGCAGCTTGCGTCGAAGCAAGCTGACTTTCCGGGTTAGACCCGTTGAAATTAAACGTGACGTTGAAAGCTATGTTGTAGTCGGATTGCACCCCGGCAAGGATGGCCGGTCCCGACGGCGCAATCGGGCCTTGCGTAGTCCAAGAAATCGCCGGAACCGAGGTTGTGCCTACATTGGCCATTTATCCGGTTCCTTGCGGGTTTAAGACTGTGAAATTAGCCGCGCCGGTTATTCCGGTTATGTTGCTGATAACCTGCACCTGACCGGATACCGCGCGCCCGCTAAATCCCGTGATAAAAACTTGAGCCGAGCCAACATTAGCGACCGTCAAAGCAGCCGTCACAAGATATTGCTTTAGCAGCGCTAGAGGCGGATTTTGCCCTAGAATTTTTGTGAAATACGGGACGCCTTGCGTCGTATCCCAATAATATTCGCCCAAGAACATCTTAATGGCGCACGCTGCGGCTTGAGCTTCGGCTGTCGTCGGAGAATTTGCCGGCGGTATCTCCGATAACAACGCGATATTGCCGTTTGCGTCAACGGACAGATCCCAAGTCGATAAGTTTAGAGCGAGTGTCGCGGCCATAGTGCCCTTTCCTTACCAACTCGATACCACGTTTTTTGACCTATGGCACCGTGACCGGAACTCCATTGACATTAAACGATGTCGTAACGACGTTCACCGATCCGGGCTGCATCTGGATCTTGTTCGAGTTGACGTCTGAAAGCGTCATGCCCAAGGAGCTCGAAACGATGCTATTTCCCGTCTTGTCTGTAATCGCAAAAGTACCGTCAGATTTGAGCCAGATCGTCGCAGTCGGGTTACTGTTGAACACCCCGCCGATATAGATCCCGTCCGAATAGCTCAACTGACGATTTGAGCCCGGGATGACCTGTTGGGACACCCCGTTAGAAAGCTTTGAGATGTCCCGTGATGCGCTCAACAGGAAGCCAACGTCATTGGCCGCCGGATCGCAAATAATCGCCCACGGGCCTCCCTGAGCCCGGAAATAGGGCACCCCGTAGACAATCCCCTGCTTCACCTGATTTCCGGAACCATCTAACAGGGAAACGAGCAATTGAACGTCAACCGTGCCGGCAGTCGGCGGAGACCCCGATCCCGCATGAACCGTATGGACTTGGACAGGGATCATGATTTCAAGCTGAGCGATTAGTTGTTTGGCAATAAACATTGTCACCGACGAATCGGAATTTCCGTCAAATGGCGTTTGCTGCCCGGCTCCGATCGTCCCCGATTGCGAAGTTTGGGTCATTTTGTTCCTATGACGACGGCGGGATGATCGTCTTAGCGTACCCGGGATTGTATGCGTAGACGACGGACATCCACTGCCCTTTAGGGACAAGTGAGTCGAGCATCAAATCAAGCTTGTTGACTGCCCATTGTGACGGAAAGGTTGACGGTGCATTTCCGGGCGAAAGCGAGCTCTGTTGTGAAGGCTGAGCGGAGGCAATCCCCGCCAACAAACTGCTATTCACTTGTACCAAGCTACCAAAGGACAGTTGCGGATTGAACAGCGTTTTAACGATGATTCCTTGTTGGGTGAAAGCCGGGTAGGAAATCATGCCGGTAGCCGCGGAAATTACCGGAATGTTTGGCGTGTTTCGGTTGCCGCCTAGAGGCCAGATAGAAAGTGTGTTTCCCTTGATTATTCCCCATGAAATTCCGGCCGCCTTGGCACATTTGTCCGCCTGAGATCGAGCCGACCCAGAAAAATAAGCGTTTGAAAGCGTCGATGAAACGCCGTTGTTTTCAAATCCCAGGTTCATTGCTCGAGCAAATCCGGACATCATGTTTGAAACTTGTTGAGATCCCGAAAAGCTTGAAGCTGGAATAGCTATTGTCGCATCTGCGGCACCGGCTATGCAGTCAAAAATAAATGGAACGTCGGGTTGCGCTGAATAGTCGCCGTAAGCCGACCATATCGTTCCTGAGAAAACGATTGCTTGGCCTGCTACCGCATCGCCAGCAGATATTGTCAGTGTATTTTTTGGAACCAAATTGAACACTAAACCGAGCGTCGAAAGCTGATTCATGATGCTTGGCGTCAATCCCCAAATCTTGACGCGCGCGTTACTGTCTGCCGGAGCTCCCGAATTTTCTATTTGGACTGAGACACGAGACCCCGTGAGGTTGACCGTGTTAGTTCCGCTTTCGGAAAATGTGCTTGGCTGATTTGTTTGTGTGTTTTGTGCAAGCTGCACAGAAACCGAAATCAACCTTTGAACAAATGTCATCCCGTAAGACCAAAATTTGTAAGATCCGTTGGAGATAGATAGACTAGCTGCCAACGAGATCCTAGGCCCGTGTAGACCGGACTTGACGTTCCTTGCGTGTCAACAAAGATAAAATCTCCCGAAAATCCAAGGTAAACGTCCCGCACAATACGGTTGAGGTTTTGACAAATAACGCTTGCGATAATGACTGTCGTTCCGAGGCTCACGGTCATAAAGAGCCCGTAGAGAGATTGAGAAATCGATAGGGTAACGGCTTGATTGTTAACCTGCGTTTGCAACGTCTGATTTTGAAGCGGTTGAACCGATATTGTTTGCATCAGAACACCGTTGGAGTTTGACCCGGAAACGGAAACGGTAGCCGCTGAATCACTGATTGGCTAGGTGCTGCTGGCTGCACATTCCCAATTGACTGTTGCCCTGCATCTTGAGGGGATTGTGTGTTTGTAAACGTCGCCCCGGCAGTAACCGGAACTTGCTTGAACCACAACTCCGGTTGAATAAGCTTTGATCCTTGTTCCGACGAACGTCGCCAATCGATATGAGTGCAATTGGTTGATGTAAACGTATATTCTGGCGTAACGATATCAAACAGATTGAACGAATTTCCAATCCAAAGAACCGTCGATATAAACGCCTGTCGGTTTGTGTCTGAAATTCCGCTAGCAACGCGAATCTTTACATCAAACGGAAGAGTAACTTTGTCGTAAGCCTGAAATGCGCCTTGCTCTTGAGGGTAAGTCGAAATAGGCCAATCCTGCGCAAACTCAAATTCTACGGTTGAAGCTGCGACTGGAACAATGTTCGGAGCACCTAAAAGGGTTGCGATGCTTTGAATTGGAGCGATAGCGGCGATCGCGATCGACCCTAAAACAGATGCCGGTTGAATCACCGGCTGACCGTTGAGATAGATCCCCCAGGACGGTTGCAGAAGAGCTCCAAGAGTAAGAGCCGTAGCGTCGGCGAACAATAGCGGTAGCGATGCCATTTTAGCTTCCTGAGTTAGCCGCTCCTGCCGTGATGCTCCGTTTTAGAGCCTTTTCGATATCGCTCGCAATCCCTTCGGCGTTACTGCTGCTCGTATTGACCGTCACGCCGCCGACGTTAACCGTAGTTGAATGACTTCCCCCCATGCCGGCGCCGCCCGCGGTCGGAGATCCTTTCCAACCGTACCATTGGCCCCATCCGCTCTTTTTTGCATTGTCGAGCGCGAAATCAACGCCCCTTTTCCAGTTTTTCCGATCGCTTGCATCAAGCCCCGTTTGCTTGGTAAATTCGTCGCCTAAGCCGGGCTTTGCAAGACCGCCTGTCTGTCCTCTCCCGCCGTAATGAAGCTGAAAAGGACCATACGATTCTTCGCCTGGGATCGTGCTCTTCCAGTTGTGCAAGCCTTCGCTGCGAGCGACTTCAACGGCTACGTTCGGGTCCATACCCCGGGCAACTGCCGCTTCACGGATATAGGACTCCATTTCCTTAGGACCTGCCTCCGGATCGGATGACGGCGGAGAAGCGATCTTAGCCGCTATCTTGCCTTTTACCGCGGCAAGCTGTTCATCAGTATAAATTATGGCCGTTCCTTCTGCGCTTTTCTTTCCAAAATATTGCAGCAAATGCGCTAAGCCGTTTGTCACGTTCGATACCGCCGGCCCAAGCATCGTTAGCAACGTTCTTCCTAAATTCGAGCTCGAAGCCTCCAACTGTTCAAGAGCCCGCTGATATTCCTTTGCAGCCGCCGCGCTCTCTTCCGTAGTTACGCCTGCTTCCTTGGCTGATTTTAGATAAGATTCCATCGCTCGCCGACCAAGCAACGCAAAATTAACCATGTCCTGATTAGCGCCTGGGATCATTTGCAGGAAGGCGGTTGCCTGCCGGGCATCCATACCCTGAACCGCTTCGGCGAGATCAAGCCATAGCTCGCCGCCTGTTTTGAGTTGCTTATTCTGATCGTATAGGGAGACCCCTAGGCGGCTTAGAACCGGGAGCATGCCTGATTGCCCGGTTAACTGAAAACGCGTCATTTCCCCGCTTAAGCCAGATAAAGCACTATTGGCGCCTTCCGCTGTTCCGCCAGCTTGTTTGATAGCTCCTTGCCATGCTGATGTATCGCTAGCGGACATGCCCATTGTGATAGCTAGCCGCCCGGTCGCAGCGTCAAGATTTGTGATGTATTTCACAAATTCGCCAAGCTCTCGCCCGCCAAAAAACACGCCAAAAGCCGTCAATACTTCGCGGCGCATGTTCGAAATCACATCAAGAACGCGCTTTGAACTGCTTTCGACATCTTTTGCTTGAGCTAGGGCCGCGGCCTGCAACTGAGCCATTTGTTGCATAATTTGTTTCTGACCAGCCGTAAATTTAGACGGGTCAAGAGCAAATTCTAAAACAAATGAATCCAAGACATTTGCCATTGCTTACCCCTGAGAGCGCATCCGGCGCATTGCCTCTTGCTGCTGTTTGGCGATTACCCGGGCATTGTGAGCGTTCA
>Ga0302149_1000240_pt1 | contig 18079 bp, 19 predicted proteins | sample I_Bog_N1_1_FD_192435 | JGI IMG/M metagenome (GOLD analysis project Ga0302149, IMG submission 192435) | Peat permafrost microbial communities from Stordalen Mire near Abisko, Sweden - I_Bog_N1_1 | ecosystem: Environmental > Terrestrial > Soil > Wetlands > Peat | place: Sweden: Abisko, Stordalen...
TGTGTGTAATCTTCCAACAATACCAATCCACACCCAGCAATTATGCAGCGTGTCGTTTACTGAAGTTGGACCATCACAATTCACACCGCCTGTTAGTGGACTGTACTTAGTGAGTTTATGGGGTGCGTCTGGGGGCAACACGGCTGCTACGGCAGGAGGCGCCGGTGCATACATGTCTGTTTTTATCGACATGCTGTCGAGCGAAACGTACTATCTCAACGTAGGAACACCTGGCCTGCTGGCTAGCAGTGGCGCTCTCGAGACAGCGTCATGCCCATCTGGTTCACTTGGTGGGTGTGGTGGTTCATCTGGTTCAACTGGATCCGCGTATGGTTGTGCTATTAGCACAGGGGGGCAACATTCCGCGATTTATCTGAAGAATGGTACCTATTACACACTGATGGCTAATGCTGCTGGTGGAAATGGTGCTGCTGATTGTTACGATAGTTCCAATCCAACCTATGCATCGATGACATATCCTCCAGGTATATCAGCTCTGCCTACCGTTACACACAACGGCGCTAATCCATGTGTGTTATCCAACCCTGTTATCGGAACAACATCTGGTCTCGGTGACAACGGTGTGGATATAACACCGTCCAGTCTGCCTTATGGTGGAGGTGGTGGTGGCTGTGGTGGTGGTAGTGCATATGGCCCAGCTGGTAGTTATTATTCTCCTATTACAGCGAAAGTACAACTGAATGGAGCTGAATACGTGAGCGGTACTCCTTATTCGATAAATGCTGCTGGTCGTGGTATTCCGTGTTCTGGTGAAAACGACGTGTTTGTCGAATATCTTCAAAACGCCGCCAACATAGGTTGTGGTAGTAGTCCTGGATCAGCTGGAGCAGAATCCAGCATCATCATGATAGGTGCAGCGAGCACCATGTTCAATACCCCCACACTGTATTCAACAAAACAGGGATTTTATGCGACAACAAATACCGTGTGTGCTTTTGGTGTGAATGCGTGCCCCACATATGGTAATTTTCAAGCATCATCGTCATCTTATAACGATGTTTACACCTACTCGTGCGCGTGTGCATTTGGAACTTACGACAACTGCTTCCAGGACTACTGTTATGATCCTGGAGCTATGGGTTCTGGTTACCTATCTAACGATTGTAATCAACAAGGAACATGCGTGACGACTGCCTTAAACGGTACTTGCTACTGTCTACCTGGGTATTTCGGTCTAGCATGCGAATTCACAAATCCATGCATACTCAATCCAACTTCTTGTGCATCTCCTTTGATATGTTCGAACACCACCGATTATTTACCTGGATCTGGGTACACCAACGGATTTGAATGTGGTTGCCCTGATGGCTACTATGGCAGTTCGTGTCAGTATATCAACACATGTCTAGTAAGCCAGCCATGCAAGAATCAAGCCATATGTACAAACACACTGAACTCTTCTGCTTATCAATGCCAGTGTCTCAATGGGTATCATGGAACCAACTGTGATATTCCGTTCGGTTTATCAGTGGCTCCGTATTCGTCGTCGCAAACTCCGTTCTCCTCGTCTCAAACACCTTATTCATCTTCGTTAACACCATTTTCGTCATCACTCGCGCCTTTCTCTTCGTCGGCCACACCAGCATCATCTTCTCAGACTCCTTATTCGTCATCTCAAACCCCAACCACACAGAGTCCAACAACATCTGCACCGACAACACAACCTGCGCCGTATATGTTTACATCCTTGATGCCGCTGGTGTGGGATGTGAGTACCATTGACGGAGCCAACGGAGCCTCTGTTATATTTCCAGATACAGCGGCATCCACTCAGTCTGGTATTAATTACGTTGACGATAGTTCTATCACAAGTAGAAATGCAACAGTGTGTAGCACGTTTGCATTCAGTAATCAGTATTTTACACCGTATTCCAATGTATACCTTTCGTTTCATGTCAATGCTGCTTTGGGAACGGCACCGAGACGTGATCTGAAAATGGGTGTGGGTATGCCAAGCCTCAATGTTGCATTGTGGAATTTTAGTTTTGGCTTTGAATTCTCTAATTCAGAAGTATATGCATCCAGTCTGGATCCTATTTTACAAACACCGATTTCTGTATTATTAGGATTGTTTGATGCAACGAAACAGTATCTACTCACGTACACATTAGATGGAACGTTCAATTATTACATAAAGAATCCAGCATGGCCTCTAAACTCAACTAGTCTGGTTTACACATCCAAACAAAATGCTGGTATGCAGATGCCAATGTCAGTCATGACTTCTATGTGTGATATGTCATATCTCACAAGAATTGACTATGGTGTATTTTATCCATTTGGCGTACAACTGAGTTACAACGATGCATGTCCGTGTTTGAACAATGGAATATGTGTGCCTCAATCAACTGCGCCGTATTACACGTGTGTTTGTTCTACCACAATGGAGCTTGTAACAACTACATATGATCAGCCGTCGTATTTCGGAACACTGTGCCAGACTCCGTATTTGCCATCAGGTGTTATTGGTTATCAATGCCCTATAGGATTAGTTAATTTTCCAGCGTGTGATACATCAATCATACCACAGAATGTCCAAGGTGTGTGTTCTCGGTCGTTTACCCTCGGTGGGACCATTTCCATTTTTATCCCCCCGACCAACAATACATATACGTTTAGTTTATGGGGTGGAGGGGGTGGTGGTGCACCGAATTATGTTGGGGGTGGTGGTGCGTATATGTCTGTGTCTATAAACACAGGAAAGGGCGACAGATACTACATATCAACAGGATCGCGAGGTGTGAATGGTATTATTGGTCAAATCAGTACACAAAGTTGTTCTGTGTCAAGTGGCGGTTTGCATATATCAGGATGTGGTGGTTCATCTGGGCTGACTGCATCGTCAAATTGTGCAATATCAACAGGAGGCGGGCATTCATCTATTCATATACAGAATGGAACAACTTATAGTCTCGTTGTGAATGCAGCTGGGGGTAGTGGTTCAGCTGATTGTTCTGGTAGTTCAAATCCATCATACAATTCACGAATATACCCAAATGGGGTATCAGGAGTTCCAAGTGTTACGAACAGCGGGGGTGGTGTGTGTGTGTTGACTAATACAACCATATACGCGGCATCTGGATTAGGAGGAATGGGAATTGATGGAACACTCACATCTCAGCCATTCGGTGGTGGGGGTGGTGGGTGTTCGGGTGGAAATGCGAGTTCCCCTGCTGGGAGTTACTACAACTCTGCTTTTGCAACATTAATCAATTCTGGTTATACAGTGAATGCACTACAGCAAACTAACCCTCTTACCGGCGCAGATATCCCATGCTCCGGTGCAGGGAATCCGTTCTACGAATACATCCTTGTCTACGGTGGATGTCAAGCAACACAAGGCGTAGTAGCTTACGGTGTGTTAAATGGTAACATATCTGTGAATCTATCGACAACATACAACGGATTTTTTATTTCGGGTGGAAATTGTGATCTTGGTAATATAATTTGCCCACTTGCTAATTATATGCAACCTGGGTCACCTACTAGTTGCGAATTTCAACCAAATGTATGGAATGGGTTCAATCCGAATCAATATTGTAGTGATCCAGGACTTGCAGGATCCGGTTATATGTCGCTGGATTGCAACGGTCAAGGAACATGTGTTGTATTCCCACTCAATGGCACTTGTTATTGTCAGTCTGGGTATTATGGGTTAGCATGTGAATTCACAAATCAATGCATACTCAATCCAGGATCTTGCACATCTCCTTTTACTTGTTCTAACACAACCACGTACTTACCAGGTTCTGGTTACACCAACGGATACGTATGCGATTGTCCAGATGGCTATTATGGTAGTTCGTGTCAGTATGAAAACACTTGTTTGGTCAGTCAGCCGTGTCAGAATCAGGGCATTTGTCACAGTGTTACCAATTCTGCTGCTTATACATGTCAGTGTCTGAATGGATACACTGGTACAAACTGCCAGACTATACCACCTTATTCATCCTCACAGACTCCCTATTCATCCAGTCTGACACCGTTTTCATCATCACAGACTCCCATATCCTCTTCGCTTACACCATTTTCTTCATCTCAAACACCTGCATCCTCTTCGTTAACGCCTTTTTCATCCAGTCTGACACCGTTTTCATCATCACAGACTCCCATATCCTCTTCGCTTACACCATTTTCTTCATCTCAAACACCTGCATCCTCTTCGTTAACGCCTTTTTCGTCCAGTCAGATACCATTTTCTTCGTCAGGCACGCCAATCCAGGTAACGTGTTGTTTTGTTTAAACATTGACATTTGTATATGATGTGAATCAGTTGTGTGATTTGATTGTCTGTTTCCTTACACACCATGAATTTCCGTGGTTGTGTTTTGTTATTACTGATATCTCTGGTTGGATGGCCTCAAATGTCCAACTCGCAGTTCTCCTCTTCCTCTATTCCTTCATCATCACAGGTCCCATTCTCATCATCTGCGCTATCATCATCGACAATCCAGACATCGTCATCACTGACGCCGTACTCATCTTCTCAATCGTCGTTGGCATCTTCTTCCTCTTCTTCCTCCTCCTCTTCTTCTTCTCCGTCCACGTCATCACAGTCGAATTACTCATCCTCATCCTCATCTTCTTCACCATTGTCGTCTTCATCTGTATCTACATCGAACGCAACCACGTCATCTCCCACCACCGCAAACCCAAACGCCACAACCGCTTCTCCTACCACAACCGCACCGACTACAGCTGTTGTTAACGCAACCACTGCTACTCCTACTACAACACCAGCAAATGCAACGACTCAATCTCCTACTACAGCAGCTGCTGCTACAACTGTTTCTCCAACAACCGTAAATGCAACAACTCGTGCTCCTACCACTGCCACCCCAACAACAGTTGCGAATGCAACAACAGCGTCGCCTACCACTTCCGCTCCCACAACTGTTGTTAACGCAACCACTGCTACTCCTACTACAACACCAGCAAATGCAACGACTCAATCTCCTACTACAGCAGCTGCTGCTACAACTGTTTCTCCAACAACAGTTGCGAATGCAACAACAGCGTCGCCTACCACTTCCGCTCCCACAACTGTTCCTGCTACTACGATAGCGGCTACGACTGCCGCGCCTCCAACTATACCAGCAGCATCTGTCAACGCTACATCCGTGACACTTCAATTCAAAGTAGCATTAGAACAAACCGGTAGTTTTACAACATATGCAGCCGTGATAGGTCCTGTCATCGCTCAATCATTAGGTGTAGATCCTAGTTTAGTCACAAATGTGCATGTGTCAACAACACCGTTTAGTGCATCTGGCTTCGAGCGTAGAATGCGAATGCAGTCTGTCGGTGCAGTCTATGTCCAATTTACTCTACTACCTACTTCAACAGAATCAGCGAGTGTGTTGGCCAACGACTTCTTGGTATCGGTTACTTCATCATCGAGTAGTTTTGTTGCATCACTGGCTGTTATATCGATCACTGTAGATACCACGTATACACCGTTAGTATTAGCTGCACCAACCACTGCTGCGCCAACAGGAACCATCGCTGCAACTACACCAGCTGGCGAAATCGTCATTTTATCACAGAGTTCATTTACCGTGACTACAACAACATCCAATGATCACAGTCATACAAGAGGAGAGATGTTGTTTATGCTGTTCTTCTTGTTGATCATCTTGATCGTTGTTATATCATTAGTAGTATGGGCCAATTGTGAATGTTGTCAACCATCAGCAAACAACAACAACAGAACGAAGACATCAGCAAACAACACACCGGTCAATCAAAACAGTAGATTGCTCGGCACCAATCAAACACAACAACCAGTAGCATCTTTAACACCACAAGTTAGAAATAGAGCATATAGCAAATTTACCAATTGGATACACCCCAATCGCAATGACTAACAAGCTGCTTTTGTAACTGAATCAACAACAACACATATATGTAAAAATAATCTTTTTCATTCATTCATTCATTCATTCATTCATTCAAAGAGATGCAATTTTACGATATCAACGAAGTGCCTTTGGATGGTATGGCTGAAGAAGACGGATTTATGGTATTTCGAGGCAGAGTGTTTTCGATCCATACTAATTTAGTGGGTATTCTGATCCACCATCCAGTACACAACAACGTTAAGCTGTTCGTCGACATCAGCAAACACACGAAAGAGTCACCGCCAGCCCAATACCTCAACTCGGTGGTGGATGTAAAAGTCATTCATTCTGCTTCGCATAACGGCATAGTACATGCTGTTTCGTATTACGTGGTGCATACAACAGGTGTGACGTATACCGGTAAAATCAAAGAGGTCATTACTACGTGTTCCAACTCCAAGTTCGTGGTGATTGAGAGCGAGCAGTTATCAATGAATCCAAGACGTCCATCTACGGATACCGACGCAGTATCACTGGCTGTAGTGTGTCATGGCGATAGATTGTTGTGTTGGTACAAAGATGCTCTAACAGTGGGTACCAACGTGGAATTCAAGACAGACCCATTAGTTGGTGTAAACCTGAAAGCAGATGAGTGTCCTAGATGTCGATTCAAATCAAATGGTAGGAGCATGGTCGTATCGTTTATCACGCGCATCGACTCGGTGGATATGTTACCTCGCCAGTATCCTCTTGTTATACCACCTGTCAGTAGACCGCAGAATCAACATGTAATACACGAAGTAACAGAGCGCGAGAGAGCCAGATCCAGATCAAGAGAATCCGATCGTGAAGCAGTCGATCGTTTGTTCAGAGAGAAAGACCACGTCGAAAAGCCAATGCGAACCACGATGATGCATAATTTCCTACAGCGTCCCTCTATTATCAGTATATTCGGTCGTTTCATTTCTCAGCACACTTACGATAACACGCTGAGATTGGTACAGCAGATACACGACCAACAATTGCAAACAAAAGATCTAGAGTTAGCAGCAACACACTCAGAGTATCGAATGCACAACGAAACACAGTTATTATTCAAGCTGCAAGCAGATAAGATGTCGGAGTTTACGCTGAGAAACGAAGTCTCCCGAATTCTAAAGGAGCCGGATACGCTAGCGGGTAGAATGCAGGATTCGGTATTTAGAGAAATGATTGCGGAAGTCACGTATCACTCACTGCAAGTCGGCAATGACGGAGAAATGTATGACAGAGAGTGTCGCGCAACAAGTAAGCGGCTGATCGGAGAATTAATCGCATCTGGTCAAATCGGATCAAAAACAAAGCTCTGTGAGATGTATCAACACTACAAACCATGCGAAACATCCACTAAGTATGAAATCGACGCAATTAAGTTTTTACTCGAGGCGGTTGTTGCGTATGCGGCACAATTTTGATGCGGATAATGACTTACACAGTCACGCACGTTTCTCCTTTTTTTCACTTTTCACTTTTCATTAGTCATTCAGTCAACATTTTTTTTTAAAAAAAATGATTCCTTCTTATATTAATAAGTTTAAATCATCGAGTTATCTTGCAACAGAAGCAGAAACAGTCTACCAGTCCTGTGTAGAAACATGTATCGTATCATGTGCCAATCGTTTCACTACAGCTTTAATCGAAAGTCGAAACTCGTACAAGTTGGTCCACCCAGAAGATGTGGTTAGACTCAAGACATTCATCTGTGAATTAGCAGCTGCGCATGATAGATCTGTTCGGTTCACTTCTGTGCATGATGGACCCAGCAGCTTGCTTATTTGTTTGATTTGGTATGTCATGCTTTTGGAATATAAACTAGCTTGTAGACTCAGTCAACTCAAACTGCAAATGATGAATTCTATCAACACTGGATTGGTTAAACTGAAACCTGGATATCTGTCTGGTGATAAATACAGAGAATACATCACATCCATCGAAAATCTCATCTCCTATATCATACAACCAGTCCGTGGTAAAATGGAGACTTACGGCAATGAATGGTCTATGTGCAGCGTGACATACCAGGTACGGGTAGAACCTTATGGATTACGAACACAGTTAAATGAACTCGACGCAGTAATGAAGCAGTTCATTATGTGGTGTGATTTCGGTGACGCTAGTAATGGCTCACCAATAGATCTGGTGGGGTTTGATCATTCTGATCCTACGTTGATACTAGCCGATACTATCACTGAAAACAGACCTCGTGCTGATACTGCTGACAACGGCATGATTTATCTAATATCATCTCATTTCATGCATGCGTTAGAATACATCGAAACTCCGCTTCACACACTCGAGTCGAAACTATCAGCTCAAGATGTCGTGAATGATATAGCCTATTATCGACATATTGTACTGAACGAGCAGATACAACCAGAGATAGCCATACATCCACAATTGTTGGTGTTGGATGAACTTCTTGCTCTGTCTGTGTGTGTTAAATGGAATTCTCTTATACAGCAGAATACATACAGTGGTGCTCTGGCCAAACGAATAACACTTAAAACCTATCAATCCAGACTACAACTTCGTGGTTTCTATGAGATATTAGCTGAGGCGGATTCTATATTACACATACTGCGATTGGTGATTGCTGCATTCAAGATCCGTTATGTGTTGCGTTGTATATACATGGCTGTTATGATGGATCAACCGTGGTATCGTGATGATTTGATGCAAGACTCGTTGTTTTTAGAGGTGGTTCAAAAAGTAGACAATTCAGCGGTTGGTATACAAATGAATGAAACAGAACGAAAGTTAATAAATGCCATCACCAAAGCGCATTTTGTCTGTTTTGCTGATATCAGAGCCAGGTCATTTGAAGACGTAGACAAACTAGCAACTATCACATCTGAAATAACTGGTTGTTCTATCCCAGCAGTGCTATGTGTGAGCTTTTTCACCCATTGGAGATCATCCATTGTATCCATTGTTGATTCAAATAAAGGGGCGTCACTCACTGTTACCATGTCGTGCAACTACACAACTCCCCCATCTTTCACCACATCACCACTCGGGACGCAATCATTCACATTACTCGCTGATTACAACATAAACTCAAATGATAATACGTATAGCAGATGCGATGGTGGACACACATTAATGTCAGAATTTGAACGATTGCGTCCAGAGACAGCATACAATCTGATGAGAATGTATGATTCAGGTATCATGAAATTAATACCAATGAAACCAGATCGAGGCTTTATCGACAACTTACTCGAAGTTGCTGAATCTAGAACACGTGACTCGGTCAGTGACCACGCATATCGTACATCTTTTAACAAATAAATGAGTGATTCTAGTCCAACTGTTGATTCTATGTCAGCTGATTTTATCATCGTCAGTCCATTCAGGGTTGATATGACTAAATTTCCACTGGTAAGCAACATCGTGTCGCTGGATTATTGCTGCAAGCATAAAGAGCCAGAAGATTGTTGTCCTCCATGTAAGATAGTGATAGAAAATATAACAAAGGAGCTCGCTGAGCTGAAGAGTGATTACGCGAAGGATATGCAATCACAGAAAGGCATATTCCACTTAACCAACCCAGAACTCCCAGAAACAGACCATTCATTCAGTGAACCAGTTGCTGGCAATTTAAAAAGAATGTACGAATTTCGATTTCAATACAAGAACAGTTATTATGTGTACGCCAGACTGCAGTCATACAAGCGAGCTTACTGTCATGCTGTTATCAACGCAGACAGTGGTGTGTCGTGGCCAACAGACGACGAAGTCATCGGTCACTGTACATGGTTGTCACTTAACGGATGGACGAGATTGTGATTTTAAATTATTGGTTTATTGTGTTGAATCTACGATGTCTTTGAATTCGCTGTTATCCATGATTAGATCCTCTATATTATTATCCGATTCGTCTACTGACAATACTACGCGTTCGTCGTTAGCAGGAATAGCCAATGCGTGGTTGAGTTTTTCTTTTGCGTTCTGTGTCTTCAATTTCTCGCGTCTCAAAAATTCAGTAAACTCAATGTCATCTTTATTCAATTTATAACTATTAAAGCGCTTTTCCATTTTGGCTGCAGCTTTCCACACAGGCCCACCCCATTTCCCAACAGTTGCCACAGTACACGCTATAGTAAGCGGCACCAACACAAACAAAACACAGACGCCTATGATGATGAATGCTTTAACTGTATCTTGGTCGACACATACATCTGCTGCTGCTGTGGTTGTTGAATTATATGACGACGACGACATTTGTCTACATGTGCTTGTGTTGCCACCAGTCTATGTATAGCTATATGGGCATCTATTTCACGAGGTGACGGTGTTTTGGTCTTGTATGTATCACACAACGAAAGCATTGTTTCGTATACTAGCTGTTGGAGTATATCATCGCGGATTATCCTTGATATATTGGATTCGCCGAGTATCGTAAAATCAACATATCGAGAATGGACCTTGAGGATATAATTGCATATATTCTCTTGTGACTGAATCAACAATTGTATGTTACGACGAGCATTCTCTTCTGGTGTAAACGAATTGGAATAAGAAGGCATACGTTTCGAATAAAATGACATATCACTTTAGCTTTTTTTTCTTCTTCTTTGGTTATCACACTATTCAATCACAAAAACAATAACAACAAAAAAGATGAGATTAGTTATTACGTTATTTTTATTTTTGGCATTAACAGCATTCACAGCAGCATGTAACTCTTTCACTGAAGTGACTGGCGGCGCATTTGTCTATGGTAATTATTCAACCTGTTCGTATATTCAAGTCTCGAGTATGTATTTGATCTACAACCAATATGGTTATCTGTATGTTCAAGACAATCTACAAGATTCGCTAGCTACTATTCATTACATAACAGGAAGAGTCAGTGACACACTGCAAGTAAACGGTGATGGCAGCGTGTCGAGTTTTTCAATTGGGATTGAAGTGTGGTTGAACTATCCAGTTGATGCGCTAAAATATCCTGGTTTACCAACCAGCTCTGCTGAGTGGGCACTCACAATAAGCAGCTCTGGTGTTGGAATCGCCGTGACTTACGGTATAAATGGTCCTTTGTTCTGGTCATCCGACACGGGTATTACGTATGCTACGCAACGCGCTTACGGATATCCGGCATTAGGCATCAACGAATATATCCAATCAAACACCGGTTCATTCTTCTTGAAAGGATTAGATGGGAAAACATGTAAATTTCAAGGAACTTACCCGACTGAAACAGACGCATCAGCTCGCTCGTGTTTACCTTGATTTTGTTTTTTGTTTCGGTCTCGCGTATCAAAATAAGTAAATAAATTGTAACTTTGAAAAATGGGTGCTCAAGCCTCTAACACAAAGCAAAAAGAGAAAGAATTGAAGTCTAAGCTTTACGAAAGTTCGCTGACTTTGAAAAATGTATCACTGCGAGATTTCTTCATAGCTTACGTCAATTGTCCAACTCATCACGAACACAAAGTCCTGATTTTCGCTTCAGTGTTAGACACATATCCGCTTTTCAGGCTGAACGGGGCGTACGATCAAACAAATCTCGTTGATTGGTATTCTCTCTACGCATATTTCTCTGCACGGAACAACAAACTACCGGATGCACCACACCTCATATTATACCCGATAGAATTCATAGACAGCTCAATAGGTCTGAGTAAACTACTGCATTACACGGACAGCTTAAAATTACAATTGGTATTGTATTCGAAAGACAAAGAACACACATCTGTAGTTAATCTGTAATCATTAAAATAAAATGCTTATCCAAGCTCAAATCACTGAAGTGGCAAAATTCGCTGAATATTCTCCTCTAGCGAGATTCTCGGCACCGTGTGGTTTCAACATATCCGATATAGACTCAGATGAGAGAGTGTTGACATGGGATGATTTGAGGCCTCATACTAGAGTGGATTATCAATTCGATGAATTCATGGGAAATGTATATTGTTCCATGTCTTACCCGAGTTTGTACATACTTGCTCCATGGAGAGGCTACAACGTGAATTACACATTTGATTTAACGCACGCAGAATCATACAACAAAGCAGAGAAAGAAAGAGAAGAGGCAAAAGCACGCATGGCAACTGATAGAGATATCACAGTATGTATAGTCATTGGAATGTTAGTGTTATTATTTGCAACTGTGTGAGAGAGAATACGAACAAAATAAAATAAAATGTCATTTCGTTATTATTCTTCTGACAGCCATACCCTTTTCAATTACAGACCTGTATCCAATACGCGTTCGTGCGAGGTCAACATAACAGCGTTGGATTCTGGTGTTGTTTTATACTGGGATCAAGTAGACTGGTTTACGAATCATACTGGAGTTTGTGAGTACTCTGTTGACTCCACCTATCTAAAGCTCATCGCCCCATCCAGAGAGTATGTCTTTAATTGCACTTATTCGTTCGAAAGACCATCTTACTACATAAGTAAACTATCCGGTAGACTGTTGACAAAAGAAGAGATACTAGAAGAAATGAAAATCGAACGCGAACGCGAATACAGTAGGTTTTCAATGAAAACAGAAGATCTCATCAAAATAAACAGAGATACGCAAGGCGGTATATCGAGGCTTATACTCGTTGCGATAGTCCTGTTTATTTTATTATTACCATTACTCAATCACCCAGAATAAAACAAATGAAAGCTTTAACTATTTTTCGTTGATACTATTTTTATCTTTTCCTTGTGTATCTATCGCGATGCATCTGTTGGTTTTAGGGTTTTTGCTGAGTTGGCTTACATCACAGCCAGCTTTTTGCGGTACGTGGATATCTTCCGATCCAGGTTTAAATTTAGCTCAGACTGGGTTTACTCCACCAACGGTGTATTCTGGTTCTAACTTCTTCGGTAACTACAGAACATATGCGGTGTGGAATGAATCGTTTCCTTTATCTACCAGTGTATCTCTAGGGTTTACGAATCCCGGTTCTACGATCGATGGGTCATTTTGCTTTATGCCAATTATCGGATCTACCTTCGTGAACACAAGCTTGTTTTTTACAGCATTCACGCCGCCAAGTGAATGCTTTGGGTTCTTCTGGACTCTAACAGCTCAAACATCATCAGTGGTGCGAGAGGGATACTACAATGCATACGAGGCATACAGTACACCATCTCTTACATCTTATAACATCCAGACATTCGGAAACGGCGTGGTCAGAACATCAATCAACGGCATTCAGACTGGATCATTCACACTCCCTGCTGATTTTTCTCGGTATATGGTATACGTCACATTCAGTTGTTATTCTGGTATACAAGCAGTATCCTTAAACAGCACTCTTGCTGTTGCTCCTTCTGTACAAACACCGGCTGCGCTCGGTGTTGCGTTTGGTGGAACAATACCAGATCAATACATGCAAGGTGGTCTTTGTGTTACATGTGCTAATGCTCAATTCCTGCCTCGCTCTGCTCGATTAAACAGCAGCAATCTTGCGTTCTTTGAAGCTGGTTATGAAATCACACTGACAAATCTAGATTTTATACAAGTCACGTTTGCCGTGCCAATGACAATCACACAGATTGCGTTGCAAGGAATGGGTTCTAGTTTTGCTCCTATTTCACTAAGCGCGAAGTTCTCTATGCCTTCGTTGTTCAATATATCGTATTCAACCACCGTCACACCATTTAATATCGCAGTGGGGAACATCGCTGCTCCAGGCACATTCACTTATGTCGGTACGTATGATTCGACATTCAATACTACGAATGTAGCTAACTATCTATACAACAACGGACAAGGTCCTATCTCCTATGTCAACATCAGCAATCCATTATTGGTCGGAGTTACATCTATTCAGTTATCCGTTGTTACATGTACAGCGGTACCATGTTTCGTGAAGCTTGAATACTACGGATATCCCAGTGCTCCTACGTATGCTCCGCTTGGAATGGCTAGCGGTTCTATATTAAACTCTCAGATCAGTGGAAGCACTTGTCCGTTCTGTGACTTCGGTGAGTATTTGCCTGCGTTTGGTAGATTAAACAATCCAGCATCGAGTGTGTTGCAACAAGCATACATCGGCAATGTGAACGGCTACATGCAAGTTGTGTTCACCAACTTCACCACGATTGTATCCATCACCATGCAGGGTATTCAACAACCAAGTTCTATCGTTTACTCGGTTTTATCATTCACTCTGTCCTATTCCCCTGATTACGGTGTAACATTCATCAACTTACCGGACATCTATTACACCGCACAGTATTCAGAACAGCCTTCGGTATTCTTAGCTACTCGTACCATCGTATTGGTAGCACCAATCACAGTGACACAAATCCGAATCACTGCGGTATCGTGTTTCAATGCATGTGCCTATCGCTTAGAATTCAACGGTATCACGGTTGTATCGCCTACGTATTACCCGACTCCGACATCACAACCTCCCACTACAACGGCTGCTCCAACTACCGCAGTTCCAACTACCGCGGTGCCAACCACTGCAGCGCCAACAGTAAACCCTACGTTGTATTCTTCACCTGCTGTGTCAACCCAGTTCAGAATCACCGTAAACAACCCAGCTGCGTTTGCCAATGCTACCAACGTAGCCGTAGTTACATCGGTATTAGCACAAGCACTGAACGTACAAACACCAACAATCCTGAATGTGCGATTATCATTATCACAGATATCACAGTCTGTTGTTAACACAGGGATGAAGTTGGAATCAGCAGGTTTAGTCTATATTGCATTCGATTCGATCCCCACCACAGCAATTAAGTTCTACTTGAATTCTGCATCCACTGTGAGTAATACGTTGTTGGCGTTTGGGTTCATTTTGGATACAACATATCCTATCACATTGGTTGCTACTACTTTAGCACCTACGACTGCGGCGCCTACTGCTTCCGCTACTACTGCTGCACCGACTACGAATGTTACCGTAGCACCAACACTCGTTGCACCGCTGAATATATCTAGTTTTGCAGCGGTTTACACTGAATTCAGAGTCCTTGTGAATTCACCTTCAGCTATCATCGCAACGGCCGGAATCAATGCGACACTCACACATATCATAGCTCTTGCTCTTGCCATACCAGATAACAGAATTGTCAAACTCTCACTCAGCACTCAACCTATTACTTTGGTGGATCAAGCAAACAAAAACAAGATGATGACTGCAACAAGTCCACTGTACATATCATTCGAGATCATTTATCTGGGTGGCACCGGTTCTTCGTCTGGTGAGATGTATGTATCGTTTTACTTCCAGGCGATCGATGAAAACTCCTTGTTGTCACAACTGCTGACGATTTCAGGTATTCTATTAGATACAACGTATTTACCACCTTTGCTACAAGGCGCAGCAGTACCAACAGTTGTACCGAGTGCCTCTGCCGATACAACATCCACAAGCAGTACTGACTTATGGGGCATTTCATGGTGGGAAGCAGCACTTGGGCTTGCTGGCTTCGCAATCGTACTAACAGCAATGGTGTGGTGTGTCATCAAACGAAATGAAATTTGGGACGGCGGTGTGAGAGACACACTGTCAGACGCAGTAGAAAAAACAGCAAGCGCAGTATCCGATACATTCACAGGGGATGGCGCGGATGACTAATTTTTTTTCAAAAGTCGATTATGTAAAAATTTGTATTTCTTTTATCTGTGTAAGAATTCATCTAATGATAAGTAAGTCAGAGGTGAACCCCTGTATAAAAATACTCCAATTCCTGGCATTGATGCCAACGGAGCGATGATTTCGTACAGTGTCGGCTTTGATATATCAACTGGTGCATACACCACATCTGCAGTTAAGCCTCTTAATATGGTGATCTGAGCATCGGATCCATGCTTCTGTGCAATTCGTCTGGTTAGTTCTGCTTTCAATGTTGCACGACGACTGAAAAACCACGACTCTGGTTGGCTTCGGTTCAACAGCAATCGACGACATAGTGTGTGTGTGTGTTAAGATAAGTTAAAGATATTTATCAATTGAAGGAAATTCGCGAATTCTACCACCTCTTTTACTCTCGTGGTGGTAAACAACAAATGTCGCAGGGCAGCTCTGCTTCGTAACTTGGTTATATGCATCACAGCCTGTCACTGTCCATATAAATTCTTTGCCTTCGCGGCGTAAGTCTATCAGTTCGAACTCTTCGTGGTATTCATACAACGACATGTTTTGTTCTCCTACTTCTATGGTCTTTTCGGTGACATTGCTGTTGTGGTAAGGACCTGTGTATTCCACCAATAAACAACGACGACCATGAGAACCTATGACTCTAACTCTTCTGTGAATGGATTCTCCGCCTCCACCTGTTGCTTTGCTGTCGCCGCTCTCAACGAACGCTGCATCGATAGACGACATGACTCTATTGTATGCATGGAATGGTTTATGCATGTTTTACACAGTGGAACATCACACACGTCACATAAACTCATACATGTATCCAGTTGACACACATATTCGTGACATTCTTTGCATGCAATATTGTGACTGTAACATGAATGCATGCCGCATTCATTACACATCGAGTGTCCCCTATAATCAACAACATAATAACAATCCATGCACATAGTACAATCTAACCCCAGTCTACACGTTATATTAAAGCAAGCAGAACACCGTTGTTCTCCACACGCTAAGCATGTATACAATGTAGCTGTTTGTTGACTACACCGATCACACGAAACCATAATAATGACAGAGGATGCCATTTTTTTGTCTATGTGTATTTGATCAGAACCACAAGAAGATGTCGTGTAATTTACTGAAAGACGATGATTTAATAACAAAAGAAGATGAACAACAAGTGATCCATTTCGCCAATTCAGTTCTTACCGTGTGCGAGAAGATGTTTGCTGAGTCTGAACACGGCTTGTATTTCACAAGGGTTTACAGAGAAACAACAAAGGCCCCAGGAGACGAAACAATAAAAAAACACTACTTGATATTCGATCAACAAGATGAAACTGCTGAGTCTCGTGTAGTCGTAGACGACACTCCTCTTTTCAAACGGTACAAAGCGCATGTTGTTATGTTCCAATCTGGTGACATCGATAACACAGAATGGAGATCAAGAGTCGCAGAAACAGCAAAGATTGTAGCTGAGTGTGTCAATCAAGATTGCGGCGTTGGCAGTACTGTCAAATATTTCGCACATGCACACATCACAGAAAAGTTTTCATGTGACGGAAAATTCAAAGCAGTGTTTGGAATCAAGTATCAAGAAGTCAATTCTTTATTTTTAAATTAATCAAATAAAGTATGACCCATTGCTTTCGAGAATCGAAACACACCAAAGGTGCCTTGCAATTCCGGTAATTCCGCTTTCATGAGTTCTTTCATTGTTTCCAACACCGCTAGATCTCCTTGTATAGCATGAAAAGGGATACAAGAGTAATTATCACGACGCTGTTTAGCACGGACATCCAGAAATCCACGATAACACGATTCTTCTTCGATGATCTTGGTTTCTTTGATGTGGTTATATTTGTATTTGATATAAAAATTAACCATTTTTGAATACAAATCAGACGGGTATCCATCATCATACTCTTGAGATATACGAAATCCGACATACAGACCAGCACCTTTCTCAATTTGAGCATCTATGTCTTCATCTTCGTCTGCGTCTGATTCTGTTTCTTGTGTTGGAACAGCTTGAGAGAAAGACTTACGCTTTGATATCACTGGTTCATCATCTGAATCATAATCTTCATAAACCAAAGGGCCTTTGGCCTTAGCTTGTTGAACCAGCTTACGCTTCTTTGTTATCTGTGTGTTGACAGAACCAACAGAACGACCTAAACGAGCAGCGATATCTTTAGTTGAACAACCTTCGGTTCTCCATTGATGAAGATTAGTTAATTCTAGTTCGGAATACTTAGCACCACTGGATCGAGGTGCTTTGTGTGACTGCTTTCGGGGCTTTGATACAGCTGTGCTGTTTGATATAGGCGTAGCGGAAGTTTCAGAAGACATATATCTAATTGAACAATGAAAAAAGCATAAGATGGCTGCCAGATGGTATTTATTTAGCGTCACGTATTACTGTCAGAGTCACGCAACTTTATTTATCCATGACTGGCTACAGTCATATTTTGCCGTACTCGCAGGGCAGCTGCCTTGCAGATTGAAAAAGTTGCACCCCTCGAAAAAAAATCCAGGCTGGGGTAAAAATATTTTTTAAAAAGGTCAAAAATTTAGTGCCGTAACAAGGCTGCCTTGCATTTCGTAAAAGTTGGCTTACAA
>Ga0302149_1000241_pt1 | contig 18032 bp, 12 predicted proteins | sample I_Bog_N1_1_FD_192435 | JGI IMG/M metagenome (GOLD analysis project Ga0302149, IMG submission 192435) | Peat permafrost microbial communities from Stordalen Mire near Abisko, Sweden - I_Bog_N1_1 | ecosystem: Environmental > Terrestrial > Soil > Wetlands > Peat | place: Sweden: Abisko, Stordalen...
ATGGGTTGAAACTTCTGGCAGAGGGGGCTGATCTTCTCGATATCGGGGTGGAATCGACTCGACCCGGCGCCAGGCCTGTTTCCGAATCGGAGGAGCTGGATCGTCTGCTTCCAGTGATCCGGGCCCTGCGTGCCAAAACTGATGCTCCTCTCTCCATCGATACGTTCAAATCCGGTGTCGCGGCAGCCGCGCTCGATACAGGAGCGGACATCATCAACGACATCACCGGCCTGAGCGATCCTCACATGGGCCCGCTCGTGGCTTCGTATCGTGCTGGGCTGATCCTCATGCACATGCAGGGGACACCGGAGACGATGCAGGTGAATCCAGCATATCCGGAAGAGGGAGTTGTGGAAACCGTTGTAAAATTTCTTTCAGATCGTCAGGAGAGGGCAATAGGGTTGGGTGTGGACGCAGCTTCTCTCATCCTTGATCCGGGGCTCGGTTTTGGAAAAACCGTGGAGCAGAATCTTGCGCTTCTCCAAGGCCTCCCCGCACTGACAAAACTCGGAGCCCCGGTCATGATCGGCCATTCCAGAAAATCATTTCTCGGCGCCGTGACCGGCAGTCGTGCTCCGGTAGATCGCCTTGCCGCCGGCCTTGCAGTCACCGCTCTCGCGCGGGCGGCGGGTGTACGTCTCTTTCGCGTCCACGAGGCGCGTTTCCACCGCGACGCGCTGGACATGACGGAGACATTGTCATGAGCACCTTCTTTCTTCATCTACTCGGATTCCTTCACACCTATTGGACATCCGGCCTCGAGATTCTGATCCTTTCGGCAATCCTCTATAATCTCTACCTCTATCTGCGTGGCACTCATGCCGCCCGCATCCTGATCGGGCTCGCTCTGGTATTTTTGACGCTGACGTTTATCTCCCAGCTTCTCGATCTCGCCGTGTTGAGCTGGCTGCTGCGCAGCTTCTCCATTTTCCTGGCCATTGCTCTTGTCGTGCTTTTCCAACCGGAGCTCCGACGTGCTCTGAACGAGCTGGGAAGCCATCATTTCTTCTCAACTGTGCTCCAGCGACGCGAAGCCATCGAGGAGCTCACCGACGTGGTCTTTGATCTTTCCAGCAAGGGCTACGGCGCTCTGATTGCCCTCGAACGGGATATCAGCCTCGACCCGGTGGCCGAGAGCGGCGTCGCGCTGGACGCGGATTTCTCGAAGGAGCTTCTGCTTACCATCTTTCATCCCAAGACGGTCCTGCACGATGGGGGGGTGATCGTCAGTGGCGACAGGGTCGTGTCGGCAGGATGTATTTTTCCCCTGACACAGCGTGATGATCTTGACCGCACACTCGGCCTGCGACACCGCGCGGGTCTCGGACTTTCCGAAGAATCAGACACGATCGCCCTCGTGGTGAGTGAAGAGAGCGGGCAAGTTTCGATTTGTCACTCGGGCATGATCGAGCGCAACCTCCCTTTTGAGCGCTTCAGAAAGCGTCTTTCACAACTTCTGCTCCGAGAAGAAAATCATGCCATCGATACTACTGCACAACTGGAAAGAGAAGCTGGTCTGCCTGTTGCTGGGCGCGGCGCTCTGGTATCTCATCCATCAAAGCCTAGCTCCGGTCACCCAGGGCCGCGGGGAAAGGACTGAGACCATCACGATTACCACGAAGCTCCCTGTCCCTCCTCAACAGAAATAGATGGCAAAGCGTACCCTTTTTGGAACCGATGGCATCAGGGGCAAAGCGAATGCCCATCCCGTAACACCCGAGATCGCCTTGCGGCTTGGAAGGGCCGCCGGTTTCCTACTGCGCCAACAAGTCGCTGGCGTCACTGATGAACATCCTCGCTTTGTAATCGGTCGCGATACCCGCCGCTCCGGCACCATGCTGGAAGCCGCCTTGGTGGCCGGGTTGAATTCCGTTGGTGTCGATGCCCTCTTGGCCGGCATCATTCCCACACCTGCCGTTGCCTGCCTTGTCACGGAATTGGGTGCCTCCGGTGGTGTGGTGATCTCCGCCTCCCATAATCCGGCCGAGGACAACGGACTGAAGCTTTTTGGCGACGATGGTTACAAGTTGGATGACGCCGTGGAAGAGCGCTTGGAGCAGCTCCTGCTCACCGATGAAATCGACAGGGTCAGGGTTTTTGGTGCGGAGGTCGGTTCTGTTTCCGAAATCAGCGATGCACGGGAACGCTATGCTGGGCTTGCCAAGGCCACTGTTCCCGGAATGTCACTCCATGGTCTGCACATCGCTTTGGATTGCGCCAACGGGGCTTCCTATCAAACGACGCCCGGAGTCCTAAAGTCTCTCGGCGCCACGCTCTCTTTGTTTCACGCCTCACCAGACGGCATGAATATCAACGCGTCGTGCGGCAGCACCCATCCCGAAGAGATCAGCCGGATCGTCAGGGAAACCTCCGCCCAGATCGGCATCTCGCATGATGGCGATGCCGACCGTCTGGTACTCTGTGACGAGTCGGGCGATGTGGTTGATGGAGATGAAATTCTCGCAATGACTGCTCTCGATGCTCTACACCGGGGAACTCTTGCTGGAAAGACGCTCGTCGCGACAGTCATGAGTAATTTTGGGCTCGATGAGTGCCTGGCGCAGGCGGGAGGCAAGGTTCTCCGCACATCCGTAGGAGATCGCTATGTGGTCGAGACAATGCGTGAGGGAAATTTCTCCATCGGTGGCGAACAAAGCGGTCATTTGATTTTCCGCGATCACGGGACAACCGGCGATGGCCTGCTCGCAGCACTGCAAGTGCTTCGTATTATGACCGAAACTGGCAAGCCACTCAGTGAACTGCGCCGGGTTCTAAAAAAATATCCCCAGGCTCAGAGAAATTTGAAGGTTCGAGTAAAGCCTCCTTTGGATTCACTGCCGGAGGTGGCCCATCTGATTGCCGCAACGGAAAGCGCTCTGGAGGGTAAGGGCCGCGTGCTGCTCCGTTACTCAGGCACCGAACCAAAAGTTCGGCTTTTGATTGAAGGACCCGATGAGGCTCTCATCAACGCCTCCGCTGATGCCATCGCCTCAGCCCTGATCGTCGCGATCGGGGAGTAATCATTTGGCACTCAATTCCACGTAAAGATCTGACAGCCATCCGATCACCCAAGTGATCACAGCGTGGCAGGTGGCCAGGAAGTTGTCGGTATTTTCCACCAGGAGCTGGCCAAAAATGACCGGCGAAACAGTTCTCCCCGTCAGTAGCAGCAGTCCCGTGATGAGGAACAGATTAATAAGATAAATCACGATCAGGGAGAAGAAGGTGCCGCCGTAGCGAAGGTCGGGCTGGCCCTTCATGATCAGCAGGAAGGTGAAGACCAGGTGAAAGGCGAGCGTCACCCCGATCAGCAGGAAGAGCAGCCAACGAAAGCCGCTGAGGTCGGCCACCAGTGAGGCCGCCCCATAGATCGTCACCACCAGAATGCTGTAAATCGGGAAAAAGTAGGGTGCCAGGATAATCCAGGTATTCACACGGTCGGTGAGCACATGCCCGCCATCCTGGCTGACATGGAAGTGATCCGCTACTTTTCCCCCGAAGATCCAAGCCCAGATCGCATGGGTGACTTCATGGCCAAGCACATAAGGAATCATGAGGGCATTCCGGGGAACCACCAGATAGAGGATGCCAAAGAGCACTGCTCCGGCCGCAAAACATCCGAACGTTTGTGTCGCAAGCAGTCCGTGATGAACGGATGTCGTGAAGGCTTGCAGGAAGGTTTCCGTCAGCACCCAGGCAACCGGCAGAAGAAAGAGGGCGACGATGAACTTGACCAGCGATTTCGGGACAGTGGGAGAAGCCTTTGGCTTTCCGATGCCCTCATCATAGGGAAAATCATGATCGTAGCTCGTCGCCTCTCCCGGGTGAGGCTCGTGTCCGTAACCGGGATCAAGTAATTCCGGCGCTGAATCGACGGCCTCGGCCCGAACACGTCTTCCACGAATCGGTCTGGTAGCGAGAGATCTCCTAATGGCACGACCCTTTGAGCGAGAAGGGGTTGCCATGGTTGTTCGGAGGACTGCTCCTTAGGCCCGGCCCATGTAGGCGCCGGTACGGGTATCAACCTTGATGATCTCTCCCTCCTTGATGAAGAGCGGAACCTGGATCGCCTTTCCAGTCTCCAGGACGGCTGGCTTCATGACGTTGCCGCTGGAATCACCCTTCAATCCCTCGGGGGATTCAGTGACTTTGAGATTGGCGGACGCGGGAAGCTCGATGGAGACGGCACGACCTTCCACATACAGGACTTCGACCTGCATGTTCTCCACGAGAAAGTCCTTATTGTCACCGATCAGATCGCCCGGCAGCGTGATGGTCTCGAAGGTCTCGGGATCCATGAAGTTGTAGCTCTCCTGATCGACGTAACTGAAGTCGAGTGTCAGGCGCTGTACATCGACAAGATCGATCTTTTCCGTGGAAGAAAAACGGATGTCAGCAGATTTTCCCGTGCCGATGTAACGGACGATCAGCTGGACAAAGGCGCGGAGGTTGCCGGGGGTGCGGTGGGTGACTTCAAGAACGATGGCAGCATTGCCGTTGTACTTGATTGCCATTCCTTTGCGGAGATCGTTTGCGAGTGCCATGTGCGTGGTGCGTTGTTGTTAAAGAATTTTGAGTCGGGAGAGATCCTGAGAGTCAACCACGCCGAGCGGTTTTCCGTCGGCATCCGTCACCACGAGATCATCGATACGATGCTGTTCTAGCACCAGGAGAACCTCGGCGGCAAGTTTGTCGGCGCGTATTGTGACCGGATTCACGGTCATCACCTCTCCAACTGGTCGTGCGCCGATCGCTGGATCGGTCGGAAAATGCCTCGCAAAATCACCGTGGGTGAAGATCCCCTTGAGCAGACCGGCCTCATCGACGACCAGCGCCGCTCCTGCGCGGCGTGCCGTAAGCTCCTTGAGCACATCGACCACGGTGGCCGAAGCGGAGACAATCGCCGCCTGATCGCCGCTGCGCATGATGTCGCTCACCCGCAACAGCAGGGATCTTCCCAACTGACCGGCGGGATGAAAACGCGCGAAATCCTCGCGCGTGAATCCCCGCTCCTCTAGCAGCACCATGGCGAGCGCGTCGCCAAGCGCCAGCATCGTGGTCGTACTGGAGGTCGGCGCGAGATTATGAGGGCACGCTTCCTGCGAGACTGAGACATCGAGCACAACATCGCTGGCCTTCGCCAGGGTCGAGGAGGTGTTGCCCGTCAGGGCAATCTTGCGGACATTGAAGCGCGCCAGCGAGGGGAGAATCCGGATCAGCTCCTCGGTCTCCCCACTGTAGCTCAAGGTCAGGATCACATCGCCCTCCGAGACAACGCCCAAATCACCATGGAGGGCATTGAGCGAATCAAGCACCACGGACGGGGCACCCGTGCTGGTGAGCGTGGCGGCGATCTTCTCCCCGATATGTCCCGATTTGCCCACACCGAGCACGACAATTTTTCCCCGTTGTTCAACTGCTTCACGCAGAATTTTCACCGCAGCAACAAAGCTCCCGTCCAAACGCAGGGAAAGCCGCTCCAGTTCGCTGATTTCAATTGAGAGAACGCGCCGGGCGCGCTCGAGTGAGTCCATCGGGAGATTCTGAATCGGCAGGGGGGTGATAATCAACGCTCAATCATCCGAAGGAAGCGAGCAGCAGGAACCTCCCCATCAGAAACCATCCTGATTGTTTTTATGATCCGCTTAGTGCGATGCGGGCCTAGAGTAACAACACGCGGCTCATGGTGCTACTGCTCGAGCGATATGAGACACCGCCACAAACCCTATGCCACCGCAACGACTGGATATAGAATTACTTAACCTCTCTAGTCCCAGATGACGTTACTGCTCAACATCCGATCGTCGTCAAAATGGAAATAACCCTTGAAGGATTTGCCTTCCAGCATCCCCGGCAGCCAGTAGGAATCATCCGCCCACATGTCGTGATAGGGAATGTCTGCGGGTTTCATCCAATAAGGAATCGCCTCTTCGGTCTCGATAGGATCGCCCAAGCAACCCTCGGCAAGAAAGACGGCGCAGTGGAGTGCGAGACCATCCACAAATTGGAAATGGAGTTCGCCGCGGTGGCTCAGGTTTAGCGGCGTCACACCCACCTCCTCCTCGGTCTCCCGGATCGCAGCCTCAAGAGCTGTTTCACCCTCCTCCAGGCGGCCGCCGGGACCGTTGATCTTTCCCGCACCGAGCCCGCGCATCTTGCGGATCATCAGGACTTCACCCTTCTGCCGCACGAAACACAGGGAGGCTCGCATCGTTGGCTGCCAGTTCTGCCAAAAATCATCCATGCGGTGTTTTTAACTGCAGAAGCTAAAAAGTCACAACTTTGTTACAATTGCTCCCTTGACCGGAGCAAATTTCGTCGCAGCATAGGTGATTCATGGAACTCGATGACCCCTCTCTCTTCCTCAACCGCGGCCTGAGCTGGCTGGAGTTCAATCAACGGGTGCTGGATCAGGCTCTCGACAAGTCAAATCCCCTGCTGGAGCGGCTCAAGTTCCTCTGCATCGTCAGTTCCAATCTCGACGAATTTTTTGAAGTACGCGTCGCCGGTCTCAAGCAACAGGTACAGACGCAGCTTGTTGCGCTAGCCCCTGACGCAATGTCCCCGAAAACGGAGCTTGCAGCCCTCTCCAAACGCGCCCGCCAGCAGGTCAAAGACCAGTACCGCTGCTGGAATGACGAGATCCGTCCCTGGCTTGCAGCACAGAATATCCGCTTCCACGATTTTCCCGATCTTCCGGAACAGGAACATCCGCATTTTGAGAAGTTCTTCCATGAGAGGGTCTTTCCCGTGCTGACCCCGCTGGCCATCGACCCCTCCCACCCCTTTCCCCAGCTGCTGAACAAAAGCCTCAATGTCATCGTGCAACTGGAGGGCGAAGGCCTTAATACCGACATCGCCGTGGTCCAGGTGCCACGCATCCTGCCGCGTGTTGTTCCCTTTTCCCAGCAGACCGAAGAGCAGGGACATGATTTCGTTTTTCTTGGCAGCATCATCAAACATTTCGTTGGATCACTCTTCCACGGTGTGACAGTTGTTGGAGCGCATCTCTTCCGCGTGACCCGCAACAGCAATCTCTATGTTGATGAGGAAGAGGCCGAAAATCTTCTCCATGCCATCGAGGAGGAATTGCGTCATGTGAACCGTGGGGCCGCTGTCAGGCTGGAAGTGCAGGAAGACTGCCCCGATGCCGTGGCCGACCGCCTGCTGGAAATATTCAGTCTGAATCAGGGCGACCTCTATCGCCATGACGGCCCGATCAATCTCACCCGCCTCATGCCACTGGCGCTTTCCATCGACCGGCCTGATCTGCGCGACAAGCGATTCACTCCGGCCTCCGTTGTCTCACTCAACGAGGAAGCCGATATTTTCTGGCATATCCGCAAGGGGGACATCCTCCTGCATCACCCCTACGACAGCTTCCAGACCGTCCTCGATTTTCTCGGACAGGCAGCTGAAGACCCGAACACCCTGGCCATCAAGCAGACCCTCTACCGTACCAGCTCTGATTCACCCCTGGTTGCCTCGCTGATCCAGGCGGCGCAGAACGGCAAGCAGGTCACCGTGATCATTGAACTGAAGGCCCGCTTCGACGAGGCCGCCAACATCAAATGGGCGCGACTCATGCGCGAGGCCGGGGTCAATGTCATCTATGGCATCGCCGGGCTCAAGACCCATGCCAAGGCGATGCTGATCGTGCGTCAGGAAGGTGATGTCATCCGCCGCTACGCCCACCTCGGCACAGGCAACTACCATCCCTCCACGGCAAGACTCTACACCGATCTTGGTCTGCTCACCGCGAACAGGGAACTAACAGACGATGTGGCGACGATGTTCAACATCCTGACCGGAGTTTCAAAATTTCCGGGCCTCAAGGAGCTTCACATGGCCCCCTACGATCTGAGGGAAGGCATGCTCGCTCTGATCGACCGCGAAATCGATCATGCCAAGGCGGGCAGGGCGGCTGAGATTTTTGTGAAAATGAATGCCCTGGTCGAGGAGGGGATGATCGAGGCCCTCTACCGCGCCTCGCAGGCCGGGGTCAAAATCCGCCTCATGATCCGCGGTGTCTGCTGCCTGCGCCCCGGCATTCCCGGGGTCAGCGACAACATCGAGGTGCGTAGCCTTGTCGGGCGATTCCTGGAACACAGCCGGATCATCCGCTTCGAAAACGGCGGCTCTCCCGACATCTATCTCGGAAGCGCCGACTGGATGCCCCGCAATCTCTTCCGGCGGGTGGAGACCACCTTTCCACTCCGCAATCCCCGTGTTCAAGAGCATGTGCAGGAGATCATCGACTGGTTCTGGCGCGACAACGTGAAGGCCCGCGTGCTCAATGCCGACGGAGAATATCTTCCACGACCTTTGGAACACGAACTCTTCGACGCGCAGGCTGAATTTCTCGCAGAGTCACAACGCCGCCGTAAGGCAAAGCCAGCAGTCGTTCAGTAGGGAAACCGAAGGAGCATGCCTGATACCTCGGCGCATTGCTGCTGGAAAAAAGGGACTCTTCTTTTACTCTCGCAATGACCGGGCTCTCCGAGAGGCCATCCGTCCAATGACTGTCCCAACATGAAAATCCTTGTTACCGGAGCCAACGGATATATTGGGAAACGCTTGATACCGGCACTGCTTGAGCAGGGACATGAGCTCTACTGCTGCGTCCGGGACAAAGCCCGCTTCGAGTTGGCGGACAAGGATCATCGGCTCCATACCCTTGAAGTAGATTTTCTCGGGGAAAAATTGACCACGAAATTTCCCCGCGATGTGGATGTGGCCTTTTACCTGATTCACTCCATGAACAGCAGCCACGGCAGCTTCGCCGAAGAGGAAAGTCGAGCCGCCAGAATGTTTCTTCGCCTTCTCGACAAAACATCGTGCAGGCAAATCATTTACCTGAGCGGCATCGTCAATGAGAAGAAACTCTCGGATCATCTCGCCTCCAGATTTGCCGTGGAGAAAATCCTTGGAGACGGACCGATCCCCGTCACGGTTTTGCGTGCGGGCATTGTTGTCGGATCAGGAAGCGCCTCCTTCGAAATCATCAGGGATCTGGTAGAAAAGCTACCCGTCATGGTTGCGCCAAAATGGTTGAAGACCCGTTGCCAGCCCATCGCCATCCGCAATGTCATTCAGTTTCTGATCGATGTCATGCTCAGGGAATCGACTCTTGGTCGGAATTACGATATTGGCGGTCCTGAAGTCATGACCTACCGGGAAATGCTCTACCAGTATGCAAAGGTGCGTGGTTTGAAGCGCTTGATCATCACTATCCCAGTCATGACACCACGCCTCTCCTCCTATTGGCTCTACTTCATCACCTCAACATCCTACCACCTCGCCTCGAACTTGGTGGAGAGTATGAAGGTTGATATCGTCGCGCGAAAAAACAACCTGGCTGAAGAATTGGGCATCACCCTCTTGCCTTACAGCACGGCACTTAAGCTGGCCTTTGAGAAAATTGACCACGGAAACGTGGTCAGCGGCTGGAAGGACTCCTTCTCCTCCTCTGGTGCAAAGCTTGTCATGATGGACTCTGTTCATGTCCCGCATCACGGCTGTTTTGAGGATGTTCGCAGCAGGAATGTAGCAGACACCTCAGCATCTGCGTGGGAGCGGATCTGGAATATCGGCGGGGATGTCGGCTGGTATTATGCAAACTGGCTCTGGGAGTTGCGTGGCCTTCTCGACAAGCTGACTGGAGGCGTTGGCCTGAACCGGGGACGCACGCATTCTCACGATATCGAACCTGGCGATGCATTGGACTTCTGGCGCGTTCTTGTTGCAGAGAAGGAAAAAAGGCGCCTTTTGCTTTATGCCGAGATGAGGTTGCCGGGTGAAGCGTGGCTGGAGTTCAAAATCATCCCGACGGAACACGGCGACCGCCTTATTCAAACCGCTACATTCCGTCCGCGCGGAGTTTCCGGACGATTATACTGGTATGCCGTCCTCCCGTTTCACCATTTCATCTTCAACGGCATGATCAACGCGATTACACGAACATGTTCCACAAAACCGGAACGGCTAAAGACCCGCTGATTATACTCGCGGCCTAACCCTCTTGCTAATCGCCGTTCGTCGGGACGGGCTGCTGTTCGTCGATGCTTGTGAAGCGCGGTTTTTTGAACACAGTGAGCAGCAATTTGTTACCGGAGGATTCCAGAATTAATGTCTCGCCGACATAACTGTGGTTTCCGAGCGAAAGTTTCAACTCCACTTCTCTTGTATCGCCATCAAAGAACCTGAGATATTTTGCAATGGTTCGGCCCTTGAGATCAGGAGATGAAAAGTAGTCGAAATAACTGTTCCCGATCAGCGTCTTCTTAGAGATGCCGAGTTTTTCCACCACCTTTTTATTGCAATTGATGATGGTGCCGGAGAGATCGGAGATGACGATCGGGTCAGGAAATCTGGAGATGATTTCGTGGAGCTCTTCAAGGCTTTTACGGTGCTTGTTGAGCAAATAGCTAAAGGTCGAGGCAAAGATGCCGACACAAAAAAAGGTAAACGCCCTGATGTCCAACGTCACTTCAAGCGGCAGTTGGCGGGTGTGTGCGGTGAACAAGTAAAATGTCGGCACGTGGAACAGGGTGATGACAATGCCACTGTACGCAAGCGCCCAAAAGACCATCCAGGGCGTCGCTAAAATGAGGCTCATCAGCAGGAGCCCCAGCGTGCATAGTGCCGGCGTGATCGGCGGCCCCGGCATATAATGATCCCCAATGATCGCAGCTAGGACGTAGAGAGCAGGAAATACCCCAGAGGAAAAATTGGCGATGGGCCGTCGCTCAAAAACTTTCAACATAGGACGGGTATACCCCAAAGAGTTACCTAATCAAAGAAACTTGGAGCGGGTAGAGGGAACGACTTGCGGTGGGAACCGCGTCGTAGACTGTGTGAAATACAGCCAGTTAGGGTGAGCCTCGCGGGAGCGAGCGAATCAATCGAATACTCACAAACTCAAAGTGATCGCCGCAGAAAAATGCCCCACTTTCGATCAAAATGGAGCGGGTAGAGGGAATCGAACCCTCATGGCCTGCTTGGAAGGCAGGAACTTTACCACTAAGCTATACCCGCATATTTCAGTGTGACTGACTGAGCTGTGACCCTATCACAACCAATTCGGCCCGTCAATATAGGCGATATCGTCTCAATGTGACGCTTCGGTCTGCGTCTCGATGCCAGCCTTTTCCAAAGCCGCCCCGAACTGCTCCGAGGCTTTGGCTTTCTCCTCCTCCCTCCGCTGGGCGGCGGGCTCCATCGCTTTCTGAATGCCGCTTTCCACCTTGGAAAGTAGACTGATTTTCTGGGTTGCTGATGTCAGGGAGAACGTTTGCGTGGGCGTAGGGCTGTGAGGATTCTGATGGTTTCTTCTGAGCACTTCGTATGCCCTTTTCTCGAGAAGCACAAGCAGCAGCAGAATGGCCAGGAGCGCAATCACGCGCCGCCCGGAAAAGATTCGTCTCATGGGGTTAAACTTCAGTTCCTAGACCAGTTTCTTGGCAAGGATCTCTCCGGCGACGGCGGGGTTGGCCTTCCCTTTGGAAAGTTTCATCACCTGTCCCTTAAGAAAGTTAAGGGCTGCCTCCTTGCCGGATTTGTAATCGGCCACCGAATTGGGATTGGCGGCAATCACTTCGTCGCAGAAGGCCTCGATCGCCCCGGTATCGCTCACCTGCTTGAGTCCCTTTTCCTCAACGATCACTGCAGGTGCCTTGCCGCTTGTCATCATCTCGGCAAAGACCTCCTTGCCCTGACGACCGCTGATCGATCCGCTCTCGATCAGGGCGGTCAGTTCGCCAATCGCGGAGGGAGCGATGGGACACTGCGAAAGATCCAGCGAGGCCGCGGAGAGGGCGCTCAGCAGATCGTTGATGATCCAGTTGGCCACGCTCTTGGGCGTTTTTGCCTGTTGTGCAGCAGCTTCAAAGTAGTCGGCCAGCGCGCGGTCATCCGCCAACACGGCGGCATCATACTCGCTGATGCCGAAGTCGGCGACGAATCGGCTCCGCTTGGCCTGCGGCAACTCGGGCATGCCATCCTTGGCCGCCTCGACGATCTTGGGTGTGCGGACGGGAAGGAGATCAGGGTCGGGGAAATAGCGGTAATCGTGAGCTGACTCCTTGATGCGCATCAGGGTGGTCTCGCCACGATCGTCATCCCATCGACGGGTTTCCTGATCTAGCTTCACCCCCTTGCTCACCAACTCGGTTTGCCGTTCGATTTCAAAAGCCAGGGCGCGGCGCACACCACTGATGGTATTGAGGTTTTTCAGCTCGATCTTGGTTCCGTATTCCTTTTGTCCGACGGGACGGACGGAAACATTCACATCGCAACGCATCTGCCCCTTCTCCATGTCGGCATCGCTGATCTGCCCATAGACAAGAATCTGACGCAGGGCCGAGAGATACGCGAAGGCCTCCTCGGGTGAGGCGATGTCCGCCTCGGAGACGATCTCCATGAGCGGGGTGCCTGCACGGTTGAAGTCGATGCCACTGGAACTTTCGAGATGGAAGCTCTTCGCCACATCCTCTTCCAGATGAATGCGGGTGAGACGGATCGCTTTTCCGGGGGTTGCGATGCTCTTTTGCACATCCTTTGGATAGGCGGTGTCATGCAACGGCACCGCCCCCCCGAGACACAGAGGCTGGTCGTACTGCGAGATCTGGTAGTTCTTCGGCATGTCCGGGTAGTAGTAGTTCTTGCGGTCGAACTTGCAGACCTCGGGAATCGCACAGCCGAGCATCAGTCCTGCGCGGGCGGTGAGCCGGAGCGCCTCGCCGTTCATCACCGGCAGGGCACCGGGAAGACCAAGGCAGGTAGGGCAGGTATGGACATTCGGCTCAGCTCCGTACTCCACCTTGCAGCCGCAGAACATCTTGCTCCTGGTCTTGAGCTGGGCGTGGACTTCAAGGCCTATCGTGGCCACATACTCGGTGCTGGATGAAATACTCATGGGGCTGTCGGTGTTGCGATCGGTTTGAGAAGAGGTGCCGTTGTAGCTTGATTTGTCATCGGAGGCGAGGGTGGAGAAACACGCCTGCGTAATTTCCCATGCTCCATCTTGATCGGCGAAGGATCCGGTTCGAGGGCAAAATCAAGCGCTCCGGAAAGATCGAAGCCCTTTAATTTCGCCAGAATCTCCGGATCCTGAAAGGCTGCTTGAAACTGCCTGCTCTGGATCAGGGGTAGGATGTTCTTGGTGTCGGCGGCTTTCTGTAAGGCCGGATCCTGAATGAGGGAAAGCATCCGGGGGATTTTTATGAGCTCCAATGTCGCGGGGTACTTGAAGAAGCGTTCAAGTGCCTGCTGATTCCCGGCTACCATGGAAATCTTGACGATGTTGTCATAGAAACGCGTCGGGAGGGGATCGGCATTTTTCAGTTGCTCACCGGTCACTCCCAACTCCAGCGAGGCCTTAAGTTTGACGAGAAAAAGCGCCGTGGACTCTGTAGTCGCCAAGCGCCCTTCACGTTGCGCCTGCACCAGACGCATCTCGCCGAGAGCTCCCAGACCGCGGATTAAGCTGATCCCACCCCAGAGCATCAGCAGGCCGAAGATCACCCCAAAAATAGCCCCAAAAAACCCGAATCCGACCCGGATCACGCCGACATGATCATCCGTCCGCTTGAAGAGCAATCCGGAGAGAAAAGAGACGCCGAGATAAATCGCAACGCCGACGGTCACCGCAGCCACCGCAGGGGCCAAGAGCGGGGAAACACTCGAGAAAAAGGCTAGGAATGTGCCGGTGGCTCCCGCCGCCGCAGTTCCTCCGATCCACGCGCAGAAGAGCGCCGTGAGTCGAAGCAGTCCGCGGACAGCACCAAGTTTCCAACCACGCCAGAGCTCCCAAAGGAGAAAAAACGAGGCCGCGATGAAGAGATACTGCTGCCATTGAGAAGAACCGGCGATCATTAGGAAATAAATGAAATAGGCATAATGCAGAATGCTTGCGAGAAATCACCATGAACTAAGCGGCGCATATCGTGCAAGACATGCGCCGCTTGAACCAACCAACAACCAACCTAAATGATTAGGGGATTAGGCTGAGGGAATTGTTTCGAGGGCGTCCACCGCGACAGTGTGAACGGGCACTTCAACCGTTTCATCACGGAGCGTCGAGTTGGATGCCGCCGCCGGCGCAAGCTGCTCGTCACGGCCCGTGAACTTCACGCTGATGAGCTTGGTAACTCCGCGCTCTTCCATCGTGACTCCGTAGAGGGAGTCGGCGCGGGACATGGTGCGCTTGTTGTGGGTGATGACCATGAACTGGCTCTGTCCGATGAAGCGGTCGAGCAGCTTGATGAAGCGGCCGATGTTCGACTCGTCGAGCGGAGCGTCCATTTCATCGAGCACACAGAAGGGGGAGGGCTTCACCATGTAGATGGCGAAGAGGAGCGCCACCGCCGTCATGGTGCGCTCTCCACCGCTCAGCAGCGAGATGCTCTGGAGCTTCTTGCCGGGAGGCTGGGCGATGATTTCGATACCACTCTCGAGCGGATCGCTCTCGTCCATGAGGAGGAGGTTTGCTTTACCACCACCAAAGAGTTGGGTGAACATCTCCTGGAAGTTCACGCGGATCTTCTCGAACGTCTCGGAAAAGAGTTCCTTCGTCGTCCTGTTGATCCGTGCGATAGCCTCCATCAACTCGGCTTTGCCGTTGATCAGGTCGTTGTTCTGCTGCTCAAGGAAGGTGTGTCGCTCCTCGAGCTCGTCATATTCCTGAATAGCATCCAGATTCACAGGTCCCATGGAATCAACGCGCTCGGTCAGCTCCGCCACGACTTGCTCAATGCGATCCCAGGGGATCTCCGCAGGGATGGGGCCGCTAGTGAATGATCCGCCCGAGATATCGCCGCTCTCAACGGGTTGTTCGCCGGAGGCTCCCCCCTGATCGCCGATCTCTTCACCGGAATTTTCGGTGAGTTGTGCTGATGCGCGGCGTTCTTTTTCCTTCTGGGAAGCCACTGCCTTGAGCAGGCCATAACGGTCAGGTTCAAAGCCGGCCAAATCCAACTGATAGCGTCGGGAAACATGATCGCGGATCGATTCGCTGCGAAGGCGCAGCTCGGCGAGGCGTACTTCGTTTTTGGAGCGGTTGTCCTGCAGCTCGGAGAGATTGCGGCGTGCGCCACGAAGAGCGATTTCTAGCGCCTCGACACCAGCCTGCAGCTCGGTGCGCTGGGCACCCAGTTCCAGGATTCGAGCCTCGGCCTCGGCACTCTCCTTCTTCCAGGTCTCAACACTCTCGGCAAGCGAGGTTGACTCAGCTTCGAGCAGACGGATGCGTTCTTCGTGCGTGGCAATGTCGCGCTCGCGTGCGGTGATTGTCTCGGCAAGCTCACGGATGCGGGCCTCCATCGGAGCGCGTTGGCGTGCAAGGGTATCCTGCCGCTGCCGCTCGGTGGCCACACGAAGACGGGCTTCTGCAAGATCGCTGGCCGCCTCGGTCTCGGCATCACGGAGCAGGGCGATCCGAGAGGAGGCTGCGGAGCGTTGCTCACGTGCGGAGGCAAGTTCAGCGGAGGCCGTCTCCATTTCCTGCTGACGCTGGGTGATTTGTTCCTCCAGAAGGAGTATGTGTTCTTGCAGGGAAATGATTTCCCCGTCTAGGGACTCGTGGCGATGGCGGACATTCTCCAACTCGCGGGAGGCCAGAAGATTGTCGGCCTGCGCTGCGGCAAGGAGTCCCTGAGTGTTGCCAAGATGTTCGCGGGCTTCGCGCAGGCGGATGACGGAGCCTTCCAGATTTCCCATCGCTCCCTCGCGCACCAGCGAGAGACGGGATGTCGCCTCGCGCAACGTTTCGACCTCGCGTTCTAGCGAAGCGATTTGTGAGCGGCGGAGCAGGGCGGAGTTGGAAGCTTCGCCGGTGGCACCGCCCTGGGCGACTCCGTCGCGTCCCAGAAATTCCCCCGTGCGGGCGGCAAAGGCAAAGGCGGGATACTGCTTCTTGAGGCGGAAAGCTGTGGCGAGATCGGGTACGATCAGCACTCCCTCGAGCAATCTGGCGATCAGCCCATGGGCCGTTCCAGTCGCACGGACAACATCGGTGGCCCAGCAGAGGGCACCGTCTGGGAGTGAGGCTGTCTGCTGCGGAACCATCGGCAGCAGGTCGCTTGCCAGCACGGAAGCCCGGCCCTGGGTCGCCTCGCGGAGAGTCTGGAGTGCGGCCTCGGCCATGTCGGCATCGGCAAAAACGATGGCGCGGCTGGCGGCGCCGAAAGCTGCTTCAATGGCAGGAATCTCCGCTGGCGGCACTTCGATGAGTGAGGCGAGTGTGCCGATGATTCCAGCCTGGAAGAACTCTGGCCGGTCGAGACCCCTTAGAATTGCCTGCGCTCCTTCGCCAAGCCCCTCGCCCTCGCGCTCCAGTTGGAGAAGAATTTCAAGGCGGTGCTCGCGTTCCGAGAGTTGCTTGCCGGAAGCATTCCACTCGGTTTCAGCGACCTGGCGTTCCTGTTGGGCAAGATCATGGGCCTGCTGTGCGGCGATGAGCTCCTGTTCGGCGGCATCCAGCGACTGGCGCGTGGAAGACTGGGCGGCTGCCGTCTGCTCTGCGCGGGTGGCGGCGGTAGTAACGGCAAGTCCGGCAACGGAAACCTGCTCCTGAAGCTGCAGGGAACGGGAACGTTCCGCATCGCGGCGGGCGCTGGCCGTGGAGAGATCACCGCGGACATCGGTCAGACGATTCTCGAGCTGATGAAGGCTGTTGGTCAGCGTCTCGGTCTCGCGCTCCGCACCCTGACGCTCCTGCTGCGCCTGTTGAAGTCGGGCGGCACCAGCCTGAAGAGACTCTTCCTCGGCTCGGAGCACATCGAGCAGTGAGGTCAATTGGGCGTCTGTCTGTTCGATTTCGTTCTGCTGCTCATTGATGCGCAGATGCATCGCGTCGATGTCGGCGCTCGCCCGGATGCCCATTTCGCGGAACTCCCCGCAACGCTCGGCATTCGTCTCGATGCGACTCTCTCCCGAGAAGATGCGGTTGCGCAGGGTTTGCAGCTGATCACGGACTCCTTCTACTTCGGCATCAAGGGTGGAAACTTGTTCGCGGGCTCCGGCGACTTCGATCTCCTGCTCGGCGATTTCCCGCTCATAGAGCGCGCGGGCTTCGGCACTTTGCTCGACCTTCTCGGCCACCTCGGTGATTGAGCGTTCCAGATCGAGGTAGGTGCGATGCGAGAGATGAGTGTCGAGGACGCGGAGATCCTCCATGAGGGACTGGTAGCGACGAGCCTTTCCAGCCTGACGCTGCAGCGAGCCGATCTGTCGCTTCACCTCCTTGATGATGTCGGAGACGCGCAGGAGATTGGACTCGGTGTATTCCAACTTGCGGAGGGCCTCTTTCTTCTGGGCTTTGTATTTCGTGATGCCGGCAGCCTCTTCAAAAATGGAGCGGCGATCCTCAGGGCGGCTGTTGAGCAGTAAGGCTGTCTTCCCCTGTTCCATGATGGAATAGGCACTCCGCCCGATACCCGTGTCCATGAAGAGCTGATGGATGTCCTTGAGGCGGCAGGGGGTGCCGTTGATGAGGTATTCCGATTTTCCGTCACGGAAAACCCGCCGCGTGATGCGGACCTCATTCCATTCCACTCCCAGTTCCTTCTCACACTCGGCGAAGGTCATGGAGACCTCGGCCATGTTGTGCGCGGCGCGGGTGTCGGTGCCGCTGAAAATGACATCGGCCATTTCGCCACCACGGAGAGCTTTGGCCGACTGCTCGCCGAGCACCCAGCGGATAGCGTCCAGGACATTCGACTTGCCGCAACCATTCGGACCGACAATCGCGGTCACACCCCGGTGAAATCGCAGGACCGTCTTGGGTGCAAACGACTTGAAACCGATCAGTTCGATGGATTGAAGATACATGGTTTTTGGTGTGAAATGGGGGGTCTGAAGCTTGGTCAAAGTTTCTCCCAATTGGCCAAAAAACACAAGCACTAGGGGCAGAAATTTCGCAAACCACAAGATGTTGTGGTTATTCACATTTTGCCAGCAGGGCAGATTAGAGAAAAGTGGACATCCTGAGGGGCGGGGTCGAAGGTTCCTGACTGCTGGCTTTCGACGTTCGC
>Ga0302149_1000249_pt1 | contig 17705 bp, 18 predicted proteins | sample I_Bog_N1_1_FD_192435 | JGI IMG/M metagenome (GOLD analysis project Ga0302149, IMG submission 192435) | Peat permafrost microbial communities from Stordalen Mire near Abisko, Sweden - I_Bog_N1_1 | ecosystem: Environmental > Terrestrial > Soil > Wetlands > Peat | place: Sweden: Abisko, Stordalen...
GCCGGATCTGGCGTGAAGGTGTAGGCCTTATGCTGCAAGGAGTGGGATTGTCGGGATTGACCGCCTTTGCCTCGCTCTACTTTGCCGCCCGCCATTGGGACAACGCCGGCCTGGTGATGACGGCCTTCGGCATTGGCTTCATCTTTGTGCGTTTGGTGTTCGGACATCTTCCCGACCAACTCGGTGGCTACCGGGTGGCGCTGTGCTCGCTGCTGGTCGAAGCAGCAGGACAAGCACTGCTGTGGGCTGCACCCAATGAATGGCTGGCACTGGCCGGCGCACTGGTCACGGGCTTGGGGTGTGCACTGGTATTCCCAGCGCTGGGCGTGGAAGCCCTCAAAAGGGTCCCCCCTGCCAACCGTGGCAGCGCAATGGGTGCTTTCGTCGCCTTCCTCGACATTGCCTATGGCATCTCGGGACCGGCTGCCGGTGTCATCGCCGGTCACTTCGGCTACGCTGTCGTCTATCTGTTCGGTACTGCATGCGCCCTGGCGGGAGCCGTCCTGGCTGCCGGGTCGAGCAGTACACAAGCCTGATCATCAGGTCCTGCCGCCCTGCCGACGGCAGGACGGATCGTTCAACAAGGAGAAACTCATGTCACGCATTTTCATTTCCGGTTCATCCACCGGCCTGGGCCTGATGGCCGCCCAGCATCTGATTCAACAGGGACACACCGTTGTCCTGCATGCTCGAAATGCCAGCCGTGCGGCCGAAACTCGTCGCGCCTGCCCCAAGGCGCAGGCCATCGTCACAGGTGATCTGGAAACCGTCGAGGGCGCGATCAAGCTCGCCGGTGAGGTGAATGCCCTGGGACGGTTCGATGCCGTCATCCACAACGCGGCAGTGGGTTACCGGGAAGTGCATCGCCTGACCGGGGATGGCCTGCCCCACGTGTTTGCCATCAACACGCTGTCTACCTACATCCTCACGGCCTTGATCGAGCGCCCCGCACGGCTGGTCTACCTGAGTTCTGGCATGCATCATCACGTCCGCCCGAATCTGGAGGACATCCTCTGGCAGGAACGTCGCTGGAACGGCGCCGATGCCTATGCCGAGAGCAAGTTGCACGACGCCATGCTGGCCATGGCAATCGCCCGTCGCTGGCCCGACGTCTTGTCCAACTCGCTGGAGCCGGGTTGGGTGCCCACCAAGATGGGCGGGCCTGGGGCCCCCGATGATATGCAGCAGGCACACCTGACGCAAGCATGGTTGGTCGCCGCAGACGACATCAAGGCTAAGGTCACGGGGCAGTATTTTTATCATCTCAAGCGTATGGCGCCCAATCCTACTGCGCACGATTCTGTCCAGCAGGATCTTCTGATCGACATCTGCGCGAATATCTCCGGTATTGCCTTATCCAAGTGATGGCGAGTTGACGTGCCTGACTTGTCAGAACCAAGGTGGGTACGAGCTCACGCCTTGACCAGCAGAGTCGTTTGGTCCGAATCAATGGACCTATTTGGTAACGTAAGCCCCCAGTGCGATGAAGAACTTCGTCGGTTAGTTCAAGCCGCTTGAGGGCGCTCTCATCCTCTATGGGAATAACTAGCTCAATCAGGCTTCTGCAACGGTGCTGACAGCAGCCATGGAGGGGAAAAAGGCAGTGTGTCGTGGGAGAACAGGATGCAGTGTTCGACCTTGAGGGCGATCGGTGCGACGACGCTTTCTGTCAATGTGATCAGTTAATCCTGCAATGTGAACAGAAGCTGTCGATGTCTCTGTTTCAGCATCCATTTTGCCAGGCAGTGTGCCCAGTTGATCGTCATATTGTTCATATGATTCCGATCTGAGTGTGCAGCTCAGATCGAACTAGGTGTCCAACATAGCCCGAAATATGCACTCCCATTAAAGACACCTCTTTTGATATTTTTTGCGAGTGTGGTCGTCGCTTACCGCAAGGCACCGCACAGCGCGGGCTACGATCGGGTAACCCGGGCCATGTGGCGCTGCTTCCTGGCTAATGGCGCTAATAATCGAATGCGGCCTGCAGCTCGTTTTTGCTTGTCTTTCCTTCATGCAGCAACAACATGAGCAGCAAACGCGCTTTTTGCGGGCTCAAATCTCCTGCCATCACAGCACCGGCATCAAATGTTGTCTTGCCGCCGCCAGGAAACCCATAAACCGGCATGGTACGGCCGTTATACACGCGGGTCGAGATCACCACAGGCACGTTCTTGGACAAAGCATATTTCACCGCCTCGAACATGGAAACATTCATGTTCCCCATACCCACCGCCTGTACTACGATTCCCTTCGCACCTTGATCTACCGCGTAGCGTAGCAAGGCTCCGTCAGCACCGCCAAACATAGACAGAATTTCTACGCGCGGCATATCGCCGACACCGATATCGATGTGCTGACGGCGTAGCGCCACTCGTGAAAACACCACCTTGTCATCCCACACTTCGCCAAGGAAACCGAAATCGCCAGACTTGAAGGTTTCCACATCTCCAGTGTGCGTTTTTGTCACGCTCCGGGCAGCGTTGATTTGATTGTTCATCGCCACCATCACGCCCTTGCCCTTTGCTTCTGCGGTCGTGGCGATCCGAATGGCGTTGAGCAGATTACGCGGCCCATCGAAGTCGGCTTCCGATGCGTTGCGTTGCGCCCCAATGAGCACGACGGGCTTGTCGGACTTGACGGTCAGATCAAGCCAATAAGCAGTCTCTTCCATGGTGTCCGTACCTTGCGAAACCACTACCCCTGCCACTTCCGGCCTGGCAAGCGCATCATCGACCGCCTTCGTCAAACGCGACCACCATTTCGGTTCCACATAGTTGGCCGACATGTTGGAGAAATTATTCACTTCAATCGTTGCAAATTTGGCTGCATCTGGCACAGTCTTCATCAGATCATCACCAGAAATCGCCGGGACGACGCCCTTGGTCACAGGATCAACTTTCATAGCAATCGTGCCGCCAGTGGCGATGAACTGCACAACCGGCTTGCCCTGTGCCAGCGCGGCACCTGAAACCAGACAACAAGCGACAAAGGCAATAACACAGCGCTTCGGCATCAGGATGCGACGAAGTTTCGTTATAAAAATATCCGACCGATACATTGCAGGGGAATTCATGATGTCTCCTAATTTTTTATTTATAAAAGAGCGCAGCAAATATGCATACGACTCAGGCTGGCTCGAGCACTGTAGCGTCAATTCAGGAACCGGCAATAAAGTGACATTGACGGTTTTCAGTATGAATGTCGTCTTTCAGACTTAGCCTGACGCACATTGAGCAAATATCGCGCCAGTCGAAGGAGCTCACATTGAAAATTGCAACATGTTGATTTCATTGCCTCAATTATGCGCTCGCTACCAATCCATTGCGGAATTTCAGAATTTTTTATCGAAGGTATGCGGTTTGCCGCAAAATCGCAGCTAAAAAACTGTCGATGGCCTGGATCGGGGTTATCGTAGCCCCGCCGTTGGCGACCAACCGTAGTGGGCCGCTAGTAGAGGGCCGCAATCGGCCAGGAGCGGATGCTATAAAGGCTGGATTTTCGTATTGGAAAATTCTTCAATGATTAAACGCCTGGATTAAATAAAATAACGAAATGACGTCACATACCCTACTACGTTCTTTAATCTCGGCCTCCTCTGTACCTGGTGCATCAATGGCGGTCATTCGCGACGGCGCGTTGACAATGACTGCTGTCGGTGTCAGAGATAACGTCAAAGGTGAGCCTGTCGACGATCAAACTGTGTTTGATGCAGCATCACTAAGTAAGCCTATGGTGGCTTATGCGGTACTCCAGCTTGTGGATGCCGGCATGATCAATCTAGATGAGGCACTTTCTGCGTATGTCTCTCCTATCGTGGAAGACTCTCCCGCAGCGGCAAGAATCACGACGCGCCATATTCTTACTCATACATCAGGACTGCCCAATTTGTGGAGCAAAGATCCCCCGCAAGTGCATTTTCATCCAGGTACCCGATTTAGCTATTCCAGCGTTGGTTTTTCCTATCTTCAACGCGCCATTGAAGCGATAACGGGTGAGTCTCTGGAAACCAACATGAAGCGACTTGTATTCGAACCGCTTGGCATGAGATCGTCCAGTTTTGAATGGCAACATCAATTCGCTAATAATGTGGCACAGCCACATGAAAACGATGAGCGGCTCGAAAAACATCACCCACCACGTGCTAGTGCTTCTTACTCGCTTCAAACGACCGCAACTGACTACGGTGCCTTTCTTGCCGCTGTGCTGAGTGGCGACCGACTGCAGGAAGCAACAAGCAAGCAATGGCTAAGCCCAGCTATCAATGCGACAAAGGGAACTGCCGAGCATCTGGAAAGCTTGCCAACGGAAAGCGAAAAAGACATTGGCTGGGGGCTGGGCTGGGGATTGGAGCTTAGCCGCTGCACGTTCTTCCAATGGGGGAAAATATCTGGCGTGCGTGCATTCGTGATGGGAAGTCGACTAGAGCGCTCAGGCGTTGTCTTATTTGCTAACAGCAATACAGGTCTTCGTTTGATGAGCGATATAGTCTGCGCGGTCCTTCCTGGAGAACATCCTGCCATTCAATGGCTACAAACGTGCGTTTCTGAGGATTAAACCAATGAAACACAAAGCCTCATTGAGTGCCCTTCACGCGGCCGTCGATGTCCGCAATCGGTCAGGAGCGGGCACGGAGATAACAGCAATTTCACTTTCGCCAAGACCTAGCCTTATGTAATACTTACGAGTAGAACACCGCGAAAAACGGCCTCTGCATTTTTGGCTATTAAGCTACTCAATCAGAGCGCCGCGTACACGTCAACCAGCACTTATGCGTGGTCGGCCAGCGTTTCCCCCGACATCAGTCGGATTTTATTGCGACTGTCGTGCTTTAGCACGACTTGCCGTATTTATTGGAACGCGCCATGAACATACCTTTTAGCTTGTCAACGTCATCAGTAAATTCCCCAATCACAATCGTAGGTGCCGGTCTGGGTGGATTGACACTCGCCCGCGTTCTGCACATGAATGGCATCCAAGCGACGATCTATGAGGCCGATGCGTCACCGGATGTGCGTGCGCAAGGCGGATTGCTGGATATCCATGAATACAATGGCCAGCTTGGGCTAAGGGCTGCAGGTCTCTACGAGAAGTTCCTGGATCTCGTTATTCCGAGCGAGGATGCCAAACGGGTGGTCGACAAGCGCGGCAACGTTCTGCTCGATAAGCCCGGTCTGGTTGGCACCACTAGGCCTGAGGTAGATAGAGGCGAGCTTCGCCGGCTTCTCATTGAGTCATTACCTTTGGATGCGATCAAGTGGGGGTGCAAAGTCATAAAAACGACTCCCCTGGCTGACGGACATCATCTGCTCGATTTCGCCGATGGTTCTTCGGTAACGTCCAATCTCCTGGTTGGCGCTGACGGCGCATGGTCAAAAATTCGTCCCCTTGTTTCTGCTGCAAAGCCGATATACGTCGGCACTACGTTCATAGAGACCAGCATGTTCGATAGCGACATGCGACATAGGGCAAGCGCGGATGCAATTGGCAGTGGTACGCTGATGGCCGTTGAGCCGGGCAAAGGCATCTTGGCGCATCGTTATGCGAATGGGGTCTTGCATATATACATAGCGTTGAATAGGCCCGAGGCATGGATTGGCACGATTGATTTCAGCAAGCCGTTATCAGAGCTGAAAACAGAGCTGAAAACGGGACTGAAACGTATCGCCGACGAATTTAACGGCTGGGCTCCTCAGTTGACGGCATTAATTACCGATGGGGAGACTGAACCGGTTGTCAGGCCGCTATACGCTCTTCCGATCAACCATCGATGGCAACGTGTGCCTGGCGTCACATTAGTGGGCGACGCCGCGCATTTGATGTCGCCATTTGCGGGCGAAGGCGCCAACCTTGCAATTTATGATGGCGCCGAGCTGGGAAAAGCTATCTGTGCAAATCCTGGCGAAATTGAGGTCGCATTGGAAGAGTATGAGCAAGCTTTGTTTCCACGTAGCCAGGCTGCGGCCGCGCAAACGTTTCGCAACCATCAGCGTTTCTTTGGAGCCGATGCGCCAAGGAGCGTCGTGGAACTTTTTGCTGGGTATTAGCCTGCTTGAGCATTTCAGATGTCGAGACGTCGTTCACTCATCCACTTAACAATTTTTGGATCACGGTGCGAGAAAAAACTGCTGTCGCCCGTTTCCAATGTCGAAATGCTCGCCATTTCACCTGCATCGAGGCTGAAATCAAATACCTGCAGATTCTCAGCCATACGTTCGCGGCGTACTGATTTGGCGAGAGCGACGATGTCGCGCTGAATCAGCCAGCGCAAGACGACTTGTCCGACCGATTTTCCATGCTTTGCACCAATGTCGGCGAGCAACGCGTTTTGGAAAAGATTGTTTCGGCCTTCGGCAAAGGGCGCCCAGAAATTGCATGCTTTCACAGCCTCACACGGCTATCGGAAGGCGGCCCAGGCAATCAGTGCAGAGAACATCCCCAACGCCACCGAGCTCAGCTGCTGAATCTTGCGGGGGCTGATAAAAGTCAGACGCTTGTTATTCAATGCATTCCCTACACCGATCCAGATCGCGCCTATTGGCGCCAGCAGACAGGCAAAAGAAACCATCGCGAATACATAGGCCGGTAGTGTCTCGAAGGTATGGGCCGGGAAGATCACCAGCGCGAACAATAGTCCTTTCGGGTTCAGGAGGGTCGCCACCAATAATATTTTTGGCGTGATGCTTCTTTGTTGCGGCGTTTGCAATAACCCGGCATCGCGCCAGACCTTAATTGCGGTATAGGCGAGGTAACAACTACTGGCGACTTTGACCAGCGTAGCGATCCATGGGAATTGCAACTGGATGGGCGCCAGCAAGATGCCCCACATCGAAATGGAGATGACGTATCCGGCCAACTCAAAGGCGAGCAGGAACAGGGCCCGGCGGATACCCAATCCGAAACCGGCCAGAGCCAGCAAGGTGTTTGTCGGTCCCGGTGTTAACAGAACCAACGCGACACTTAGCAAGAAGATAAAAGAATGAAAATCAAAGGACATGAAGATCGAGGGCTGTTAACCGTGGATGGTGAGTGTGAGTACGGTGCTGGTGTGCGAAGCGTGCCGTGCATCGATTATCAACAAATGGCCGACGCCGTCAAGGATGGCGAGGAGGATTCGACCGTATCACCAAGCAATTGATGAAGAGCCATCAGACGGCGTCGTTTTCTCAAAAGCCAGAACAAAGTGCCGAGCCTAGCAACCACTCGAAGCCTTATACTCTTTAACCAGGTCCCAGCTGGCATCCTTGAATTGATACATGGAATATGACAATTCACGTAAATCGCCATCGACATTAAATGAGATTTTTCCGGTAAGTCCTTTGTAGTTGATCGCATGCAATGCATTCGTCACCGCGTGTGGTTCGGCTGTCCCAGCTTTCATGACGGCAGCGGCCAATACCTGGACTTGATCGTAAGCCGTTGCAGCGTAAATCTCGATGTGATCCCCAAACCTTTGTCGATAGGCTTTCTCGAAATTCAGTAAGGCTTCACTCTTTTGCGAGTGAACTCCTGGCACTAACGAAAAGGTAGCTTTTGCCTTTTCACCGGCAATGAGTTTGTATTGTGAATCTACTATTGCAGTCGCGGTGAAGATGGGGATATCGGAATTCAAGCCATGTATATATTTTGCAAACATTGCAGTCTGATCCCCAACGCCGGCAAATAAAACCGCATCCGGTCGTGTCGATTTTAATTTTTCGTTGACTTGATTGAAATCATAGCTATTGGGATTGAACGAATTAATGCTCACTACCTTGGCATCGAGTTGGCCAATTGATTTAATGAAGCTTTCCTTGAAGCCGTCACCAAAAAAATCGTTTGTATAAACAATGGCAAGCTTATTCTTACCCATTTCATTTACCGCAAATCTGACCAATATATCCGCACGTCGATTATCGCAAGCCACCATCCGAAATGCAGTATCGAATCCTTGATGAGTGAATGCGTAGCTCGCGACAAGGGATAGATGAGCGATGCCCGCCTGCTGATAGATGGCCGAAGAGTTGAGCGCCACCGAGCTGTTATAGAAGCCGACTACGCCCGCCACTTTGCTATGTACCAAATATTGCGCAGCAATTTTTCCGATATTTGGATTTGATTCATCATCTTGTGCCAGCAACTGAAAATGCACTTTCTTGTCATTGATGCCCAGGGCCGCCTTGTTTAGATCATCAATGGCCAGTTGTGCTGCATTGAGCATTCCCTTACCGGCAGATTGACTCATTCCGGTAATTGGCCCAACGAAACCTATATTAACGGTCTGGAAATTATCGGATGCGATAGCGGGCAGGCCGCAAAACGCCACTAGCATGCCCAAAAAGAATTTCAGAAGCTGCCTTTTGCGTATGACTGTCTTATCCACATTAGCTCCTTTTGCTCGGCGGAGGGAGCATCTCATTCATCATAACGAACAGGCGAACATAAGAACACCTTAAATTTACATAAAGACAAGTATTGGTCTGATTCGAGGTCTCAAGGAAGCGGTGCGCGCGGTCAAAGATGCATGCGGCAACGACATTGTGCAATTGCTCAAGAACTACATGCTGGCAGCGGCTAGGGGTCGAGAAATTGGGATATTTCGGCGAATGCTTAATATGCCCTATCATGAGTTTCTATTCATAAAAGACGATATTCAACATACTCCCCGAGAAACGTTACTATGAGAGATCTGCCTCCTACTGCCACATTGCGCGCCTTTGAGGTTGCGACACGGCATGCAACATTCACCTCCGCTTCAGAGGAATTGCATGTCTCCCAAAGCGCAGTCAGCCATCAACTGAAGAATCTCGAAGAAATCTGGGGATTGCAGTTGTTTCAACGGGGCAAGTCACTCCGCCTGACACCTGCAGGAGCAGCGCTCGCGCCGATCGTGCGTGAATTCTTCATGAATCTGGAGGCAACACTGTCTGATCTGCGGGAGCAAAAGGGCAAGGTTCGACTTACCGTCAGTACGACTTACTCGTTTGCGCTGAAATGGCTGCTTCCAAGATTGCCGAGTCTGTCCCAGCAGCATCCGGAAATTTTGCTCACGCTGGAAACCACCGACAAAGCCATCAATTTTTCAAGTGCGGAGCCGGACGTTGCGATTCGTTTTGGCAACGGGAATTATCCAGGTCTGCACTCGGAATTCATGTTCAGGGAGCAGATTTTCCCGGTTGCCAGTCCTGATCTCTTGAGCCGCTTTGGCACGCCGCGCGAACCTGCTGAATTATTGCGCTATCCGCTGCTGACACGTGACGGTGCAGATCTGGTGCCGAAATGGGAGCTTTGGTTTCAACAAGTAGGCGTAGGTATTTCTGCACTCAAGGAAAGCGTCCGATTCGCCGATACCAACATGACTATCGAGGCGGCCCTGTTGGGCCAGGGAATAGCGTTGGCTCGAAGCGGACATGTCGAAACTGAAATAAGTGATGGTAGCCTGGTCAGGCTGTTTGACGTGTCGTTCGCTTCTCCGGTGGCCTACTATTTTGTCTGTCCAAAAGGAATCGAATCGCAGTCCCATATCATCAGCTTTCGCAACTGGCTCCTGACGGAATCAAGCAAGGCCCAGCAAGGCTATCGATAATGCATGAGGATTTACTCATTTTGTAATGAGTAGACTTCGCTTTAATCAAGCTGCCGAATTGCTTAGTATTGCGCATGCCCTTTCACATCATCTTACTAATACTTCTCGCAGCGCTCATGCATGCAAGCTGGAATGCGCTCCTGCGCGGCGGAGTCGACAGACTTTGGTCGATGACGGTCATGTGCCTGGCGGTAGCGATCGCAAGCGTCGCAATAGCCTTGTTCTTGGCGCCTCCAGCCAAAGCCAGCTGGATGTATGCAGTATTTTCAGCCGGGCTGCATGTTGGCTATAACCTGTTTCTCGTTAAGAGCTATCAGGTTGGAGAGCTCGGGCAAACCTATCCGATTTCACGGGGTTCCTCTCCCATACTAATTACCATTGCGGCATCAGTTTTCGCCGGCGAGAGCGTAGCGATGGGCGCGATGCTTGGAATTGTTCTGGTGTCGGGCGGTATTATTTCCTTGGCCTTCAAAGGGCGCCGGCTTGCGGTTCCAAGCTTGCCGTATGCCCTGGGAACCGGATGTTTCATTGCCGCTTATAGCGTGACAGACGGCATCGGCGTACGCCTGTCCGGCGCCCCGATGGCTTACACGGTATGGATGTGCGCCTTGTGGGGCGTCTTGATGCCGCCGGTATACATTGGTCTGCGCGGCACAAATAGTTTATTTGCCATCCGCCGGCCTGGATTCATCACGGCCTTCATCGGTGGGCTGGTCTCTCTTCTGGCCTATGGCATTGTCATTTACGCCATGTCTGGCGCACCCATGGGAGCGGTATCGGCATTGCGCGAAACTAGCGTGTTGTTTGCGGCGGTGATCGGTTATTTTTTCCTGGGTGAGACACTGACTGTCAGAAAGATGCTGGCCTGCGCGGTGATTGCCATAGGCACGATCATCATCGGCTGACGACCGCATGGATCCTGTGCAGGTCGTTCAACCATAAACATTTTCCCACCACCACATGAAGGTTCACTCAATGGATACCGTCTCGCAGGCACCGCTAATTCTGATAACGGGTGGAGGTCGTGGCGTAGGCGCAGCGACTGCGCGGCTTGCTGCCGCACAAGGTTACGATGTAGCGATTAGCTTCGTCGCCAATGAGTCAGCCGCCCTCGCGGTGGCGGCTGATGTAGAAGCTGTTGGGCGCCGAGCTTTAGCCGTATGCGCAGATAGCGCGGATCCTGAGCAGGTCGCTCAGCTATTCGCCGCGATCGACCGCAACTTCGGCCGGATTGATGTGTTGGTAAACAACGCCGCGGTACTTGCGCCGCAGTCTAGGCTAGAGGATCTCGAATTTGAGCGGATGCGGCGTATCTTCGCGGTCAACGCGATCGGCCCCATCCTCTGTGCACAGCAGGCGGCGAAGCGTATGTCATATCGTCACAACGGGCGGGGCGGTGTCGTGATCAACATCTCATCGGCATCGGCGCGGCTCGGTAGTCCAAACGAATATGTCGACTACGCTGCGTCGAAGGGGGCTGTTGAGACATTCACTACCGGCTTCGCCAAGGAAGTCGCACGGGAAGGAATACGCGTGAACTGCATTCGCCCCGGGCACATCTACACTGACATGCATGCTAGTGGTGGAGAGCCGGGACGAGTGGATCGCATCAAAGACTCGATCCCCATGGGACGGGGTGGTCAACCTGAAGAGGTTGCGCGGGCGATCCTATGGCTAGCAAGCACTGAGGCTTCCTTCATCACCGGCACGTTCCTCGATGTTACTGGCGGCAAGTAAACAACAGGATGCGGCGCCGGGCGCTTGCCTCGATGCAGCGTGCTAAGCATCTGCGCTCAGGCGTTTTCGAGACACGGCTATCCGCTCGTAGGCCAGTGGCTACGCGCTTCTCGAATGTGAAGAATGGGCAGGTTCTTCAGGGTGACGGATTCTTGAAGCTTGTTATTACGCAAGCTGCATTTGCCAACGACGGAGGCATTGAATGCTGCAATGAAAACGGCGTTGACAGCGCCTTTGGCAAAGGTAACGTAAACGTTTTTTAAGTCAATGCTCACTTCTTGCGATCAAGGGGCCAAGGTCCAATTGCGCCGCATTCGGGAGCGTGTCCGGCGCGTTTTTATCGCTCTCCCACTTGGCAATTGCGGCAGCAGCAACACTATTTCCCAAGACGCTAACTGCGGTTCGTCCCATGTCAAAGAAAGGATCAATGCCTAATATCAATAGCAGGCCAGCGGCCGGGAGTCCGAACGCTGGTAGCGACGCGGCTACAACAACAAGCGATGCTCGAGGTACGCCCGCCATGCCCTTGCTAGTAATTAACATGACCAACAAAACGCCAAGCTGTTGTGCGAAGCTCATGTCAACATGGAACGCTTGTGCTATAAAAATGACAGCAAATGCCTGATAGAGCATCGATCCGTCAAGATTGAAGGAGTAGCCAAGCGGCAGAACAAATCCCGAAATTCGTGAGGATACGCCGAAGCGCTCAAGTTGCTCGATTGTCGTAGGAAACGTCGCCTCGCTGCTTGATGTCGCGAATCCGATCAACAGCGGGACTTTCATCAGGCCTATCAGCCGGTATACGCTTTTCCCAAGTACGAATCTTCCCGCCAAAGTAATGAGGGCGACTAGCAAAAGCAGTGCCGCATAGAAGCCGGCCAGCAATTTTCCATACGATAGCAAAATGGCAAAGCCCCGCACAGCGACAACAGAGCACAACGCGGTGCTGACACCAATCGGTGCCAGCCACATTACATAGCTGGTCAACTTCAGGCAAATGCTAAAGATCGCATCGGAAATTTCGGAAACAACGCGCTTCGGCGTTCCGCCAACGTTTGCAGTGGCAATACCAAATGTCACTGCAAAGACAACGATCTGCAGAATTTCGTTTTGCGCCATCGCCTGCGTGATGCTTTGCGGAACGATGCCTGTCAAGAAGGTCTTCAGATTAAAAGGCGCAAACGTAAATCCCAGGCTGTCGTTGGCCGAGGGGAGGCTTGCGCCGATTTCAGCGCCAAGGTTGAGCATGTTTGACACAATAATGCCAATCAGCAGGGAGACGATCGATGCCGCGAAAAACCATGCCAAAGCGCGCACGCCCATTCTGCCCACCGCCTTCGGATCGCCCATCGTGACAATGCCGGACACGAGACCAAAAAATACAAGTGGCGCGATGATCATCTTGATCGCACGCAAAAATATATCTGTGGCAATCGATAAATAGTTGTTGATGAGCGCATGCGCAAGCACAGGACTTAGTGTGTCGTGAACGATGGCCCCGGCCGCTGCACCTGCGACCATGGCGATTAAGATCCAAATCGTTAACCGATTTGACATGTGTATCTCCTTATCATTAAAAAATATTTTTCATGTGGCCTGGGGAGCGATGCGTCGAATGCGATAAGAGTACTTGAACAACTTGATTGATAGATTTAATATAACTAACTCATAATGTTAGAAAATCTGCAATGACTGAATCCAGCGACATCCGGTTCCTGCTGACTATTCGGGATAGCGGGAGTCTTACCGCCGCCTCGCGAAAGCTGGGCTTATCCCCCTCTGCGGTCACGCAACGGTTGCAACTGCTGGAAAAAAAACTGTCTATGCGATTGGTGGACCGTACCGCGCGCAAGCTTCTTTTTACGGAAGAAGGACAGCTACTCTGTCAACGAGGCGAGGATCTGGTGCAGCAGTTCGATGCGCTGTTTGATGACTTGCATGAACGCAGCGGGGAATTGGTTGGCACCTTGAAGATCAACGCACCTCTGGGATTTGGACGCCGGTATTTGGCCCCAATCATTGCAGATTTTCAGCGGCAGCACGCCGACGTCACGATTGCCTTGACACTCTCTGACCGTCCGCTGACTGAAACAGTCGATCGCTTCGATATCGTCGTCCATATCGGCGAATTGCTGGCGTCCAATCTTGTTGGCTTTGCCATTGCACCAAATGCCAGATTCGTCTGTGCCTCTGCGTCGTTTATTAAGCGTTTCGGCGCCCCAACCAACCCGGATGAACTGGCGCATGTGCCTTGCATCGTGCTCTCGGAGAACAATGAAGACGTCTCTTTGTGGAATTTCAGCAAAGGGAAAACAAGCCGCAGCGTGAGAGTTTCTTCGAAGCTGAGTTGTAATGACGGCGACGTCATTCGGCGTTGGGCCTGCGAAGGCCGTGGTGTCATCCTTCGATCTGAATGGGACGTCGCCGATGACCTTCAAAGCGGACGACTTGTCAGACTCTTGCCGTCTTGGAAAGCACCAGACGCCAACGTTATCGCATTGACTCACAACCGCGCAGGTCTGCCGGCGCGCACCAGACACTTTATGGAATATCTGCAAAGCAGATTCAAACCCATACCGCCCTGGCGAGCTTGAGCGCTCTATAAGGCGGGTTAAGATTGTCGCTCGGCGGATCATTTAATTTTATCAAATATAAGAATTAGATTGCCTTAATTAAAAGCACCTTATCGAACTCTATAATCGGACCCATTGATTCACTTCGATTACGGAAAGGGGCCAGCGCCTTGAAACAATTTTCAACTACCACTGTTGATCCAACATATCCCAAAGCGATACTTTTCGATCTACTCACGGCACTGTTGGACTCGTGGACGCTGTGGAACCAATCTGCCGGTTCAGAACAGGCAGGTCGTGCATGGCGAGCGGAATATCTACGCCTGACTTACGGCTGCGGGCATTACGTTGCCTATGAAACACTGGTTCGAGAAGCCGCAGAAAACGTCGGACTGGCGCAATCGGCGCCACGCGCGTTGGAAGACAACTGGCTCCAGCTTGCACCATGGAGTGGTGCGGTGCAGGCATTGCAGCAACTTCAACCACACTGCAAGCTTGCGGTCGTGACGAATTGCTCAGTGCGGCTTGGTAGGCAGGCGGCGCAAATATTGCCTGTAAAGTGGGATGCGATCATCACGGCCGAAGAGGCCGGCGTGTATAAGCCGGACCCGCTGCCTTACCGTATGGCGCTAGATAAATTGGGCGTGATCGCGGCAGAAACGGCGTTCGTCGCGGGTTCTAGTTATGACATGTTCGGCACCGCTGCAGTGGGTTTAAAAACCTATTGGCATAACCGGGTTGGCCTTGCGCCGGTCCAGGGAGCGTTGCCGTCGGAGTTCACCTCGCCGAATCTCGATAGCCTTGTCTCCTGGGCCGCGCAATTCGGTACAACCATCAGTAACCATACAAAGTAATTCTATGACGCTCAATCGACTCGATACACCTGCCGCAGTGATCGATATCTCCCGGATGGAAAACAACATCTTCCTGATGCAAAAACGCATGCGCGAATTTGGAGTGAAGTTTCGTCCCCACGTTAAAACGACCAAATGCGTCGAGGTCGTTCGTGCTCAGATTGCTGCGGGTGCGAACGGGATAACGGTGTCGACTCTAAAAGAAGCAGAAGAATTTTTTGCCGCAGGTGTGGTTGATATTCTTTACGCTGTTGGTGTCGATCCGTCAAAACTGCCACGAGCGATGGCGCTTAAAAGAAAAGGCTGCGACTTAAAGCTGGTAGTGGACAACGCCACCGCAGCCGTTGCCGTTGCTCAATTCGCTTGTCAACACAATGTCGACTTCGAAATTTGGATCGAGGTTGACACCGACGGTCATCGATCGGGCATCACGCCGGAAGAGGACGCGTTATTGGAAGTGGGCAGGATTCTGCGCGACGCCAAGATCAATGTCGGCGGCGTTATGACTCACGCAGGATCCAGCTATGAGTTGAATACGCCTGAAGCCTTGCAGGCGCTTGCAGAACAGGAGCGAGCAGGATGCGTACGCGCCGCACAACGATTAAGAGAAATAGACGTGCCCTGTGCAGGTGTCAGCGTCGGTTCGACGCCGACGGCGATCGCAACACAGAATCTGGACGGCGTGACGGAAGTACGGGCTGGTGTTTACGTTCTGTTCGATTTGGTGATGTACAACGTCGGCGTCTGTGCTTGCGACGACATTGCCTTGAGCGTGCTCACCACGGTCATCGGGCATCAGCCGGAGAAAGCCTGGGCGATCCTGGATGCAGGCTGGATGGCAATGAGCCGCGACCGCGGGACCTCAAAACAGTCCCATGATTTTGGCTATGGACTGCCCTGCACGCTTGACGGCACACCGCTTTCTGACTACGTATTGAGTGGCGCCAATCAGGAACATGGCATTCTCTCACCCATCAAGTTGGAATCTACAAAAGAGTCGGATGCGCAAGATGTGCGCACACGATTTCCGATCGGAACCAAGCTCCGGATTTTTCCGAATCACGCCTGTGCGACAGGCGCGCAATTTCCCGAGTACCATGCCCTCGCTGCTACGGGCGAACTAACTATATGGAGGCGTTTCCATGGCTGGTGATATTGAACAAACCTCGGCGAGTTATCCCGCAACTCCCTTGCTCGCCACGCCTGGCGGCCACTATAGTCACGTGGCCGTCGCGCATGGTTTTGTCTTCGTTTCCGGCCAATTGCCGATCACAGGGACTGGCGAAAAGTTGATCGGTGCCTCTTTTGAGACTCAGGCAGAACAAGTTCTTGCCAATGTGAAACATGCATTGGCTGCAGCTGGCGTCGGTGTCGAGCAGTTGGTGCAGGTGCGGGTTTATCTTGACGATATCGAAAATTGGCCGCAGTTCAACAATATCTACGCCCAATGGGCCGGGAATGCGCGGCCGGCTCGTGCGATCGTGCCTACCGGCCGCCTGCATTTCGGCTTCAAAATAGAAGTCGAAGCAACGGCAATCAGGCAGCAGACTGCCGATGATTCGGTGAAATGACTAAGCAAGCACGTAATGCTGATGGCGACTAGGTGACTAAGACAGCAACGCCGCGTTGTCCCAGCGAGGCGGCTACGGTTGCTGTCCGAAGCTGGCGAGGTGCCACATTTCAGTGGCGTCGTCGGCGGGAAACATGCATTCGACGCGCAATTCCTGCGCGGCGATGGTCTGCGGTGTGCCAACGGTGGAGACCATGGAGAAATAATTCAATACGCGTCCTTCTTTGATGAAGCCAATCGGTATCACCGGTGCGGCACCGTGCGTCGTGTTGGGCTTGCTCTCCATATTGACGTCGAGGTAGGCGCGCAATTCGCCGATCAGGTTCCGCATCGTCTCATCAATCACGCCACCAACCGCTTCACGACTGATGCGCTCGAACAAGGCATTTGCTACTATTTGCCAGTTATCGATGAAAGGCCGCATTCCTGCCGGATCGAATATCAGCTTGAGCAAATTGCGCGGTTTTGGCCTTGCTGCGATGTCGATAAAACTGCCGAAAAAACGGGGCGTGCAGTCATTGGTCGACAGCACGTTCCAGTAGCGATCCATCACCAACGCCGGATAGGGTTCATGTTGTTTAAGCATGCGCGCCAAGGCGCGGTTCACGGCCTGCATTGCTTGTGCATCCCACGCCAGATCCTCATACAGTGGCGCAAATCCTGCGGCTAGTAGCAGCGAGTTCCGATCACGCAAGGGAATTTGCAAGGCTTGCATGATCGCCATCAAGAGAGACCGGCTTGGGGCACTTCTACCGCTTTCTATAAAACTGAAATGGCGTTGCGACACGCCCACATCAAGCGAAAGGTCGAGTTGACTACAGCCGCGCTTATGGCGCCAGGCGCGCAGCAATATGCCAAGCGGATGGTTTGCGCGGGCGGTGCCAGCTGATGTTTTTGCCGTGTTCATTGAAGACCAATCGAGAGAATTGGCCGGCTGCAAGGGCCGGCGGCCGGCCATGTTGTTTGGACTATAGCGGATGAGCGTCATACCGGAAAGCGACGCCAAGGCGTCAGCGTGCAGCCGCTAATGTCGAGGTGACGCCATTGCTGGCTTGGTCATCATGCGCTCCAGGCATAGGACTGAAAGGCTTCCTCCAACGGTGGATTCGTCACGTTGCCGACGTAATTGGTGATGGTCGAGGCGGCGACCGCCGCGATCACTTGCAGAACATGCTCCTTGTCGAACCCCGCATGCAGGAATTGTTCAAGATCATCTTCGCTAACGTGTCCGCGCTTGTCGATGACAGTCCTGGCCAGAGCTGACAGTGCAGCATGCTTGCTGTCCTGCGGCGCATGGCCGGCCCGAATCGCCTGCACGTCTTCCGGTGCCAAGCCCTCTTTTAATGCCAGGAAGCTATGGAATGCCACGGCCCAGCTGCAGCGGTTGGCGACGGCATTGGTAAGTA
>Ga0302149_1000251_pt1 | contig 17603 bp, 13 predicted proteins | sample I_Bog_N1_1_FD_192435 | JGI IMG/M metagenome (GOLD analysis project Ga0302149, IMG submission 192435) | Peat permafrost microbial communities from Stordalen Mire near Abisko, Sweden - I_Bog_N1_1 | ecosystem: Environmental > Terrestrial > Soil > Wetlands > Peat | place: Sweden: Abisko, Stordalen...
CCGGATAGATCTCGGTCGCTGAGGCGACCTTCTTCATCGCGAAATGCGGATTTTCGGACAGCAGTTGCGTGTATTCGGTCCACAAGTTCTGCTCCGGTTCGGCGACCTGGATATAGGCGAAATAACGGCATAGCGGCAAAATACTCTGTTCCAGAATAGCGCGGCACTTGGGCGAATCATCGTTCCAGTTGTCACCGTCAGACGCTTGGGCGCCGTAAATATTCCATTCGCCGGATGGATAGCGTTCGGTAATGATTTGCTGCATCAGTTCGAGCGCGCTTGAGACCACGGTGCCACCGCTTTCCTGTGAGTGGAAGAAGGTATCTTCGTCGACTTCATCGGCGCGCGTATGGTGACGGATGAATACCACCTCGATGTGTTCATAACTGCGCGTCAGAAACAGATACAGCAAGATGAAGAATCGCTTGGATAAATCTTTGCGTTGTTCGTCCATCGAGCCGGATACATCCATCACGCAAAACATCACCGCACGACTGGACGGCTGCGGCTGGCGTATGCGATTGACGTAACGCAGGTCAAAGGGATCAATGAAGGGAATGCGCCAAATGCGGGCCTTAAGATGGTGAATCTCTTCCTGCAGCGCGTGAATCTCGGGCTGTCTATCGCTGGGATCTTGCTCAAGTTCGCACAATAGCTCTTCCAACTCGCGCAATTTGGCCTGCAGCGGTGCGCCCAGTGCAATGCGCCGGCCCAGCGAGCTACGTAGCGAGCGCACAATATCGATATTGTTGGGCGAGCCGTCGACCGAGTAACCGGCGCGCATGTTCTTCCAATTGGGAATCGACATCAGGTTGGTCTGAATCAGGCGCGGCAATTCCAGATCTTCGAAGAAATACTGCATGAATTCTTCGCGTGACAGTTCGAACACGAAATCGTCCTGGCCCTCGCCATCATTACTGGCGGTGCTGCCGCCATCGCCCGCGCCACCGCTGCGACGGGGGATGCGGTCGCCCTGCAAGTAGTCTTGATTGCCAGGGTGAACGATTTCACGGCGGCCGCCACGACCGTGATGAAATGCCGGTTCGGAAATATCCTTGCGTGGAATGGTAATGCTCTTGCTACTCTCGATGTCCTTGATACTGCGGTCGCGCACCGCTTCGGTGACGGAACGACGGATATCGCTGCGAAAACGTCTAAGAAAGCGTTCCCGGTTGGCGATGCTTTTATTTTTGCCAGCTAGCCTACGGTCGATGATCTGATGCAACAAGTCCATTCTCCTGCCAGTGGTAGTGCGGACGGGTTGCTATTGTTTGACATTAATTGGTGCTCCATGTCATAGGCAACCCGTGTCCCTAGAGTTAACAGGAATCAAGAGGATTTGCGCACACGCAAATACCATTCGCACAGCAAGCGCACCTGCTTCGGCGTGTAACCCTTGCTGACCATGCGATTGACGAAGTCTTCGTGCTTCTGCATTTCTTCGGTAGAGCCCTTGGCATTGAAAGAGATGACCGGCAGCAAGTCCTCGGTATTGGAGAACATCTTTTTCTCGATGACCACCCGCAATTTTTCGTAGCTGGTCCATAGCGGATTCTTGCCGCCATTATTGACGCGTGCGCGCAGCACGAAATTGACGATTTCGTTACGGAAGTCTTTGGGATTGCTGATGCCGGCAGGTTTCTCGATTTTTTCCAATTCCGCATTCAGAGACGCACGGTCAAAGCTCTCACCGGTATCGTGGTCACGGAATTCCTGATCCTGAATCCAGAAGTCGGCATAAGTGACGTAGCGGTCGAATACATTCTGGCCATATTCGGAATACGACTCCAGATAGGCGGTCTGGATTTCCTTGCCGATGAATTCGGCGTAACGTGAGGCTAGCGTATCCTTGACGAAGGACAGGTATTTTTGTTCCTGTTCGGGCGGAAACTGCTCGCGCTCGATCTGTTGCTCCAGCACATACATCAGGTGCACCGGATTGGCTGCCAGTTCGGTGGTATCGAAGTTAAATACCCGTGACAGGATCTTGAAGGCAAAACGTGTGGAGATACCGGTCATGCCTTCGTCAACCCCAGCGTAGTCGCGGTACTCTTGATACGACTTGGCCTTGGGATCGGTATCCTTGAGGTTTTCGCCGTCATACACTTGCATCTTGGAAATCAGGCTGGAGTTTTCCGGCTCGCCCAGTCGCGTAAGCACCGAGAACTGCGCCATCATCTTCAAGGTACCAGGCGCGCAGGTCGCTTGGACCAGCGAAGAACTGCGCACCAGTTTTTCGTAGATGCGAATTTCTTCCGACACGCGCAGGCAATAAGGTACCTTGACGATATAAATACGGTCCAGCAGCGCTTCATTGTTCTTGTTGTTGCGGAAGGCTTTCCACTCCGACTCGTTGGAGTGGGCCAGAATGATGCCGTCAAACGGAATGGCACCAAATCCTTCGGTACCCTTGAAGTTGCCCTCCTGGGTAGCGGTGAGCAAGGGATGCAAGACCTTGATCGGCGCTTTGAACATTTCAACGAATTCCAGTAAGCCCTGGTTGGACAAACATAAGCCGCCCGAATAGCTATAGGCATCGGCGTCATCTTGTGAGTATTGTTCAAGCTTGCGGATGTCAACCTTGCCCACCAGCGTGGAAATGTCTTGATTGTTTTCGTCGCCCGGTTCCGTCTTGGAAATGGCGATCTGGCGCAGAATCGAGGGATAGCGCTTGACCACCCGGAACTGGCGGATGTCGCCATTGAACTCGTGCAGGCGCTTGACTGCCCAGGGACTGAGTATGGATTTCAGGAAACGGCGCGGAATGCCGTATTGTTCTTCCAGAATTTGCCCGTCTTCTTCGTAATCGAACAGGCCCAGCGGCGACTCATTGACTGGCGAGCCCTTGATCGAGTAAAACGGCACGTGTTCCATGAGCTGCTTGAGGCGCTCGGCGATGGAAGATTTTCCGCCGCCGACCGGACCCAGCAGGTAGAGGATTTGCTTCTTTTCTTCCAGGCCCTGAGCAGCATGCCGGAAGTAAGCCACCACCTGTTCGATGACTTCTTCGGCGCCGTAGAATTCCTTGAAGGCTGGGTAGACCTTGAGCACCTTGTTGGCGAACAGGCGCGATAACCGGGGTTCGTCGCGGGTGTCGATTTTCTCAGGCTCACCAATTGCCATCAGCATGCGTTCTGCTGCTGATGCATACACAGCCGGATCGTTCTTGCAAAGACTCAGGTATTCTTCAAGCGAAAATTCTTCTTCTCTGGTTTTGTCGAAGCGACGCGCAAAGCTGCTGTAGATATCCATACCACCTCCGTAACTTCAATGAGACAACAAATTGAATACGTGCGTTATGTTCTTAGAATTATCGACTGCCGATTACTGAGTGCTTGCTTTCCCTTGGCGCTCATGTCGCGGGCAACATGCATCCGATTTTTTCGGCGCTATCTGTTGACGCCAAGGGTCAAAAATAAGTTTCTCGTTTTTATTCTATTCCTTTTTTACGCAATGAACGCAGCGCATTTTTGTTTGTGCGAGCTTCTGAATTGTTTTCACATAATTTAAAACATTTAGGGGTGGCATGCGGCGTTTTCCTCACTCCAAAAAAATAGAAATCTGGTGCGCCGCCGAGTCTGTTGAGGCATCACCCCTGCCTACATAAATGGTTGAGATAAATTTTCGGTTGACCGTGCCGCAGTTATTCGTTGCGGCTGCGCACCCACTCATGCAAGTTTGATGCCGGACGTGCAGTTGCGCCCGTGTGGCTGCTGACGACGCGTGCGGCGACGCAGCAGAAGTGTTGCTTTTTTGCATGTGGCTGGGCAGCAACGCCACCAGCGTAGGTACTTTTAGATCAAATGTGCCTCGTTTTACGCAAAAAACTTGTCGTGCCAAGCAAGTTCCCCTGGCGGCGGCAGTGTGTACAGCGCGGGAAGAGAGGATAATGGCATCCGTAATGTGGTCGGGCGTAGATAAGTCATTGACAAACAAGTGAAAAATGCAGTCTAATTCAGGGTTCACCATCCGTTGAATTGCGTTCGTGCAGTGGCCTAGTGGTTTCGGCTCTCAATGCCTTCTCTATAAAGAGATCAGGCAAGCGCAGAAAACAGAGATTCCGCGGAGATTCAGCTTTTTTTGCCGATTCACATTTAGATTCACATTAAGTAATTCACACTAAGTAAGCGAGCTCAACATGAAACGTACCTACCAACCTTCCGTCGTGCGTCGTAAGCGTACCCACGGTTTCCGCGCCCGTATGGCAACCCGTGGCGGCCGCGCTGTGATCAACGCACGTCGCGCCAAGGGCCGCAAGCGCCTGGCGGCTTGATCCGGTCTCCGGTTTGATCCAGCTTAGAGCGCTGCTGCCGCTGTTCGTGTGATAGGCAATCTGTCCGCTCCCTACTCACGCGATCAGCGTATCGTTAAAACGGATGAGTTTTCATCCGTTTTTCGTTTGCGACCGGTATATCGTACGGCGCATTTTGTAGTGTATGCACGCAACAACGAATTGCCGCAGGCCCGACTGGGCGTGGTTGCTGCCAAACGGATGGCGCCGCGCGCGGTCACCAGAAACACGATCAAGCGCGTCACCCGCGAATTGTTCAGGCAGGCAGCATTGCCCAAGATTGATTGCATTGTGCGTTTGTCCAAGCCGGTCAATACCAAGAGTGGACCAGCGACCAACGCTAAATTGAAAGCGCAATTACGCGAGGAAGTGTCGCAGTTGTTTGCTTTTTTGCTCAACGCGACAGCGTTTGCCAGGAAATAAGTGATGAAAACGCCTTTACTCCTGCTGTTACGTGCCTACAAGCTGGGGGTGAGCCCGTTTCTCGGGCAAAACTGTCGTTTTTATCCCAGTTGTTCTGATTACGCGGCAGAAGCCATTCGTGTGCATGGCGCATGGAAGGGGAGTGTCATGGCCGGCAAGCGTTTGTGTAAATGTCACCCTTGGCATGCCGGTGGATTAGATCTAGTGCCAGCAGCTGGCACCCCACCTGATTGCGCCGCAGCTTCACCGTTGTCCCCAGATTCCTCCTCCCCCACTGCAACCGCCTGCGGTTGCAGCCAATCCTGATTTATTGGTCAATACACTTATGGATATCAAACGTACCGTCCTGTGGGTTGTGTTCGCGTTTTCCCTGTTGCTGCTGTGGGATAGCTGGATGCGCCATAACGGCAAGCCGTCGATGTTTTTCCCATCGGCAACGCAGCAGTCGCAACCGGCAGTTGCCGGCGCTGCCCCATCCACATTGCCGACACCGCAAATGTCGCAGGCTGCCGGCACCGATGAAGTTCCTGGTGTGGCCGTGGCCAAAGCGGAGACCATCACCATCACGACTGATCTGGTCAAGGCCGACATCGATACCGTGGGCGGTGAACTCAAGCGCCTGGAATTGCTGAAGCATCCGGATACCGTCGACCCGAGCAAGAATCTGGTGTTGTTTGATTCCGCCGTCGGCCACACCTATCTGGCTGAATCCGGCCTGATTGGCGGTGCTTTCCCCAACCACAAGACGGTCTTCACTGCCAAGCCAGGTGCGCGCACGCTGGAAAACGGCAATGAAGTCCAACTGGTGCTGGAAGCGCAGGAAAACGGCGTCAAGCTGACCAAGACTTATACCTTCAAGCGCGGCGACTATCTGATTGATCTCAAGCACACCGTCACCAACGACGGCACTGTCGCAATCAATCCTTCCTTGTATCTGCAACTGCTGCGTGACGGCAACAAGCCAGGTGGCGAATCGCATTTCTACAGCACCTTTACCGGTCCGGCGGTCTACACCGATGCAGAAAAATTTCAGAAGCTGACCTTCGAGAAGATCGCGGATGGCAAGCAACAGCACGCCACCAAGTCTGACAATGGCTGGATTGCACTGGTGCAGCATTACTTCGTGTCGGCGATCATCCCGCCGGCCAATGCGCAACGTGACATTTTCACCAAGAAGGTCTCTGACAATCTGTACGCGGTGGGCACCATCTTGCCGCTGGGTACGGTAGCGCCCGGTGCTAGCGTGACCATGGACGCCAGTCTGTATTCGGGTCCGCAAGTGGCATCGGTGCTCGAAAAGACCGCGCCCGGTCTGGAACTGGTCAAGGACTATGGCTGGCTGACCATCATCGCCAAGCCGATTTTCTGGCTCATGATCCACATCCATGCCTTCGTTGGCAACTGGGGCTGGACCATCATTTTGCTGACCATGCTGATCAAGGCCGTGTTCTTCCCGTTGTCGGCAGCCAGCTATCGCAGCATGGCCAAGATGAAGGCGGTTACGCCCAAGATGACCGCGATTCGCGAGCGCTATAAAGGCGATCCGCAAAACATGAATCGCGAAATGATGGCCTTGTACAAGACCGAAAAGATCAATCCGCTGGGTGGCTGTCTGCCTATCGTGATCCAGATCCCGGTGTTCATCTCGCTGTACTGGGTGCTGCTGGCCAGTGTGGAAATGCGCGGCGCGCCTTGGCTGGGCTGGATCCACGATCTGACTGCACCTGATCCGTTCTACATTTTGCCGGTGCTGATGGCAGTCTCGATGTTCATCCAGACCCGTCTCAACCCGACGCCACCTGATCCGGTGCAAGCCAAGGTGATGATGTTCATGCCGATCGCGTTCTCGGTCATGTTCTTCTTCTTCCCATCGGGTCTGGTGCTGTACTGGGTCGTCAACAACGTGTTGTCGATTACGCAGCAATGGGTGATCACCCGCAAACTGCAGGCCGGCAAAGCAAAATAAGCCGCCTTGCTTGTTTCTGAGAAAAGCCCGTGGCATGATTTCCACGGGCTTTTTTCTGCCTGCCGGTTTTGTATTTTCCGCACATCCTTGTGTTGTTCCTCATTTGAAAAGCCTTTGCCTCATGACTCACGATTCTTCTCCTATCGCCGCTATCGCTACCGCCCCCGGACGCGGCGGTATTGGTGTTGTTCGCCTTTCCGGTAAAAATCTATGGCCGGTGGTGCAAGCCGTATGTGGTAAGGATCAGGCATCCATGACAGCGCGTCATGCCAGCTATTTGCCGTTCAGGCGCGCTGACGGCAGCACGATTGACCAAGGCTTGGCGATTTACTTCAAGGCACCGCATTCCTACACCGGCGAAGATGTGCTGGAGTTGCAAGGGCATGGCGGCCCGGTGGTGATGCAGATGCTGCTGGCGCGCTGCCTCGAAGCGGGTGTGGAAATCGGACTGCGGCTGGCCGAGCCGGGTGAATTCACCCAGCGTGCTTTTCTCAACGACAAGCTTGACCTGGCACAGGCCGAAGCGGTTGCCGATCTGATCGAAGCCTCCACGGAAGCCGCTGCCAGATCAGCTTCCGAATCACTGTCCGGGGCTTTCTCCAAAGTGGTTCATGCACTGGTCGATCAGGTCACCGCGTTGCGCATGTTGGTGGAAGCTACGCTCGATTTTCCGGAAGAAGAAATCGATTTCCTTGAACAGTCTGACGCCCGCGGACAATTGGCGGCAATTCGCGCCACCCTGGATGAGGTCTTCATGCATGCCTCCCAGGGGGCTCTGCTACGCGACGGTCTCAATGTCGTCCTGGCAGGCAAGCCGAACGTCGGTAAGTCGTCTTTGCTTAATGTGCTGGCCGGCGCCGATGTGGCGATCGTCACGCCAATCGCCGGCACCACGCGCGACAAGGTCACCGAAACCATCCAGATCGAAGGCATCCCGCTCAACATCATCGATACCGCCGGTATTCGTGAAGCCGGAGAAGACGGTAGCGGACCTGACGAAGTTGAACGTATCGGTATCCAACGCACTTGGGCCGAAGTCGCCAAAGCTGATGTTATTTTGCACATGCTCGACGCCGATCGTGGTCCGACGCTCGAAGATGAGCAAATTACTGCACGCTTTCCCGACGGCATTCCCGTCATCCGCATCTGGAACAAGATCGATCGTTCGGGACACAAGCCGGTGGTCGACAAGATGTCTGACGCCGTCCACATTTATGTCTCGGCCACCGACCGTCTTGGGATCGATCTGTTACGCGGCGAGCTGCTGCGTATCGCTGGCTGGCAGCAAACCGGGGAGTCGCGTTATCTGGCGCGTGAGCGTCATTTGATCGCGCTCAAGGCTGCGCGCGACTATCTGGAAAGTGCCGCCATGCATGCGGCGATAGAAAATCAGGTCAGCGACCAAGCGCTGGATTTGTTCGCCGAGGAACTGCGACTGGCGCAAGAGCGCCTGAGCAGCATTACCGGAAAATTTACGCCGGATGATTTGCTAGGGGTGATTTTCTCGCGTTTCTGTATTGGAAAATAATACGCAAGCGTATCTCTGCATAAGTCTGTAACCGATGTTACAGGGTGTAAAAAGCTTAGAAGGGTAGGCGCTGCGGGTTTATCTTGAGCACTCCCTCCCCTCCAATTCATCACCCCCCTGAGGATTGGATTAACCCGCGTACCGCAAGGTCCGCGGGTTTTTTTATGCGTGCGGGCTTGATCAATGTTCCTTGTGGTCTTGGTCGTGGTAAAAATGCGGTAGTTGCCGCAGATGGCGGCGTCAGGCATTTTTTTCAGCTAAGGAATACTTATGCAACGTGTATTGTTATTGATGGCCGCTGTTGCCTTTATGTTGTCGCTCGGTGGTTGCGCATGCCAGCCATGGTTATGTGGTCCAGGCGGACCGGACGGCATGAGCGGCGTAGGCGGTGCCGGCGGCCCGGGGCGACCGTAACAGACAAGGGGGCATTCTGCAAACGCGGGGAACACCTGCTAAGATGCGCCTTCGTGCAAATTACCGCACCACCTCATTTATTCATCAGGAGCATCCATGTCGCCGTCCAATCCACGCGTTGCCGATTACCCCATTGATTCCCAATTTCTTAACCGTTGGTCGCCGCGCGCCTACACCAGCGCTGATATTTCCGAGGAAACCGTGCTGACTTTCCTGGAAGCAGCGCGCTGGGCGCCGTCTTCATTCAACTCGCAGCCATGGCGCTTTATCTATGCACGTCGCGACACGCCGCAGTGGGAAGGTTTGTTGAGCTTGCTCAATGATTTCAATCGCAGCTGGGCTGAGAAGGCATCGGCGCTTGTGATCGTGTTATCCAAGACCACTTTCACGCCACCAGGCGCGGCAGCACCGGTACCGTGGTCGACACACTCGTTTGACACGGGCTCGGCCTGGGCGTATTTAGCATTACAAGCCAGCCTGTCGGGTTGGCATGCGCATGGCATGGCCGGTTTTGACAAGGACCGCGCTCGCAGCGAATTGGGCATACCAGAAGATTTTGCGGTGGAAGCTGCGGTTGTCATCGGTAAATTAGGCGACAAATCGATCTTGCCGGAAGGTTTGCAAGCACGCGAAGTACCAAGCCCACGGGAGCCGCTCAGCAAACTGGCATTTGAAGGTAAATTTCAGGGCTGATCAGTAGAAAAGTACTTGGTATTCTCAAAAAGCTCCGCTATAATTGCGGTCTTTCAGCGAGACTGAAAACCAGATCTGGAGTGGTAGTTCAGTTGGTTAGAATACCGGCCTGTCACGCCGGGGGTCGCGGGTTCGAGCCCCGTCCGCTCCGCCAAAACACAAACGCCTGCTTAGCAATAAGCAGGCGTTTTTGTTTGTATTTTTACTTATGCCCGCAGGGCATGTTGCTGCGGGGTGGAGAGAGCCACCTGCGTGGCTCTCGGCGGGGATCTGATACTGCACAAAAATAAAAGCCTGCTTAGCGCAAACTAAGCAAGCTTTTACTTTCTGACCAATGCTACGGCAGTGACGCCATAGGTCGACTCACTTCCCAGTCTTCTTCGCGGTCGTCAACTGCTCAATCACTTGCCGTGGCGCCTCGGCATAATGTTTGAACTCCATGGTGTAGGTTGCGCGACCTTGCGTGAGTGAACGCAGCGAGGTCGAATAACCGAACATTTCCGCCAGTGGTACTTCCGCCCGCACCAGTTTGCCACCGCCACCGGCGATGTCTTCCATGCCCTGCACCATGCCGCGGCGAGAGGACAAATCGCCCATGACGTTACCCATGAAATCTTCCGGCGTTTCCACCTCGACCGCCATCATCGGCTCCAGCAGTACCGGACTGGCGCGCCGCATGCCTTCCTTGAACGCCATCGAGCCCGCCATGCGGAAGGCGTTTTCGTTGGAGTCGACGTCATGGTAAGAACCGAACGTCAGCGTGGCGCGAATATCGACTACCGGATAACCGGCCAGCACGCCGCTACCCAGCGTTTCCTGAATGCCCTTGTCGACCGCTGGAATGAATTCGCGCGGTACCACCCCGCCTTTGATGGCGTCGACAAATTCATAGCCCTTGCCAGGTGGCAGTGGCTCCAGCTTCAGCACCACATGACCGTACTGGCCGCGTCCGCCCGATTGCTTGACGAATTTGCCTTCCACATCTTCCACCGTGGAGCGAATCGCTTCACGATATGCCACCTGTGGCTTGCCGACCGTAGCCTCGACGTTGAACTCACGCCGCATGCGATCGACCAGAATTTCCAGATGCAACTCACCCATACCGGAGATGATGGTCTGGCCGGATTCTTCGTCGGTGTGCACGCGGAACGATGGATCTTCTTGCGCCAAACGATGCAGCGCAATGCCCATTTTTTCCTGGTCAACCTTGGTCTTCGGTTCCACCGCCTGCGAAATCACCGGTTCAGGGAAAATCATGCGCTCTAGGATGATCACGTGATCCGGATCGCTCAGCGTATCGCCAGTGGTGACATCCTTGAGCCCGACTGCGGCCGCAATATCGCCGGCATACACTTCCTTGATTTCCTTGCGCTCGTTGGCATGCATCTGCAGGATGCGGCCCAGGCGTTCCCGCTTGCCCTTGATCGGGTTATAGACGGTATCGCCTGAATTGATCGTGCCCGAATAGACGCGGAAAAAAATCAGCTGTCCCACGAAGGGGTCGGTCATGATCTTGAATGCCAGTGCCGAGAATTTTTCATCATCGGCCGGATGGCGTTCAATCTCGTTGTCGTCCTCATCGTGTCCCATGATCGCTGGTACATCAATCGGCGACGGCAGATAATCGATGACAGCGTCGAGCATGGCTTGCACGCCCTTGTTCTTGAAGGCGCTACCGCACAGCATCGGCACGATTTCACCGGCAATGGTGCGCAGCCGCAGCCCGTGCTTGATCTCGTCTTCGGTCAAGGGGTTGCCGCTCAAATATTTCTCAAGCAATTGTTCGTTGGCCTCAGCGGCCTGCTCGATCATCTTGTCATGCCATTCGCGCGCACTGTCTTCCAGCTCGACCGGAATCGGCTGATACTCGAACTTCACACCCTGGCTCGCTTCATCCCAAATGATGGCTTTCATCTTGACCAGGTCGATGACACCACGGAAATGATCTTCCGCACCGATAGGAATCTGTACCGGCACGGCATTACCCTTAAGGCGTTCACCGATCTGCTTTTGTACGCGGAAGAAATCGGCGCCGACGCGATCCATCTTGTTGACGAAAGCCATGCGCGGCACGGCATATTTATTAGCTTGGCGCCACACCGTTTCCGATTGCGGTTGCACCCCGCCGACCGAGTCGTACACCATCACGGCGCCATCGAGCACGCGCATTGAACGTTCCACTTCAATCGTGAAATCGACGTGGCCCGGGGTGTCGATGATGTTGATGCGATGTTCCGGATAATTGCCGGCCATACCTTTCCAGAAGGCGGTAGTGGCTGCAGACGTAATGGTGATGCCGCGCTCTTGCTCTTGCTCCATCCAATCCATGGTGGCGGCGCCGTCATGCACTTCACCGATCTTATGATTGACACCGGTATAAAACAGAATGCGCTCGGTGGTCGTGGTTTTACCGGCATCGATGTGCGCACTGATACCAATGTTCCGGTAATGTTCTATACGGGTCTTGCGGGTCATGACATTTCCTTTCGTTACATCGTGGATGAAACCGACAGAAAGCAATCGCATAGGCGCACCATTATGCGCACATTTTCACGTTGCATGGGATCTTGTCATCTGCTCGCCATGCCCGCTTGCGTTGCTGTTGCGGTTCGATAGTTAACTTGCTTGCGGACATCACAAGCAGGCTTGCGCACCATCATAGGTTCTATTTATGTAATGCACGTTACATAATAGTTTTTTGCGGAAAAAACTGTCAAGGTATTTTTGTAATCTGGATTAAATTAAGCTACACTCAGGCGATCATCTATTGATTTTGTTGTGGAAAAGGGGAATGCCGATGCAGCAAACCAGAGGGCGGCCGCGCAGTTTCGATCGGGACGATGCGCTACGCCTGGCAATGCAGGTTTTTTGGAATAAAGGCTATGAAGGGACCACCATGGCCGATTTGATGGCGGCCATCGGCGTCAAGGCGCCCAGCTTGTATGCTGCCTTCGGCGACAAGAACGCGCTGTTTCGCGAAGCGGTTGAATATTATTCCTCCATCACTGCGGTCGGACCGATGAATGCGCTCAAAGAGGGCAGGGGGGTACGCGAGGATTTGTACAACATGCTGCACGCCAGCGTGGCGCTGTATGCTGATCCTGCTAATGGCAAGGGCTGCATGGTGGTTACTTCTGCCATCAATTGCGCACCGGAAAACACGGCGCATGCCGAAGAATTGAGCGTGCGTCGGCAAAACAAACGCAGCGAACTGGCCAAGCGCTTTCGTCAGGCGCAAGCGCAACGGCAGTTGAGCGCCGATGCCGATATTGAAGGTCTGGCTGATTTCTATACCGCCGTCTTGCACGGTTTATCGCTCAGTGCGCGTGATGGCATCAGCGGAAAACGCCTCGCCAATACCATCTGCCATGCCATGCAGGCAATCGATGCCGTATTGATGGAGCCGTCAAAGAACGCAGCGGCACAATAAAAATGCCGGCCGATCATGGAGATCGACCGGCATTTTCAGTAATCCAAGTCCGATCAGGCAGCCATGGCTGCGCTACCGTCATTCTCGCGTAATTGGCCACCTAGCGCATCGATCAGATCGGCCAGCATCTTGCTGACTTCGCCGGTCATCAGCATGAAATCGCCATCAAAACGTTCATCATCGTTCTTCGAGGTGACATCGCTGTCTTCCTTGAGCACATCTAACGGCGTGACCTTCTTGACGCTCAAATTCTCGGTCAGAGTGAATGACACCCGATCATTCCAGGTCAATGCCAGCCGCGTGCATTGTTTGCCCAATTCAATATGGCGCCGTACATCATCCGGGTCCAGTGTGTGTCGCACGAAGCGCACGGTCGCCTTGCTGTCGCCGCTGGCGCGCAATTCGGTATCCTGATCGACGGTAAAGCCGCTCGGTGCTTCATCCGAGGCCAGCCAGTCGGTCATGCAAGACAGTGGGGAGCGCACCGTACGCAAGGTTTCCAGAGGGAATTTCGGCACCGCCTTGAGCAGCAGTTTCAACACTTCCTCGGCCTTGCCGGAGCTGCCGGCATCGACTACCAGCCAACCATTGACCGGATCAATCCAGGCCCAGGTGCTACGCACGATGCTGAAGGCACGCGGCAACAATTCATCGGCCACTTGCTCTTTCAATTCCTTGGTTTGCTTGCGGCCGGGCGGGAAACCTTGCTGTTCTTCCAACTCGACAGCGCGCGCCTTGGCGACCTGGTTGACCACGGTGCTGGGCAGCAACTTCTTTTCCGTGTTCAGTTGCAGTAGAAACTGGCGGTTGACGACGTGCACCAAGCGCTCATTGCCACGTGGCGAAACCCAACCTTGCGATTGTAGTTCCAGGCTGGAGCAGGGCGTAAAGGCTTGGGATGCCAGATTGGTTTCGAGCTGATCAGGGCTGATGACCCAAGGTGCGGGGAGGCGGTAAATCTGAAGGTTTTTAAACCACATGGCGTTCGGGCAAAAGCGACCATTCTACACGTAGCCGGCTAGTCGTCGATCATCTGTTATCGCGTTTGGTAGATATCATTGCCATGCCTGTATATACAGGTGTATGCTGGCCTCCAAAATCGATCTGGGGTGCTACTTGTGGCAATGCACGACCGTGCCAAACAAGAACAGAGCAGTGTGCGCCGGCACCAGGCCTATCCATTTCAATCATGCAATCAATAGGAGGAGCGTGTCATGCAGCTATTTTTCTTACTTGTCTTAGCATCGTTCATTTCACTGGCGAGCCTCGCCGCGCAGGCGCAAACCATCAAGCTCAGCCTTGGCATGTCGGGCTGGACTGGTTTTGCACCGCTGACGCTGGCGCAGCAGAGCGGGATCTTCAAGGCGCACGGATTGGACGTCGAAATCAAGAAAATTCCACAGAAGGATCGCCATATGGCACTCGCCGCCGATGCGATTCAGTGTGTTGCCACGACAGTGGAAACCTATGTCGCCTGGAATGCCAACGGCGTGCCGGTGGTGCAGATTCTACAACTCGATAAATCCTACGGCGCCGACGGTCTGGCAGTGCGTCATTCTATTCGCAGCTTCGCCGATCTGAAGGGGCGCACCATCGCTGTCGATGCGCCAGGTACGGCCTCTTATTTTGGATTGGCCTACATGCTGCAAAAGAACGGCATGACTCTTAAGGATGTCAAGCTGGTCACCTTGTCACCGCAAATTGCAGCGCAGGCATTCGTGGCCGGTCAGAACGATGCGGCAATGACTTACGAGCCATATCTCACGGCGATACGGCAGGCGCCAGAGCAGGGCCAAATCTTGGCGACCACGCTCGACTACCCCATGGTGATGGATACCCTGGGATGCTCGCCGCAATGGTTGCAGAACAACCCCAAAGCCGCCAAGGCATTGGTCGAAAGTTATTTTTCTGCGTTGGACATGATCAAACGATCACCACAAGAAAGCTACGCAATCATGGGCGCAGCGGTCAAGCAAACCGGTGCGCAATTCGCTGAATCGGCCGGTTTTTTGCGTTGGACCAATCGTGAGGATAATCAAAGATTTTTTGCCGGCGAGTTGGCATCCTTTAGTGCGACCGCCGCCGATCTGCTGCTGAACATGGGCTTGATCCGCAAGTTGCCGGATATGTCCAGGCTGTATGACGATCGCTTCATCCAATAAGCCCGGGGATAACCACCATGGATGATTCCACTCAAACCTCGCAATACCGGCCGGCCCTGGCCGCGCCTGCGTCCAGAACAGTGGCACAACGCGGCAAGCTGATGACACCATTGCAACCAATCCCAGACAGCATGCGCTGGATGCTGGGCAGCTTTTTTCTGGCGTTGTTTGTGGCGCTATGGGCACTGGTTAGCTTGGGCGGGTACGTCTCTGCAACCTTTCTGGCTGACCCGCTGAATATGCTGCACGAAGGCTATCTGCTGTTTGCGCAGTTCGACTTTATCAACGACATTGGGATGACCGTCATGCGGGTGCTGGGCGGATTCCTGATCGCTGCCGGCATCGCCATTCCGCTCGGGATTTATATGGGCGCCTATAAGGCGGTTGAAGCATTTTTTGAACCCTTCATTTCCTTTTGTCGCTATCTGCCGGCTTCCGCGTTTATCCCGCTCCTGATTCTATGGACCGGTATCGGCGAAACACAAAAAATCCTGGTCATTTTCATCGGCTCGTTTTTTCAGATCGTGCTGATGATTGCAGTGATTGTCGGTGCGGCGCGCAAAGATCTGGTCGAGGCCTCCTACACCCTGGGTTGTACCCGCAGCAGCGTGGTGCGGCGGGTACTCATTCCCGGTGCGGCGCCGGAAATCGCCGAGGCCTTGCGGCTGGTTCTGGGCTGGGCCTGGACCTATGTGATTGTGGCCGAAATGATCGGCTCCTCCAGTGGGATTGGCCACATGATCATCGACAGCCAGGCGCTGCTGAATACGGGACAAATCATCTTTGGCATCATCGTCATCGGTTGCATCGGCTTGTTGTCCGATTTTCTTTTCAAGGCAGCCAACCGGCGCCTATTTGCATGGAGTGCCATCTGATGCCAAGCAAACTCGCAGTGCGCCAGCTTTCGCGTACCTTTCGCTCGTCGGGCGGCGGCACCACACTGGCATTGCAGTCCACCGATTATGCGGTACAGGAAAATGATTTCGTCACTATTCTGGGCCCGTCCGGTTGTGGCAAATCCACCTTGTTGCGCATTATCGCCGGCCTGGATCAACCCAGCAGCGGCGAAGTGTGGCTCGATGGTGAGCAGATTGACGGCCCCGGCGCCGATCGTGGCATGGTGTTTCAGAGTTACACGCTATTCCCTTGGCTGAGCGTGTTCCAGAACATTTGTTTCGGTCTGGCAGAACGCGGCATCGCCGCTAAGCAACAACAAGAGTGTGCGGATTATTTCATCGACAAGGTCGGCTTGCGCGGCTTCGAGGGGCACTTTCCGAAGCAACTGTCCGGCGGCATGCAACAGCGGGTGGCGATTGCCCGGGCGCTGGCCAATGATCCCAAGATTTTACTGATGGACGAACCCTTCGGCGCACTGGACAACCAGACCAGGGTGCTGATGCAAGAGCTGTTACTGGGCATTTGGGAAAGTGCAAAGAAAACGGTTCTGTTTGTAACGCATGACATTGACGAGGCCATCTTCATGGCAAACCGGGTTGCCATTTTCAGTGCGCGGCCGGGGCGAATCAAAACCGAAATTACGGTAGACTTCGCACACCCGCGCAGTTACAAACTCAAAACATCACCGGAATTCATGGCGCTCAAAGCCAGAGTCACGGAAGAAATTCGCATAGAAAACCGTATAAGTCTGGAGCATTAACGTGAATATCATCAAGATGCCATCGGCTAAGGAAGACGGTAATTCGGCGGCGCTATATCAACAGATCAAGAAATTTATCTCAGGGCGCATTGCCGACGGTAGCTGGAAGGCCGGCGAACGGATTTCGTCGGAGCAAGATCTGGTCAGCAGTTTCGGCGTTTCACGTATGACGGTCAACCGCGCGCTGCGTGAGCTGGCGGATCAGGGCGTCGTGGTCCGGATGGCGGGCATTGGTACTTTTGTCGCACCGGCGAAGGCGCAAACCAACTTGTTGCATGTCGTGAACCTGGCCCAGGAAATTCGTGGCCGTGGCCACGACTATCATTGCGATGTGCTGGTAGCCGTGCGCGTTACTGCCAGCATGGAAGTGGCTGCCGCGTTGCAGCTCAATATAGGCGACTCGGTGTTTCATACCCTATGCATCCATCGTGAAAACGGCGTGCCAGTGCAACTGGAGGATCGTTACGTCAATCCCAGCTTTGCGCCTCATTTCCTGGAGCAGGATTTTGCGGTCCGGCAGCCAGGCGAATATCTGCTGCATCACGTGCCGCTGGACCAGATCGAACATGTCGTCGATGCCGTCTTGCCTACGCCAGAACAGGCGCAGCAGTTGGAAATGGCGCAGGAAGAACCTTGCCTGGTGTTGACCCGGCGCACCTGGACCCACGGCAGTGCGCTGCCGGTGACCTATGTGCGTTGTATTCATCCCGGAGCACGCTATCGCCTGGGAAGTCGTTTCCGCGCCGATCCCGCCTTGCAAATGAGTTAAGTCGACCTATCATTTAAGCAAAGACCGAAGCCCGACTGCTTCGGTCATTTTTAAATTCTATGCTGTATAGACAGGAGTATACAAATGTCTGATCCAAGCAATAACCCCAACAATCCTAATAACCTCAGCAAACATCTGCTGGTATTGCAGCCCGGACAGGTGAGCCTGCCGCAGTTACGCAGCATCTGGCAGGGTGAGGTGCGTCTGGCCATGCATGCCGACACGCGTGCGGGCATCATCGCCGCCCAACAGACGGTGCAAGACATCATC
>Ga0302149_1000254_pt1 | contig 17541 bp, 18 predicted proteins | sample I_Bog_N1_1_FD_192435 | JGI IMG/M metagenome (GOLD analysis project Ga0302149, IMG submission 192435) | Peat permafrost microbial communities from Stordalen Mire near Abisko, Sweden - I_Bog_N1_1 | ecosystem: Environmental > Terrestrial > Soil > Wetlands > Peat | place: Sweden: Abisko, Stordalen...
TCAACCGCAAAAAAACCAATATCGGCCTTACCTTGTTCAACATTCTCAACAGATGCGCCGGCCGACTTGACTGCGACCAATTCCAGCTTGACGCCAAGTCGCCTGGCCAGCTCACTAGCCAGGTCAACAGAAACCCCGACCGGCTGGCCGCTCGATGCATCGAGACTGGCCAGAACCGGATTGCCGAGATTGATCGAAACGCGTAAGGTACCGCCCGGCGCGAACGAAGATACCAGCGCCGCATCTGGCCGCGACGGCAGCGCCGCGCTAGTCTGGGCGATTGCCATGGTCTTGAACGCTAGCAGCGCCGTGAGTGTCAGAAAATATTTCATATGATTTTGCTCGTTGGATGATCAATCGGACCGCTGCGCCTGGATGGCGACCTGCCAGTGTGGCACGTCAAATTTACCAGATAGAACAACTTCGTAGCGTACCGCTGGTCAATACGCCACCACCTAACGCCAAGGAGTTAGATCGTGATACTAAGCTTCATCTTGTTGGCGCTGTCCATTTGCGCGGTCTGGCTAGCGCCAGTGAGCTGCTTCGACCAAGGCCGAATCGCCCCGTGGTTGCCGCTATCACTCTTGGCCGCCGCCAGCGCACTGGGCAACGGCTTATTGACTCCGCTTGGTTTGTGCGGCCTGGTTTTGCTTGGCCTGACAGCCTTTCTCGGCACACGCGACCATGCTCCACGATGGCAAAAATGGAGCTTCGGTACGCTGGCGATGTTGCTCTCGTTGGCACTGGCCATGCATCGCTGGCCTGGCTTTCACAATCCCTTGGTCATCGCGGCAGAAATGCTGTCGGTACACGGTCTGCCATTCACGCTCTATGCTAATGTCGACAAGGGCGCCGCCGGACTGCTCTTGCTGGCACTGTATTGCCGACGCAGCACCTCGTTGACCCAACTAGGCGTCAGCATCCGCCAGACCTGGTGGCTGGCCCTGTTGACGATTGCAACGGTCATGGCCAGCGGGACCATGCTGCATGTCATACAACCAGATTTCAAATTGCCGTCGGTCAGTGCGATATTTTTGGCGGTAAATCTCTTTTTTACCGTGGTGGCCGAAGAAGTTTTTTTCCGTGGCTTCATCCAGGAGCGTTTAGCCGCCTGCTTGGGGCACTCCGGCCTAGCTGCCACGTTCAGCGTTATGACCTCAGCACTGTTGTTTGGCCTGGCGCATCTGCCAGGCGGTTACATGTATGCCGCGTTGGCCACCATGGCCGGACTAGGGTATGCACTGGTCTACCAGCGTAGTAGACGAATTGAGAGTGCTATCGCGGCGCACTTTCTACTCAATGCGGTGCATTTTTTTGCGTTTTCGTATCCGGCACTGCGGCCGACATGAGCACTGTTGTATTCTGCACACAGATACACTGGCTGGCGCCCCTTGCCGGCGCTCCTGCAGGTCGTTTAAACCTCACGCTGACAAGCGTCTCCCATACAAACATTTCCCGAAGGAAATCATTGCGATGCCTATGTATGCTTCTGATTCCTTGCAACTTCGGCGCGAGTATTGTTCAATACGGCGTGAAAATATATTCTTGCGTCCTCAAGCGACCTTGATGTGTCGTGGTCAGGCGCCGATTTAGCCGGCATTGCATGCGCAACATGAGCCGGGCTAAAGATATTGGTGCATGTAGCCGATAACATATTGAGATGTTTCGCCGGTGATTATTGCTTAAAAGCAAAACAATAGGTCACTGATCTGACAGTATTTTGCGCAAGAATTGTATTTTTAGTCACACTACCGCCGTTTCACAACCTTAGCTTTGCGGTCCGACTTTTCTTAGATAATCGAGCCGCTCATTAACACCTCATGGAGTAAATTAAATGAACAAGAATTTGCAGAAAAAAGCTGGGATCTTTTTAGCGATTGTGTCCATGCTCCCTTTCGCGTCGAGCTTTGCTACATCGATTTCCATCTCGGTCTCGGATAGCATCAGCAGCTCCATCACTTCGAGCGTAAACAGCATCAGCAACAGCAGCAAGGGCGCTGTCAATGCCGCCAAACTCGAGGGCGATTACAAGATTACCGATATCGCCGCCGACGATCGTGTTGACCGCATGAAGATTGCGCTGCGCGCCGCAGGTGACGATCGTAGCAAGGATGTGTTTCTGCACATGCCAGTCGGCGATTACCAGCGCAGCACCATCGGCGTTGGCCAGGTCATCAATGTAGTCCCTGAAACATATGGCTTCGCATTTTTCCAAGAATATGTGAAGCAGCCGTTCGCCATTGTGGTCGCCGACACTTTTGCCAATGGCTTGAAACCTAAAGCCGTTTCCTGATCATCAGGCACACCGACTTGCCTGACGGCAAGTCGGACAAGCACCCGTCTTGCGCCATATTGACGATCAACAACCCCATAGACTTGGCTAGTGCCTGACTTGCGAGTATGTGGCGCCATTAACATCGATTCAACGTTTCAGTTACGGCCTCTCCCTCACTTCGCATATTGCCATGCGCCCAAGAATGAAAATCCTCCTGATTTTTGCCCAACTGCTTTGCCTGTTGTTTGCCGGGCAAGCCAGTGCATCTTCTTTTCTTTTTTGTGATCACGAAGCCGCTCTCACTGCGACAGAAAAAAATCAGGCCCTCAATTTCAGCCAGGTCGTCAAGAACGTACTGGAGAAGTCAGGCAAAGAAGTTGCCATTGTGTCCAGATCCGGCACGGATCTGACGCGCTTCCATATCCGTTACTCTCATTCCGGCATTGCGCTCAAGAAAAGCGAAAATACCGCATGGTCCGTGCGTCAGCTTTATTATGGCTGCGATGACCAAAAGCCCAGCATCTTCGATCAAGGCCTGGCAGGATTTCTGATGACGCATGATGATGACATTCCTTCGTATGTCTCTGTGCTGCTGCTGCCTTCGCCGGCCTCCGAAGAACTGGAACAAACCGCGCTGAACAACAAGACATCGCTGCAATTGCTAGGCTCGGAATACAGCGCCAATGCCTATGCCTTCTCCACCATTTATCAAAATTGCAACCAATGGGTCGTGGAATTGCTGGCCTATGCCTGGGGCAATATCAACGCCACTGACAATTTCCGCACCAATGCCCAGAGTTGGCTCAAAGCAAATGATTACAAGCCAACCGATATCGACACAAAATATCGTTACGTGATTTGGCTCGGGCATCTGATTCCTCTGCTACACTCGAATGACCATCCGCCTGAGAATGTTGATAACAAAATATTCCAGGTGAGCATGCCAGCATCGGTTGAGCAGTTTGTAAAAAAGCGCTATGACAGTGTCAGTCGTGTGGAGATGTGCCTGAAGGACAATCGTATTGTGATCCATCATGGCTGGGACTCGATTGCTGATGGTTGTATAGCAGGTCCAGACGACGAGGTATTGTCGGCGTCCTGATCGCAAGCGGGATAGGTTTGATATTGGAATACGTCGAAATACGTAAAAATATTTGACTGCAACCCTAAAGTTTTCAATTACATTGCCGATATACAACTTGTAGATTATTTGAGTTGGTGCACGCCGAGGGCAAAATGGAAATTAACAGCGCAAATCTGTCAGCAAACTCCAATGCAGGTGATTGGAACGCGAGCAATGCCAAATCGGCCGCGGCTCCTGTTGCCGACAATTCCAAAGTTGTTGCCGCACCAGAGGACAAGGTGAGCATCAGTCCCGAAGCAATCAATGCTCAAAAGCAAGAACAAGCTGCTGACGCCGGTGCCGCGAAGGCAGCAGCTCCTGCGGCTGCTGCGCCTAAGTCAGCAGATCAAGCCGCGCCACCTAAGGCGGCAGGTGCCGCGGGAGCGGATGCGAAAGAAAAGCAACCGGCCGCCAAATCTTTTGTTTACGGCGCTCTCGGTTTGGAACGTCCTGAAAAAACGGAAGACAAGCCCACCGATGGCTATACCATGGGTCGTTGGATAGCCGCCGGCATCACCGCCGGGGCAATCATCTCAATATTGGTATAAGTGTTGCGAACCGGCAACATCGAGATAGCTTAACGGCCTAGGAAAGTACGGCTGGGAGCGAGTGCCAAGCACTGAGACAAGATCAACCTCGATTCAACACTATCCCTGCTGGTTTGAGAATCAAACATCTCTGTGCATTCGCACACTTGGCATTGCACCAAGCTCTTGTCGCCCCACACTCACTTCCACTATCGAAACGCTCCCCAGTTTGTCAGCCAAACGGGCCTCTCGATAGTCAAGGCTTTACCTCAGGAACAGTAGAACCCGCGACTTCCAAAATCTTATGCCGTGGTATTGATATTGCCGCCGGTCAATCCGTTTGATGAAGTAACGGTCGAGGATTGTTGATCATCAGTTGCGTCATTTTTCACTGGGTCGGCAGCACTATTGCTCGTGGGGGCAACTGCTGGCTTAGCCGCTGTTGATTGTTGCGCACGAAATGTGTCTGCTGCAGTGCTCGAAGAAACAGAATTGATGGCCATAACGATCTCCCAAAATTAAATACAGTGAACAGCATAACTAAAAATAAGTATAGGTGAGGAAAAGAACTCGCCTGATTCCACCCAGATAAATTACATTTTTTTACATCAACAGAAAATACTTGTCTTAAATTGGCAACTTGCCATGTTGTACTACCTATCGAGTAGCGCTAATTCTCCAGAGCGACGAAGGGCCTATCTTTAGCTTGAGCGCCAGAGAGTAGTGGTAGTTGTTCCTCCTGTTTACCCCTCCTCCTCCCTCATCCCCTCCCCGGCTCGGCTCGGGACAAATCGCAAATCATTTCGAGAGTAATTAACAACACCAAAACTCTCATCTCTAGATGTGATTGCTTGACCGTGTAATCGCTTCCATCTTCTGATTCCCAAACTCTTAGCAGCGTTCCTTTTTCAGCAACACTAATTAACTATCGTTGCTATTGTTAATTATCGACAAAGATACCAAGATAAAAATCTGAAAAAAATCCAGATCTTATAACTAGGAAGGTTCGATCATGAGTCAATCCAAAAAAACGGAGACATCAAATCCAGAACTATCGGCAATATATCGAAAAATTAGCTGGCGTATTCTGCCGCTGCTGTTTCTTTGCTATTTGCTCGCCTATCTTGACCGCATCAATATCGGATTTGCGAAACTGCAAATGCAACAAGACTTAGGGATCAGCGATGCTGTGTATGGCTTGGCGGCTGGTATTTTTTTTCTCGGCTATGTCATTTTTGAGATACCAAGCAATTTGTATTTGGTAAAAATCGGCGCGAGCAAAACCATTTCGCGGATCATGGTCTTATGGGGCCTCACATCAGCCGCAATGTTGTTTGTCCATAATGCCAACACCTTCTATGTTCTACGATTCTTGCTAGGCGTCTTCGAAGCAGGTTTTGCACCTGGCATGCTGTTCTATCTCACCTATTGGTATTGCTCTGCACGCATGGCTCGCGCTTTGGCGATTCTGCTTCTGACAGGCCCTGTCGGCGGCATTGTTGGCGGCGTGCTCTCCACCTGGATCATGTCAACATTTGCCGGCGCGCATGGTCTATCGGGATGGCAATGGATGTTCTTGATTGAAGGACTTCCCTGCGTGGCTTTAGGTGTCATTGCCCTCTTTTTCCTCACCGACAAACCGGCCGATGCCAAATGGCTCACTTCGCGAGAAAAAATGCTACTCGCGGCAGATGTTGCGCGAAGCAAACCAACTCACAGCTCCTTCATTCACGTCGTAAAAGATGTTCGCGTCTACGTCATGGCATTAGGATATTTCTGCCTGATCAGTGGGATTTATACCATCAGTTTTTGGTTACCGGCCATCATCAAGGCTGCTGGCATTACCGACGTCATGCAGATTGGCTTATATTCGGCCATTCCCTACATTGCAGCAGCCATTTGCATGCTCATCTTTGCGCGAAGCTCAGATTACTTCCATGAGCGTCGCTGGCACTGCGCCATGCTTGGTTTCATTGCCGCGTTCTCGTTGATCGCATCGATGGCCTTTAGCGCCCATTTCGTCGCCTTTCTCGTCTGCATGAGTATCGCTACCGCGGCCGTTTGGTCTGCCTATACCGTCTTCTGGACGATGCCATCGGATTATCTCAAAGGAAATGCAGCAGCTGGAGGCATTGCACTGATCAATAGCATTGGTCTCCTCGGCGGCTTCTTTAGCCCGACCATTATCGGATGGGCAAAAACCACTTACGGCAATCTGCAAGCCGGCCTGTACATCATGGTCGCTCTTCTATTTTTGGGGGCGCTCGCGATTCTGTTGAATCGCCCTTCGTCGAAGTCCAGCAACAGTGCCGATCGGGAGAGCCTCGCATCTGCCTGACAATTTTCTTTTTAAACATCAAACGTATTTTCGGACACAAACATGCGCATTTTAATTGCCGGCTTCCAACATGAAACAAATACCTTCGCGCCCTCAAAAGCCGCTTACGAAAACTTTATTCGCGGCGAAGGCTTTCCCGCCTTATGCCGCGGCAACGACATCTTTAAACTACGCGATGTGAATATTCCGATTGGCGGCTTCATTCAACACATGGAACATCACGAATTGATTCCCGTCATTTGGGCCGCCGCCAGCCCCTCAGCGCATGTGACCCAAGATGCCTATGAGCGCATCGCTGGTGAGATCATCGATGCCATCACGCAAACCCCGCTGGATGCCATCTATCTTGATTTGCATGGGGCCATGGTCACAGAAAACATTGATGACGGCGAGGGAGAGCTGCTCGCTCGTATCAGAAAAATTGTCGGCCCATCCGTTCCAATCATCGCGAGCCTGGATCTCCACGCCAATGTGACGTCTCAAATGCTTGAACAGGCCGATGCACTGATCGCCTTTCGCACCTATCCGCATGTGGACATGGCGGAAACCGGCACGAGAGCCGCTGCATACATGGAAACGCTGGTATCAAACAACAAGCCGGTATATCGGAAAAATATCCGCCTGCCGTTTCTCATCCCCGTCAACGCCATGTGCACCATGCTTGAGCCGGCCAACGGAACCTATGACGCAATGCGGGCCTTGGAAATCAGCCACGATGTGGTCCTGTCCTTTACGCCTGGATTCCCGGCTGCGGACTTTGCCGAGTGTGGTCCGGTGCTTTGGGGCTACGGCCATGATCAAGCAAAGCTGGAGGATGCATTGAATCACTTGAACACGCGCTTGCTCAAGGGCGAAGCCGATTGGCAAATCAGTTTTTATCCTCCCATGGAGGCCGTACGAGAAGCGCAAAGAATTTCCGCATACGCTAAGCGTCCTGTCGTCATCGCAGATACGCAAGACAATCCCGGCGCCGGCGGCAACTCCAACACCACCGGATTGTTGCGCGCGCTCATTGACTGCAAAGCGCAAATGGCTGCCATTGGTTTGATCTACGATCCCGCCGCAGCCGCATTGGCACATAGCACAGGCGTAGGAAACATGGTCACCATGGCCATCGGCGGCGAAGCCAACGTGCCTGGCGATAAAGCATTCGAAGGGACATTCCTGGTGGAACATGTTTCGAACGGCAGTTGCATTCTGACCGGGCCGATGATGACCGGCATGCGCATGGAACTTGGCCCCGTTGCCTGCCTGAAGATCGATGACGTGCGTATCGTCGTGAGCTCAATGAAGGCCCCCATGCAAGATCGAACCCTCTATCGGATAGCCGGAATTGAGCCCGAGAAAATGAAGATCCTGGTCAATAAAAGCTCGGTGCATTTCCGTGCCGACTTCCAACCCATTGCCGAGGACATCCTGATATCGGTTTCACCCGGACCGTTCATCGCCAACCCAGACCAGTTGCCTTGGACAAAACTGACGAAAGGCATCCGGCTTACGCCAAACGGGCGTCCCTTCTAGTCCCCAAAAACTCCCCTAGGGTATTTACGGAGAGCAAGAATCTTCGACACCTGGCAACACACCAGCCCGGTGCGCTTGGATTGATTGTCCGATTTCATCATTGCGACTCACGTCATTCTTGGAAGACAGACAATCGAGATGCAATGCGCGAGATCAGAAGATTACTTGCTGCCGTGAGTGGGCGACCTAAACGCACGATCGCTTTTGCCTCCGTTGAATTTAATAATTTATTATTAATGTTCAATGAGACCAACTCTTCGGAATGTATGTCCCGAGTTGCCGCAAAGGGCGGCAAAAAAGTCACTCCTCGCCCGCCTCTGACAAAATTTTTCAAGATGGACAAGGAATTAGTCGTCAGCGCCGGCGTGATTCGAATTTTCTCCGCATACTCGACCAGACTGATGATCTTGCGCAAGCCAAACGAAGCCGGCATGAGCCCTATCGGATATTGCAGGATATCCTTTAGACTTAAAGCCTGCTTCTTCGCTGCCAAGGCATGATCACGAGCCACCAGTAAGCAGACCGGCTTTACCACGGCAATCCTTGTTCTTATTTGAGGATCAGCCGGTGGATTGAACGTTAATCCAATATGTGCTTCATCATTGACAATGGCGGTCACCACCTCGCTGGCTGACAGCTGCATCACATTGATGTTGAGCATTGGGTAGTCACTCGAGAAATCATTTAATACGTTATCCATCAGGCAATCGCTGAATCCTTCCGTGACGCAGAGATTCATGGTGCCTCTCTGCAAGCCTCTTAGCTCTTGCAATCCAGCGATCAATTGCTCCTGCTGCGCAGCACAGCCTCGCTGGTATTCAAGCAATACTTGCGCCGCCTCCGTGGCCACCACGCCGCGCGCTCGTCGTTCGAAAAGCGTCACGCCCAATTCCTTTTCGAGTAACTGAATTTGTCGGGTAATGACGGAAGGAGCGATACTCAACTTGTCGGCAGCCCTTCGAATCGAACCTGCAATGAAGACCTCATGAAAATAGGCGATCCGTCGCTGATTTAAGTCATTCATTTCAATCTCCTGTCATCAACCAGCATAATGAAGCCCTCCTCAACAGGATTGCCTGGTTCAGCGGAATGGGGAACAACAAAGAACTCAGCTGTAACACTGAAAAATTCGGCAACTACCATCTTGATGTCGAGGTGCATTGACGAAGGCACGGCGAAGCATTAAATAATTGAGTAATTGAGTAATTGAGTAATTGAGTAATTGAGTAATTGAGTAATTGAGTAATTCGATAATCAGTCGATCAAAGATGCCACGCAAGCTACCGTTAACATTATCCACCAGCGACGACGCAGACCGCCAAGCCCCATTATTATTTTGTACGTACGCGCAAAAAAATGACAGTAAGGACTACTGCCCAGAATCGGCATGAGTATGCACCCAGCCGCATCGCCATGCTTGCCGAACGAAAATCAACAATCGACAATCGACATGAAGGCCTTGAATTGCCGCAATAACAGTGCTCTGAAGAGCTTCCCTTCAGAGCACTAAACCTCTAGTGCGTCACCGTCAGCACGGTCCTTTTTCCACCCGTGTAGGTATACAAGGTCAATGCGCCATCCTTGATATCGCCCTTGGCATCAAAAGCAATATGACCTGTCACGCCATCGTACGAGATCTTGCCGATTTCAGAAAGATACTTGGACGGCTCAACCGAGCCCGCGATCTTCATGGCATCGGCAAGAATCATGACCGAATCGTAAGCATACGCAGCGTTGTACACCACGTCGATGCCAAACCGTTTTTTGTAAGACGCAATGAAGGCATCCAGGTTTTTACGGCCAGCTTCCATAACACCGCCGGCTTCAGCGCAAACCACCTGACCATCGATGAGTGCATCGCCAGCCAGGGATGGTAGAGACCCGGTGCAAATGCCATCGCCGCCCATGTACTTCGCATCGATCCCTAATTGCTTCATCTGACGCAACATCGGTCCGGCGACAGCATCAAGACCACCAAAGAAAATCACATCCGGTTTTTTGGCCTTGATAGCGGTTAATACCGCATTAAAATCAGTGGCTTTATCGGTTGTAAACTGCTTGGCAACAATTGTGCCGCCAGCAGCGACGGCGCCCTTGGCGAATTCCTCGGCAACACCTTGGCCGTATGCTGTACGGTCATCAATAACGGCGACATTTTTCACCTTCAACGTTTGTACCGCATACTTGCCAAGCGTCGATCCCAATTGCGCATCAGTTGCGACAACGCGAAAAGCCGTATTAAAACCTTGTTGCGTATACTTGGGATTGGTCGCAGACGGCGATATCTGCGGAATGCCTGCATCGTTGTATATTTTTGAAGCCGGAATTGTCGTTCCTGAATTCAAATGTCCGACAACACCGGCAACTTTGGCATCCACCAATTTGGTCGCGGCCGCAGTTGCCTGCTTAGGATCAGAGGCGTCATCTTCGGCTTGCAACTGAAACACCAGCTTCTTGCCCGCGACTGTAAATCCTTTGGCATTTAATTCTTCAATAGCCAGTCGTGCACCATTTTCGTTGTCTTTTCCCATATGCGCATTGGGCCCTGAAATAGGCCCGACATGTCCAATCTTCACCACTTGCTCTTGCGCATATGCGCTCGAACCAAGAGACAATGCACCAACCACCGCGACGACCGTTGCTGCCAATTTCTGAGACTTCATCATTGCTCCTAAAGAAAGTTGATTTTTCATATAGCGCGACTTTGATTCACACTCTTTTATCCATGCCTTTTGCTTCGGCACTTTCTACTAAACATCCTTGAGAGGAAGATTTCGTCGCCCCGGTCAAAACAAGGTTGGCTCAAAAACACTGCGATATGCATATAAGCCTGGCGTGCCGCCGGTCATCACAAAGAGGATGTTCTGACCCGCGGTATATTTTCCTGCCGCAATATCTGCCAACAACCCGGCGAAGGCTTTTCCAGAGTACACAGGATCGAGAAGCAGTCCCTCGGTTCTGGCCAGGATCTTGACCGCGCGCCTCATCTCTTCTGTCGGTATTCCATAGCCCGGCCCACGAAACGCGTCATCCACAAGAATGCTTTCGCCATCAACGATCACGTCGCATTCCAGCAACTTCAGCGTGTCTTCAACGAGGGTGCGGGTTTTCTGAAATGCAGTGGCTTGGTCTGCCAGCGTTGCATATGACTTGACCGTGGCCGCCGATTTTCCCGCCAAGATATAACCGGCAGCAAGCCCGGCATGTGTCCCGGAGCTACCGTTGGGGACCACAATTTGGTCAAACGAGACGCCTAACTCAGCGGATTGTTGAAGGATTTCCTGGGCACAATGTACGTATCCCAGACTGCCCGTCGGTGTAGATCCTCCTGTAGGTGCAACATACACGCGCCGACCGGCACTGCGAAGCGCCTCGGCCCGCTCTTGAGCTCGCTTAAGTACGTCGGCTCCCGCGATGAGATCATAAACTCGAGCGCCGAATATCTCGTTAAGAACAGTGTTGCCGTTGCGTTCGTAGTCTGGATCGTCACGCGGGACTTGACGACCGAGAAACAGCTCGCAACGCAGCCCCGCGTAAGCCGCCGCTGCGGCAGTAAGGCGCGCGTGATTGGACTGCAGACCGCCAATAGTGATGATCGTATCGGCATTGTCAGCCAACGCCGCACCGATCAAAAACTCCAATTTGCGCAGCTTATTGCCGCCGCCCCCCAAGGACATATAGTCATCTCGTTTGACATAGAGATTGACGCCATTGAGCACGACATCAGACGACCTCTCAAGTCTTGAAAGTTTCTGTATCGGTGTCTGCGTCTCAAGGAGTTGATAGCGAGGAAAACGTTCGAGCTGCGTATTGAAATTGTTGTTCATATCTTCAAGCGGAATCAAAAGGCTATTTGGATAACGACTAAGGAGAACGACGCACCATCGAGTCAACGCACATTCGCGTTGGACGACACAAATCACTCCACGACTTCTTGAAATCTGGATTTCTTCAAAAAATTCGAGCAAGTCTCTATTGGGAATCTGTCTCGCCCCACTTTTTAGCTTTTGTTTTTAGCTTTACTTTTGTAATCGCGATGACAGGAACTGATCATGATGTTTCCATGATCAATTGACAATGGCTGCAGCTGAGAATTAGCGTTGCCCAAAAGGGAACACGATTAAGAATGCCTAACACCATGCCGCCGGCAACGTTCGCCCTCTGCGTGCCCTTGTTAAGGGTGCGGGATCAGCTTTTCGGTGACGAAATCGACGAAGGTGCGTACGCGCAGCGAAAGATGGCGTGCATGCGGATAGAGCAAGAAGAATGGCCGTGAGGTGCCGTTATGCTGCGGCAGTAGTTCCACCAACGCGCCTTCAGCCAAATCGCGCTCGACAATGAAGCGGTAGGTTTGTACGATGCCGGCGCCGCTGCGGGCCAAGGTCACGATGCCCAGTACGTCCTCGGCGCAGGTATAGCCGCCGTTGGTCACCACATCTAGCGGCTTGCCATCGACCATGAACGACCATGGGATTTTGCGCCCTGTGCTGGGCAAATCAAATTGAATGCAATCGTGCTGCTGCAACGCATCGAGCGAAGCTGGCTTACCGGCCCGTTTCAAATAGGAGGGTGCCGCCACCAGGACCAGTTCGGCATCTTCGAGTTTGCGTGCGATGAGTGAAGAATCGGCCGGAGCACGACCGCGGATCACCATGTCATAGCTCTCTTCGGCAAAGTCGATGTTGCGGTTACTGACATGCAGTTGTAGCGTCACGCCCGGATACAACTGGCGAAATTGCGGCAACAGGGGCAGCAGGCGATAGTGGCCGTAAGGTGTCGGAACACTGATGCGCAAGGGCCCGGCCGGTGCAGCTTGCGCCCCGGTTACTTCACGCTCGGCCTCCATCAGTTGCAGCAGCGCCTGGCGGCATTGCTCGTAGTAGCGTTGGCCGCCTTCCGTCAACCTAACCTGGCGCGTGGTGCGCACGAACAGGCGCACCCCAAGCCGCTCTTCCAGCCGCGCTATGGAGCGACTGACCGCAGCCGGTGTCACCCCCGTCATATTGGCCGCCGCAGTAAAGCTGCTCAGCTCAGCTGCCTGGCAAAACAGTTCAATGCTCCCCAACTGCATTTCTTCGAAATTACGCTCCATACCCCCTCCATATCTTTGCCCAATATATTACATGATGTATCTCGTAATATTACTTCGAATGTATTTATTAGCATTCACGTCATAAGTATAGTCAAGTCCTGTCAGAACTAAACAGGACTATTAGGATGAATTCGAAAAAAACCGTCGTCGTCACAGGTGCATCAAGCGGTATCGGCTTTGCCATTGCCAAGGCCTACCTGGAGCGCGGCTATAACGTGGTCGGTAACGCCCGCACCCTGGAACGGCTGCAAGCGGCTGCCGCCAAGTTGGGCAATCCGACCAATTTCCTGCTGGTAGCAGGCGATATCGCGTTGGCAAGCACCGCGGCCGCTTTATTCGAGCGGGGCATTGCGGCTTTCGGCAAGATCGATATTTTGGTCAACAACGCCGGCATTTTCATTGCCAAACCCATCGGTGACTACACCGAGGCCGATGTCGATGCCATGGTCAGCACCAACCTCAAGGGTTTCTTCTATCCGTCTCAGCAAGCTGCCGAGCACATGCGCAAAAACAAGGATGGCCATATCGTGACCATTACCGCCAGTATTGCCATGCAGCCGAACGTCAAGGTTCCAGCATTGCTGCCAGTGTTGATCAAAGGTGGTCTCAATCACGCGACGCGCAGCCTTGCGATCGAACTGGCCAGCGCTAACGTGCGCGTCAATGCGGTTGCCCCAGGGATCATCGAAACTGAACTGCACGCCGATTTTGCCGGCGCCAAGAGTTTCCTCGATGGGCTTGCGCCTAACGGCACCACAGGTAACACGCAAGACGTCGTCGCTGCCGTCCTCTACCTGACCGATTCGACCTTCACCAGCGGCACCGTCATGGTGGTCGATGGCGGCGCGACGGCCGGCACCTGGTAAGCACTGAAGCATCCACTCACTCACCCAAAGGACTATGACTATGCCGTATATAAATATCCGCATCACCAAGGAAGGCGTGAGCGCCGAGCAAAAGCTGGAATTGATCGAGGGCGCCACCGACCTGATGACACGCGTACTGAACAAGGACCCGGCAGCGACCTTCGTCGTCATCGATGAAGTCGATACCGACAACTGGGGCATGAACCGCGAGAACGTCACTACCCTGCGCGCACGTCAGTCCAAGAACAAGACCGGAGAACAAGCATGAAGCTGATCTTTGTGGGCGATCCGATGTGTTCATGGTGCTACGGTTTCGGTAAGGAGCTGAGCGCGCTCAATGAGCGTCATCCAGAACTACCGCTGGAAATTCTAGTGGGCGGCTTGCGCGCCGGCGCCACCGACGTGCTGGACGATAGCGGCAAGCAGTTCCGCCTCACCCATTGGGCCAGGGTTGAGGAAAGCAGCGGCTTGCCGTTCAACCGCGAAGCCTTGATGGCGCGCAAGAACTTCGTCTACGACACCGAACCAATTTGCCGTGCGGTCGTGACGGCGCGCCGCCTGCTACCTCAGGCTGACCTGTTGAAAGTGTTCCGGGCGTTGCAGCGTACGTTCTATGTCGACGGCCTCGACACCAACAACGGCATGGTGCTTGCCGAAGCCGCCGCCGCTAATCTACAGCAACAAGGTCATGCCATCGATGTCGCCAGCTTCCATGCTGAATGGTCGCACTCGGCCACGATCGCAGTTGCCAAGGCCGAGTTTGCTTATGTGCGTAAGATCGGTATCAATAGCTTTCCTGCGTTATTGCTCGAAAAGGATGGTCAACTAATCGAAATCAGCCCAGGTTATGCCCATGTCGCACAACTGGAGCAACAACTCCAGGCCGCGTTGCGTTCGTAATCCCAGCACCACACTGCTCGGCAAAGCGCATAAGCTCAGCCGGGTAAATCAAGTAAGCTGGCAAGACTTGCGGGAAGGCAGAAAAGCTGTCTTCCCGCAGCCGCTGGCTTATGCATGCAGTTGTAAAACGAAGGACCATATCATGCAAACAAATCACCATGAGAGTATCGATTCCGTCGTGGACGCCTATTTCAAGGGCGTCTATGGCGGCGACGCGCTCACCCTTGCCACCCTGTTCGACAGCAATGCCCAGGTCTATGGTGTCATCGACGGCAAGGCTTATCATAAGACGATTGCGGCCTACCTCGAAGGCGTCGCGACACGCAAAAGCCCGCAGGAATTGAATGAGCCTTACCGCATGGCATTGCTCGCTGTCGACAACCACGGCAGCATAGCAAACGTGAAGTTGCATTCCCCCATGTTGGGCTTCGACTACTATTTATATCTGACGCTGCGCCAACTGGATGGCAAGTGGCGCATCGTCAACAAGACATTCACCCATGCGAGTGCACTGTAGGCAAAGGTCGCGCTACGGCTAGAGAGCCGTTTCTGGCCGAGTTTTCCAGGGCCCTTCCCGGCCTGGCATCGGCGACGTCCACCGACGCTTTGGCGTGACGGCTACAGTGCAGTCGATGCGCGGCAAAGCAACTCAGTCCGGGGCCTTCGCATTGAGGTCTATCATATTGGCGCGTTCAACCCAGCAATAGCTGGTGTAGCTTGCACTTGGGACGCGCAGCTCGCCCCTTGCATCTTCCACCAAGCCCTTCGCAGTGTTGATTTGCGGTCAAAATCCCCTCCCTTTAGCATTGAATAACGCCATTCCGGCAAACAAAAACGGCTTGGCATGATCAAGCGCCAAGGCGCTTCTATGCTGCTCCCCCTTTACGCCGAATTAGCACTTCTCATGCGCCTTGCAGCACGCCCCGAAGAAGTACCTTTGGGAAACCACCGACTAGGTGCATTCGCCAGTTGATTGTTAGCGCGAACAGCCACGGGCAAGGATGTAAGGAGTTCAATAACGATATTTATTCGACTCATTTAGGCGCCGCCAACGCTACAATAGATTCTCGCGTCCTACTCGGCCGTTTTTCCTGATGCTTGCGATAGCCCAACGCGCCAAGTGTCATGGTGTAAAACGCCCGCGTAAAACGCATCTTTCAGCTTAGAAACAACGAACGTACCATGAGTGAACCGATTTCTCGAATCGACCATTACGAGGAGACAAGGCCCGAACGCCGCTGGCCTGTCGCCTCCTACCCGCCGATACTGACACTGTCCATCGCGTGGCATGCGCTGGCGCTGGCAGGCTGCGTTGGTATCCCGCATGCGTGGCCGTGGTGGCTGGCCGGCACGGCCGTGAACCATGCCGTATTCACGCTACCGGGGCTGTGGCCGCGCTCGTCGTTGCTGGGACCGAACTGGACGCAATTACCGCCGACCCGTAACAACGAAGATGCCATCGCCCTCACCTTTGACGACGGTCCGGACCCGCAGGTCACGCCCAAGGTGCTCGACCTACTCGATGCCCACGGGGTGCGCGCCACCTTTTTTTGCATCGGCGCGCGCGCGCAACGTTATCCCGATCTCATGCGGGACATCGTAGCGCGCGGTCACGCCGTCGAAAACCATTCCCAAACGCACCCACTGAGCTTCTCGGTCAAATTAATGGGAGCACAGGCCCGTGAAGTTGAAGCAGGCCAGCAGACGCTAACCGCCTTGACAGGCCAGCGCCCCGCCTTCTTTCGGGCCCCTGCGGGCTTGCGCAACCTCCTGCTGGAACCGGTACTGCAAAAGTGTGATTTACGGCTCGCCGCATGGACGCGACGCGGTTTCGACACGCGCGAAACCGATCCCGAACGGGTTGCCCAGCGTTTGCTGCGCAATCTGGCTGCACGCGACATCCTGCTACTCCACGACGGCAATGCCGCGCTGACACCCGATGGACAGCCAGTCTTGCTGTCGGTGCTGCCCAGGCTCATCGAGGCGACCAGACAGCGGCGCTTGCGCTTCGTTTTGTTGCGTGAGGCCGTCTGAGCCCAGAGAAGTATCCTAGCCAAGCCTCTTGCTTGCCGCCCATATCAGTGCTCAACGCCCTTTGATATTCAGCGCCATGCAACTTACTCTTTGTTTCAAACGTTCAAATTATTGCCTCAATAAATTGCGGACTAGGCAGTTTTTATCGCTGAAAAGAATACCTCCTGGAAGGATCCGCCAGTTCCTCCAATCAGGGTAGTGATTGACGATTTTCCAGTGTCCCTGGACTGCACGATAAAGTGTATAGAGCGGTTTTTCCTGGCTACCATCGGCGGCAAAAGAGATGGCATCCGTGAGTCCTTTGAATTTTATTTAATGCAAGGCCGACGACAGAACATGCGGATTGAGTGACTTACTCAGTCAGGTGACGTGGCACAAGGTGGCATTGCGCCCCTTGGTGACACATTTCCGCGAATTGTTGCAACAATCGCGCATGATCGCTCCCGTTTCGAAAGCGAAGTGAATGGCTTTGCCCGTGTCAACACGCGCAAAGCCTTGGACAACAGCCTGCGGGAAGCCGACAGAAGAGATTGCTGCGCGGGCGCTCCTTACCACTGAGTTTCAAAAAAGCCTATCTTTTTTGCACGATGTAAAATCATCGCAGCGTATTTCAGCACTTACATTTGCTTAATTTTGCTTATTATCTTCTCTCGCATTATGTTGTGAAATATCATCGTCTCAGTGGGGTGTCGGCATGTCAGCATGCACAAAAAGCTCATCGACTCGGTTCACCATCCAGATGTCGCGTTCACGCTGGATTGAGCTGCTGCTGACAATTTCCACAAAACAATCCTTTGCCGACTATGCTCTTGCGCCTTACGATAGGGACCACCTCTAGCTGCAATGAAAGCCTGATTCTTTTGTA
>Ga0302149_1000296_pt1 | contig 16305 bp, 17 predicted proteins | sample I_Bog_N1_1_FD_192435 | JGI IMG/M metagenome (GOLD analysis project Ga0302149, IMG submission 192435) | Peat permafrost microbial communities from Stordalen Mire near Abisko, Sweden - I_Bog_N1_1 | ecosystem: Environmental > Terrestrial > Soil > Wetlands > Peat | place: Sweden: Abisko, Stordalen...
TGACCAAGTCACTGATCTGGTCACGTTCGGCATCGGTCAGCGGCTTCATGACGATCTTGCCGTTCTGGTCAATTGATCGTTTGTAGTTGACCACCACGGCGACCGTCAGGCGCTTGACGCCTCCCATAGGTTGCTGAATGTACTGCACCGTTTTGTCAACTTCGTAGTTGATGGTCGAATCTTTGCGGGCATTACCAGTGCTGGTACTGCCTGTATTTCCCGCTGCGGGTGGAGTCGTAATTGGTGCCGTTGCCGGCGCCGGTGGTTGGTTGGTCAATGCCCCAGGAATGCCGGAGGCGCTGGAGTTGGAGTTTTGTGACTCACTACTCTGCTTGCTGCGCACGGCTGCGGTGTCGGCGGTCTGATTCGGTTTGTAGGTTTCGGCGGCTTGTTCGCTGCGCGAGAAATCCACGTCGGCGGTTGCTTCTGCGCGCACGTTGCCAGTGCCGACGATAGGCTCGATGATGGATTCAACGCGCTTGACAATGTCTTGTTGCAGATCCTGGAGGTACTTCAGTTGTGTTGGATCGAGGCCGTTGGCAGGAAGCTTGGTGGTGTCGGAGAGCAGGTTGCCGTTCTGATCGACGATGGTCACGTTCTTGGGCGGTAGTTCGGGTACGCTGCTGGCAACCAAATGCACGATGGCGCTGACCTGTTGCGCATCCAGCATACGGCCTGAATACAGTCCTAGAATGACGGAGGCGGTCGGCTTTTGCTGGTCGCGCACAAACACGGATGCCTTGGGCAGTGCCAAGTGCACGCGTGCTGCCTGCACCGCGGACAGGGTTTCGATCGAACGTGCCAGCTCGCCTTCAAGTGCGCGCTGAAAATTGACTTGCTCAAGGAATTGAGAAACTCCGAGCTTCTGATTTTCCATCAACTCGAAACCGACATTGCCGCCTTTGGGCAAGCCTTGTGCTGCCAGTTTCAGGCGTGCATCGTGCACCACAGTTTCAGGAACGAGAATGGCGCCGCCGCCCTCGGAATACTTGTAGGGGATATTCATCTGCTGTAAAGCAGCCACGATAGCCCCACCGTCACGGTCTGTAAAATTGGAAAACAGAACGCGATATTCGGTTTTCTGGCTCCACATCCAAATACCGATCATCAAGGCGATCACCGCAGCTGCAGCCACCATCAGCAGAGCACGACGGCCCTGAGGTGACTGTACATAGCCGATAACGCCGGTGGCTGGAGCCGGTTGGGGCGTGCTATTGTCGCCGGTGGCACCAACAGTGGCAGTGCTGTTGCCATCGTTAGTCATTGTGCCGTCGGCTGCTACCGCCATAGTGCCCCCATGCGTACGCTGCCCAACTTGTGCCTTTGAATGTTTTGCTTCACTGCTTCCCTATCCAAGTTGGTTTTTGCCCATAATGGATTGTGCCGCCAGGCCGTAAATTTGATCGTTGGAACAGAATGGCTATTTCCCCGTTTATTAGTGCGATCCGCATAGAGCCGCATGATACCCTGCCAATGTACAACTGGAAAGTCTTGTCGTGTCTTATGACAGATCTCTCAATGGAATTCGAAGGAGGTGAAATTGGCTGCGAGCATGATAGACACTAGCAGAATCGAGGCGATGGTAGCCCAACTCAAGGCTGTGGCGGCGCGCGCTCAGGGTAATGTTGAGCCGGTTGATCCCATTATCGGCGCAGAAAAGCCTGTTCAGCGCGTCGATTTTGCCAGCGTGTTGAAGAACTCCCTTGATGAGGTCAATGACGCTCAGGATAAATCCCGGCAATTGTCGGAAAGCTTCTCCATGGGGAATGACAACATCAATCTGTCTGATGTGATGATTTCGATGCAGAAGGCAAATATTTCCTTCCAAACAAGTTTGCAGGTGCGCAACAAGTTGGTATCCGCTTATCGTGACATCATGACTATGCAGGTGTGATCACTGCTGTGGCTGGTTATTGTTGAATGTGCGACTCTCTAAATAAAAAAGGCTGCATTTGCAGCCTTTTTTCACATCTTGATTCAGATCTGCTATTGAAGCAAATTCTTAGATCATTCCAGAGGCTTTAGCGTTTTGTTCGCGTTCCAGTTTCGTGATGAAGCGCTGGATGGCGGCCAGAACTGCGCGTGGTAAGTCGACAAATTCGCAGCCCAGTCGATTGACGGTCTTGCCGGAGGTTAATTTGGCTTCCTTGCAGTCGCGAATCTGTAACTTGACGGTGACTACGGTATTGTCGGTTAATTCCAGTGTGCAATCTTCGTAGATGCGACCCGAGGCGCTGTCGAGCTGCTTCTTTTCGTCGGTGATGCCAACGCCGCCGGCGCTGATATTGTTGAGCTGCGTCACAATGGGCGTGAACGTACCGTCTTCTTTTTGAACCCGGAAGGTTACGTGCAGTGGCTTGGCAACAGGAGTGGCGATGCGGAAGTACTCGCGGCGCTGCAGTCGAACCAGGCTTGCTGGAATGGTGATTTTGAATGCCGGCCGCTGTTGAAACAGGCATTCCCGCGCTTTGTCGACGTTGAAAGTGATGCGAATGTTGTTATACATCGCTTCAAAACCAATCCGGTTGCTTTGCAGGATGTTTGCATTAAGCGACGCACTTGGTGCCGCATCAATGACTACACTATCGTCGGCTTCGTCGACGTCGAGAATGGAGGTGATGATCGATTCAGAACCTCCTTTGATCATGAGATTCAGGAGTTGATTGCGCTCCAACATGTTATTTAACAAAGAAACAATTTCTCGCCGCGAATGAACGCGGAATGGGCTGTCGTCTTTGAGGTCGTCTTGATTTGCCATCTGTGCTGTGCGTCTATGCGTCTCAATTCAAAGGAAGGGGAATGTCGATTTCCTTCCTCCCGGGGTTACAATATTCCAGTGTCCCATCATACATCATTGCGGTCTGATTGCATATTGTCAATACGATATAGCCACGCCAAAAGTTCGGCCACAGCACGATACAAGGCTGGCGGTATTTGCTGGTCGAGATCGACTTGCATCAGCAGTGATACGAGCTCCTTCGATTCATGGACAAATACGCCGCTTTCTTTGGCGCGTGCAATGATTGCCTCGGCGACCAGGCCGCTACCTTTGGCTACGACAATCGGTGCAGCCTGATTGGTATTGTAGGCCAGTGCAACGGCATTCTGAAGGGCTGCTCTAGGCTTCTCCATCGTGCTTCACAATCAATGAGTCCAGCGAGGAGCCTATTGCTTCCATGGTATCAACCAGCACTCTTCCATTGGCACGCAAGGCCGTCGCGGCGGCGTCGTTGTCAGTGCGCAGCTGCATGTGGATTTGTTTGCCGCTTAAACGGATGGATGCAGATATGGTGCCGAGATGCTCCAATTCAAAGCGTACCAAGCTGTGCCAAGTAGTTAAGGCTTCGTCGTCGTATTGTCCTCCCTGACTTTGCTCTGAGGGAGGTTCCTGTCTGATTTCCCACTGCATCTGTTGACCTGGCCAGGCTTGTCCATGCCACACCACGCGGTTTTGTTCGAGGGTGTTCAGTTGCGTGTTAATAATGTCGCTGAGCTGCCTGTGGCTTGGCGTCGGACTGTTCAGTAAGTCCGCTGTGCTGACAGATGTTTGTTGGCCTAATCGGAATTGAGGTTCTTTTTGTAATTGGGCAAGGGGGCGTTTGCCCTCCGCCCATGCGGCGACATGTGATTCGTAGAAGGCGCCACTAAAGACAATGGTGTCGTGCAGCGCGCCTGCCAACTGGGAGGCATTGCTCGGCGTATTGACCAGGGCGGCGCTGGATGTGACGGCCTTGGGTAGCTGGTTTTGGTCGGAGCTGTGCAACAGGGCATCAATGAGTTTGCCGGCAGTGCTAAGGGTAGCGGGGGCACTTTCTTGTCGCGGCGTCTGGCCAGGCAGTTGCTGTGTTTTGTCTTCGCTTTCCAGCATAAGCGGAGAGCGACCGACGATAGTCGGGGCGCCGCGCTCAAGCGGTGCATTCAGGGAGTGCAGGTCGCTTTCCAGTGATTTCCCTGTTGTGCTGAGCGAGACGGTACTGCTTTGTTCTTCCCCCGGCACGGTTTCCGTCAGCAGGAAGGTCGGACGCGGATCTTTGCTGACCATGGTCAGCAACAGCGAGTCTCCGGCACGCGTTGCGGTCGGCAGCACCATGCGGGCCGCCGTGTTGGCAATGCGCACTAGATAGCTGCCATCGTTATAGGTGGAGAGTACTTTTCCTTGCAACTGCTGGCCGACAGCAATCTGGACTAGGCGACTGAACGCTTCCTGTTTGGCATCAGCAACCGTAACAAGCGCTGCCGGAGCATCAACGCTGGCAATGGGCTGGACGGCGCTAGCGAGGTCGGCCCGAGGAATCATCTCTAGCCTCGTGGATTAACACCGTAGGCACTAGCTAGTTTGCGTTCGGCGCTGGTGTTTTGGATCAATGCGGATAATTTTTTCAGGCCAGGATCGGTCAAGTTGCGAATATCTTTATCGTCGGCGAGTATTTTTTTAAGGATTTTGATTTTGCGCTCACGCCGATCCTCGGTTAATTTCACGCCGGCTTCCATGGTCTTAAGTGCGTTAACCACATGCGCGCAATCGGATTCCAGTTTCGACAAAAGTTCCCAGTCTTCCTGGCGCGCGGCCAGCAGCATCTGATCGGTAAGGTCGGCCACCGATTCATAAAGGGAAATGACTTCAGCACCATTCATCATTATTGACTTTCGCATAACTTATTTTGACCTGTGCCAGTTGCTTGCTCACTTGACGCTAAATCAGGCCGCTGCTTGCGACATGGCGGCTACTTCCGGGCCGATTGCTTCCCAGGCGCCGCGCAAATCCGATAAAAGAGCGTGAACTTCACTGAGGAATTCTTGTGAATTTTCTACATTTGCACTAAATAGCCGGCGGCTCATGTAATCGTAGAGCGCGTCAAGGTTGAGGGCAATCTCGCCGCCAACATTTTTATTCAGACTCGCCCGCAACCCGCTTTCAATGATCAGAATCGCCTTGGTAATCGATTCACCCTTGTTCTTGATATCGCCTTCCTTCATGTACTTTTGACTGAGGGCAATCGCAACGAGAGCGCCATCAAACAGCATGGTGATCAACTTGTGCGGATTAGCGGCCAGTACCCCGGTCTCAACTCCGATTTTGGCATAGGTATTGGCACCGCTTTGTGTAGTCCCGAACATTTTTTTCTCCCGTGCTCGATTTAACCATTGCTCTGCTTTTGCAGACTGGACAACTGTTGTGTCAAATAACTCTGCGTCGACGCCATACTCGACAGCGTTCCATTGAGTGAGTTGAACTGATTAGTGTAAGAATCCTGCTTGGTACTCAGGCGCGAATTAATTGCGGTCTGGCGATCACTATTGACGCGTAAGCTTGCCTGCAGGCCCTTGGTCTTGGTGTCAATGATACCGCCATCGGCCAGAAATCCATTCACCAAAGTTTGCAGTTTGGTCAAAATACCCACATTGCTCTTGCCGCCGCCGTCGGCACCGTCAGTTTTACTTGTGTCGTCAGTGCCGTCAGGATTTTTGCTTGCGCCGGCCGTAAATAGATTGGCAACCCCAGCAAAGTTCTTTGTGGCGGCGGCGTTAAGCTTTGCCGCGTCAACTTGCAGGGTGCCATCTTTCTGGACGCTGATACCCACATCCGACAACGTCGAAATGCCTTTGCCGCCGCTGACGGAGGAGAACATGGCGCTGCGCATTTGCGACAGCATGCTCTGGACCGCTGTTTCGCTGGCTAATGGACCAGACTTTCCAACTTTTCCAGGTGTGGTTGATGGCGTCTGCTTGGTCATATCACCAATGGCCTTGACCACGGTGTTGTAAGCATCGACAAAGGTGTCGGCGGTCTTGGCGATGCCGGTGGTGTCGTTGCCGATGCTTAAGGAAATGTTATCGGTATCGGTGGTGACTTTGGCCAGATTAAGCGTCACTCCGGCAATGGCATTGGCAACTTTGTTGGACTTACTGGTAACGCTAACACCATCAATACTCAGCTTGGCATCCTGTGCCGCGCTCAATTGTCCCATGCTGTTGCCGCTCAGGCTGGTAAAGTCGCCGGTGCCTTTCAAGCCAATCGGGCTGCTGGTCTTTTTGCCCTCAGGCGTGAGCACCAGATGATCTTGCGTGCCGTCATTGCTGATCGTCGCCGTCACGCCTGCTTTTGCGTTGTTGACTGCATCACGTACATTGGCCAGCGTCATGCTGCCAGAGCCTAATGCAACGTTGGTGGCTTTGCCGTCGACATTGAGTGTGATGTCGCCACTCTCGGGGTCGAACTCCTGGCCAGTACTGACGCCAGGAGAATTGTAGCTGCCGCCCGGATCGAAATTGAGCGCTGAATAGCTGCCAGTGCCGGTTATTTTGATTGTGTTGGCAGCGCCGGTGTCATTGGCGGCAACCACCAGATGTTCCATGTTGTCGTCACTGACGATGCTGGCGGTGACGCCAGAATTGCTGGCATTGATGGCGTCGCGCAAGCCCTCGACACTGTTGGATGTCGGATGAACGATCGTGGTTGAGCCGTTGCCAGTTTTGATCGCCAGGATACCGACCCCAAACTGTGTCCCTTCGGGAAAGCCAGTGGAAGTGATCTTTTGCGCCTGGGCCAATTGCTGGACTGCGACCGCATAACTACCAGTTACTGCTGAACTGGCGTCACGCGCTGCTTGAGTCTGCGTCATGGTGGTGGGAGCGGGGCTGGACGGATCGTAGGCCAAGCTTGCCAGGCTGTTGTTACCCTGTATCTTCACTGTTCCGGCATTGCCGACAGTATTTGACGCGACCGTCAAATGATCGCCGGTACTGTCGTTGGTGATGCTGGCTGTAACGCCGAGTGAAGAGGAATTGATCTTGTCACGCAATTCGCTCAATGTCGAATCGGCCGTCAAGGTCAAGAATTTTGGAGGATTGTTGCCAATCTTGATTGCCAGCGAGTCCTCCGCCTTGAAAGTCGCACCAGCAGGGAAACCTGCGGATTTAAGCTTCTGTGGCAGGTTTTTGGTGGCGTCATCGGGCGTGATGTCGGCGGTGAACGGGTCAGTGGTACCACCGGCGCCATTATTGACTACCGTCGCTTTTTGCGAATTGAAAGTAGCTGTGCTCAGGCCATTGAGCGCGGTTTGATAAGTCGATACCGAACTTTTCAGGCTGCCGTACGCCGAAACCAGACTGTTGTAGCTGCTTGCTTGTTGCGTCAGGGGCTGCAGAACGGAGCTTTCGGCGCCCATGATTTTGCCGACGAGTCCTTGCACATCAAGAGGTCCTGCCGATGTCGTAATTGTACCTGTGGAGGTACTCATAAATGCTCCTGAATGCGATGCGCTTGGCGCTAATACAGTGCGGCTAGTCCCGAGAGTGCTGAATGATCAGCCAGGCAAGCTTTGTATCAAGCTCGACATCTTCGCTCCTGAAGCGTTCAGGGATGTTCCGCAGTAGGAGAAAAATCTGTTATGAACTATCGGGGGAAAATATACCATGCACAACAGATTTCACATGTACATGAATACTTCAAATCCCCAACAGTTCGTAGCAGACTCAGATACTCAAAGACTTAGGCTTTGTGATTAATCAACACGCCTTGCATTTTTTCGATTGATTTAGCACGATTAATGGCTTCTTCGCTCGGAATTTGTAATATCACCACATTGGTTGTTGTATCGACAACCTTAACGATGGTCTGACCAGTTTCCTTGTCTTGCGAAAAATCCAAAGAGGATGAAGTTTGCTTTGCGAAGTCATTGAGCTTACTGACTGCATCGGCAAGATCTGCCTCATTCACGCTTGCACTCGATCTTTGTTGCTCAGGAGCAGCTGCTACCGGCGCTGATGCCACTACATCCGGGGGGGAGACGGACTGCGTCGGCGTATAAGCACCGGCGTCGCCTACCGCAGTTATATTGAGAGGCATATTATTACTCCTTCAGTAAAGGACTGTGCGGAGCATACAGATGTATGTCCCCGCACATTATCCTACAGAGCTCTTAAGACTATTTCAACAGAGACAGTACGCTTTGCGGCGCCGAGTTGGCTTGCGAGAGCATTGCTGTACCTGCTTGCTGCAGAATTTGCGCACGGGTGAGGTTCGCAGTTTCCGACGCGTAGTCGGTATCCATGATACGGCTGCGCGATGCAGTGATGTTTTCGCTGGAAATCTGCAAGTTGCTGATCACGGCGCTGAAGCGGTTTTGAACAGCACCGAATTCCGCACGCTTGGAAGAGATCACGTTGATCGCTTGATCCAGGTTCTTGATCGCTTTTTGCGCATCGCTTTGTGCCGAAGGATCCGCAATTGCCGCATCCAGGGACAATTTGGCGCTGTCGACTGCTTTTTGCAGTGTGACAGCCGACGATGCCAAGTCAGTCGAGCTCATTGACGATCCGCTTGCAAACAGGGCATCCAGATTTGCCTTGGCCGAGGTGTACACGCCTTGTGCTGCTTCAACTGCAGTTGTGTCACCCAAGCCGACCAGGCCACCTGCGCTTGTACCGATGACATTGGCCAGTGGTGTAGCGTTCGACAAATCGGACAACGAGATGCTGATTTGGTCGTTGAGCTTGTTGTCGACAACGTTGGCACCGACTTGGAAAGTCAGGGTCAGGGAAGCTGAAATGTTTGCTGGATCCGAACCGATACCAGCGCTGGCGCCAGAGCCGATACCCGAGAACAGGTTTTGGCCGTTGAACGCTGTGCCGTTCAGGACGCGGAAAGTTTCGCTCGACAACTGCTTGTATTCGTCGTTCAGTGTCTTGCGGTCAGCGGCGCTGTTGGAGCCGTTTGCAGCCTGAACAGCCAGCTCACGCATACGTTGCAAGTTGTCGGTGACTGTGCTCAGTGCACCTTCAGCAGTTTGCGCCAGAGAGATACCGTCGTTGGCATTACGTTGTGCAACAGCCAGACCCTTGACTTGAGCGTTCATACGGTCAGCAATTGCCAGACCCGCTGCATCGTCTTTTGCACTGTTGACGCGCATGCCGGAAGACAGACGTTGAATCGATGTGTTCAGCGAAGCTTGCGACGAGTTCAAATTACGTTGCGTGTTAACCGAGGCAAGATTGGTGTTAATGACTGATGTCATATTAGTTCTCCTAAGATTTGAGGCCGATAAATCCGAGTTTCAGTGCTTAACTTTGGTTTTTACCTAAAGCCTCAGGCGTTCAAACCGCTGTTACTAGCTTTATCGGACGGTATCGGAAAAAGTTTAATGTTTTTTTGCAAAAAAATTTTTTCAATGCTGTCCGACCTAAAACCGCATGCTTCCATACGTCAAGCAGAGGTTATTTCGACGTGATTCCGGAAAACTTTAGTAGTTTTTCTTTCAATAATTGCCGATAGGTATGTGGCTGCATTGCAACGATTGCACAAATGCAACGCGGGTTCGGGGTGTAACTAATTGATTAATCGGTATTTTTTCTCTTTTTGTCGCGCAATATTTGCAGCTCCGTTGCGACTTTATTCATGACGCCGATCCAGTCCCCTCGGGACTCTTGTCTTATCAGTCGCATGCTGGGATACCAGGGGGAGTCTTTTCTGTCATTGAGCCAGCGCCAGTCAGGTGTCTGTGCCAGCAAGGTCCAGGTTGGGGCGCCCAGCGCACCTGCCAGGTGGACGACCGAGGTGTCTACGCTGATGATCAGATCCAGATTCGCCATGGCGGCGGCGGTATCGGCGAAGTCCTTAAATTGTTCGCTAATGTTGTGTACAGGCAATTCGGAGGGGAGTTCGAGCAGTTCGTTGACACAATCGCCTTTTTGCAATGAGAAGAACTGAATGCCTGGTGTCCGAAAGACGGTCGAGAACGTTTTCAGGGGAATCGAGCGGCGCCGGTCGTTGCCATGTTCCGGGTTGCCTGCCCAAACAAAGCCTACGCGTAAATCAGTGGTATTGCCGGCCAGCGTATCCAATCGCTCTGCCCAAGCGCTTTGGTCAGCAGGTTCGGCGTGCAGATAAGATGGAAAGGCGGGGATATCTTCAACGCGATTGGTTTTAAGTGCATAAGGAAGACTCATCAATACGTACGCATAGTCGCATTTGGGCAAGGGATCACTTTCCCGCAACAGGGTGATCCGATCCGATACGCTGCGAAATAGGCGCGCTAGCGGTTCCTTGACGTGCAGTGCGACGCGTGCGCCGCGATCTAGCAGCAGATGGACGTAGCGTACGAACTGGATGCTGTCGCCAAAACCTTGTTCGTGCATCAATAAGATATATTTTCCCTCGAGTGAGGCGATGCCGTCCCATTGCGGAATGAGAGAAAACAATCTGTGAATCACGGTGTAGACGTGGCTGCGCTCTTTTACCTTCAGGCGGCTTTCGTGATTGGCCCAACCTCCGATGAAATTGCCGGAAAGTAATTGTCCAAGAGCGAGATTGTGAATTGCCGTGAGGTAATTGGGCTTGCGTGCGATTGCACGTTCAAAGTAGTCGAGCGCAGGGCCCGTGTCGCCATAGTCAAACATGGCCGCGCCCTTGTTATTTAGTGTGAGCGGATGATTGGCGGCGATCTCCAGGGCTTTGTCAAACAAAGCCATGGCTTCTTCATAGCGATCCTGATTCGAGAAATAGCTGGACGCCAGTTTGGTATAGCCGTTGGGGTCCTTCGGTGCGAGCTCGATGATTTTTTGATAATGTTCGTGCGCCTTGTCGTATTCCTTACGCCTGATATAGGTATCGGCAATCTTGTTATGAGCATAGATGTCAGTGGCATCGAGCGCGAGCGATGTCTTGTGGCATTCAAGAGCTTGGTCCAGCATCTTCATTTCTTGAAAGGCAATGCCCAGATTGGTGTGCGCCGGGGCAAAATGGATTTGCAGCTCAAGCGACTTCATCAGCACGGCAATCGCTTCTTGAAATTTCTTTGCGTCGATCAGTGCCTTGCCTAGATGTGACAAGGGGCCGGGGGCGTCAGGAGCACGCTTGACGGCATCTTCAAAGTAGGCAATCGATGCTTCTGGATCGGCTTTTTCGTGCAGGGCATCGGCTAGGCCGATACGCGCATCTTTGCTTTCGGGGTCAAGCTGGATGGCTCTTTCAAACAGGGCGATGGCTTCGTCGATGCGATCCTGCTTGAGGATGGAAGTGGCTAAATTGGTAATGTACTGCGAATTTTGCGGATCGGCCTGCAATGCTTTATGTAAGGCTTTTTCAGCCTCTACATAATTATTTTCATGCATCAGCACCAGGCCCCATGCATGATTGGCAAACATGAGCTGGGGTGCGCGTTTGAGAACTTGCGCGCTTAATGCCTTGGCCTCGTCAATTTTATGGTCTTCCAGCAAGGTCAGAACTTCGCGTACTGCCAACAGATCTTTGATGTTGTGATCGGGGCTTTTATTGGCTGCTTTGTGGTTGCTGCGCGTTGACATGGAAGGTCCTTAACTGATTGGCGTGTGACACTAGGGGCATGGCGATGCCGCAGTTCTTCTCTAATAGAATAGAAGCAGGGCGCGAGAATCTGCGCCTATGATATGACGCAATTTTTGTTTTAATTGCTCAAATAGACGTAAAAAAGCCCGCAATTAGGCGGGCTTGGTTACTAGAGACGGTATCTTAGAGGACTTAGTCGTACCGCATCAGTTCCAGCTACGCAGTAGCCCAACAGCAAGACCTTCAAGCGCGAAATTTTCTTCGTCGGCGACCTTGATGACATTGAAGTCGGGGTTTTCCGGCAGCAGTTCAATGAGTGAACCGGTTTTGCGGTAGCGCTTTACGGTCACATCATCACCCAGGCGGGCCACGACGATCTGACCGTTGCGGGCTTGATCAGTTTTTTTGACCGCCAGCAAGTCACCGTCCAGGATCCCGGCATCGCGCATGGACATGCCGCGTACCTTTAATAAATAGTCGGGCTTGGCTGAGAATAGCGCTGGGTCAACGTTGTAATTGGTCTCAATATGCTCCTGCGCCAGAATCGGCGAACCGGCGGCGACGCGGCCAATCAGTGGCAGGGATAATTGCATCAGTGCCGGATGTGGCAGCGCCATTTGCCGGTTGGCGGCCTGTGCGCTTTCGCGCAGGCGAATGCCGCGCGAAGTGCCAGGGGAAATTTCAATAGCGCCTTTGCGTGCCAGTGCCTGCAGATGTTCCTCTGCTGCATTGGCCGAACGAAAGCCCAGTTCGTTGGCAATTTCTGCACGCGTCGGCGGAAAGCCGGTATTTTCGATAGCGTCTTTGATCAGGTTCAGGATCTGTTCCTGGCGAGCGGTCAGTTTGAGCATGGAGGCCTTCGGCAAATAGCACATGCTGGTTGCATGAACAGTCTGTATTTTTATACAGTTATTCGAAAGTGTCAATCGGCACTATTGCCATCATGTCATGTGTGGCAGTGTGCTTGCTGACCAACGTTCTAGGCGCGCAAATGCCTGAATGTATTGAGGTTTTCTGTTTTTTGTTGTATTATTGCGGGCTTTCCTCTTCCCACACTCGTCTTGACGCCGAGGTGGGCGATTTGTTAATCAGTCCATAAAGGAGTCTACATGCGTCATTATGAAATCGTATTTATCGTCCATCCGGACCAAAGCGAGCAAGTTCCAGCGATGATCGAGCGTTACAAGGGCATCGTTACTGCACGCGGCGGCAAGATTCACCGTGTCGAAGATTGGGGCCGTCGCCAACTGGCGTACCAAATCCAAAAACTGGCAAAAGCACATTATGTTTGCCTGAATATCGAAGTTGACGGCGAAACTCTGGCCGAAATCGAAACCGGCTTCAAGTTCAACGATGCTGTGTTGCGTCACCTGACAGTCAAGATGAAGAAGGCCGAAACTGGTCCTTCGCCTATCCTGAAGGCTGTCCAAAAGGAAGATGCAGCAAAGAGCAATCGCGCTGAAGCACCAGCAGCTTAATTGCTGCGCTTAGCTGAATTGACGATAGCAAAGCACCTGAACGAGTGAATCAATTCCAGTTTGTTGCCAGTATTTCAGAGCGTGACGTTATACGTTACACCCCGGCAGGCATCCCGGTAGTGACTGCGAAGTTGCAGCACCAGTCGGAGCAGACTGAAGCAGGCATCAAGAGATTGGTTGAGTTTGAAATTACTGCGTTTGCTGCAGGGGAAATTTCAGGCAGATTAAATCAGGTCGGACTTGGTGAGATGCTCAGATTTACTGGTTTCATGGCGCGTCGCAATCGCAACAGCAAAAGTCTCGTGTTTCATATCGTTGATTTTGAATCCTTAGTTTAGAACCACCCAATTTTCATATATCAGGAGCCGCAAAATGGCATTCGGTAAAAAGTTCGATAAAAGCAAATTGAAACAAAAGCGCCAACAGCAAAATCCGCTGTTCAAGCGTAAAAAATTCTGCCGTTTCACCGCTGCACACGTTGAGCAAGTTGACTACAAAGATGTCGACACGCTGAAAGACTTCGTGCAAGAAAATGGCAAGATCATGCCAGCACGTCTGACCGGCACTAAAGCACTTTATCAGCGTCAAGTTGATACCGCGATCAAGCGCGCACGCTACCTCGCGTTGCTGCCATACACTGATCTGCACAACGCGTAATTGACGACGAGATATAGGAGAAAAACATGCAAGTCATTCTGTTGGAAAAAGTCGTTAATCTCGGCAGCCTGGGCGAAGTCGTCCGCGTTAAAGACGGTTACGCACGTAACTTCCTGATCCCGCAACGCATGGCGCGCCGCGCTACTGCGACTGCCATCGCTGAGTTTGAAGCTAAGCGTGCAGAGCTGGAAAAGGCCGCTGCTGAAAAGCTGGGCGTGGCACAAGCTCAAGGCGAAAAACTGGGCGGTCTGACCGTTCAAATTTCGCAAAAGTCTGGTGTCGATGGCCGTTTGTTCGGTTCTGTGACTAACTTTGACATCGCTGAAGCGTTGGCAAAGCAAGGCTTCGCAGTTGAAAAGGCGCAAGTTCGCCTGCCACAAGGTCCTCTGAAGATCGTTGGCGAGCACACTGTGTCGGTTGCATTGCACACTGACGTCGTCATTGACGTTACTGTTGCAGTCGTGGGTGACCACTCGTAATTTTTTACGCTGAGTTGTTACTCTGATGTGATAAAAAGCCAGGTTCGCCTGGCTTTTTTATTGTAGTGCGGTGCTGCGGCCGTAGACGTCCAGCCATCTCAAGTTGTATTTGTATTTTCAATACCGGCTAAATTCTCCAGCGCCGCCGAAGCTGCCACTCTTAGCAGGTATAATGCGCGCCATGAACGCCTCTCCCGATCCGCAAATAGAATCCCTGCGCGTACCACCGCATTCCATTGAAGCGGAGCAATCCGTGCTCGGCGGCTTGTTGCTTGACAACGCCGCCTGGGATCGTATCGCTGACTTTGTCAGCGGGGAAGATTTCTATCGCTATGATCACCGGATCATTTTTCAGCACATCGTCAAGCTGATCAATGAAAGCAAACCGGCTGACGTCATTACGGTCTATGAAGCGATGTCGACCAGCGGTAAGGCGGAGGAGGTTGGCGGCCTGAGTTATCTGAACGCGTTGGCGCAGAATACGCCGTCGGCTGCCAATATCCGGCGCTACGCCGAGATCGTGCGCGATCGGGGTATCTTGCGTAAGCTCATTACCGTCTCTGATGAAATTTCCGGTAATGCCTTTAATCCGCAGGGCAAGAACGTCAAGCAAATGCTCGATGAAGCGGAGTCGAAGATCTTTGCGATCGCCGAAGAGGGCTCGCGCGGCACACAGGGGTTCATGGAAATCCAGCCGTTGTTGACGCAGGTGGTCGAGCGTATTGATGAACTTTACAATCGCGACAGCACCAGTGATATCACTGGTGTGCCGACAGGTTTCACTGATCTTGACAAGATGACGTCCGGTTTGCAGCCGGGCGACTTGATCATTGTGGCAGGCCGTCCTTCCATGGGTAAGACCGCATTTTCGATCAATATTGGCGAAAACGTTGCTATCGACAGTGGTTTGCCGGTTGCCGTCTTTTCGATGGAAATGGGTGGCACTCAGCTGGCCATGCGTATGCTGGGTTCGGTAGGGCGCCTGGATCAGCATCGATTGCGTACAGGCCGCCTCATCGATGAGGATTGGCCGCGCTTGACGCATGCGATCCAAAAAATGAACGATGCACAGTTTTATATCGATGAGACGCCAGCCCTGAGTCCAATCGAATTGCGCGCGCGTTCACGTCGACTGGCTCGCCAATGCGGCAAGCTGGGATTGATTATTATCGATTACCTGCAGTTGATGTCCGGCAATGGTGGCGGCAACAGTGGTGAAAATCGCGCCTCGGAAATTTCAGAAATTTCTCGTAGCCTCAAGGGCTTGGCCAAAGAGTTGAATTGTCCCGTGATTGCCTTATCGCAGCTCAACCGTGCGCTGGAGCAGCGCCCCAATAAGCGCCCAGTGATGTCGGACTTGCGCGAGTCTGGCGCTATTGAGCAGGATGCGGACGTGATTTTGTTCATCTATCGCGACGAAGTTTACAATCCGGATTCGCCAGACAAGGGCACCGCCGAAATCATTATTGGTAAGCAGCGTAACGGCCCGATCGGCAGTATTCGTCTGGCGTTTCTGGGGCAATTTACCAAATATGATAATTACGTCGGCAGCCTGGCTTCACCTTACGGCGGCGACTGACGCATTGTGTTTATTGCCTGGTCGGCGCTGGGCTAGCAATACAGGCAATAGAAATTTCGCCTGCATTGCGTAAATAACGTACGCATCAAAGTACTAATTTTTCAAAAGAGAGTGGAATATGTTTGGACGCCTGATGCCCAACGAGGGCAAATTTTTTGATCTTTTCAACGAGCATGCAGAGCTGGGCGTGAAATGCGCCAAGGAAATGGTCGCGCTGATGACCAATTTCAACGATCTTGAGATCCGCGTGCATGCCATTGAAACCCTTGAAAAGCAGGCTGACAAGGTCACCCATACCGCCATTGACTTGCTACACAAAACCTTCATTACACCGCTTGATCGTGACGATATCCATCAGCTGATTACGCGCATGGATGACATTCTCGACTTGCTCGAAGATGCTGCCCAAACCATCTCGCTGTACGACATCAAATCCATTACGCCAGAAGCCAAGCGCCTGGCCGAACTCTGTTTGGGCTGTGCGGAGAAGGTCCAGCTGGCGGTCGGCTTGTTGCATAACATGGATAATTCGCGCCAGATCCTGGCGATCTGCCAGGAAATCGACCGTCTGGAGTCGGATGCCGATCATGTCATGCGTGCGGCAATGTCCAAGCTGTTTCGCGATGAACCGGATGTGCGCAACCTGATCAAGCTCAAGGCGATTTACGAAATTCTGGAAACCGTTACCGATCGTTGCGAAGACGTGGCCAATATCATTGAAGGCATCATTGTCGAAAATGCTTGATTCCGGCCCCAAGCTGAAAATGCTCCTCGAAATAACGGTTTATTCATGCATACAGTTCAATT
>Ga0302149_1000300_pt1 | contig 16231 bp, 28 predicted proteins | sample I_Bog_N1_1_FD_192435 | JGI IMG/M metagenome (GOLD analysis project Ga0302149, IMG submission 192435) | Peat permafrost microbial communities from Stordalen Mire near Abisko, Sweden - I_Bog_N1_1 | ecosystem: Environmental > Terrestrial > Soil > Wetlands > Peat | place: Sweden: Abisko, Stordalen...
TGGCGCAGGATCCAGGTCGTGTGTTTCCTGGTAAGCGCATGACCGGTCACCTGGGTGACGTTACCCGTACTGTTCAAAACCTCGAAATCGCACGCATCGACGCTGAGCGTCAATTGCTGTTGGTCAAGGGTGCAGTGCCTGGTGCCAAGAACGGTCAAGTGATCGTGTCGCCTGCGGTCAAAATCAAAGTCAAGAAGGGAGCCTAATTCATGGAACTCAAGCTCCTGAATGATCAAGGTCAAGCTGCATCGAACGTCGCTGCTCCAGACACCATTTTTGGTCGTGATTACAACGAAGCCCTGATTCACCAGGTCGTGGTGGCTTATCAAGCCAATGCTCGCAGCGGTAATCGCAAGCAAAAAGACCGTGACGAAGTGCATCACACAACCAAGAAGCCTTGGCGTCAAAAGGGTACTGGTCGCGCTCGTGCCGGTATGTCGTCGTCGCCACTGTGGCGCGGCGGTGGTCGTATTTTCCCGAATTCACCAGACGAAAACTTCTCGCACAAGGTCAACAAGAAGATGTATCGCGCAGGTCTCTGCTCGATTCTGTCCCAGTTGGCACGCGAAGGTCGCCTGTCGATCGTTGAGAATTTCTCGGTGGAAGCACCGAAGACCAAGCTGCTGACACAAAAGCTCAAGACCATGGGTCTCGACTCCGTGTTGATCATCACTGACAACCTCGAAGAAAACCTGTTGCTTGCTTCGCGCAATCTGCCAGGTGTTCTGATCTGTGAGCCGCATCAAGCCGATCCGGTTTCCTTGGTGTTCTACAAGAAAGTGCTGATCACTAAGCAAGCACTGGCAAAGATTGAGGAGTTGCTGGCATGAACGCAATTAAACATAGCGAAGAGCGCTTGATGAAAGTGCTGCTGGCTCCTGTGATCTCTGAAAAAGCCACTTTTGTTGCCGAGAAAAACGAGCAAGTCGTTTTTCTGGTAACCAAAGATGCGACCAAGCTGGAAGTTAAAGCTGCGGTCGAACTGCTGTTCAAGGTCGAAGTGGAGTCGGTGCAGGTTGCCAATCGCCAAGGTAAACAAAAGCGTTCGGGTCGTTCGGTTGGTCGTCGCAACCATACCCGTCGCGCATTTGTCAGCCTGAAGCCTGGCCAAGAAATTAACTTCACCGAGGAGGCTAAATAATGGCACTCGTAAAAGTGAAGCCAACCTCGCCTGGTCGGCGTGGTATGGTCAAGGTCGTCAACAGCGACCTGTATAAAGGTCGTCCGTTTGCTGGTCTGACTGAAAAGAAATCCAAGACTGCCGGCCGTAACAACAACGGCCATATCACTACCCGTCATATCGGTGGTGGTCACAAGCAACATTACCGTATGATCGACTTCCGTCGCAACAAGGACGGTATCGTTGCTAAAGTTGAACGTATCGAATACGACCCTAACCGTACTGCGCACATTGCATTGCTGTGCTACGCAGACGGTGAGCGCAAGTACATCATCGCTCCTAAGGGTATCGCTGTCGGCGATCAACTGGTGAGTGGTTCGGAAGCGCCAATCAAGTCCGGCAATACTTTGCCGATCCGCAATATTCCTGTCGGTACCACTATCCACTGCGTGGAAATGTTGCCAGGCAAGGGTGCGCAGATCGCTCGTACTGCTGGCGCTGGTGTTGTGCTGATGGCCCGTGAAGGTACCTACGCTCAGGTGCGTTTGCGTTCCGGCGAAGTACGTCGCATTCATATCGAATGCCGTGCAACGATCGGTGAAGTCGGTAACGGCGAGCACAATCTGCGCAAGATCGGTAAAGCTGGTGCAATGCGTTGGCGCGGTGTTCGCCCGACAGTGCGTGGTGTAGTCATGAATCCGGTCGATCACCCGCACGGTGGTGGTGAAGGTAAGACTGCAGCAGGTCGTCATCCAGTTTCGCCATGGGGCCAGCAGACCAAGGGTAAGAAGACACGCAGCAACAAGCGTACGACTTCCATGATTGTCTCGCGCCGCGGTAAGAAATAAGGATAAAACATGACACGTTCATTGAAAAAAGGTCCATTCTGCGACGCTCACCTTGTCAAAAAGGTTGAGGCTGCTCAAGCGACCAAAGACAAGAAGCCAATCAAGACATGGTCCCGTCGTTCGACAATCATGCCCGATTTCATCGGTCTGACGATCGCGGTACATAACGGCAAGCAACACGTGCCGGTCTATGTCTCCGAAAACATGGTTGGTCATAAACTCGGCGAGTTCGCGCTGACCCGTACGTTCAAGGGCCATGCTGCGGACAAGAAGGCTAAGAAATAAGGTCCTATGATGGAAACTAAAGCTACTCTGCGTGGTGTGCATCTGTCGGCCCAAAAGGGCCGTCTGGTTGCAGACCTGATCCGCGGCAAAAAAGTTGATCAAGCACTGAATATCTTGGCCTTCAGCCCTAAAAAGGGTGCGGTCATCATCAAGAAGGTTCTGGAGTCCGCGATTGCGAACGCCGAACACAATGATGGCGCCGACATTGACGAGCTCAAGGTCAAGACTATTTATGTGGAAAAAGGTACGGTCCTCAAGCGCTTCACAGCGCGTGCAAAAGGCCGTGGTGATCGTATTTCCAAGCAATCCTGTCACATTTACGTGACTGTCGGAAACTAAGGAGTCACGATGGGACAGAAGATTCATCCAACCGGTTTCCGCCTTGCGGTTACACGTAATTGGGGATCCCGTTGGTATGCAGGCAATAACAATTTTGCCACCATGCTCAACGAAGATCTGAAGGTACGTGCTTACCTGAAGGCAAAACTGAAGAACGCTTCGGTTGGTCGCGTCGTTATTGAGCGTCCAGCGAAGAATGCCCGCATCACCATTTACAGCTCCCGTCCAGGCGTTGTAATCGGTAAAAAGGGTGAAGACATCGAAGTGCTGAAGGCAGCGCTGGCGAAGTTGATGGGCGTGCCTGTGCACGTCAACATCGAAGAAATTCGCAAGCCAGAAGCTGATGCGCAACTGATTGCTGACTCGATCGCTCAACAGCTCGAAAAACGTATCATGTTCCGTCGCGCCATGAAGCGTGCGATGCAGAACGCAATGCGTTTGGGTGCTCAAGGCATCAAGATCATGTCGTCCGGTCGTTTGAACGGTATCGAAATCGCTCGTAAGGAATGGTATCGCGAAGGCCGTGTGCCTCTGCATACCCTGCGCGCTGATATCGATTACGGTTTCGGCGAAGCCCAAACTACCTATGGCATCATTGGTATTAAGGTATGGGTTTACAAGGGTGATCGTTTGGCTAATGGCGATGCGCCAGTGTTGGTTGGTGAGCCAGAAGACGACAAGAAGCGTCGCGGTCCACGTCGTGATGATGGCAAGCCAGGTGCTCGTCCTCGTCCGAAGACCGCTGGAGCGCCAGCAGGTGCCGGTGCCAAGCGTGCACCGCGTGCGCCTCAAGCTACCGATGCCGGTGTATCGGCTGAGAAAGCAGGAGAATAATCATGCTGCAACCAGCACGTAGAAAATATCGTAAAGAACAAAAAGGTCGCAATACCGGTATCTCGCATTCGCGTGGTACAGCGGTGTCGTTTGGTGAGTTCGGTCTGAAGGCAGTTGGTCGTGGTCGTATCACGGCACGTCAGATCGAAGCCGCTCGTCGTGCTATGACCCGTCACATTAAACGTGGCGGTCGTATCTGGATTCGCGTTTTCCCGGACAAGCCAATTTCCCAAAAGCCTGCTGAAGTGCGTATGGGTAATGGTAAGGGTAATCCAGAGTACTACGTGGCTGAAATTCAGCCAGGTAAGATGCTCTACGAGATGGACGGTGTTGACGAAGCTCTGGCGCGTGAAGCGTTCCGCTTGGCAGCAGCCAAATTGCCATTGTCGACGACTTTTGTTGTTCGTCAAGTCGGTCAATAATAGGAGCGGAATATGAAAGCATCTGAACTCCGTGGTAAAGACGAAGAAGCGTTGGCCAAAGAACTGAAAGAGCTGTTGAAGGCTCAATTCAGCTTGCGCATGCAAGTGGCTACGCAGCAACTGAACAATACCGCGCAACTGAAAAAAGTACGTCGCGACATTGCACGTGTCAAAACAGTCATCAATTCGAAGGGTCAACAATGAACGATCAAGTGAAACAAGCGCTCAAGCGCACGCTGATTGGCAAGGTTGTGTCCGATAAAATGGATAAGACTGTTACCGTGTTGATCGAGCGTCACGTCAAGCATCCGCTGTACGGCAAAATCATCGTGCGTACCAACAAGTACCACGCTCATGATGAGTCGAACCAAGCGAAGACTGGCGATACCGTCGAGATTCAAGAAGGTCGTCCTATCTCCAAGACCAAAGCTTGGAGTGTGACGCGAGTGGTACAAGTAGCACAAATCGTTTAAGTAGTGCTTGCTGACTCAGCATTATGGTGACATAATGCTGAGCTCTTCTCTTGATTCTTGATGTTTGTCAAGGGTGAGAGGCAAGATGCAATTACGTAGCTTAATCGTCCCCTAACTAGCGAGTTCGCTTGCTAACAGGACCAAGACTGACCGCGACTCACATTGTGTGATTTGAGCGGATTAAGTTGGGAAAGAAAATATCATGATTCAAACTGAAAGCCGGCTCGAAGTGGCCGACAACACAGGTGCGCGCGAAGTTTTGTGCATCAAAGTCTTGGGTGGTTCCAAGCGCCGTTACGCAGGCATCGGCGACGTGATTAAGGTTACCGTTAAGAGCGCAGCTCCACGCGGTCGCGTCAAAAAAGGTGAAATTTACAACGCTGTCGTCGTTCGTACCGCTAAGGGCGTACGTCGTCAGGATGGTTCCCTGGTGAAGTTTGATAGCAATGCTGCTGTCTTGCTGAACGCCAAGTTGGAACCAATTGGTACCCGCATTTTCGGGCCAGTTACTCGTGAGCTGCGTACAGAGCGCTTCATGAAGATCGTCTCTCTGGCGCCTGAAGTTCTGTAAGGAGTAGTCATGGGAAAGATTCGTAAGAACGATGAAGTCATCGTGCTGACCGGTAAAGATAAAGGTAAGCGCGGTGTGGTAGCTGAACGTGTCAGCGCTGATTACGTTATTGTTGAAGGCATCAACGTTGCTAAAAAAGCGACTAAGCCTAATCCAATGACTGGTGCAACTGGCGGCATTGTCGATAAGCTGATGCCAATTCATGTGTCGAACATTGCGTTGTTTAACGCTGTGGCCGGCAAGGCAGATCGCGTGGGTTACAAGAGCGTGGACGGTAAGAAAGTCCGTGCTTTTAAATCCAGCGGCGAAGTTGTTAAGGTTTAATAGATCATGGCACGTCTCCAAGAGTTCTATAAAGAAAAAGTCGTTGCCGACTTGACTGCTAAGTACGCTTATAAGTCGGTAATGGAAGTTCCGCGCATTCTGAAGATCACATTGAACATGGGTCTGTCGGAAGCTATTGCGGATAAGAAAATCATTGAGCACGCCGTCGGTGACTTGACCAAGATTGCTGGTCAAAAGCCAGTCGTGACCAAGGCGCGTAAGGCAATTGCGGGTTTCAAAATCCGTGAAGGCTACCCAATTGGTTGCATGGTGACCCTGCGTGGCGCCCAGATGTATGAGTTCCTGGATCGTTTCATCACCGTGGCTCTGCCACGTGTGCGTGACTTCCGAGGTATCTCCGGTCGTGCGTTTGATGGTCGTGGTAACTACAATATCGGTGTGAAAGAGCAAATCATTTTCCCCGAAATTGAATACGACAAAATCGATGCGCTGCGTGGCTTGAATATCAGCATCACGACAACCGCGAAGACCGACGACGAAGCCAAAGCGCTCCTCGCCGCATTTAAATTTCCGTTCAGAAACTGAGGCTGCCATGGCAAAACTGGCACTGATTAACCGTGAACAAAAGCGTGCAGATCTGGTAAAGAAATACGCCGGCAAGCGCGCTGAGTTGAAGGCGATCATCGACGACCAATCCAAGTCGGAAGAAGAGCGTTACGAAGCGCGCTTGAAGTTGCAAGCGCTGCCACGTAACTCGGCTCCGACGCGTCAACGTAACCGTTGCGCACTGACAGGTCGTCCACGTGGCACATTCCGTAAATTCGGTTTGGGCCGTATTAAAGTCCGTGAAATCGCCATGCGTGGCGAAATCCCGGGTTTGACAAAAGCTAGCTGGTAATAGGAGAACAAGCTATGAGTATGAGCGATCCTATCGCCGATATGCTGACCCGTATCCGCAATGCGCAAGGTGTGCAAAAGACGACCGTAGAAATGCCGTCGTCGAAAGTCAAAATCGCTATTGCCAACGTCCTCAAGGACGAAGGTTATATCGAAGACTTCGCGGTGGTTGAGGCTGGCGGTAAAGCAGAACTGAAAATCGGTCTGAAGTATTATGCCGGTCGTCCAGTTATCGAGCGCATTGAGCGCGTGTCCCGTCCTGGTCTGCGTATTTACAAAGGCAAAGACGAGATTCCTAACGTGATGAACGGCCTGGGTGTGGCGATTGTTTCCACTCCGCGTGGCGTCATGACAGATCGCAAAGCGCGCGCTACCGGTGTCGGTGGTGAAGTGATTTGCTACGTGGCCTAAGGAGTGCAATATGTCTCGTGTTGGTAAAATGCCGATTGCACTGCCGAGTGGCGCGGAAGCGACCATTACTGCAGCGCAGATCTCAGTAAAAGGCCCTTTGGGCACACTGTCCCATCCCTTAACTGGTTTGGTGAACGTGGCGAATAACAATGGCACGTTGAACTTCGAGGCTGCTAATGACAGCCGTGAAGCAAATGCGATGTCCGGTACCCTGCGTGCGTTGGTCAATAACATGGTCAACGGTGTCACAAAGGGTTTCGAAAAGAAGCTGAACTTGGTTGGTGTGGGTTTCCGCGCTCAAGCACAAGGCGACAAGCTGAATCTGTCGCTGGGCTTTTCGCACCCGATCGTTCACCAGATGCCACAAGGCATCAAGTGTGAAACCCCGACTCAAACCGAGATCTTAATCAAGGGTATTGACCGCCAAGTAGTTGGCCAGGTCGCTGCTGAAATCCGTGCTTATCGTCAGCCAGAGCCTTACAAGGGCAAGGGCGTACGTTATTCGGACGAAGTAGTCGTACTCAAAGAAACCAAGAAGAAGTAATAGGGGTTGACGATGGACAAGAAACAATCACGTCTGCGCCGCGCGACTCAAACCCGTGCCAAGATCGCAGAATTAAAGGTGAATCGCCTGGCCGTGCATCGTACCAATACGCACATCTACGCGAGCATCATCAGCGCCGACGCAAAGGTTCTGGCATCGGCATCGACGTTGGAAGCGGAAGTTCGCCAACAACTGGTTGGTCAATCGGGCAAAGGCGGCAACGCTGCTGCTGCAACTTTGGTTGGCAAGCGCGTCGCCGAGAAGGCACTGCAAGCTGGAGTCACCGAAGTCGCGTTTGACCGCTCCGGTTTCCGTTATCACGGTCGCGTCAAAGCGCTGGCTGAAGCTGCGCGTGAAGCCGGCCTGAAGTTCTAAGGAAAATCATCATGGCAAAAATGCAATCGAAAACGCAAAGCGACAAGCCAGATGACGGCATGCGCGAAAAAATGATCGCGGTCAACCGTGTCACCAAAGTGGTGAAGGGTGGTCGTATCATGGGTTTCGCAGCGCTGGCAGTCGTTGGTGACGGCGATGGTCGTATCGGCATGGGCAAGGGCAAGTCGAAAGAAGTGCCAGTTGCAGTGCAAAAGGCAATGGAAGAAGCGCGTCGCAAGATGATTAAGGTCACCTTGAAGAACGGCACGCTGCAACACACAGTGACCGGCAAGCACGGCGCATCGTCGGTATTGATGCAGCCAGCTAAAGACGGTACTGGCGTGATCGCCGGCGGTCCTATGCGCGCAATTTTCGAAGTGATGGGCGTGACCAACGTCGTGGCGAAGTCGAACGGTTCGACCAATCCATACAACATGGTCCGTGCAACACTCGACGGTTTGTCCAAAATGAATACTCCAGCAGAGATCGCAGCTAAGCGCGGCAAGTCTGTTGAAGATATCCTGGGCTAAGGTGAAATAGATGGCAAACACAATTAAAGTGCAACTGGTCAAGGGTTTGATCGGCACGCGTCAAGATCACCGCGCAACAGTGCGTGGTCTGGGTCTGCGTCGGGTCAACTCGGTGTCGGAACTGCAAGACACCCCATCGGTTCGCGGCATGATCAACAAAGTGTCCTATCTTGTGAAAGTGGTTTCGTAAGCCTCGGCTTGCGAACGGAGCAAATCATGGAATTAAACACAATCCAACCCGCAGAAGGCGCCAAGCACTATAAGCGTCGCGTCGGTCGTGGTATCGGTTCGGGTCTGGGTAAAACCGCCGGCCGTGGTCACAAGGGTCAAAAATCGCGTTCGGGCGGTTTCCATAAAGTCGGTTTCGAAGGCGGTCAGATGCCTCTGCAACGTCGTCTGCCAAAGCGTGGTTTCAAGTCGCTGGCAACGCCGTACAAGGCTGAAGTTCGTTTATCCGATCTGGAAAACCTGCCGGTAGGCGAGGTCGATATTCTGGCATTGAAGCAAGCCGGTGTCGTCCCTGAACTGGCGAAGGTTGTTCGCATCATTTTGTCGGGTAATCTGACCAAGAAAGTCACTGTCAAGGGTTTGATCGCTACCAAGGGTGCCAAGGCTGCGATTGAAGCTGCCGGCGGCTCGGTAGCCTAATCTGACTGTTGACGCGGAGCATTAATTGGCGACTTCCCCCCAACTTGCTAAAAGCGCTGCAAAAGGTTTCCCATGGAACCGGTTGTGGTTTTTGCTGGCAGCATTAGTTGTATATCGCATCGGTGCTCACATCCCTGTTCCAGGGATTGACCCGACGCAGTTGGCGCAATTGTTCAAACAAAATCAGGGCGGCATTCTGGGCATGTTCAACATGTTCTCCGGTGGTGCTCTGTCACGTTTCACGATTTTCGCTCTGGGTATCATGCCGTACATTTCGGCATCGATCATCATGCAGTTGTTGTCGGTCGTCGCTCCGCAGCTGGAAGCGCTGAAAAAAGAGGGTGAAGCGGGTCGTCGCAAGATTACTCAGTACACTCGCTACGGCACACTGGTGCTGGCGACGTTTCAGGCGCTGGGTATTGCGGTGGCGCTAGAATCGCAGGCTGGTTTGGTGCTCGATCCGGGCTTGGCGTTTCGTCTTACGACGGTAGTGACGCTGATCACTGGCACGATGTTTTTGATGTGGTTGGGTGAACAAATTACTGAGCGTGGTCTTGGTAACGGTATCTCGATCATTATCTTTGCCGGTATCGCCGCAGGTTTGCCAAATGCATTGGGCGGTTTGTTTGAGCTGGTTCGCACTGGTTCGATGAATGCAATTTCGGCAATTCTGATCTGCCTGATTGTTGCCTTTGTGACTTTCGTGGTGGTGTTCATTGAACGCGGTCAGCGCAAGATTTTGGTGAATTATGCCAAGCGTCAGGTCGGTAACAAGATTTATGGTGGTCAAAGTAGTCATTTGCCACTGAAGCTGAATATGGCGGGTGTTATTCCACCAATTTTCGCCTCGTCGATTATTTTGTTCCCGGCGACGATCACCAGCTGGTTTACCTCCGGTGATACGAGCAATCCTTTCATTCGTTTTCTGAAGGATTTGGCGGCGTCGATGGCACCTGGTGAGCCTATTCATGCGCTGTTGTATTCGGTTGCAATTGTTTTCTTCTGCTTTTTCTATACTGCCTTGGTCTTCAACAGTAAGGAAACTGCGGATAACCTGAAGAAGAGTGGTGCGTTTGTTCCTGGTATTCGTCCCGGTGATCAGACTGCACGCTATATCGATAAGATTTTGACGCGATTGACGTTGGCTGGTGCGGTCTACATCACACTGGTCTGTTTGATGCCTGAATTTTTGATCGCACGTTGGAAGGTGCCTTTCTACTTCGGTGGAACATCCCTTCTGATTATTGTGGTCGTGACCATGGATTTCATGGCTCAGGTACAAAATTACGTTATGTCGCAACAGTATGAGTCGTTACTTCGTAAGGCAAATTTCAAGGGCGGTATGACTTCACGATAGGTGAAGAGCGTCCAAAGGAACGAAGACGAATGGCAAAAGACGACGTTATTCAGATGCAGGGCGAGATTCTGGAGAATCTTCCGAATGCGACATTTAGAGTTAAGTTGGAAAACGGACATGTTGTGCTCGGCCATATCTCCGGGAAAATGCGAATGAACTATATTCGTATCCTGCCAGGAGATAAGGTGACGGTGGAACTGACTCCTTATGATTTGAGCCGGGCACGAATCGTGTTCCGTACCAAGTAGTGTGAAACGAACCTAGTATTGAAAGAAAGAGGGCCACAATGAAAGTGCTCGCATCAGTCAAGCGGCTCTGCCGCAACTGCAAGATCATCAAGCGCAAAGGCGTAGTTCGTGTTATCTACACAGAACCGCGTCATAAACAGCGCCAAGGTTAATTTAACGTTATTGATCGAGGAATAACGCATGGCACGTATTGCAGGGGTAAATATCCCCAACCATCAGCACACTGTTATCGGCTTGACAGCCATCTACGGTGTTGGCCGTCCACGTGCGCAAGAAATCTGCGCCACGACAGGTATTGCGACCAATAAAAAGGTCAAGGATCTGGACGATAACGAACTGGAAAAACTCCGCGACGAAATTGCAAAATTCGTCGTTGAAGGTGATCTGCGTCGCGAACTGTCGATGAACATCAAGCGCTTGATGGACTTGGGCTGCTATCGTGGCATGCGTCACCGTAAGGGTCTGCCTTGCCGTGGTCAACGTACACGCACCAATGCGCGTACACGCAAGGGCCCACGTAAGGCCGCACAATCGTTGAAGAAATAATCCCGGCACTCGCTAGTCGATTACCGGACTCAAGGAAATAATTATGGCAAAAAGCCCAAATAACGCCGCAGCAGCACGCGTGCGCAAGAAAGTTAAGAAGAACGTAGCAGAAGGTATCGCTCACGTTCACGCTTCGTTCAACAATACCATCATCACGATCACTGATCGCCAAGGTAATGCTTTGTCTTGGGCGACTTCGGGCGGTGCTGGTTTCAAGGGTTCGCGTAAATCGACTCCGTTTGCTGCCCAGGTTGCTGCTGAAGCCGCTGGCAAGGTTGCAATCGAATGCGGTATCAAGAATCTGGAAGTGCGTATCAAGGGCCCAGGCCCAGGCCGTGAATCTGCGGTGCGCGCACTGAACAATCTGGGTATCAAGATCACCCAGATCCAGGATGTGACTCCGGTTCCGCACAACGGTTGCCGTCCGCCGAAGCGTCGTCGTATCTAATCTGTAGTATAATCTTGCGCTTTACTGAATAAGTAAAGCGCTGGAAATCACCCGCCAACGACCTTGGCGGGTTTTGTTCTTAAGACCACTGTTTGATTGCAAGCAGATCAGACTAGCGTTCAGCCCCACCGTGGGGTTGGAACGTCATTGATAAAGGAAATATTGTGGCACGTTATATCGGACCTAAAGCAAAACTCTCCCGCCGCGAAGGCACGGACCTGTTCCTCAAGAGCGCACGCCGCTCGCTGGATTCCAAGTGCAAACTGGACTCCAAGCCTGGTCAACATGGCCGTACTTCCGGTGCGCGCACTTCCGACTACGGTAACCAATTGCGCGAAAAGCAAAAGGTCAAGCGTATGTACGGCATCCTTGAGCGTCAATTCCGCCGTTACTTCGCTGAAGCGGACCGTCGTAAGGGCAACACCGGTGAAACACTGTTGAAGTTGCTCGAAGCGCGTCTGGACAACGTTGTCTATCGCATGGGCTTTGGCTCGACCCGCGCTGAAGCGCGTCAGTTGGTGTCGCACAAGGCGCTGACGGTCAACGGTATCGTTGTCAACATCGCGTCCTACCAAGTCAAGGCTGGCGACGTTGTTGCCGTGCGTGAAAAGGCCAAGAAGCAAGTCCGTATCGCCGAAGCGCTGGCGCTGGCTCAACAAGGTAATTTCCCATCGTGGGTTACTGTTGATGCGAAGAAATTTGAAGGCACATACAAGACTTCGCCGGATCGTAACGAAATCGCTAACGACGTCAACGAATCGTTGATCGTCGAATTGTATTCGCGTTAATCCGTACCCTGATTTTCCCGGCCCACCGAATCGGTGGGCTTTTTTCGACATGCCATCAGCCTTATCGGTGTAACGAACCGAGGGTATTGAAGAGGACATTTCATGCAAAATAGTTTGTTGAAGCCACGTATTATCGAAGTTGAAGCACTGGGCGCCGGCCACGCTAAAGTGGTGATGGAGCCGTTCGAACGTGGCTATGGCCACACCCTGGGCAATGCGCTGCGCCGTGTGTTGTTGTCGTCGATGATCGGCTATGCGCCGACCGAAGTCACCATCGCTGGCGTGGTGCATGAGTACTCGTCGTTGGACGGCGTGCAAGAAGACGTCGTTGATATTCTGCTGAATCTGAAAGGTGTTGTCTTCAAGCTGCATAACCGCGATGAAGTCACCCTGACACTGAAAAAAGAGGGCGAAGGCGTGGTGTTGGCATCGGATATCGATTTGCCGCACGATGTTGAGCTGATCAATCCTGATCACATCATTGCCAATTTGACTGCCGGTGGCAAGCTGGACATGCAGATCAAGGTCGAAAAAGGTCGTGGCTACGTGCCTGGTAACGTTCGTCGTTTGAGCGAAGATGCCAACAAAACCATCGGTCGTATCATTCTGGATGCGTCGTTTTCGCCAGTGCGCCGGGTTTCTTACGCCGTTGAATCCGCTCGTGTGGAACAACGTACCGACCTCGACAAGTTGGTCATCAACATTGAAACCAATGGTGTGATCACACCAGAAGAAGCGATCCGTCAATCGGCGCGCGTGCTGGTAGATCAACTCAATGTGTTCGCGGCACTGGAAGGTACCGAAGCGACTGCCGAAGCTCCATCGCGCGCACCGCAAGTCGATCCTATCCTGTTGCGTCCGGTCGATGATCTGGAACTGACTGTGCGTTCGGCAAACTGCCTGAAGGCAGAAAACATCTACTACATTGGCGATTTGATCCAACGTAGCGAGAATGAACTGCTGAAGACGCCAAATCTGGGCCGTAAGTCCTTGAATGAAATCAAGGAAGTATTGGCTTCGCGTGGTCTGACTCTGGGTATGAAGCTGGAAAACTGGCCGCCTGCCGGCCTGGAAAAGTAATAATGCATTGATGGCGGACTGCATTGCGGTCCGCCAGGCAGTATTGAGTAGTAAGCCTGTAGTACCGACAAGCCTGGCAACAGGCATTTAACCCAATTAACACCGGTCCGCGGCATCGTAAGACAATGCCGATAGAAGAGCTGGAATAAAAGTGTAATCGAAAGGAAATACCATGCGTCACCGTCACGGACTTCGTAAGCTTAATCGTACTTCTTCGCATCGTTTGGCGATGCTGCGCAACATGACAGTTTCCCTGCTGCGTCATGAAGCCATCAAGACTACCTTGCCAAAGGCTAAGGAATTGCGCCGCGTTGTTGAGCCTATCCTGACTCTGGGTAAGACTGACACACTGGCCAACAAGCGTCTGGCCTTCAATCGTCTGCGCGATCGCGAGATCGTCGGCAAACTGTTCTCGGAATTGGGTCCACGCTACGCAACGCGTAACGGCGGCTACCTGCGTATCCTGAAAATGGGTTTCCGCGTTGGTGACAATGCACCGATGGCCTTTGTTGAATTGGTCGATCGTCCAGAGATGGATGATGCCGATGTGCCAAGCGCAGAGTAATTTGCGTTGTTGTGCACTGTCCTGAAAGGGGCAGGTGTCAGAATCAAAAAAAGCCAGGCTTAGCCTGGCTTTTTTGCTTTCGGCGGCATCCTCCGCGCCGGCGGTATTGAGGGCGACGGTGTATCATCTTCAGGCTCCACCTCAATGCTGGATTGAGCTTGTGGGGACTGGTTTCGCTTAGTGTGGTGGCTCAAATACAGGAGCTGCGTAAATAGTGCGCGGATGGCCTTCAAACTGGCCCCGTGCCGGAAAGAAAGTCATGCTGCAACCGCTACTTGTACTGAGTAATGTGCCCGATGCCGAACTGGCTGCAAAAATTGCGACATGTTTGGTGGAACAAGGATTGGCCGCCTGTGTCAATATCCTGGCGCCGGTACAGTCAGTCTATCGCTGGCAGGGTAAGGTCGAGCATGCTACGGAGGTCAGCTTGATGATCAAAAGCACGTCGGCGCGTTACGCTGAAGTGGAAGCAGCGATCAAGGCGATGCATCCCTATGAGGTGCCGGAAATTATCGCCATCCCAGTGACGGCGGGCTTGCCTTCTTATTTGCATTGGATTGAGGCGGAAACTATAAAGGCTTTAGATGCGTAACCGTTTGAATGTAGCAATGTACCGCCATGAATTTGTGAAGCTGCTACGACGCGCTGCTACCGGCCTGACAGCGATCCTGTCTTTGTCATTCGTCATGCTGTCTTCGCAGGCACATGCAGAAACTTACCTTACTCCGGAAGCGGCGTTCCAATTCTCGGCAACAATGCTCGACGCCAAAACTGTCGAGCTACACTATGTGATCGCTAACGGTTATCACATGTACCGTGAGGGCTTTCATTTCCGAGCCGATGGCGCGAGTCTGGGTGCGGCCGTCTTTCCCGCCGGTGAAGTCAAGTTCGATGAGAATTTCGGTAGAAACGTTGAGACGTATCAGCACAGCGTCCAGATTCGCGTACCGGTCAGTGCTGCGGGCAACTTTACATTGATCTCTACCGGCCAAGGTTGCGCCGATCGCGGATTGTGCTATCCGCCAATGGACAGCATGCTCAACTTATCGCCGGCTGCGCTGGGACAGGTTGTCCACGCGATCGGTGGGGCAGCTCCAGAAGGTGCTAACGAAACTGACAAGATCGGTGCCGCGCTCAAAAGCGGAAAATTGCTGACGGTATTGTCGCTATTTCTCTTACTCGGCATTGGCCTGTCATTGACACCCTGTGTGTTGCCCATGCTACCTATTCTTTCATCGATCATTGTTGGTGAAGGCGCCCAATCAAGTCGGCGGCGTGGACTGTTGCTCTCGGTGACTTATGCGTTTGGCATGGCGCTGGTGTATACGGCGCTGGGCGTGGCTGCCGGACTGGTTGGCGAAGGTTTGTCGGCGGCCTTGCAGAATCCCTGGGTGTTGAGCCTGTTCGCCTTGCTGATGGTTGTCTTGTCGCTGTCCATGTTTGACGTGTACCAATTGCAGCTGCCGTCGGCATTGCAAACGAAATTAACCCGGGCGTCTGATCAACAGGGTGGCGGTAAATTGCTCGGGGTGTTCCTCATGGGGGCCATTTCTGCCCTGATTGTGGGGCCGTGTGTGGCGGCGCCGTTAGCCGGTGCATTGGTCTATATCAGTCAGACGCGCGATGTGGTGTTGGGTGGCAGCGCCTTGTTTGCCATGGCCATCGGTATGAGCGTGCCGTTGCTGCTCATTGGCGTTTCGGCGGGAGCGCTGTTGCCGCGCGCGGGCAAATGGATGGATGCCATTAAGCAATTTTTTGGCGTGTTGATGTTGGCGACGGCGTTATGGATGGTGGCGCCGGTGTTGCCGGCCTGGCTCTACGTCGCTGGCTGGGCAGCATTGGGTATAGGCTATGGCGCGTACTTGTTGTGGGGGGGCTCGACTCACTGGGTGGTCCGCGCAGCCGGTCTCGCGTTTGCCACGCTCGGTGTGGTGCAGTTGGTGAGCGTGGTCAGCGGCGGTCGTGACGCACTGGCACCGTTGTCGCATCTGGCAGGCAAGGCGGCGGTGCCGATCGCAAGCGACTTCGTGCGCATTAAAACCAGCCCCGATCTCGATGCGGTTTTGGCCCAGACCGGCGGTAAGCCGGTCATGTTGGATTTCTATGCCGACTGGTGTGTGTCCTGCAAGGAAATGGAGCGTTTCACCTTTTCGGACCCGCGCGTACACGAAAAATTGTCCCAGATGGTGTTGTTGCAAATCGACGTGACGGTCAACAATGCTGATGATAAGGCCATGCTCAAGCGTTTTCAGTTATTCGGCCCACCGGGAATCATCCTGTTTGACCGGCAGGGGCGGGAATTGGCCGACAAGCGGGTGATTGGATTTCAGAGCGCTGAGCAGTTCTTGCAAAGTTTGCAAGCGCTGTAGTTGGTGCAGTCATCATGCCTGGCGGTAATTTGGATACGTATTAATAATTGTTGGAGGCTGGGCCACTAGCGGCTATATTGAATGTCCCGAAATTTGCGTTCAAGGAGACTAAGATGACATTACGTTTAGGTGATACAGCACCCGATTTCGAACAAGATTCCTCGCTCGGCAAGATCAAATTTCACGAGTGGGCAGGCGACTCCTGGGTGGTCCTGTTTTCACACCCGGCGGATTTTACGCCGGTTTGT
>Ga0302149_1000301_pt1 | contig 16186 bp, 10 predicted proteins | sample I_Bog_N1_1_FD_192435 | JGI IMG/M metagenome (GOLD analysis project Ga0302149, IMG submission 192435) | Peat permafrost microbial communities from Stordalen Mire near Abisko, Sweden - I_Bog_N1_1 | ecosystem: Environmental > Terrestrial > Soil > Wetlands > Peat | place: Sweden: Abisko, Stordalen...
TCCGCCGCGCGACAGGCCCAACTTCCCCCAAGGCCCCGATCCTGATAAACTACCTCCTGTACCTTCGCAGGCGCGTAGCTCAGTTGGTTAGAGCGCTTCCTTGACACGGAAGAGGTCGCTGGTTCGAGTCCAGTCGTGCCTACCATATTTAGATTCAGAGAGATCCAGAACAATCCAGCCATTAAGGTCAAGCCGCTGAAAATACAGCGGCTTTTGTCTTTCTACGTCCAGGGGCGTATCGTGGAAGCCAACACCTAGAAGGGGTACATCTGGGGGTAGATTTTCTGGAAGTGGGGGTATCTCCACTTTTGGAGACACGGGGGTACGTCTTGGCTTTAACAGACACCGAAATCCGCCGTTCAAAACCGGGTGAAAAGTCCTACAAGCTGTCCGATAGTGGAGGCCTGCACCTTCTCATCACACCTGCCGGCGGCAGGCTCTGGCGATGGAAGTACAGAGTCGCAGGCGCGGAGAAGTTGATGGCGTTCGGGCGGTACCCCGACATCTCCCTGGCCGACGCTCGCGACCGGCGTGACCAGGCCCGGAAACGGTTGGCAAATGGCACTGACCCGATGGCCGAGCGAAAGGCCGAGAAGACAGCTGCGGTCGTCGCCGTGGAACACACCTTCGAAAAGATTGCCGACCGGTGGCTTGAGCATTGGAAGGGGAACAAAAGCGATCGGCATGCGGCAACTACCAGAAACCGCCTCAGAAGAAACGTCTACCCGGTTCTGGGCCACCGCGGCATCGGTGAAATCGAGCCCATGGAACTGGTGCAGCTTGCGACGGCAATTGAATCTCGGGGCGCCCCGGACATGGCCAAGCGGATGCTGCAAACTGTCGGCATGATCTTCCGCTACGCGGTAGCTCATGGTTATTGCAAACGCAATCCTGCAGCGGAGATTCGCCCCTCGGATATCCTCAAACCGACGCGGAAGAAAAACATGGCGCGGGTCGACGCTGGGGACCTTCCAGCCCTCCTGCGGGCGATCGAGGTTTACAAAGGGAGGCAGCTAACCAGGCTCGCAATGAAGCTCATGGCGCTGACTTTCGTCAGAACCAGCGAATTAATCGGCGCGGCATGGGACGAGTTTGACCTCGAAGAACGCCGTTGGGTGATTCCTGCCCCGCGTACGAAAATGAAAACGTGCGCCCACATAGTACCGCTTACATCGCAATCGATTGAGGCGCTTGAATTATTGCAGATCATTTCAGGCACCGAGAAGTTGGTCTTTCCTGGCGAACAGGATTCAAAGAAGCCCATGTCGAACATGACGATCTTAAAAGCGCTTGAGCGGATGGGCTACAAGGGCCGCATGACCGGCCATGGATTCCGCGGCGTCGCGTCAACGATCCTGCACGAACAGAACTACAACCACGAACACATTGAATTGCAGCTTGGACATCTCCCTCGTGATCCCGTGTCAGCAGCCTACAATTACGCTCGCTATCTGGAACCGCGCGCCCGAATGATGCAAGAATGGGCAGACTTCCTTGACCGTACGCGCAGGAGTGGCAAGGTGATCATGATGCAACATTCAGCTTGATTTCATTTGATGATCGATGCCAGTATGTGAGATGCCAAAATCTCATTTACAATCGGCTGCTGAACTCAAAAAACCAGTGCAACCATTCATGCGAAAGGCGATGTGAAGGACCGGATGCGATTTACGTTCATTGGCGAAGTTGCTGCAGACCATCCAATGCCCTCAAGAGCGCTTTGGCATGGCTATGAATTTACTACTCGGATTGGTTCGCCTCAATCCAACTGCAAGTATTTCTCTGCAAAGCTCCGTAACGCGCTTGCACTTGTATATGCGGCATACGCCTGATAATTATCAGATTTCTCACCGTCCGCGAAGTCACAGATTGATTTCATGACAAAAGCCTTTACTTCGGGCAAAGGTGCATCATGTGCTGCCGCCATGACCCCGAAGGCCTCCATTTCAATCGCTACGGCCTTTCGATGCTGCGCTCTGACCTCGCGCTGTGCATCACCATCGGCCCGGACAGCCGCGCCGGATGCCATTGGCCCCAAGAGCATCTTCAGCTTTGAGTCAGGCATAGCTCCCCGCCATTCTTGTTGGATTCGATCCAAGGTAGACCGGTCTTGTGCGAAGCGCTCGAATCGGCTGCGTAAGCTCGCAGGAAGCGGGATTTGGCGTGGTGCCATCTCGAACACCCTCTTGCTACCTCTACTTGCCCATTTTCCGCTTCCATAGTCCCACGTCGGGTCTCCCACCACCACATCCCCGAGATCGCACTCACCTTTGATACCGGCCGCGATCCCAGTCATAGCCAAATACCTAGGCCTGAAACAGTAGATCGCCTTCATCGCGAGAATCGCGGCTGAAGTCATTCCCATTCTGTTAGCGCATGCTGCAATTACCCTTTTCCGGTGGCCATCAACCTCAAACCAACCTGAACGAAATGTGGCGACTTCGTTTCCGATCTCAATGAATTCCCAACCCCATGGCAAATCGAGAATAGCGGATTGTTCGGGGACCTCAAGTGCTGTGATAATACACAAGTCCGAACCATACTCTAACGCTTGATGGTTAGTTACTGAAAGATAGAGGTATTTGATCTTCTTTGAGAGTGCCTCGACCCATTCTGTCGAAGCGTTGCTATAGGAAATCACATGCCACAGCTCTTGTGTGAAGTCGGGTTCAGCCCTCTCCAGTGCGTCCGAGAATGCGGTCAACCCTACGATCTGCTTTGGTCGAACATACCGTCCCCGGCTGCAAACCTCCTTCAATAGCGCTATACCGACGTCCGCCGCAGGCGGCAAATCCGCACGCTCAGGCAATGCAACGTCCAAGATCAACAAGTCATATGCTGTTGAGGTCAGACGAACGCGAGCATCTCTTGCTGTATTTGCGACATCGATCGCGTCAGGATCAACTCCAGGAAGCGCTGAAATGGCTTCCGCGACTCGCCTGACCTTTTGGGCATCATCGTCAACTATCAGAATCCTTAGCATTCTGTCCCTCTCGAACATTCTCGTTGATTAGCTTTATGATGTGATCTTTCCAGCTGCCTATCGCAGCGTGGTAGTAGACTGCACCGCGGTAGACTTCCGGATATGTGCGCATAAACTCCGCATCCAGTTCTTGAAGGGTTGCGAACTCAGTCCCTGCGTCGAAGATGGAATATTGGGTCACAACGATGACCGGGGGTTTGAGCCGATATCTTTTGAGTTCACGCAAGAATTCTCGTCCCCCAAGAGCATGGGTACTGCCACCAGGCTCATCCGGTCCCACATCATAAGTCGGTAGAGTCATGTCGAGCAGAACCAAGTCGGGGTTGAAGGTTCGAATCTGCTTCAGTCCGCTCTTCAAAGATCGCGCAACCTCCAAAGTAAGATCTGAATACTGTGAATTAAGGAACGACGATATCTGTGACTGTTTGTTGTCATCATCCTCTACGATCAATAGCTTCATCGAAGCACCTCCGAAGATTCGACCGATACGATGGTGATAGATGCTCGCACCCGCACTGTGAATGTCTGGCTAGAAAAGAATCCAAACTCAACCGACGCTGCTTCGTCCGAAGAGCTCGAAAAGATGTTCTTCAGTTTCATCAACCCTGTCCCACCTTCACTTCCAAGAGCCCGATGGTAACTCCCTTCGGCAATCTTTGTTTTGATCTCTTCTATCCTCTTTTCTGACTCACTATTGCGAATGCCTTCAGCGCATTCATTACTGAACTCAAGTTGCAAGGATCTTTCGTCTTGACGGACGCTGACGGTAACCTTTGGGCTCAGAAGGCCACAATGCCGCCAGATGTTGGCGAAGATGATAATGAACAGATCGGTGAACTTCTGGAGCTGAAAAGTCAGAGGAAGGTCGCCCAAGTCATACGTCACATCTGGATTGAAATCACGGTACATGTTCTTTACTGCTGCCAGCCCGATATCGACTAGACTTCGAAAAGTAGCGACCGAAGCTGTCGTCGATGATGGTTCCCTAAACCAGTCTTCGACTTGAGCAATTGCATTGCGAACCTGGGTGTGCGCAGTTCGAACAGCGTTGTCAAGCTCTGGTGTGCCGTAACGCGAATCAATGTTCTCGATATCTTTGATCAGGCTAAGGAAAGTCGCGTCTATGCTTGGGAGAAACTCTTCGTCAATAAAGCAGCGAACCTGCTGAAGGGAACGATCGACGCTATCCCAGAACACCCCGATGCACAAATCGAGAAATCCGTCGAAGGTTGTGTCGGAGTGGATGTCAGAGGCCATCAGGACTAACTTTTCAGGGACATATCCCGCGACGAAGAGAGCTTTGGCGCGCTCGTCGCGTTTCACCTGAATTCTCTCATTTATGAAAGCGTCCACTAGGTCATCAAATTCACGCGAAAACTGCGAAAGTCGTCTATTCACCGCAACTGCAAGCCCCGGATCGAACGGATAGATGCGCTCAAGCCAATATTCGTTCGGAGCGTATTCGCCGGACTCGGCCTCTTTCCGAGATGTGATTATCCTCTCTTGTTCTAAAGGGGCACGCAATTGTCCGGACAAAACACCATGCCGGATGCGAAGACTCAAGTATGTATTCAGCCCATGCTGCCGATTAAGAAAGCACTGCGCAACAAACTGCGTCACCATGCTCTTCAGTAAGGCATCCACTTCGTTGACGGGCAGCTCTGGAACCTCACTTAATTTCCCAGCCTCCTCCGTTACAGAGGTGATTTTGGAATCAGATAATGCCTCGGACTCATTCGAAGCAAGTCCCGCGGACCGGAGTGCCTGATACCGCAGAAACCCTTCCTTCAGGTTGCGTTCTGCCCATGATTTGAGGGGCTCTTCATCGATCCATATTTTGCTCTTCTCAACTTGGCGCAATCCATAAGAGATGCTTTGGCGCCTCGTGATTTCCCGAATCTCTGCGTCATATACTGCCTGACTAGCTGGGTCGAGCTCCTTAAGGAGACTGCACACCGCTACGCGTTCGTTTTCGACTGACCTTGAACTTTCGAATACCGAACACAGCTGTATTACACGCGGAACACACACAAAGCGCAGATAATGAACGAGCTGTGTTCTTTCGAAAGTCATTAGGAGCGGCACGATTTCAGAGGGTCTCTCAATCGAATGGGCCGCGAGAAAGTCTTCGTGTGCATATCGGATCTCTGTCGGACGATCTTCCACCTCGCGTGAATAAAGTTCCATAATGATGGGTGTGGATGGTTTTGCAGCAATATCTTGCAGCAAATTCTCATTCAGAGACTCGACGCATTTCGCAAGAGGTAATTGGGGTAACGATTCTGGATCTTCGAGGTAGCTCTGGACGATGAATTCCACTGCGTGGGGCACGTCATAAATCATGTATGCGTTAGCAACTGCTCTTCTTACATGTCGCCTATGTCTAGAGCTGGAATTGGCGTTTACGGTCAGACCAAGCTGTACCACTTTCGGGAACTCTTCTTCCTGCCAAGCTTGATCCAGTCTTATTTCCAAAGCCAATTCAGGTGAAATGCCGACCGGTAGAGGAACAGAGGATCCTTCTGTATTTCGACTGACCTCAGCCTTTATCGAGAGACTATCCGGATCTATCGCGAGAATGATGGCTGCCAAGCCACTGCGGATCTCCGGTGGAACCGAACCGAGTGCATGCGATAACACTCCCTGTCCGTTCACAGCTGACTCCAGCATTAGGGGACGGTCCGGGTGCATATCTGAAGACACTAATCGCTTGGTAAAGTCCGCTACATATGCTGCAAAATGCGAGCTGTGAAGATTCGTCGCGATGCGAAGTAGCTCGGCGTGTGCCTCCATATACTTTCCGCTCTTCGCTGCAATGGTGGTTAGCAGGCCAACAAGATGGTGCCAGAGAGTAGGTTGGATAACAAATTCTGCAGGTTTGCAAGAGTCAACCATCGATAGAGCTGCTATAACTGGTGAGGCGGCGTTCCTGTGAAGACGTCCGCGTTCCAAGACGTCCAGCGCGGCGTCGAAGCTACCCGCGTAATACGCATCAGCAGCGAGCGAGTCGCTGGTCAATGTTGCAGATAACGCCTCGAAGTCCCCAGTCGATAGTGACAACAACCTGGTTATTCGATCATCGTGTAGAGTGAGAGCCACGTCCTTTAGGGTCCCGCAGATCCATGGAAATGACCCTCGCGGTAGCGACAGAAGGCGGGTCATCAGCCTGACGAATGTATCGTAATAGTCGACAACGCTTGAGTTGTACTCCCAGCGAAGAATTGAAGCTACCGATGCTTCGGATTTAGGCCAATGGTCTGTCAGACGGAATAGCGCGTAGCGCGCAAACTCTGGGTTGGTTGTGGATGAAGGGAGACCATGTATGAGTTCAAGTCTGAAATTCTCCGGATTAGTTGTCTCTTCATTGCGCCGGCTCAACATGTAAGCGATGAACTCAGCCGTAGGACTTCTGAGTTCTTCCCTTAGCTGCCGAAGATAGGTTTTCTGAGCTTCGAGACCTTGTGAGAGCTGCAGGAGCGCGACCCGATTTTCAATCAACCACAGAGAGATCCCAAGACTCTGCTCAGCTTGATCCAGAATCGCTAATGCATCTTCGTATCCGTTCTCCAGGAGAGACCTGTTGTAGTCGTCTCTGATCTGGATGAATTCTTGAAGATGATCTTTGTAGATCCGAAACGTCGATGTGGCCCAAATAATCTCTTTGCTCAGAATCAAGGGAGCTAGAATGCGACGTTCACCGCGGAGCGCTGAGATCTTTCTGGGACGGCGGCTTTCATTGAACAATCGCGCCCGGAGGCCGAACTTTGAAAGCCAGCTAACAAGTGAAGGTAATTGATCCGGTGAAAGCGTTTGCCTCAGAGCTGAGATATGCGCAAAAGGATCTCGACTACTGCGGAGCGTGTTGCGCGCCTTTAATGGGATTTCCCCCAAAGTACTCTCCTCGAGAACATCGATTTTATACCGAGTCGGTTAGTTCCTAATCTGTTGGCCCATCAAACGGATCGCGTTGGGTGCGTTAGGTTTTGCTCACAGATGCTTCTAGTCCCGAGAAGACCTGAAGTCCGGCATCATCTTCGCTCTCTCTAGGCTGCAGGAATTCATCGCGTTGGAGAGCGCCTTCTGCAAGTCCTTTCTTATTCTCCATCAACTGATCCAGCAGCTGATCAAACGTTGGCGAAACCTGACCTGTCCTATCTTCCAGGATGGGCAGGTATACATGAACCTCCTTGAGCTGGCCAAGTCGGTATGCACGGTCGGTTGCCTGTGCTTCGACCGCCGGATTCCACCAGCGACCATAGTGAATCACGTGGTTGGCCTCCACAATCGTGAGGCCGACGCCTGCAACGAACGGCGAAAGGATGAGGACGTTAAATCCCTCGGACTGGCGGAATTCCTGGAGAATGCCACTTCTGGTCTCGATGCCGCCCTTGCGCAGGCTCCCGGCCCGGGGCGTATCGCCGTTGATTACACGGACAGGTTTCCCGAACTCCGTGCTGAAAACGCGGGCGAGGATGCGCTGCATATCCTTATGTCGAGCAAAGACAATCGCGTTTTCCTTCTGCCGGCGAATGCTGTGCAGGACTGAAAGAACCTCACGCAGCTTGGAGGACCCTGCCTTGAGTTCCTCGACAGAAGATTCATCTCCGTCACTGTCGAGCAGCACAGGATGTTGGTAGAGCCGCGCAAACCGATGCAACAGGTCGAACTTTCCCTTGGCAGCTCGTGCCTGGTTCAAGCCCTCGACCAGGCTTAAGTGTTTAGAGACTTCCGCCTCGGACATCGCACATAAAAGCTTATGCTCGAGCTTCTTGGGTAGCTCGAGCACGTCACCCTTGCTTCGCCGGAGCAGGAAGGCATTTGGCCGTTGGTACAGCAGACGTGATTTCAGGCCTCCGTAAGTTTCTATTCCTTGGCGATCATACGCCTGAGAGAAATCCTTTGATGATCCAAGTAGACCAGGCTGGACTACATCGAAGATATTCCACAAATCGAGGAGGCGATTCTCAACGGGCGTGCCCGTACACGCGATCCTAAAGTCGGGCTGGAGGGCCTTCATCGCATGGGAAATCTTCGAATTCGGAGTCTTGTATTCGTGCGCCTCATCGGTCACCACAATCGACCAAAGTGATCTTCCGTCCTGGCAATAGGCGAAGCTGAATTCGTAATCACGGACAGCCTCGTAGTTTGTGATGACAACCTGATTGCGTTGAATTTGATCGAGCTTCAGGATGGGCTTGGCAACGATCTCCTCCCGCGCTTCCGCGTCTTTACGACGGTACGCGTGGAGCATGGGGCCGTACAGTGGCAGCACATTGCCAAACACGTCGCCATTATCGGCAAAGAACCTCTTCATCTCGTTTTCCCACGTTTCCGTCTCCAACAAAATAAGCGGCGCGACGATCAGAATGGGGCGGAAGGGAGGCTTCGCTCGGGAGAGGTCGGGAAACAATCCCGACTCGATAGACCACGCCAAGAAAGACAGGATCTGCAGCGTCTTTCCGACGCCCATATCATCGGCAAGCAGGACACCGCGGCGCCCATCTATCCGGGCGCAGGTTTGTAACCAGCGGACGCCTTCCTGCTGGTGGCGCTTGAGAACGAAGCCACTGCGCAGAGATCCAGGGCACTCAAAGGGCTTTGTGGCGGCATCCTGGCGGGCCCGCTCGGATTGTTCAAGGTAACTCTCCCGGACAAATTCATCGTGGGTTTCAATAAGCAGTGTTTTCTTCGAAGGTTTTTCTTCCTCAGGTTCGTTCGGGCTATGGGGCTCTTCCTTCGGTGCGGCGGACGAAGAAGTAGCGCCGAACAAGGCAGACATCGGACCTTCTTCAAGGTTCGGCTTCGGTACGGGAACAAACTCGAAAGCCCCGATCCCAGTAACCCTCTCACCGTAGGGAAGATCTACGTCGCCCACGACGCCATCGAAAATGGGACGAGGATCTTCCTTGAGCTTTTGTTTGACCTCGCCCTCGATACGACGTACTCGCTTCATCCGCTCCAGGACGTTGCGCTGCTCTTCAGTGAGTACAATGCGCACTTTGCCCATCCCTGGCTGATCCAGCGAGTAGAACCCTTCAACGTCGTTGTTCCGATCGAACACAGTCCGGAAGACTTCGTTATCGAGTTCAGGGCACGTCGGTATAAAGCTGAGCGCGCCGTCTGCATCTTCGTAAAGGTCGAGGCCGATTGATGAGGGCACAACCACATCGTTCTTCTGAAGGGTTGCGTCAAGCGCTGCATTGACCTCGTGCGACCAGCGCTTGATATTCGCAAAATCGAGCCAGCTCCGTTGCGGTCCCTTCTCATGCGGGGCGAGTGCATTGAACGCATCCATCGCTTCGAGCAGGCAGTACATCCTCTCATCGAGTCGGAATACCTCGCCCGTGGCCGCCCGTTTCACATAATAGCCGAATCGCTGCAGCGGTACCGCCCCAGCGCCAAGCACATACTGATACCGGTATTTGAAGTCCGGCCGGCCGATGTCGCTCGTGCGATCAATCTTGAGCAAGAACGGACTCGGCTCTGCAAACGCACTAGTAACCCGGAACTCTTCCGCTTCTATTTCCCCGAAATTGCCGTAGGGGATGTGCACCGCGCCGCCTGCGACGGTGGCGAGCCCCATCTCCAGCAGGGATGCTGCTTCGAACGCTGTGCGCCTGCCGGCACTTTGCTCGCGTGCGTCAGCGGGCCACATCTCCGGACGGCTCCAATCGATCGGCTGTGCGCTGACGAGATACAGACCATCCCCGTGAGCACGGAGCGCAACGTCGTTGCCGAACTGTTTCAGTAAGATGTTCATGGACGAATCCCCAAATCCGCGAGCTTCCTGCGCGCTTTCATTTCCCAGCGTTCGCGAGTGTCGACTAAGTGAAGTATCCGGTCCTGAGCATCACTCATACGTCTTAGGTCGTCGCTCATGTCAAAGGAGTTGGATCGGATCTTAGCCCCAGTCGCTTCAAATACCTCTCGTTCGTAGATATAAGCGGCATGACCAGTCTCGCTGAATTCAATGACAACGTATTCCTTGTGGTTCCATCCCTCAAATACCATCAGAAATGCGCTTGCCTTCCCACCTCTAATATTGGAATAGCTGGGTATCGTCTTGGCTCTGCTGGCGCGAATCTTTGGTCGATCCTCTTCCGATACCGCAACTTGAAAGTCCTTGATTTTGCCTTGCTTCTTCGCATATTCAAGCCAGAATTCCGCACGACGTCTGTTCCTGTCGTTTTTGGGGACGAGAGTGTCGAAAAAGAACTGAAGCGTTTCTCTGGCAAGCCAGGCGAGAAATCGTTCGCGAGCTTCGGGAACCTTCCGCCAGTTCGGGGCGCAGTAAGCCAGTCGTGGATCGCCCAATCGCTCGTCGGCATGCACGAGGCTGACAATGGCTGACTGAAACAGCGGCATCCCTTCCGCAAGCCTGTTGACGATCAGTTTGCTAGTCGCTTCACGGTAGCCATCTGCACTGAGCGAAGGAGTCAGCAGATTTGTCGAGATCCATTGCAATTCCCTTACGACGACCTCCTGTCCCAGGCGGGCGTCATGTTGAATCAGCTCTTCTACCGCTGCAACCGCTGCGTATTCTTGGGCAGTGCGCGCAAGTGCACTGGTGGGTTCAATGCAATATTCCGCGCATGATTGGCGGACGGATTTGTGTTCCTTGACGATGTTCCTGCCAACTCTGGGCGATGCCTCCGCCGAGAACAGGAACGGCGATTTGCGCCAGAGATCGAGAATCTTGCTGCGACGACCTATCCGGCCCTCCGCTAGCATTCCCTGGATTAGTTTCTCGACGGCTTCGGGGTTCTCCATTGATCGCCACTGACCAAAATATGCCTGCACGAATCCGTTGAGATTGATCCAGCGCTTAAGAGGAGCGGGGTTGGCGTTAAGTGCGCTAACCAGCCGTGCCTTCATGGCCGTTTTCGGCGAAACGCACAAAGTTCGGACTTCGCGGGCATCCAACCTTGGAAGGTCGAAAGCGAGCGCCCTCCAGCGCGCCCAGACTTCCTCGGGATCAAGTGGCGGCTTAGGCGTCGAAACTTTGTTACTCTTGGCCTCCAACGCTGCGACAGCCCTGTCGAGTTGCTGAAGGTAAGACGCGGGATCAACAGGGCGCCACATCATTGAGTCACGAAGTTCGGCGAGGTCTGCTGTAAGGCGATCGAGGCCTTGAAGAATCTGGATCATTGCCCAAGTCTCCGAACCATGTTGTCCTCATCCTTGGCTTTAATCCTGATCCGGAAGATGACGCGACGGCTATCGTCATCTGTCTTTTCTGGTTCCTGCTCACCCCTGCCAGTTGCGGATAGCTTTTCTAGGAAACACGAGCGGTCCTGCTCTCTCCCTTTTCCTCCGAGGTCGGATAGTGACTCCTCGACCACCGCCATCGAGCGATCCTGGCTGAGCTTCAGATTGCTATTCTGACTGTCCTCTGGTGTTCTACCCGCCCAGCTGGTGCGGTCGGTGTGCCCCTCAACGACTATCGACTCGATACTTGCTCGGTAATCATTGCTGCAAAGGATGTGCGCGAAGTTTGGAATGTACGCTTTAAGAAAGGCTCTTCCATCGTCTCTTAAATCCGCCTTCTGAATCTGAAAGTTCATGAGCTTGCCGGGGACGATGACGAGGATGGCGTTTCTGTCGCGAGGGTCGGGCCGGATCGTATTCTCATTAAAACCCTGCGGCTGGAGTTCCTGCCTCAGTTTTGCCAGGAGCACATCCGTCAGCGCAGCATCCTTGCTGGCGGTGTGGCTGACAAACACCAGCAACAACAGGATGAAGATGACCATCAGCGAGGTCATCAGGTCCGTCAGCGAACTGCTCAAGTGATCGGAATTACCGTGCTCGTCCATTGGACCGCTCCACTGCCTTGGAAATCACATCTCCGAGTTCCTCTAGCTGGCTCCCCAGCTCCTCAATCTGACCGCTCAAAAGGTTAGCTGCCTTAGGTACGAGCTTGTCTGCTACCTCCACGATCTTCGTGAAGTTCTTTTCCACGCTCTGGTTGTAATCCCGCAGGCCGTTGCTGGTAGCTTGCATTATCCTGGCGATGGGTTCATGGAGTGAATCGACCACCGATTTGTATTCCGCGATGGTCCGGCGGTACTCGACGAAGAGCTTTTCCTGCTGATCGAGCGACGCTTTGATTCCGCTAGCGGCTAGCTGCAACTGATTAGCAACCTTGGCCTGGTCTCCGCTGATTGCCTTTAATGCATCCGACTGCCCGACAAGTCCGCTGGAGTAGGCCTGTACATTCCGGCTCGCATCCGCCATTTGCGCAAGGGCGTTGGCGTTGTTCGTGAGCAGATTGCTCATGAATGTCTTAGCTTCCAGCAGTGCGGTGCTGGCCTCCTTGAAATCCTGGCTTCGATTCTCGATATTGGCAAGGAGGCTTTCGAGGCGCTTTGCGGTCGCGTCCGACCATGCGTCGGTCTTGTCGATGATTGTTGTTGCCGATTGCTGCGAATGGTCGGCCATGTCTTTGGCCGCTTCCATCATGTCCACGGACAGGCCCGTGACCTTGTCGGTCAAATCGCTGACCACCCTTGTCAGCTGCGTCTGCACGCTGTTCAGGTTTTGCTCCGCAGTCTCCTGGAGCTTGTTCATCAGGCCGTGCATCAAGGCTGAGAGGGCTTCGGTTTGTTCACGTCCGGTCTTGAGCTGGTCGGTGGTGGTTTCCTCGACCTTTGCAATAATCACGCCGAGCGCAGTTTGCATTTGGGAAAACTGGTTATTCATCTCCGAGAGCACATGCCGGGTCGTCTCAAGGGTCCCCTGCACGTTGCCGAACTCGTCCCTGGCTGAGCCTGTCAAGGCATCCCGAAACTCCCGCCCCATTGTGGAGAGAGCCTGGGTAATCGATTCCTCCAGGGCCTTTGCCATCCGTTCAAACTCGCCCTTAACGGAATCCTGCTTTTGCGATTCGAGGTTCACGATGGCCGCTTGAAGTTGATCCAACGATCCGGCCATTCGCTCCATCGTGGGACGGAACTCGTTCTGGAGTTTTTCTGCAACACCTGACGACATTCCGGATGCGAGGCCCGGGACCACTCGGTCGTTGAAAGCGTTGGTGAGCCGGTCCACCACTTCGCTGCTGATATTGCTGACGGATACGGTCTGCTTTGCCGAAAAGCGATGAATATCTAGGAGGATGCGGGAAGTGGACAGAAACGGAATGGCGTCCGATATGGCGGACATCAGCGCGTCGTAGCTATTACGTAAGCTCCGCAGAATGCGCTTTTCACGAAGCGTGAAGACGATGCTCAGGAGCAAGGCAATAATTGAACTCAGGAACTTTCCCGACAGGCCATTGATCAGGCCTTCCATGCCGGTCACAGGCTTTACGGCGTTGAGCTCGTCGTAATGGACGCCGTAGAGAGCCCAGAGAATGGCGAGAAAAGTGCCAGTGAGACCGAGCCCAGTCAGGATTCCAGGGACGGCCCCGAAGATGGCAGCGTGGAAATTCTGCGTGATGACGACGTCGTACGACAGGAGAATTCTAGGCCGTTCGGTTAGGAACCATCCCTCCCGCTCTTCCTGGTCGATGTAAAGCGCAATGCTATGGTCGATCCGAGTCCACCATTCCCTTGGGAGGCCCTCCAGTTTATCTAGGGCAATACGATAATCGTCGAGCTGCTCGGCTTTTAGGCCGCTCCGAGATTCCTGGCGATTCGTTTCGGCGAGTTCCCGCAGGGCATTGGTCAGAGTCCTTAACTTATTGCGCAGGCGGTTTCGGCTTAGCTGCATTGCAACCAGCTGCCAGAGGAACCCAAGCAGAAGGACGGAACAAAAGGCCCAGATCACAACGGGGATGTGACTCAGAAAAACCAAGAGCGAACCATGCATTGAAGCAAAACCTTTCCCGTGCACCGCTTCCCTTATCCCTCGCTAGTTCAGCAGGTTGAATGATATGAAAGGAGGTGAAGACATTGTACTGCCTGAATTCAAACTTTGTGTACATGGAGATCTATGGTAGGAATTGGCCAAACGACATGGTTGGGCGCTGGCGTTCCCCGAGATTAGTTACGGGAATTTCAGAACCTTGTCGGGAGCAAGGCATTGCGCTTGGCGCCGCGGCCGCGAGGATCTGTCTGGGGAGAGCCGCCGACAATCCCGGAATTGAAAGCGAACTTGCCGCGGCTCCCGACCGAACAGCCACGAAAACGAAACCGGCAAGACTAACCCCTAAGGGTTGCATGTGCCAATAATTGGTGAATGGAGAAATCCGGCCGTTAGGCGTTGCCTTGGAAAGCAGGCGTATCGGCGAATTAAGATCGCGGAAAAAGTGGCCCACCGGGTCAGCGAGCAGAAGGGTGAGTTACTCATTGCCTATGAGTGCTTCGATTGCGGGCGCTTTCATGTCGGTCATGCGGACCGAAGCCAGCAGATTGTCCGTGAAGAGGCGGAACGCAGTTGGTTCAGCCTCCCGACAAACTGTCCTCACTGCGGTGGACCGATTCCTGAGGAGAGGCGTGTTGCCGCCAGGGAATCTGGGAATCGCAACGTATATTGTTCGACCAAATGTCAGCAGAAGGGCGGCAAGAAAGCTCGACGCGGCCGCCGCGCTCAACGAGCGGCCGAGTTTGATGCATAGTTAGAACGGAATCGAAGGTGATTTGGGTGCCGAAGAGATTTCAAGCGGATGAGGTCAGTCTCTTAGAGCTGAAACTGGCAGGTAATTCCCCGGATTGACTATAAGAATCGCAGACGGTCCAACTGGAATTGGGTTCGAGTCGCAGGCTAACCTGCCGGAAGCCATTTTAGTTTCTGAGGAGGGCGCGAAGCCCTCCTCGTATGCAGTTGGCGTTAAGCAGCCTGCGCCAATTGCTGATGAGTCGGTTTTGAGCGAGCCTCCGAAACGCGATCCTGAACCCATTGAAGGATTTCTGCTTCGATCCATCCCACTGCCCGCCCCCCAAGAGAAACTGGAATCGGGAACCGGCCCTCATGGATCCTCGAATAGATCGACGATCGAGACAAGCCGGTGATTTCCATCACGGCTGGCAACCTACGAAAACGCATCGGCATGCGTTCAACTCCAACTTCGATCATGCAGCTCTCCTCAATGTTTTCTGCTTGCAAGGGCAGTCGATGATTCCGAGCGGGATCGCTTCGAGCGTCAATTCGCTTCGGTTCGTTACGTCAAGCTTGGCGTAAATCGATCGTCTATGAGCCTCTGCGGTTCGTGGCCTCATTTTCAGAAGCGCAACTACGTCTTTGATCTTGAGTCCTTTTGCTAAGATTTCCGCAACTTCCCTCTCGCGCAGTGTAAGGGCAGGATTACTCAAAACGGCAACTCCGCTTCACGCGACTCCAATTCATCCATCAGAAGCTCTCTGTAAGTCATCAGTGCCGTCGCGCCTTCCAGCGCTAATTCGGAGCGCGCCTCAAGCGTCTTTGCGCTTTCGAATCGTTCTGCGCCGATTTGATCGTTTTCAAGTACGGAAAGGTAGTCTTGCAACACCCGGATTCCTGAATGGCACTGCTTCGTACGGAGAGATATTCGTTCCCTAACAAGAGCTTCAATCAACATCTCGGCTGGGATGTCATCTATCCAAGCAGGTAAGTAGTCATACGGATTGGCCAAATCAATTAAAGCTGCCTTCTTTCTACTTTTCATTGTTCCCACAGTCTCCTCCCACTCCTCGCTCACGGCCTCTAGCCGAGGATTGATGCTTTAGCAGTGCATCCATCAGCAGCCGGGCGAGGTACAACTCCCCGCGCAGGTTCCGGTCATAGAACCAGCGCTGAGACTTCATCGTCTCCGGAAACCAGTTGTCGCGGGTGTGGAATTCGTCCACGACCCAACATCTCGCAACGGCCCTAAGACCGTGCAAAGGACAAACAAAAACCCACCCCCGTAAGGATGAGTTGCGTGGATAGTGCGCCTCCAAAGAGGGCCGTCCATCGCTTCACTGGCCTGTCCAAGCCAGCAAGAGAATAGTAACACCGTGCGATCATCATGTAAATGAATAGGGAGAACGCCCGATGTTCAGCCCGCTTAAGTTGAGTAATGATTAGGTCATGGCAACGCAGAAAGGACATAACGATGAAGAAGCCCAGTTCCATTCGGACCGGGCTATGCTGTCGTGGCTAACGAGCATGACAGGAATATGGCGCGTGCGCGGGAGCGCCGGAATGGAAGATCTCGGGACGAGGCGTAACCTTGTCCGTTGTTTGTAGGCGGACGAGGTGGATAATCGCCGGAGCTTTGAATGCTGCGATCCCTCGTGAAAAATGAAG
>Ga0302149_1000305_pt1 | contig 16020 bp, 23 predicted proteins | sample I_Bog_N1_1_FD_192435 | JGI IMG/M metagenome (GOLD analysis project Ga0302149, IMG submission 192435) | Peat permafrost microbial communities from Stordalen Mire near Abisko, Sweden - I_Bog_N1_1 | ecosystem: Environmental > Terrestrial > Soil > Wetlands > Peat | place: Sweden: Abisko, Stordalen...
GCTCCTACTCGTCGTACGGAACAAGGTCTTAACGCCCAGAGCCTCTCACAGATTCCTGTCTGTCTCGGAGGGAATGCCTATCGAGATCGTCAGGTCGGACTCTTGACAAATTAGTTGGCAGACACTATCTTGGGTAACTATCCTACTATCGATGAGACTTTCGAAGCTCTGAACAATCCCGAAATCTCCAACCGGGGTGTAGCTTTTGACAGAAAGTTGGCACTTGTTCGAGGACCTATTGGGATGCTCTTCCTTGCCTATAAGGGGGATATCGTAGGTGTTTTTCCTCAATGTGACAAGACTTTGCTGAAACTTGGCGACGACTTCAAGTATCTTACTGAAGTTATTGCAGCAACTGAATATTTTGGAAGGATTATTTGATGGCTCATCCAGTTTTTATACCTACACTGAAAGAAAAAGTGTACGGAGAAGAAATACGTAACCTCGTAGGTAAAGGGAAGGTCTTCGGTGATATCGGACTGGAGATTGAATGCGAGGGCAACAAGTTTTACAAAAGTGGGTCCAAGCTCGAACCCTACTGGTCATATCATGACGATCATTCTCTCCGTGGCGAAGATAACGCCGAATATGTCCTCTCCAATCCTATCTTATTCGACGCCGTTCCTGAAGCCCTCAAGAGCTTGTGGAAGATATTCAAGGATTTTGGAACCGAATTGGATGAGTCGAACAGGACTTCTGTCCACGTCCATCTCAACGTCGGTCTCTGGAATGTCAACCGTCTTGCCTCGTTTACGGCGATGTGGTTCGCTCTCGAAGAAATCCTCTCTGAATGGGCCGGTGATCATCGCGTAGGTAATCTTTTCTGTCTTCGTGCCAAGGACGCCCCCAATATTATACAAACCCTGAAGAGGTTTATCCGAAACGACGGCGATGTCACTCTCCATGAAGGTCTTCATTACGCCGGTCTCAACAGCCAAGCTCTGGTGAAGTTTGGTTCTCTCGAAAATCGTTACCTTCGTGGTGCCACCGATCCTCAGCTTATTCTTGACTGGGTGGCTATCAATCGTCGTCTGTACGAATTCTCTGAGCAGTTTCCTGATCCTCGGGAAGTCTGCAACTCGTTCTCTTACGGCGGTCCTATGTTTTTCATAAGGAATATCCTCGGAGATACTTATGACATCGTCCGTAACGGCATCGATTGGAACGACGACCAAATCTCTGACTCTCTGTACGAAGGCATCCGTATGGCACAGGACATCTGTTTCTGTCGGGACTGGTCTGTTTTCGTCCCCGTTGTAAATCAGGAGGATCCTTTCGGTCGCCCGAAGAAGAAATTGGGAAATGTAGCTTCGACTTATGGAATGTCAGAGGCAGAGTTGCAGTCTCTTCTGTCTAATGTACCTGTCTACACACCTCTTTCGGCACCTGCACCAGCTCCTCATTTTTACCAGCAGAAGGTGACTTCTCAACCTCCTGCAACTGATCAAGCCAACGAGTGGTTTTCTATTCCAGATCTTTCAGAAGAATACCCAACTACGTCGAACTATGACCCAGACGAGGATTAATCATGTCCGTTAAAATTCTCCCTTACAAAACCGGAAGCAAGAGTGTCAAAGCTCTCTGTGAAGCCCTGGACGTCAAAGCTCTTCGTCTTGTAGATTCGAAGTGGAAGATCAAGGAGGACTCCGTCGTAATCAACTGGGGTTCTTCTGAGTTTCATTCTTTGCATAACATCACGGCACCGGAAGGAGTGTCTGTCAAAATTCTCAACAGTCCACTCAAAGTGAGAGAAGCAGTCGACAAGCTCAAATTCTTTCAACTCATGAAGGAGTTTACTGTCAGCCCGGAGATCGAAGACACTCTCGTTCCTGAGTTCTGGACTGACAAGGAGTACATTCCGGCAGGAGCTTATCCAATCGTCTGTCGTACGGTCCTCAACGGCCACTCAGGCGCTGGTATCGTCATCGCTGACACTCCTGACGATCTCGTCGATGCTCCTCTCTATGTACGATACATGAAGAAGAAGAAAGAATTTCGTATCCACGTCGGCAAGACTTCTGACGGCACATTCGTAGTCATCTCAGAACAACAGAAGGTAGCGAAAAGTGGAACAGAACCAACAGACTGGCGCATCCGAAGCCATGACAACGGTTTCGTTTTCCAGCGCCAAGGAATTGATGTACCACTACGTGTACGGAGAGCTGCTATGCGAGCTTTGGAGGCGACGGGCCTCGACTTTGGTGCAGTCGATTGTATCCTTACAACAGGAGGGAAAGCCTCTGTGCTGGAAATCAATACCGCTCCCGGATTAGAGGGTCAGACTGTTGACGACTACTCCAACTTCTTTAAGGAATATATCTGATGCAATGCTACATCTGCGGACACGTCCTGTCCGGTGAACAAGTCTCGTACAACAACGAACACAAGGACTGGGACCCTTGTCCGACCTGTCTGATCGCAATCGCGGAGGTTTTCTCCGACCCTCTCGACGAAGAACAGGTCACCTATGTCCTTGAAAAGGAAGGCATTCTTGAAAAAGATGAGCAGCCTGACCTGATTTTAGTTGACAAGTCCGATTAAATATGCTATAATACTCGTACAAGGTGAGAGAGGACTTGATTGAATGACTAAGACTACTCATCTACCTTGTCCCCGCTGTCCCTCTCGTGATGCCTACAGTATCCAGAGCAACGGCTGGGGCAAATGTTTCTCATGTGGGTGTAATATCCCACCAGATAAGGCCGACGATATGAGTCTGGCAGCCCCAGAAGTGACAACTGATAAACCTTTTACTTCTATGACGTCTGTCTTCCGTCCTTTCCCTGAACGTGGTTTTGTATCCGAGACGGTGAAGCGATACGGCATCGACGTAGGAAGTGACGGAGCTAAGTACCTTGCGAAGTACCCAATCTTCGACATCGAAGGCAACCACGTCGGTAACAAAATCCGTGGACCCAACAAACAGTTCTTGTACGAAGGCTCCATCAAGGGGGCAGGTCTCTTCGGTCGTCACGCCTTCCCGCCTGGCGGGAAGTATATCACTGTCGTAGAAGGTCAGGACGACGCAGCAGCGGCCTATCAGATGATGGGCAGCAAGTGGCCGGTAGTCTCTGTCCACAGCTCTTCTACTGCTGTACAAGACGTCAAACGTGACTTCGAGTACCTAAACTCCTTCGACAACATCGTCTTCTGTTTCGACAACGACGAAGCCGGTAAGAAGGCTATGAAGGATGTCTGCAATGTCGGATTCGAGATCGGTAAGATCAAGACTCTCTCACTTCGTAAGTACAACGATCCCAACGATTACCTTCGTAACAAGGAAGGTGAAGGGTTTGTACGGGAGTGGTGGCAGGCTCCTACGTTTAAGCCGGACGGTCTCAAGATGGGTCGTGACATGGCCGATGAGATTCTCAATCGTCCTAACCATTTCAGCGTACCCTACCCATGGCAAGGACTGAACAAGATGACGTACGGGATGCGGCTGTCAGAGGCTGTCCTCCTCATGGCTGACACCGGTGTAGGTAAGACATCCGTACTCAAGGAGATTGAGTATTGTCTCCTGATGAACCCTGACATCATCAAGGAAGGATACGGCGTAGGCTTCCTACACCTAGAGGAACCTAATCATGACACCGCTCTTGGCCTTCTTTCTATTCATGACAGCAAGCCTTATCATCTCCCTGATACGCCTTTCACACCCGAAGACATTATCAGAGCGCATGGAGAAGTTCTTGACCATAACCGGGCTATCTTCTACGATCATTTTGGTAGTAACGACATTGACGAAATTCTCAACAAGATTCGTCACATGGTCGCCCTCGGTTGTAAGTACATCGTCATCGACCATCTGTCCATAATCGTCTCAGATCAAAACGGTGACGAGAGGAAACAGCTCGACGAGATCAGTACGAAACTCAAGACTATGACGATGGAGTTGAACATTGCTGTACTATGCGTCATTCACACAAACAGGACTGGACAGGCGCGTGGTTCGGCGGGCCCAGAGAAAGTGGCCAACATCCATATGTCTCTTTATCGCGATAAGAAAGCTAAAGAGATGTGGCGTCGTAACATTACAGTTGTCACCATTGAGAAGAACAGGTTTTGTGGCCGTACGGGACCATGCCTATGGCTTGAGTACAACCCGGAGACTACCCGTCTTACGGAGTTGACACAGGAACTGATAGACATCTACGAAGAGGGAGGAACTGCCCATGAAAGTGACCAGCCCTGGGCTTAAGTATCTGACAGCCGACCTGTCGAAACTGTGGTCTATCGACATCGAAGGCGATCTCATACCAAGCACGGTCATCTGGTGCCTCTGTGCAGTCAAGCTTGATACAAAGGAAGAGGTACGTCTTCGTACTTCGAAAAGCATAAGGGAGTGGATCGATGCCCGTAAGAAAGAAGGATGTCGATTCGTTGGCCACAACATTATTGGATATGACGCCCCAACTCTTAATCGTCTCCTGGGCACCTCTCTCACTATTGCTGACTTGGTTGACACCATGGTCATGTCTCTGGTGTATAGTCCTTCCATTCCTGACGGCCATGGTCTGGGTGCTTGGGGTCTTCGTATTAAACATCCGAAGGGAGATCACTCTGACTTCTCGAAGTGGTCTCAAGAGCAGGAAGACTACTGCCTGAACGACGCCATCCTCTGTATGAAAGTGTACATGGCTTTGCTGCATCGGTGTATCAAGGCAGGGTTGACAGACACAGGTCTTGAGATTGAACATCGGTCGTGGCAACTAATACAACAGCAGCAGAAGAATGGCTTCGCCTTTAACTATCCAGAAGCGATGTCGTTGTACTCCAAAGTTAGAGGAATAGAAAATGACATCGCTGGAAGAGTCCACGAAATCTGGCCCCCCGAACTTACATTCATTAGAAAATATGCAAAAGCATATAAAAAGAATGGAGGCCATACAAAAGACTATCTCCGACATATCGAGCAGTATCCTCAAGTCACAATCTCCAACGACAGAGGATATAACGTCTTTGATTACGTGTCTTTCAATATTGGAAGCCCAGATCAAAGATTGGAAAAGTTACTTGCTCTCGGTTGGGTCAACGGAAAAGACGAAGTTACTAAGACTGGGCGACCTCAACCAGTTGTCAAGGGAAAGTTGGCACCTTCACTCGAACGGTTCGTCAGCGCCATAGACAACCCTGGAGTAAAGCTTATCGCGGAGTGGTTGGATTACAACGCCCGTGGTAACATGATTAACACTTGGATGGAGGCATACAACCATGACACCGGATGTATTCATGGAAGTCTATGGTTGGCCAACACTCTTCGTTATAAGCATTCTGCCCCTAACACTGCTAATATACCTGCCGTACGGATTAAGAAAGTCGACGGCAAAGAGGTTGTCCGGTATGGCGAAGACGGCGTATTTACTTATGAGTCCCGTGATCTATGGATCACTCGCGATAGGTTACGTCGTCGTCTGGTGGGTGTTGATGCTAAAGGCATCCAACTACGTGTTCTCGCTAATTATCTAAACAACAAGGAGTTCACTGATGCAGTCCTCGGAGGCGACCCTCACAGTTACAACCAAGAGGTTGGAGGTTTTGCAACAAGAGCTGTCGCGAAAACTTTTCTCTATGCCTACCTCTTAGGAGCAGGAGATGCCAAGGTCGGCCAGATCATCGGTGGTTCAACGAGTGCAGGTAAAGAAGTAAAGTCAAGGTTCCAGAATAACTTTCCGGGATTGAATGAACTTCTTACTTCGCTCCAGAAACAAATCGACAGAACAGGACGTATCAAACTTTGTGATGGAACTCCTGTCATTGTTGACCGTCCTCATACAAAGCTCGGATATCTTCTTCAAGGTGACGAAAGTCGCATCATGAAACAAGCTATGATCCTCATACACAAAGAGATTCGTAGACAAAATCTTGATGCCCTTCTTGTAGGAAATATCCATGACGAGTTTCAATGGGATGTCTTAACTGAACACGTCGAAACTCTTATTGAAATTTTCCACCAATGCTTCAAGAAAGCAGGAGAGTTCTTTGAATACAGAATCCCTATCGAGTGCTCAGTCAGTGTCGGACTCACATGGTCTCAAACACATTAGTCGAAGTCATTATAACCATACTCCTCGACGATGTGAGTTGTGTGAAGACCTTTACACACCTACCGGTACTAGGAGTAAGTATTGTTCAGACGAATGTCAAGAAACTGCAAGACAGTCTTGGTATCTTAAAAGACTCTACAAGATTACACCTGAAATACATCAGCAAATGAAAGAAGAGCAAAATAATCAATGCAAAATTTGTGGTTCTGAAGGTTTTACTATGGCAGATCATCACGTAATGAAGCTCGTAGTAGATCATGATCACGACACTGGTAAAATAAGGGGGCTTCTTTGTCATAACTGTAACAGGGCGCTAGGTCTTTTTAAAGAGTCTATTCACACAATGGAGGCAGCGATGAAATACCTTATCGATTCTGGTACGGCGAAGATATGAGCAAAACTTCCGACCTATCGATCTGGACGTAATCTTGAAAGAAAATAACTTGAAATAAATCTCTCATCTGCGTACGATTTTACTTGACAAAGTGCGCGTTTTATGGTATAATCATTGTATAGAGTAAGACGTTTTATTCTATTTGAAAGGATACTTTTTGATGCCAACTACTACGATTCACACCTTCCGTGGCAAGACTAGCTTTGCTAAAATCCTCCCTGACCAGCTCTCTCTGAACTACAGCAAAGATGGCAAGGAGTGGAAGGTTGATCTGGAGATCGATGAAGCTACTGTGAAGGAAACCAAGAAGCTGAAGATCGCCGACAAGATTCGTCGTGGCGAGCCGTACGAGAAGGATGGTGTTGAAAAACCTGCCTACCTCGATGGCCGACCTTATCTGACTTTCCGTCAAGCTGAACTCCGTCGTGACGGAAGCCCTAACAATCCCATCGAGATCAAGGATATCCTCGGCAAGCCTTGGGATTATACAAAGGAGATTGGCAACGGCAGCGTAGTCGATCTTAAGTTCGCCGTCGTAGACAACGGTCCCGGCAAGAAGAAGGGCATCTACCCACGAGCCATCCGTGTCCTCGAACTGGTTGAGTTCAAGCGTCAGACCTTTACTGACATCGACGAAAGCGATCCGTACTACCAGGCTGCCCTAAAGGCACAGGAAGACTTGAAGGCGGCTCCCTCCGAACGGAGTGAGGTAGCGGCTCCCGAGAAGACTGAGACTACCTTCGAACAGGACTTCGGTCTTGACGAACTGGATGACGATCTCGAAGACATCGTGTAAGAGATACTAACCCAAGGGTTAGCAGATAGCAGTACATCTGTACAGACAGGGAAGACTGTTCTGTTGTACTGAAGAGGAGGGACTGGTCCCTAACCGGTCGACCTGCGTAGGCTCCCCAGTCGGTGAAAGGCCGACATCTTTTGAAAGGACTTGTATGGAACGATTTAATCTGAGCTTTCGTCGTAAGGGTTACTTCTATATGGAAGGCGAAGTCTCCGTAGACCTTGAAACAGAAGGCCCGGCTTTGCTAAAAGACGTCATCGACAAGGCTCATACAAAAGAGTTTACTCGTTTCATTCCCAAAAATGTACAATACTTCGATGACGAATGGGTATTTGGTAAAGCAGGGTCGGGTTCGAACCCTCCTTCTCCTACAGAAGTAAAGGAAAAAGCTGTTGACGAAGTCGCTTGAGACGCTACCATCAGACATATACTCTCTCTTCGACCCACATAACCACGTCGTAGCAAACGAAGACCATCTTGAAACTCTCTGTACGAACCTTAAAGAAACTCTCCGGTCTCGGCTTGCAAAACAAGAAGATCGAAGTGAAAATCTTAGGTTCTCCTCTCTTGGTCAACCAGACAGGAAACTTTGGCTTGCCTCACGGCAAACTCAAGGTGAAGAAATGGATGGCAAACTTCTCTTCAAGTTCCTCTACGGACATGTCATTGAAGAACTTATCCTCTACCTTGCTAAAGAAAGTGGCCACGAAGTCTCCGACGAGCAAAGAGAAGTCGAAGTTCTAGGAGTCAAAGGACATATCGATGCCATCATCGACGGTGTAGTCATCGACGTAAAGAGCGCCTCTCCTTTCGGATACAAGAAGTTCAAAGAGGGTTCTGTTGTCGAAGACGACCCTTTCGGATACATCCAACAAATCTCAGGATACTCCAATGTTCTCACTCCAGATCAAGGTCCAGCCTTCATCGCATTTGATAAGGTTGCTGGCGACATCTGTGTTTCTCCTGTCTCTGTATCGATTGCCTCGTGCCATAAACCAGAAGACAGAATATCACATCTCAAAGAAGTTCTAGCTTCTGATGAGATGCCAAGTCAATGCTATCCTTTCGTACCAGAAGGTAAGAGTGGTAACATGAAGTTGGCTACAGGTTGCTCTTATTGTGCATACAAGTTCAATTGTTTCCCTGAAGTCCAGGGTTACGCTTATTCTACTGGTCCTGTTTACCTAACCAAGGTAGTTCGGGAACCAAATGTCTACAGGTTCCTGTGATGAAAGTCTTAGTAGCCTGTGAGTTCTCAGGAGTAGTGAGAGATGCCTTCTTGGCTAAAGGACATGACGCTTTTTCTTGTGATCTTCTTCCTGACTTGGCTGGCTCTGACCGGCATTTTCAGTGTGATGTTAGAAAGAAACTTGTTCACCCTTATGTTTGGGATTTGATAATTGCTCATCCTCCCTGCACCCATCTGGCAGTCTCCGGGGCTAGGTGGTTTAAAGACAAAGAAGCAGAGCAGCTTGAAGCCCTTGACTTTGTCAAGTTGTTCTTTGATCTTGATTATCCTCGCGTGTGTATAGAAAATCCTATCTCTATCATTTCTTCTCGATTCCGCAAACCTGACCAGATAATTCAACCTTGGCAGTTTGGGCATGGAGAAACTAAAGCAACTTGTCTTTGGTTAAAAGGTTTGCCACTTCTCGTACCAACTAATGTCGTCGAAGGAAGAGAACAGAGAGTGTGGAAAATGCCACCTTCACCTGATAGGTGGAAAGAACGTTCTAAGACTTACCAAGGAATCGCCAAAGCTATGGCAGAACAATGGGATAGTTGAATAGTGAGCATATCCTCCCATCTTCGTACAAATAGAAAAATCCATCCTCTTGTTTGCTTAGAGTGCGAGACAGAATTCAAAGGGTATCGCCCTACTGATAAATACTGTACGGCATCTTGTAGATGGAAACATAAAGATCGTAAACCAGAACGCAATCAATATAAAAAAGATAGCCATAAGAAATGGCGTGAAGCTAATGCCGATTATAGACGCACTTACGATTTGATGCGTACTTATGGTCTTACTCCTCAACAGTACGAAGACATTCTTGCTTCTCAAGGAGGAGGATGTGCAATCTGTGGTAAGACTGCTGAAGAAGAGGGTCGAAATTTAGCTGTAGATCATGACCATAAGACGGGTGAGATTTATGGAATACTTTGTGGAATGTGTAACAAAATCCTTGTTGGACATATCAGAGTCCCTTCCGCATTCGCCCGAGCCGCTGAGTATCTTACAGAAGGTACAGGACTTTTTGTACCGGACATTATGAAAAAAGGTTCTCCGCGCAAAAGAAAGAAGAAGGTTGTTAAAACTAACACTCGCGGCATTGATGTGTCTTAAGAATGTAGTATACTCTGAAGCTAGAGGAGAGTCAATTGAAGGTCAACAAGCTGTCGCTCACGTCGTCACTAACCGATCTACAAGAGAAGGTAGGGATGTATGCAGAGTGGCCAAGTCATCTCAATTCACCAGAAAGAAGCCTCGTCGCAGTTTTAGATTCTCTTATGACGACACTGACCCTTCTGGTGGAGCAACATACTTCAGAAACTATCCCGGTCGCTGGGGCAACCTCTTGTTTGTAAAACAAATCGGCCATCATTACTTCTACAAAGAAAGGGCCGCTGATGGCCGAACTTAAGGGTCTTAACCCCGCACCTAAAATTCTCGCCTTGGATATCGAGACTAAACCTGCAGTTGTTTACGCATGGAAACTGTTTGACGTCAACGTCGCAGTCAACCAGATTGTAGAGGTCTCTCGCATCATCTGTGTAGCCGCCACTTGGGTTGGAGAAGACAAGGCATACTTCTTTGCTGACTGGCTGCCTGGTGGTCGTACGGCAATGCTCAAGGGTATCTACAACATGATGGCTGAAGCCGACGCCGTCATCACGTACAACGGAGACAAGTTCGATCTTACCAAACTGAGAGGAGAGTTTCTCCTTGAAGGTTTCTCTCCTCTACCTCCTCTGACTTCAATCGATTTGTACAAGACTGTGAAGAAGCTAGGCTTCCAGAGCGGCAAGCTTGAATTCATCGGGCCGTTTCTTGGTCTTGGTGACAAAGTCAAACACGAAGGCTTCTCTCTCTGGACGAAGGTTATGGAGGGTGACGAAGCTGCCCAAGAGAGGATGCAGAACTACTGCATCGGTGACGTCATCCTAACAGTAAAGCTATATCTCTTGATCAGACCTTACATCACAAACCATCCCCATATGGGAGAAGAAGCCCGAGCTTGCGGTGCCTGTGGTTCCAACAAAGTACAGTCACGCGGCTATCGCCGTACAAAGGCATTCAAAATCCAGCGTCTTCAATGCACTTCATGTGGTTCTTGGCAAGACGGCAAACGTAGTAAAGTATAAGGTGTAATGAGTATCATGAACGAAGAGCAACTGTCGGAAGGTATCAAGCAGGCGCTTGCAGACAGGTATGAAGGGTGGGAGTTAGCCGAGCTTCTTTCACTCTCTGTACGAGACATCATCTATTATTTCGAGGAAGACATCCTCGATAAACTCGACGACATCAAAGAGGATTTGAGAATTGAAGATTCTAATGACGAAGAACGAGAGTTCTAATGAAATGGCTTTTGTTGACCCCTCCAAGTTCTATTTCTGGCTTGGTTCAGATCAAGAGGTTTACTACCATGCAGACGGAACGGACACGCCAATCAGAAGCACAGAAGTATTTGGCGGAAGTGGGTATGTTTCTGGAGAAGGTGAAGAGTAATGGCGTACAAGGCGAAGCCATCAGGACCAGGTCCGCGCCCTCGTATTACTACGAAGGAAATCCTCCAGCCCCTACCAGCACCAGTGAGAGAGACCCATACGGAACTGATCCCAAGTCAGGCGGTGCAAAACTTGACGCAGGAAAGCCCTCTATTTGGCGAGGAGCCGTTGACTACTTCCCCGGAGCAATCAGGGCAGTTGCTGCTGTTTCAACTTTTGGAGCAACTAAATATTCCTGGAAGGGATGGTCCACTGTACCCGAAGGATTTGAACGCTATAGTGATGCGTTGGTTCGCCACCTTATCTCCGAGTCAGAGGAAGGTCCTTGGGATAATGATTCGGGAATCCTTCACGCAGCTCACGCAGCCTGGAATAGTTTAGCACGACTGGAGTTCCTCCTTCGTGAAAAGAGTTTGTCAGCTACTGGAGAGAAGTGATGCACGACCATGAAGCGGAACGCTGGTGTGAAACCTGTGGTAAGACTATCGAGCTAGACGAGTATGCCGAAACAGGAGGAGATTGTTTCTCTTGTGACCAGTGGTGGAGAGATCATGACCCCGATAGTCTAAAAGACGGAGAATACTGATGGAACAAACTCCTTCCTGCATCTCTGTGTACGACGGAGAATACTTTGATTTTCTTGATCCTGATAGTTCGGTATATACTGTTGCTACCATTGCTCATGCTCTTTCTAATCTATGTCGTTATACAGGACATGTTAATCGCTTCTACTCTGTGGCCGAGCATTCTGTCCTGGTTAGTCTTTCAGTGCCGAAGAAGTTTGCTCTCGAAGGTCTCTTCCATGACGCCGCCGAAGCTTTTCTTGGGGACGTTTCCTCACCTCTGAAGAAACTGCTGCCTGAATATCGGGCCCTAGAAGATGCAGCCATGGCTAGCATTGCTCGTCGCTTCAACCTCAGCCCGTGGAAGTTGCACTCCCTTGAAGTTCATCAGGCAGATAAGAGGATGTACCATGCAGAACGACAGCAAATCGCTCCCGGCAAAGATGATCTGTGGCACACTAACCTACGTGCTGTTCGTAGTGTTAAGCCTGTGGGATTCTCTCCGACCGTGGCTGAGACTCTCTTCCTTGAGAGATACAAAGAGTTGACAGAAGGCCGTACAAATGACCGGAATGAACAAGTACGAGAACAAGGATCGTCGCAGAGTGAGGCGGCTATGGCGGGGACGTGATCCTCGTTTTCCTAAACTAAGCAAAGAGCAGCAGGCATACCGTATGACTTTGGAGAATGATTTTGACGAATGAAAATAAGAACGAACCTTTTCCTACAGTTTTCGAAGAATTTATATTCAAGTCGCGTTATGCCAAGTGGATCGAGAAAGACAACCGTCGTGAGAACTGGGGCGAAACAGTTACTCGATTGATGGATTACTACAGTCATCAAATTGGTGGTATGGATGGGGGAGATTATTACCAACTCCATGACGCCATCTACAACCTCGAAGTGATGCCATCAATGCGCGCCCTTATGACAGCCGGTCCTGCGATGGATCGTTGTCATGTCCCTGCCTACAACTGTGCCTATATGCCGGTTGATTCCCCTCGTAGCTTTGACGAATGCGTGTACATCCTGATGTGCGGCACCGGCGTCGGCTACTCAGTAGAGAAGAAATATATCCATGGACTCCCTCCCGTTGCAGAAACCTTCGAGGAAACCTCTAGCGTCATACACGTTGCAGATTCAAAGGAAGGTTGGGCACGATCCTTCCGAGAACTCATCGCCCTTTTGTATGCAGGTCAACTTCCCAAATGGGATGTCAGTCGAGTACGAGGTGCAGGCGAAAGACTTAGGACCTTTGGTGGGCGCGCTAGCGGACCCGGACCTCTGGTTGACCTTTTTGAATTCACTATTCGCCTCTTTCGTGGTGCAGCCGGACGGCAGCTTAGTTCACTAGAATGTCACGACTTGATGTGCAAGATCGCCGACGTAGTAGTCGTAGGTGGTGTACGTCGTAGTGCGATGATCTCGCTGTCTGATCCAGACGACGAACGTCTCCGTACGGCAAAGTCAGGAGCCTGGTGGGTCGATGCAGGACATCGTGCCCTTGCTAATAACTCTGCAGTCTATACCACTAAGCAACCAGACGTCGGCTTCTTCATGAAAGAATGGAAAGCTCTTTATGACAGTAAATCAGGAGAGCGAGGTTTTTTCTCTCGACACGCTTGTAAAGCAATTGCTAAGCGAAATGGTCGGCGAGACGTTGGTTATGAATTCGGAACTAACCCTTGCTCAGAGATCATTCTCCGACCATATCAGTTCTGTAACCTTACAGAAGTTGTCGTCCGACCTACAGACACGCACGGAACTCTTGCAGAAAAAGTTAGAGTGGCTACGATACTTGGCACAATCCAAAGTACATTTACAAACTTCCAGTATCTGAGGAAGATTTGGCAGAAGAACTGTAACGAAGAAAGGCTCCTCGGTGTATCTCTCACTGGTGTTCTGGATAATCCTAGTCTTATTCTTGACCCGAGCCTTCTTGAACACCTTCGATCCGTTGCTGTCGAAACCAATAAAATATGGGCTGATCGTCTCGGTATTCCTCAGTCAACTGCTATTACTTGCGTCAAGCCAAGTGGTACTGTCTCTCAACTGGTCGATAGCTCTTCCGGCCTTCATGCTCGCCACTCTGACTTCTATCTGCGAACTGTTCGTGCCGACAACAAAGACCCTATGACAACCTTCTTGAAGGAGGCAGGAGTATATTATGAACCTTGTGCGTTCAAGCCGGATAGCACTACAATCTTCTACTTCGCTAAAAAGTCTCCCGCAGCTAGCGTTAAGCGTGAGCAAATCTCGGCTACGGGAAGTCTTGAAGTCTGGGACACCCTCCAACGTCATTGGTGCGAACATAAGCCCTCCGCAACCGTCTACGTAAAAGAGGGAGAGTGGATGGAAGTAGGAGCTTGGGTGTACGAAAACTTCGAGAACCTCTCGGGTGTATCATTCCTTCCGTATGACGGAGGATCGTACAAGCAAGCTCCGTACCAAGAGTTGAGTGAAGAAGACTGGAATGCTTGGGTCGAGGCCCATCCTATGCCAGTGATTAACTGGGACGATCTTTCCTTCTACGAGAAGGTGGATAGCACGACTGGCAGCCAGGAGTTGGCTTGCACTGGCTCCTCGTGTGAATTAGTATCGATTGGAAACCCTGATGAGTGAAGACGAAACTTACACATACCCGATGGCAGATGAGAGTGAAATCTTTGCTACCATTCCTCTTACTGAGTTGCAGGAGTTGATCGAAGACTCCGCCTTCCTACAGGCTCTGCGATCCGCAGGTGTCGATAACTGGGAAGGTTATGAATTTGCAGTAGACGAATTTCAAAAGGAACACAAAGATGGGGATTCTTTCTTTTCTGTCTCCGATCCAAAGTAATCTCACTGCCGTACTAGGGGGGGCGCTTGCGCTCTCTCTGGTTGGTAACGGAGGACTTCTCTGGTACGGAACACACGAAGCTAAGGTAGCTACAAGCTATGTCACTACAACCAAAGCTGTCAACACAGCCGCTGTCATACATAAAACTATCACGGAGAACCGAGATGCAGAAACAGTACAATCTTCTCAGGCTGTCACTACTGGCACCATTGCTTCTGACATTGCCAGCTTGCGGAGCAAGAGTCGGATCATCTATTTGCCCCAACCTGCCGCCTCCGCCCAAGGAACTGTCGGACCCAGTGAGGGAGCCGTCGTTCCAACCCCAAGCGGTAGTGCCCAACCCGACCAACCTCTTGCCAGTGGGTCCAGTCAACTCGTCCCGTTGACACAGCAGGAAGAAACGGATAGAGAGATTTGTGTCACCAACACCGATCTCGTAAAGGGATGGCAGACCTACTACCAGTCTCTGCTAATCATACAGAAGGAAGAATCAGTTGGTACAACTAACCCAACAGGTAACTGATGCAGCTATCGCCGTACAGAAGAAGTGGCTCGTTCCCGCCTCTGTAACTCTAGCCCAGTACGGGCTGGAGAGTGCATGGGGTACGAAGGTTACGGGGAAGTTTAACTTCTTCGGCAACAAGTGGGACGGTCAGGGTACGTACACAGTAGTCCCTACTCACGAGTACATCAACGGTCGGTATGTCTTGACGACTGCAAAGTTCAAAGACTTCACAGGGTATGAAGACGCCTTCGACTTCCATGGTCAGCTCCTTGCTACACACCCTGCCTACCACAATGCGATGGCACTGGTAGATCATCCAGAAGCTTTTGCTCATGCACTCACTGGTGTCTACGCCACCGACCCTAACTATGGCGACAAGTTGGTGCAGATCATGAGGACTTCTGGGCTGGAGAAGTATGACGTATGAAAGTGACAGCAGTCCTAGAGTCTCTGAACGAGGTAGCTCTCTGTTTCGTCAACAAGTGGTGGCGACCTGTGGGATACGCAACGGTGATAGGAGCGATGGCGGCAAACACCATCCTCATTCCTATTCTAAACAAGACTGGAGTTTCCCTGAGGGAACTTTCGGTATTGATCTTAGCGTTTGCCCCACTAGCCGCCTTGCGTACGTACGAGAAGATGCAGGACCCTCGTGATCCTTTGGGCCAGCAGCCTAAAGACCCTGCCCAACCTGAGTCTGATATTAACACGAACTGAAGACAAAGAAAAGCCCGACTTCCTTAACTGGAGGCCGGGCTAATTTTTTATTTAGTGTGCAAGCTTGAAGTATTCAATCGCTGTATAAACACCGCCGATGATTGACGTACCAAGGATTGCTGTAATAAGAGAGAGGGCTCCTAGACCTTTGTGCTTAAAAGCTAAGAGGGCGTCTAACTTCTCCTTGATGTCTTCATTCTGTGCAGAAAGATGTGACACCTTTGTTTCAAGAATTGCCATCCTCTCCGGCATTGTTAGGTAAGTCTCACTCATCGATGGGCTTTCTTGTCTGGTATGAACTGATTGTCAGAAACAAAACCTTGAGAAACTGCCGGAGCTGTGGTCTGAGCATCAAGTACCTCGTCACGGGCATTTTCTCTCTGAGCTTTGAGAACCTCTTTCAGTCTTGCCATCTTATCTGTATCCG
>Ga0302149_1000335_pt1:0-2500 | contig 15349 bp, 7 predicted proteins | sample I_Bog_N1_1_FD_192435 | JGI IMG/M metagenome (GOLD analysis project Ga0302149, IMG submission 192435) | Peat permafrost microbial communities from Stordalen Mire near Abisko, Sweden - I_Bog_N1_1 | ecosystem: Environmental > Terrestrial > Soil > Wetlands > Peat | place: Sweden: Abisko...
CAAAAAAGTATATATAAGACAGTGAGGTGTCAGAAAAGTGATATAATAGAAATGCATAGAAATGCATAGTAATGCATTATAATGCATTATAATGCAATGTAACTCTATTATAGCGCTATATGTGTGAATACAAACGCATTCCTACATAGGAAGCGCTCCGTCAAGAGTTAGTAGTGTGTCCATACGGTCATCGGTGGTCACGGAAAACTCTTATACGCGGTAGCGTATTGCGTACGCCACATTGTGCACAAACCAACGCAAGTGAGTTTACCCTACCGGTAGCTCTCCGTTGACGCTTAACAGTGTTTGGCTGACTATGAATAACGCATAGATGCATAAAGCAGATATGGTTATCAGTGTGTAACCGCTATAGCGGTACTGTTCGGTGTAGTCTACGACTCACCGGCAGTTTGTGATGTGCTATACGCTGTGCGATAGCATTAAAATTGTATTTACGGACAGATTTGTAATGCGAGCTGCTACGCAAAGATAGCAGCAAGAGCGAGTATACACCTTAGACGGTATTTATACCGCCTATGGTTATACGGTACTCGCTCGGTAGCAATAAGCGTTTGCTTGAAAAGCTACCTGGTTGATCCTGCCAGTAGTCATATGCTTGTCTCAAAGATTAAGCCATGCATGTGTAAGTACATGCCGTATTAAGGCGAAACCGCGAATGGCTCATTAAATCAGTTACGGTTCCTTAGATGTTGACTATCTACATGGATAACTGTGGTAATTCTAGAGCTAATACATGCACAAAAGCTTCGACCTTTAAGGAAGAAGCGCATTTATTAGACCAAGACCAATGGGGTTCTTCACGGGACTCCTAAATGTGGTGACTCTGGATAACTGTTGCTAATCGCATGGCCTATGTGCCGGCGATGAATCTTTCAAGTGTCTGCCTTATCAACTGTCGATGGTAGGTTATGCGCCTACCATGGTTGTAACGGGTAACGGGGAATCAGGGTTCGATTCCGGAGAGGGAGCCTGAGAAACGGCTACCACATCCAAGGAAGGCAGCAGGCACGCAAATTACCCAATCCCAGAACGGGGAGGTAGTGACGAAAAATAACAATACGGGACTCTTATGAGGCCCCGTAATTGGAATGAGAACAATCTAAATCCTTTAACGAGGATCTATTGGAGGGCAAGTCTGGTGCCAGCAGCCGCGGTAATTCCAGCTCCAATAGCGTATATTAAAGTTGTTGTGGTTAAAAAGCTCGTAGTTGGATCTCAGTTCGAGTCAGGCGGTCCACTTGCCAGTGGTTACTACTTGACTGAACACTTTATCGAGTTGTCCTATGGTGCTCTTCACCGAGTGTCATAGGCGATCGGTACGTTTACTTTGAAAAAATTAGAGTGCTCAAAGCAGGCGTAACGCCCGAATAATGTTGCATGGAATAATGGAATAGGACCTCGGTTCTATTTTGTTGGTCTTCGGAATCTGAGGTAATGATTAAGAGGGACAGACGGGGGCATTCGTATTGCGGCGCTAGAGGTGAAATTCTTGGACCGTCGCAAGACGAACTAAAGCGAAAGCATTTGCCAAGAATGTTTTCATTAATCAAGAACGAAAGTTAGAGGTTCGAAGGCGATCAGATACCGCCCTAGTTCTAACCATAAACGATGCCAACCAGTAATCCGTCTGAGTTCCTTAAATGACTCGACGGGCGACTTCCGGGAAACCAAAGTTTTTCGGTTCCAGGGGAAGTATGGTTGCAAAGCTGAAACTTAAAGGAATTGACGGAAGGGCACCACCAGGAGTGGAGCCTGCGGCTTAATTTGACTCAACACGGGAAAACTCACCCGGCCCGGACACTGGAAGGATTGACAGATTGAGAGCTCTTTCTTGATTCAGTGGGTGGTGGTGCATGGCCGTTCTTAGTTGGTGGAGCGATTTGTCTGGTTAATTCCGATAACGAACGAGACTCTAGCCTACTAAATAGATCGTCGGCTTACAAACGCCGATGAGACTTCTTAGAGGGACAGGCGGCGATTCAGCCGCACGAAACAGAGCAATAACAGGTCTGTGATGCCCTTAGATGTCCGGGGCCGCACGCGCGCTACACTGAAGTGATCAGCGTGCATTTTCAGCCTACTCTGCCAAGAGTGGGAAACCCAATGAACCTTCTTCGTGATTGGGATAGGGGATTGTAATTATTCCCCTTGAACGAGGAATTCCCAGTAAGCGCGAGTCATAAGCTCGCGTTGATTACGTCCCTGCCCTTTGTACACACCGCCCGTCGCTACTACCGATTGAATGTTTTAGTGAGGTCTTCAGACTGGCCGGTGCAGCTACTCTCGTAGTGGCAGCGCTGTGTTTGGGAAGATGCCCAAACTTGAACATTTAGAGGAAGTAAAAGTCGTAACAAGGTTTCCGTAGGTGAACCTGCGGAAGGATCATTACCGATAGTGTAAGTTTAGTTACTTCACACTAAAGGCATAAACTGTTGAACGAAAGTCGCTCAATATCATATTGAACGCAAACACGCTATGG
>Ga0302149_1000342_pt1 | contig 15268 bp, 10 predicted proteins | sample I_Bog_N1_1_FD_192435 | JGI IMG/M metagenome (GOLD analysis project Ga0302149, IMG submission 192435) | Peat permafrost microbial communities from Stordalen Mire near Abisko, Sweden - I_Bog_N1_1 | ecosystem: Environmental > Terrestrial > Soil > Wetlands > Peat | place: Sweden: Abisko, Stordalen...
CGGACACCTATACGGCGAAGGTCGATGAGGTCGTCCGCCCAAATCATCGCGTAAGCCTGACATACATTCGCACGTACATCCCTCGTCTCAACACTACGTCCCCACTGCCGGAGCCGCTCACCACGGGCTATCACCAACTCGTGAGTTCTCAGACGGCGCGCGCGGAGTATAACTGGATCGCCTCTAGCACTCTCCTCAACCAGTTCGTCTTCGGATTCAACCGCTTCACCAATGTTGAGACGCCGACCGTAGACTCCAGCAACTATCCCGCCGCTCAGAGTCTTACCGCGATCACCGGAGGACTGCTGCCTTCGATGACCTTTACGAATGGTTATGCAACCATCGGCAACATCAGCTCCGAAAATCTGACGGAGAACGATCTCATGTATCGCGACGTTCTCTCCTGGACGATGAGAAAACATAATCTGCGTTTTGGTGGTGAATTCCGAGCCGCGCAGTACAACGACAACAATCCGACCCAACCCACCAGCACGTATGGTTTTGCGACCCTGGAGACCGACAACCCTCAGAGCACAGGAGGCACAGGCGACGGATTCGCGAGCTTCCTGCTGGGCCAGGTCGAGACGGCGACCATTACAGAGCCCCTCCCGCTTCATACGCGAAAGCATTACGCTGGCGTGTTCGTGGAGGATGACTGGAAGGCCACATCAAAGCTGACGTTGAACCTCGGGCTTCGTTACGAATGGTCGGGAGCGCCGACCGAGACTGACAACCGGCAAAGCATCGTGAGCCTCACGACACCCAATCCGAGCGCGGGCAATCTCTCTGGGGCTCTCGTATTTGCTGGTCCACCTCCCACCGGAATCGGCAAATCGAACCTCTTCTCGACCGACTACACCGGTATCGGTCCTCGCTTCGGCTTCGCTTATCAACTGCGTTCCGGGATGGTCCTGCGTGGTGGTTACGGCGTCTATTACAGCGACATCCTGCCGAACATTTCCCTGGTGCAGTCAGGATTTCAGGTGGCCGGGAGTTTCTCCACGCCTAACAACGGTGTCAATCCAGCCTTCGTTCTCAGTCAGGGACCAAACGCCAACTTCTCCCAGACTCCAAATCTTAGTCCGACCGTGTTGAATGGGCAGAATGCCACTTACTATGGACCCCACGTCGGAGCCATGCCTCGAACCCAGCAGTGGAGCCTGAACCTTCAGCACCAGCTAACCTCCAATCTGCTCCTCGAACTGGCCTACATTGGCGTCCATAACACGAGGCAGGTCGCGCCGAACATGGTCAACCTCAACCAGGTTGATCCCAGCTACCTGTCGCTGGGAACATTGCTCACGCAGAGCGCCACCTCTGCCGCGGCGCAAAAGGCGGGAATCAAACTGCCCTATGCGGGCTTCACCGGCTCGGTAGCCCAGGCTCTCCGGCCCTATCCGCAATACCAGACGCTCACGTCACAGGCTGCCAAGGTCGGCGCATCGGAGTACAACGGCGGCGAGGTCTCCATCCGTAAGCGCACCTCCTTCGGTCTGGCGCTCAATGTGAATTACACCTATTCAAAGGACATGGGCTATAACAACCCAACGCTTGCGGGCAATGGGGGCGTAAACAATTCGCTGCAGAACCAATACAATCCGCAGGCGGAATGGTCGTTGATGGAGCAGGATGTTCGCCATGCGCTGAAGCTCTATTACACCTACGAGCTGCCCTTCAACCTGAAGAAGCAATCGACTTTCGCTTCGAATCTCACGTCGCATCTTGCGAACGGCTGGGCTGTATCCGGAATCCAGCGTTACCAGAGTGGATTCCCAATCATGATTACAGCGACCAATACGCTCGCGATCTTCAACAGCCATCTACGACCGAACCTCGTTCCCGGTGTCGATCCTTCGAGTCACATTTCGAATGGCAGTCTCGATCCGACCAATCCGACTAAGAGTAGCCTGTTCAACCCGGCGGCTTTCAGCGATCCGGTCAATTCCTTCGGGAATCTGCCGCCCGCGTCTTCGAACCTGAGAAACTTTCCGCTTCTTTCCGAAAGCTTCGCCGTCACCAAGCGGACACAACTCACGGAGCACTTGACCTGGGTCTTCTATAGCCAGTTCTTCAATGCCTTCAATCGCCACCGTTTTACGACGGTGAACGCAAATTCGGACAACGCCGCATTCGGCGTTCCGAGCAGCGTGAGTAATCCTCGCCAGATTCAATTCGGAACGCGCTTCCTGTTCTGACCTATCGAAGCCAATCCCAATCGCTGGGGCAATCCTTTGGAGCGCCCCAGCTCCCTACGTTAGGAGAGTCGATCATGCGGCATAGCGCAATTTTCTGCGTTGTAGGTGTTTCCATGTTTCTTACCTCCTGCACGCTGGCGCAAGAGGTTACCGTGCCGCCCCACGTCCTTACGTGCGGTCGGTCCTTTGTCACGGAAAGCGAGGTTACTCTCCGTGAGAACGGCGCAGCCTCGCTCACTGAGGTCTGGACCTGGACTCCCGAGAAGAGCAAAGGGATGCCGAAGAGACTGGTGAAAAGCTTCTCCACGATAGACGAGTGCAAGCCCGCGAGTGGTGGGGCAGAACTGCTTGTGACCTCTTCGCATGATGGAGTCGCCATTGTGTCAAGGCAGAGCGGCGACACACTCTTCAGCGCCAGTGTCAAGAACGCGCACTCAGCTATATTGCTTCCCCATAATCTGATCGCGGTCGCGTCGTCCGACGCGACCGACGGGACTGGTGACCGGCTTGTCTTCTTCGACCGCCGATTCTCGAACGTCAGGCTCGCGGAGCTGCCGTTTCACGCAGCCCACGGCCTGGTTTGGGATGACAGCAGGCAAGTGCTTTGGGCGGATGGGTTCGACCAATTACTCAACGTGCGAGTGACGCGAGATGATACCGGACCAGTCCATGTAAGCCTTCTCAAGGTCTACAGCCTTCCTGAGTCCACGGGCCATGACTTTCGAATGAGTTCCGATTGCTCCACTCTCTATGTCAGCACCACACACCATGCCTATCAGTTCCTTATAGCCAAGGAAACCTTTACACCCTACGAGCCGCTTGCCAACCTCACCGATGTAAAGAGCTTCTCGATGGATCCTCGTTCCGGACGGCTCGTTTACACCGTTGCTGATCCGGGAGGTTACTGGACATCAACTCTTCACTTTGCACTGCCCGCCGGCACTGCGCCCCTTTCAACGCCCATCTACAAATCGCGGTGGGTCACAGATCTCCCCGCATCCTGTCGACAGAAATGACCTGCAGGTAGCACGGTACGGTCGCTTTGGTGACGGACCAAGAGCGCTCCTTCCGGGTGACGGCGATGTTGGCCAACGTTCCGAGAGGATCAACCAATGAGCAACATCTGACCCGAAGCTGGGAACTCCAGCTTGGCGGAACAAGAGGACAATATCATGGCACTTAATCGGATCGTGCGACAGGTTCATCGCTTTTCGGGGTCGCTGCACGCTCTTTGCAAGTTAACCGGTTGGCCGACGGCTAATCACGACCATCATCCATCCGAATCGCAATTGTGCGGAGGCCGCGCGATGCGCATTGTCTTGGTCTTTGCTCTATTGCTCGGCTATAACCTGTCCCTCAAAGCCCAGGCGACCTGCAGCTTTGCGGCCGGAAACTACAACCCCTGCGACTATGACGCAGGGAAAATTGTTCAGGAGATGATCCATCCACACAGCAATCTTGTGATGCTCGCGGCTCACCGTGGGGCACATAACACTATCAATCCATCGATCAACGAAACTGTTCTGGCGCCGGAGAACTCACTTGAAAGCATCGGTGCCGCCGCCTTGTTGGGCTACGAAATGGCGGAGGTCGACATCAAGTTGTCGTCTGACAGCGTTCCGATGCTGAGCCACGACACAACCTGGGGACGTGAGGCGCTGTGTCCCGGTTGTTCCGCTGGTGGAGAATATTTCAATCCGTTCGGATCGTACACGCCGGCCCAGCAGGCGCTAAACCCGGCAGTCGCTAGCCTGACAGCCGCACAATCGAGACTGTACACGTTATGGACGGTTCAAAATCCTTCCGCTCACACAGGCGCCGTTGCGAGTCTGCAGGACTTGCTAACCTACATGACGACCAATCAGATCGCGATGGTACTAGCGATCGATGTCAAGGACATCCCGTCCGCCTTGGCTTGCTGGCAGGTCATTAAGAACACCACAGACTACTTGGGCCGCCCCTACTATAAGTCCGTCGTCTTCAAAATGGGAGGACAGATCTTTGGCCAGACGCCTGCCTTGTTTGAGAGCACCTTCGGCAGCGATTATCCAAATGTCCTCTACTGGCCGTACTACGCAACAAATATGATTTCCCCGACTGGAAAGAACTTTGGCAGTGAAGCCAACATGATCTCGTCATTGCAGGCATGGCAGGCAAGCAGCGTTCAGATGGTCGGAACTGAAGTGAACCTCAAGCAGAATGGTGGGATTCTTACTCAGATGCTTGCTGCTGCTAAGACCTACAACGGGGTTTATACCACCAGCGTAGGAAGCTTCAGCCCAACCGCAGAGTACCTTGCACCTAGAGATACGACGCCGCAGTTCTTTATTGGCAAGGATGCGCCCAATAGCTCGCCTCCCACATACTCGGGATACTGTTGCTATGAACTCTCCAGCGTCTACTACAACGGCGCACCCTACAATCAACCTTCCGATACAGCGGATAATCGTGGCGACCTAGTCAATTTCCTGGTTCCGAACGGCATTACCGTTGTGACGACGGATGAAGTCACTACGTACGGGGAAACCCTGCAAAATTTGGGGTTGCGACACACTGAGTGGCTCCAAGCCGATGCTTCTCAAGGCGATCCTCACTGCGGCCTCAATGGTCAATATCCAGGTTGCGATGCGAATGGAACCACCGTATATACCAGTTGCGCTCCTGAGAATGGAACATGCAGTTTTCCGGGGGTACGGGTTGTAGCCTTTGGAGCGAACGGCTCCTACAACTATAAAACCGTGACCAATAGCACCGCTTGTACTGCCAGCGCCTTCCCTCCAGATCCGCTCCCCGGTGTTGTGAAGGGCTGCTACTATGGTCCGGCCATCTGGGATCCCGGTCCGCCTTTTAATCCACAGGGCGTCTATTGCGCAGATGAGAACGGGGTTTGCAACTTCAATGGAAGTGCGAACGGAATCTTCGCCGTGGGCTATCAGGGTTCCTCTTCATCGTTTCAGAACAGCTTCAATTGCAACCTCGACACGTTTGGTGGCGCTAGCAATGACCCACATGCCGGGTTGGTGAAGACATGCTTTTACCAACTGAACAATAACACCGCGGGCGCGCCTTCAGGCTACGTGCTGTGCGCCGCTGAGGGCCAGACATGCACCTTTGCGGGGGCGGGAAGAATAGCGTTCGGCGTCAACGGGAATTTTTCCTATAGGACCTTTCCAGCCGGTCCTTCTGTAGCCTCCTCGGGAGGAGCACCATGCAACACTTCCGTTTTTCGCGATCCCGCACCAGGTGTCGTCAAAGCATGTTATTACCAATACGCCATAGCGGTTGGCGCAAATGTGCAGCTGGGATCGGGCAGCAGCGGACTTACGAGCACGGGAGGAAACTTCTCAGGTCCCGGCGAGCCAAATGGGACTGTTCCCGCATTGAATCCGGACACTGCGGACACGTTTACTGTCAATGCCGGAGGCACGTCGTTCACGGTCTCGCAACCGAACGACTCCGTTGCAACCTATACGTGGACGACGGGGGGGCAGCCTTCTGAAGTGCTCACCAGCGCAAGCGGCAGCGGACTTGGCTATGCACTCACCAATGTCCCTGTAGCCACCTATTCCGGCGCAGTGACATCTGACAGCATCACAGTCGATCCAACTACAACCTACCAGACGATCGATGGCTTTGGCGGCGCGATGACCGATTCGGCAGCTTCCTTGATCCTCGGTTCATCCAATCACAGTCAGATGATGCAGACCTTGTTTGGGACGGGCGCGGGGAACGCGGGGCTGACCATGGTTCGGTCTCCGATGGGATCGAGCGACATGATGGCGTCATCGACCGACATCCACACGTACGAAGACACGCAGGGCAGCTTCTCGGCCAACGGTTATGCAAGCGACCAGCGCCAGATCACGGCGCTTCAGCAGGCAAAGGCAATTGTCGGCAGCAACTTCAAAATACTTGGCACGCCGTGGAGCGCGCCTGGATGGATGAAGCGGGGTGGCTCCTTGCTTCCGGCGCAGTGTGGAACAGATCAGAATGAAGTAGACGTCACGAAGGTCTCTCAGTACGCTCAGTACTTTATCGGCTATGTCAATGCGTACTCCAATGCCGGGCTGACTCCTTGGGCTTTGTCATTGCAGAACGAACCGGAAAACTGCAAGACCGCCATGCCGACCACTCTGATGTCAGCCACCGACGAGGTCGCTCTCGCGGGAGCAATCAAGAGTGTGCTTGGAAACAACGTGAAGATACTGGGCTGGGATCATAACTGGAACGACCCTTACTTCGTGGATACTCTCGTCGCAAGCGGCAGCGTGGACGCAATCGGGTATCACTGCTACGACGGGACTCACTACAGCAACCAGACTACTTCCGTTCCCACGTATATGACGGAATGCTCTGGATTCACTGCTTCGTCCGCAAATGTCGCCCAGAATCTGGGCTGGGAAGTCGCAAATCTTTTGATCGGACCTCTTCGTTACGGTTCGCGCGGATCAATCTACTGGACCCTTGCGCAGGATCCCAATGGCAACCCGCATCTCGGAGGCAGCGATGCTTGCCAAGACTGCCGCGGTATGCTGACCGTAAACAGTGACGGCAGCTTTGAGCCCAGCCAGGATCTCTACTATTGGGCGCAGTTTTCAAAATTCGTGCCACCCGGTTCGGTACGCATCGCCTCCAACAACTCTGGCAACTTATCAACCGTCGCATTCAAGAATGGCAACCAGAACACGCTTATTGTCCTTAACTCTGCCACGGCTCACGCAAACGGGGGTGTTGCTGGTTCGGACGAACGGGACTTGCGTGGACATATCGTCCAGTGGGATGGTGATACTGCAACGCAGAAGACGGCGTGGCTCGTCGGGTCGGACGGACACCGCCGCTGGGTCAGCGATGGCTCGACCTACAACTGCCTCAAGTACGACGCTGGCATGCAAGGTCCCGATGTTGAGCCGGGCGGGGCGTTGGATAAATACATTAATTTACTGTATGTCTGGGCCGTGTGCGGCCAAGTCACGATGGGGACTGACAGCGAACTTGAGCTGGGCACCTATCTAAAGTCGACAAATGGGGCTCGCCTGACACTGACCAGTGGTGGGCTCACTGCTGTCGATGCCAGTGGCACATCCCAATGGGCGCCAGGCGGAGCAGGAAACCGCCTCATCCTTCAAGAAGATGGAAATCTTGTGCTCTATGAGGGATCGACTATGGTGTGGGCAAGCAATACCGTGGGCTCCGGAGCCATTTGGTTATCAATGCGCGACGACGGCTCATTCGCGTTGTTCAATAAGGCAAACCAAAAGGTCTGGGTGAGCCAGATCAATCCCAATAACTATAAGGGCAAGATCGTGGAGTGGGACGGTGACACGGCTACACAGAAGACCTCCTGGCTGGTCGGCGCGGATGGAAATCGGCGCTGGATCCCCGACTTAGCAACCTTCAACTGCCTCCACGCCGCCGGCTATGGCAATGCTCTTTCGTTGAGCACCGAGGTGCTGAGCGAGATTCCGAACCTCGACAACGTCTGGGCAGCCTGCGGCAACACAGATCACCTTGGGCCAAACGGCGCACTGGAACAGGGAGCCAACCTTATCTCTGGCAATTACTATCTTGGGTTGACTTCCACAGATCTCGTGCTTTTGCAGAATGGCACTAAAATCTGGGATACCGGCCATGGCGGCGCGGAGCTTCGGGTTCAATCCGACGGCAATGTGGTTATTTACGACGCGAGCGGCAACGCAACTTGGTCCACAGGCACGAACCGATCTAACCCAGGAAATTTGATCTTGGGCAACGACGGATCTCTCCGGCTCTGGGACGGAAATAATAACAACATTTGGAGCCGCAATTCATCCGAGGTCCCTGTGGGGCCGCCCGGGTACTTCTATTGCGCCAATGAAAACTCGCAATGCAATTTCCAAGGCTACGGAGCAGTGATTTTTGGAGGTGTAGAACCGAGCAACTATAGCGGTCAAATTATCTTCCATAACGGTACCTCGTGCAGCAATACTTCGTTCCCGCAGGATCCTGATCCTGGGGTAGCAAAGAAATGTTGGTACTTGATTACCGTGCCACCACCTAGCAATTGATCGCAGATGTAGCTAGCCAGACCTTCGTTTTGGGGACTTGGTAGCTCACACATTGATCCTTTCTGCCTTGAGGGGTGTGGGGAGATGGAGGTGTTTCTCGCTTCCACCTTCCACACCTCTTTGTGTTCGTCAAAGTGCCAGACGTTCTCGTAGCGCTGAGACGTTTAGGGATCTCACACATCGGATAGAAACCTGAATATCACTTTCTCTGCAACAGCTCTAGGAACTTGTTGAAAAAGGCCGCCGGTCACGGATCAGCCAAAAACCCGTCGCGCGAGGATGGCCCAGGAGCGATTTGTGGCCACTCGGTGAACCTTGAGCATCTCCGATTTCGGACTTGATCGAGACGTACAAGGAGTATTTCAACAAGTTCCTAGTACTCATCATGATTTGCCGATTGAGAGCTTATTGCTGAAGACTTGCAGCGATTCGCAGGCCGAGCTTCATACGCATTGGCTTAAACCAAACCTGCAAGTTTGCGTTGCTGAGCACAAGCACCGATTGTTTCGAAGGCTTTGTGTCAATGTTGGAACCATATCCGTTGTTCCTACTCCAACCTAACGGGATAGCGCTCTTCTCCAAACTTCCTCGAACAGGGCTGGTCCCCACTGCTATGCTGGGCAGTCACTCAAAGTTGTATCCAAGAAAATCAGATCTCTTGTTCCAGGCTCTTTGTGCATCAATCCCTGCCGGGAAGCTGCCCCCCGATTCAATCCGTTTCGATAAGGTCGCGGTAGGGACGATTATTGCTGATCGCCCCCGCCTGCCTCAACGAGTGACTCGGCGAGGTCTTTGCGTCAATCTAGAAGCGGCAGTGAGCTGCGGTTGTCGTTACTTATTGTCCGACGAACTCAACGCGTCCTCGATCCACATCTTGAGGCTGAATTTGAGGTTAGTGGACGACTGCGAGGCGCTAAGGACCCCGGCCTCGCGCAGTACTGCCAGGCCGTGGAGGATGGCCCACTGTGCGAGCGAAGCGGTGTCTCAGTCTCGCACCGCTCGAAACCGTCACTGTCGAGGAATACTACCGGCAGTGCGACACCGACGTGCTCGGCCTCCTGCGGGTCACCAATGTGCGATCTGCCACAAGCCGCGAGTCATGGCAGCGGTGCGCAGTAGGACTTGAACACCTCTGCCTGGTTGCAGCCGTAAGGCGCGATCGATACATTGCCGAGCCACTCATCGAACCCCCGTTGGGGTGTGTTCCTGCTAGCGTACGCTGTTTGACGTTGGGTGTAATGCCCCTACGTACTCAAATTCCGGAACCATTTGCAATACCAGGATTGAGCGCAGCGCGGCACCTGTCACAGCTCTCTTTGTTCGTATACTGCTTCCATATAGAGAGTTGAGCCTTGTTCGTTTACACGATCGGTCGCGCGTGAAGTTTCTCCGCGGCGCGACGGACGAAGGCTGCAATCGTTCAAGGGAAGTCGAAACCAGAGAAGTAAGGATAGCGTATTGATCCGGATAGAAACGGCAAGGCTGGTACTGCGAACTCCAAATGTGCGTGATTTGGCAGGATACCTCGAATATCGGAACGATCCAGCTGCACTGGCGGCGCAAGGAATGGCGATTCGTGACAAGGAAGACGCAGCAGCGTACCTCCGTTCGCAGGCTGAGTTACCCCTTCAGTCCGGTGGATGGAGGATGTTAGCGGTCGAGGAGCGGTGCCGGCAAGGAATAATCGGAGAGGTTGGAGTATGCATTCACACGGACCGTGACGAGGGCGACATCGGATGGTGGCTCAACTCTGCCTGGCAAGGTAGGGGATTAGCGGTGGAGGCAGCACGCGGGTTGACCGAATGGTGTTTCACAACGGGAGGCTTGCGTCGAATCACAGCACATTGCTTAGCTGAGAACGCCGCATCGCTACGTGTTCTCGAGCGGATCGGAATGAGGGTGGAACTTCGCAGCATTGAGAGTCGGCGGATTGGTGACCAATGGCGAAATGAGGTTGGGGGTGCGCTCTTGCGGCGCGAATGGGGCGGCCATGCGACTTCATGAACGCCCTGTCTGCTAACCCTTTTCAATGTCAGAGAACCAAGCACTACATCTTTAGTCTAGCCGTCAGCAGCCCGGCTGATGTCTCCAATAGATGAGGGCTCGCCAGAGCCACTCCGGCGAGCACCAAAGCAATCAGCCTTACCGAACCTGATCAGTCTGGATTGTGTGTAGGGGCCCCTCATTGTTTGTCGGAAATTGTGGGTTATATATGCAGCAAATCAGCGGTCGTCTGTGAGCGCTTCCGCACCACCATCACAACAACTCTGCGAGAAGAATATGCAGGTAAACTTTACAGAAAACTGTTAAATCGGCTACTGTTTTGGTATGACTAAGACGACGATACCCAACAAGGACGCGGCGTTTGCGTCCACGCTGGCAGCAGAGTTGCGCGCCACATTCGGAAATCTCAAACGGAAGCTCCGACAGCAGGGTGAACAGAACGATTTCACTTCGTCTCAGATCGCAGTGATCCTCCGATTGGAGAAGGACGGCCCGGCAACGGTATCGAGCCTTGCCAGGGCGGAGGGGATGCGTCCTCAGTCAATGAGTGCTGTTATCGCTCCGTTGGAAGAAATGGGGTTTGTGGCGGGATCTGCCGACCCAAATGATGGGCGAAAAACGCTTATGTCACTGACAAAAGCCTGTAAGAGATCGATCGAGGACGGGCGTGCCGCTCGTCAGGACTGGCTCGCGCAAGCCATCCAGCAGAAACTTTCTCCCCAGGAACAGAAGCAGGTATCTACAGCAATACACCTGCTTGCGCGACTCGCCGGTGATTGACCGTCCTGCCGCGAAGCAGGTCATTCACACTTCGGTCGCTACTTTTCAAAGGAGGATTTTGTGCCACTCACCATACTTGACCCTCAGACTGCGCTGATCGTGGTGGATCTTCAGAAGGGCCTTCGGGACATACCGTCTCTTCATCCCATAGCTGGTGTCATCGACCATTCTTGTCAGCTTATCGAGGCCTTTCGCAAGCAGAAGCTGCTCGTGGCTCTGGTTAATGTCACCGGGGCCGCGCCGGGACGGACAGAGGAGCATCGACGGCATCGGGAGCTTCCCGCCGACTTCAGTGAACTGATTCCCGAACTGCATCAGGAGCCTGACGACATACTCATCACCAAACGCACTTGGGGCGCCTTTGCGAATACCGACCTGGAAGCCCAACTGAAGGCAAAAGGTGTGACGCAGGTTGTTCTCGCGGGCGTGGCCACCGGTACGGGCGTAGAAGCCACGGCTCGCCAGGCGTACGAAGCGGGTTTCAATGTGACGTTTGCCATCGACGCCATGACGGATACGCGGGCTGAAGCGCATGCGTACAGCCTTTCTCATGTATTTCCTCGTCTCGGAGAAACCGGGACGACTCAAGAAATTATCGATCTGTTGGCGAAAAGGAGCTCTAACCAATGAACTGGATTCATCTTGTTTCGTACTTCTTTGGCGGCATCTTCATAGCGAACGCCGTTCCGCATTGTGTCAGCGGGGTGATGGGACAGCCTTTCCAGAGTCCCTTCGCAAAGCCGTCCGGAGAAGGGCTCTCTTCGTCGACGGTCAACGTCCTCTGGGGATTTTTCAATCTGGTCATCGGCTATGTGCTCGTGCTGCGTGTCGGACACTTCGATCTGGAATCGATAGGTGACGTTCTTGCTCTTGCGGTTGGCGCACTGCTCATCAGCCTGTTCTCGGCGCGGCATTTTGGCCAGTTTCACGGAGGCAACACGCCGGAGCGCCCATGAAGAATCCGCTCTCCAGAGCTTTCCGAGCTCTGGAGAACTTCAACTTTCGCTTGTGGACGGCAGGCGGTTTGGTCTCGAACATCGGGACGTGGATGCAGCGCGTCGCACAAGACTGGATCGTGCTGACGCAACTTACCCACCACGACGCCACTGCCGTTGGTATCGTTACGGCCCTGCAGTTCGCTCCGCAATTGCTGTTGCTGCCCTGGAGCGGTTTGGCAGCGGACCGTTTCAACCAACGCAAGCTGCTGATGCTGACGCAGGCATCCATGGGTGTGCTCGCGACCACGCTTGGAATCCTTACGATCACGGGGTACGTACGGCTTTGGCATGTGTATGTGTTTGCTTTTGTTTTTGGCGCCGCCGCCGCGCTGGATGCGCCCGTGCGACAAACTTTTGTTGGGGAGTTGGTGGGTGACGAGCACCTGCCCAATGCCGTCGCACTCAACTCGACTTCGTTTGTCGTCGGCCAGATGATCGGACCGGCTGTGGCCGGTCTGGTTATCGCCAAGATCGGAACCGGCTGGGCATTTCTCCTCAATGGGCTGTCCTTCGGCGCTGTTCTGCTCTCCATGTATATGCTGCGCGTCCATCAGCTCAGGACAACCCCGAGAGCTGCACGCGGACGCGGTGGCTTCATCGAAGGACTCCGCTATGTATGGGCCAGACCGGACCTCCGAGCCATCCTGGTCATGCTCTTCCTGATCGGAACATTCGGTCTGAATTTCCCGATCTTCATCTCCACCATGGCAGTGAATGTCTTCCATACCGATGCGCGCGGATTCGGTTTGCTGTCGTCGATGATGGCGATCGGCACGATCAGCGGAGCGCTGCTGGCGGCCGGACGCGATAAGCCAAATTTTGGGACGCTGCTCCTCGGCAGCGGAGTCTTTGCAATCGGTTGTACGCTCGCTGCGTTCTCACCTGGATACTGGTGGTTCGCTGCGGCCCTCACGGTGATCGGTGTCTCGGTCCTCACCTTCACCAACGCGACGAACAGTATGATGCAGCTTTCGACCACGCCCAACATGCGCGGCCGGGTGATGGCTACCCGTGTGGGTGTGGGGCTCGGGGGAACAGCGATGGGGGCTCCCATCCTCGGTTGGGTTGCGAATCATTTCGGCCCGCGATGGTCGCTCGGCATCGCCGCAGTTGCCGCATTCCTCGCAGTCCTTGTCGCAGTCATAATGATGGCGAAGCCTGTGGCTACGGCACAAAAGGACGTTCCGTTGTAAACCACTCTTTTGGGCTATCAATGGGGTCGTCACCTGTAGGTATCAAAATGGAGAGACACGTCCCGCGTATGGGATGATCCAGGCCGCAGACATTGAAGGAGGGATGAAACTAGCCAGCCAACGCACGCCCCGTGGCCTCGGGTAACGGTATCTTCAAGAAACACACTTCTGCCCGGTTGCCTCGCGTGCCAATTTCGTTGCCAAGAGGATTGTGCTGGATACGGTGCTATGCCCCCACCCAGTAAAAAGTTATGCCCCCACCCTGGGTCACTGGATAGAAAGTTGAGGCACCGGCAAGTACGCCGGAAAGACCCCATCGAAGACGGCGCTATGCCACCACTCGGCTCAGGAGCAATACCCCGGCGGCAACTAGCGACCAGATTCCCGACTGATACGTCGACACCGATATGTAGACCGAATTGATCAATGCGGTCCGTCGTCACCCATGAATGCCTCGGGCACGACTAATTCTGTCGCTGATGCCTGCTGGGGTTCTCAATGAGCGCATTGGCCTGATAGCGACAGTTGCCAATCCTATCCTCCAAAAACACGGATCGAGTGGCCTTGCGGCAAAAACTGTTTGCAGCCACCGGCGCGCGACCCTGTTCGGCTTATTTCGCTAAGGCAGCTAGACCCTTGGCTCGCACGTCGATGGTGGAGTGGCTTTGGCTACGCCGTTTTTGAAGTGGCTTCGAGCCTGCTCGCCAGCAAGACCGCTTCAATGAGGCCCGGAAACCGATGTGCCAACTCGACCATGCGAAGAGAGATGATCTTCGTCACCCCAGCCCGTCGGGTGTCAGTCAGTCCTGCTTTTCGCAGAACCGCGAAGTGATAGCTGAGCGTGGTTTTGGAAGCTAAATCGCCAAAAGACGAGCAACCCTGCTCCTTTTCCTGAAGCCGAAGCAGGATCGTGCGTCGTGTGGGATCACTCAGCGCGTCGAGTATCGCGGAGAGCGATGCTCCGTCATTGCTACCGACTTCCATGAGTTCGGTCATGCCGCAATTCTCTCAGTTCAAGATTCATTGAACAATAGGGGGAGTTGTGTCATGATTGTTCAGTAGTTATTGAACTATCGGGATAGCTTGGCTCAGGAGACAGCAATGACACCAGAATTAACGAAGCAAGGAATTGGAGAGAGTTTCCTCACCGGTCTGCGCACACACGATTGGCAGTTGTTGCGCACCATCATGACACCGGAGATCGTGTGGAGTCTTCCGGGTACGAGCCGAATCTCGGGAGAAGCTCGCGGGGTAGAGGCTGTGATCGCTCGATGCCAGCTCATTACAAGCTACGGGTTGAACTTTCGTCTCAAGCACGTTCTCTATGGACAATTTGGCTTCGCGCTTTCCCTCAACAACACTGCGGAACGAGGTGACCTCGTTCTCGATGAACATCTGGCGACGGTCTGTTCCCTCGAGGATCAGCGGATAAACCAAATCGACACGTATCTGTCAGACGTGCCTATGGCGAACGCGTTCTTCGTCTGAAAGACGGGCCGTTGATGCAGAATCGCCAATGCGCTCATCGCCAACTGGGTTATTGAGTGCATTGGCCTGTGATCAGCAGTCAAGAGTCTCAAGGGTAAGACAGCTTCGCCTCAAGAATCTGAATTTTCTAGATAGCGCGTACGGTCAAGATCTTCCATAAGCCCAGGCCCAGTTGGGATCCAACCGAGCCGCTTCCGCGTCCACGCGCTCGATGCCGAAAGATCCATCCCTACGTATCCGCCGATGCGACCGAATCGGGCTCGTGCCTCTTCCAATGAGATAGAAGCGACGGGAACCTTGAGGCCCCGGCCAATGGCGGCGGCAATATCTCGAAGCGGGACTCCCTCTTCGGCGACCGCATGGTAGCGCGAGGGTTCGCGCTTCTCAAGCGCTAGCCTATAGAGACGCGCAACGTCGGTTACATGCGCGGCCGGCCAGCAGTTCAATCCTTCATTCACGTACGCAGATTGACCCGCTTGACGCGCTACCGCAATGAGGCTTGTAATGAGCCCCTGCTTGACTGTGTTGTGAACCTGGGGAACGCGCACGACTGTCACGTTGATGCC
>Ga0302149_1000350_pt1 | contig 15102 bp, 14 predicted proteins | sample I_Bog_N1_1_FD_192435 | JGI IMG/M metagenome (GOLD analysis project Ga0302149, IMG submission 192435) | Peat permafrost microbial communities from Stordalen Mire near Abisko, Sweden - I_Bog_N1_1 | ecosystem: Environmental > Terrestrial > Soil > Wetlands > Peat | place: Sweden: Abisko, Stordalen...
CGGAAATCGCCGCAATATTCCCCAGCCCGCCCATCTCCGCCACAAACCGCCCACCCGGCTTCAGCGCCCGCTTCACGCCGGCCAGCATCGCATCCTGCCCCCGCACCCAGTGCAGGCAGGCATTGGAAAACACCGCATCAAACTCCCCCTCAAACGGCAACTCCTCCGCCACGCACACCCGCGCATCCAGCCCCCGCGCCCTCGCCGAGGCCACCATCGACGCCGAAGCATCCACCCCCGTCACCACCGCCCCGGCCTGCTCAATCCGCTCCGTCAGTTGCCCATCGCCGCACCCCAGGTCCAGCACCCGTTCGCCCGCAACCGGCGCCAGCCACTCCAGCACCCCAGCCCCCAGTGCCGGTACAAAACTCCCATGCTTCGCATACTCGGCAGAATTCCAACTTTGCGTCATCCTCACCTCTCTCCCCAATTCTCCGTGCAAACCCACCCATAAATCAAAGTGATTATTCTTAACATCAACATAAGTAATCCTTATATCCGTCCAGCCCGTATGCCCCATCCATCGCGCGCGTCGTATGCGCGACATGGGTGGGCATCACCACTCCCCCGGCCCCCAACAACCACAAAAGCCAAAATCGAGCGCAGCTCGATCCAGCGAACATGCTGACTCGCCAGCGCGGCGAAGTCGCGGCCAATCCGCTAAAAGACTTCCTCCAGAATTGCCGACAATTCAACATCAAATGCGGCACAGTACGTGCAACGAAGGCCCTTGCGAGCCCGGACATCGAGGATGCAAGAGCAATTAAGGCCAGACTTACGCGATTCCAAATGCAATGTTGGTCTCGTACGTGACTCGGATCTCCAGGGACGGCATGAGCGTTCCAAGCCGGTGCGGACAACGGAGATGAGACTGCGGGTCGCCTTCGAAGCAACAGAGCCCTCAAAACGTCGAGGTCAGGTTCGGGCAAGAGGAGACAAGATGACCACCACGCAAAAGTGCGAACACCCTGGCTGTAATTGCCAATCCGCCCATTGCAGTCCAACATGTGCAGACACAAAGAAAAGTTCAGAGACCACCAGCCAGTGCAAGCACCCGGAGTGCAGGGACATCGGCCTCAAAATGTAGCCGGCGCAACTCCTGAGACAACCGTTAATCCCGAATTCCCATACAAGATCCAGCCAATTTCAACCCCGAAAGGCAAAACGCATCATGGCGCCTTCTGCGACATTCACAACAGTAGCTGCACCACCTGCGTTGGATCAGTTGTGCATCAACACACTCCGTTTTCTTGCAGTGGACATGGTGCAGAAAGCTAACTCTGGCCATCCTGGGCTGCCGATGGGGTCTGCGGCTATGGCGTATGCCCTCTGGGACAGATCGCTCAAGTTCAATCCTCACGACCCACATTGGCCCGACCGCGACCGCTTCGTCTTGTCCGCTGGCCATGGGTGCGCCTTGCTCTATGCTCTTCTCCACGTTACAGGCTTCGACCTGCCTCTGGATGAACTGAAAAGGTTCCGTCAGTGGGGCAGCCGCACGCCGGGTCATCCGGAGTATGGCAAGACTCCAGGCGTCGAGGCCACCACCGGGCCGTTGGGCCAGGGCCTGGGAAACGGTGTTGGCATGGCGATCGCCGAGGTGGCGCTTGCGGCCCGCTTTAATCGGCCGGGTCATAACATCGTGGACCACTTCACGTACGTCCTGGTCAGCGATGGCGATCTTGAAGAAGGAATTTCATCGGAGGCTGGATCGGTTGCAGGACACCAGCATCTCGGAAAGCTCATCGTACTTTATGCAGACAACCACATCACGATCGAGGGAAGCACAGAACTGACGTTCACTGAAAATCGCATGGCTCGCTTCGCTGCATTCGGCTGGCACGTTCAGAGTGTTGAACGGAGCAATGATGCGGAAGCCGTGGCCCGCGCACTGACAATCGCGCGCGAAGAAACACGACAGCCATCGCTGATTGCGGTACGCACCCACATTGGCTTTGGCAGTCCCCATAAACAGGACACTGCTGCGGCTCACGGATCACCCTTGGGAGTGGGGGAGGTGCGCCTTGCGAAAGAAGGGATGGACTGGCCTGTTTCGCCCCCTTTCTACATTCCCCAAGAGGCGCTGGAGCATTTCAGAAAAGCAGTTGCCCGCGGAAGCGTCGCGCAATCGGAATGGGAAGCGCGATTCAAAACCTTCGCGCAACAACACCCCGATCTTGCCACTGAGTTCCTCAGGGTCATCGACCGACAGCTCCCGAATGCCTGGGATGCCGCACTCCCGATCTATGCGCCAGCCGATGGCCCCATGGCAACCCGCATCGCTTCAGGAAAAGTGATTGAGATTCTTGCCTCTCGTCTGCCGGAGATGATGGGAGGCTCGGCAGATCTCGGTCCCAGTACGCATACAAACATTGACGGTGCGGGAAGTTTTGAGCCTGAAGACTGGGCTGGACGAAACATGCACTTCGGCATTCGTGAGAATGCGATGGGCGCCATCCTCAATGGAATGGCCCTGCACCGCGGCCTCATTCCGTACGGCGGCACGTTCTTCGTCTTCTCTGATTACATGCGCCCTCCCATGCGCCTTGCTGCGATGAATGCGCTCCCGCTGATCTATATCTTCACGCATGACAGCATTGGCATGGGCGAGGACGGCCCGACTCACCAACCTGTGGAACAACTCATCGGACTGCGATCCATCCCAGGCATGGTTGTCCTTCGCCCTGCAGATGCCAACGAGACTGTAGCCGCATGGCGAGTCGCAATCGGCAGGAAGCAGGGCCCTGTTGCCCTGGTTCTCACCAGGCAGGGTCTTCCCGTGCTCGACTTGAATCTCTATCCAGCCATTCCGGCTGGAGTTCCATTAGGCGGATACATCCTCGCCGATTCCTCGTCAACAAAACGCCCCGAAATCATCCTTATCGCGACAGGATCCGAAGTGCATCTGGCACTCGACGGCAGGGAGCAGTTGCTGAAAGACGGCGTGAACGCAAGAGTGGTGAGCATGCCCAGCACCAACCTGTTTGCATCGCAATCGGACGAGTACCGCGACAGGATTCTGCCCAAGGGCGTGCCGCTGCTCGTCATCGAGGCCGGTTCGCCAATCGGGTGGCAGGCCTTCGTCGGCCCCCGAATCGCCGTCATCGGGATAGATACTTTCGGCTCCTCGGCACCCGGGCCAATCGTAATGGAGCACTACGGCTTCACCGTCGAGAACGTCTGCAGACAGGCTCATCATGTGCTTGACAAGAACAAGGAGTATTAAACATGCGCGTTGGAATTGCCTCGGACCATGGAGGGTTCGTTCTCAAAGAGCAGGTCGCAAATTTGCTGCGCAATGCTGACCATGAGGTCGTCGATTTCGGCGCGCTTCAACCCAGTCCTGGAGATGATTACCCGGATTACGTCATACCACTGGCAAGGGCAGTTGCCGCCGGCAAGGTCGATCGCGGAATAGCACTCTGCGGAAGTGGCGTCGGGGCATCCATCTGCGCCAACAAAGTTGCCGGGGTGCGCGCCGGGCTCATCCACGACGTATTCTCGGCTCACCAGGGCGTCGAAGACGACGACATGAACGTCTTTTCACTAGGTGGTCAGGTGATTGGGCCCGCACTCGCCTGGGAGTTGATTGAGACATTCCTGAAGGCTCGCTTCAGCGGCGCAGTTCGCCACCAGCGCAGAGTCGACAAGGTAAGTGCACTTGAAACCCACGAGGCCTCGCGCTGAAAGTGCATCCTCAATTCACCGCAGTTGAGCTGCAATTGAGAGTTGGAATCGTTCTGGATGAAGGGCGCAAAAACATCCTCAGCCCGCAACGGTGAGGCGTCGGTGTGCCTGCATTCGCGGGAAACAGGGACCGGCCAAGGAAATCCGGTGATCAGGATTCTGGAATAACATTCTCGGGGATGGTATTGCGCTTTCCTGCGAGGGGCAGGTCATAAATGAGGACTATAACCCCATGGGCCACAGGCCAAGCAATGAGGACTTCATGCCAGCACACAAGTCGATTGACAGGATTCGAACCGTCACTGCCAGCACATTTGACCAACTGGTATTGAAAGGAGAAGGACCAATCATCGTCGAGTTTATGTCTTACGGATGCGCACATTGCGGTGTGCTTGAGCCAGACATTCAGCAGGTCGCGGAGATAGTGGAGTCCACCGAGACAATCTTCCGGGTGAACATTGCTCTCGACCCCGATCTTGCTGAACACTACGAGGTCCAGGGGACGCCCACGCTGGTCATGTTTCTCAACGGCGCAATCGTCGGGCGCGATGCAGGGCCAAGCCCGGATGTATCGAACCTCCTGGCTGTCGTAAAGCAACCATACAACTCATGAAATGAGATTGAATCATGCAGATCAAAATACAGCCCGCGCCAATTCTCTTGTTCAACGACGAGTGCGGTGTCTGTCGAACAATTGCCACTTGGGTGAAGAGGCAGGTCCAGGCAGGATCGCGCTCGCCTTCAATGCTCGTACGACCAATCGGCCAGGATCCCGAGGAACTGCGGGCTCTCAACCAAGACCTGAATATCTGGGATGCCTACGCGACGATTCATCTGCTCATGCCGGATGGCTCCATGAAACTCGGAGGAGAAGCCGTTGCCGAGGTCCTGCGAAATCTACCCACTACCAAATGGTTCACCTGGACCTTCGCAATTAGCGTCTTCGGGATTCGGCCGTTCCAGGCAATCCTTAACCTTGCCTATGCCATCCTGGCAGATATCCGCCCAGTGTTCGGCTGTGAGAGTTGCGGCACGCCAAGTCCTTGGGTCCGTCCGATCAGGTGGATTGTCAAATGGGTACAGTCACTCTTCGGTGGAATGCATCACCCACATCCAAGCCGCCATTTCAGCTCCTTGCCGGCAAGAGTGCGTCTTCCGCAAACGCACCAAATCTGAATACCAATCTTCAAAGTGAAAGTCGACGGAAGCCGTCAAGCGCATCAGCCATCATGCCGGCTAATCTCGCAGAATGAGCCTCGGCTGCTCGGGCAAGTTCAAAATAGATTTGGGTTTCTTGCCCGCTGCGAATTCCTCTATGACCTGACTTATGGAGTGCGCCGTTCCGGCCAGCATGAGATCAGTTAGCACGGCAATGTGTGGTGTAACCAGGACCTGAGGAAGTTGAAGTAGAGGATCCTCGCGATTCGGTGGTTCATGCTTCAAAACATCGAGACCCGCAGCCGAAACCTGCCCATGTTTCACTGCATCAACCCGTGCTGCCTCGTCGATGAGCATACCTCGAGCAATGTTGACAAGGATGGCCCCGCGCCTCATCGCAGCAAGTTGAGCAGCGTTGATAAGGTTCTCGTTTTCCTTACTCGCTCGAACGCAAATGACTACAAAATCCGCATGCGCGACTGCGGTGTTCAGCTGATCTGCTGGATAGCCAACAACATCTGCTGGCGCGTTCTCCGGGTGTTCATCTGGTGCCACCATCTTCATGCCAAAAGGACGCAAACGATCCACGAGTTGTTGTCCGATGGTCCCGAGGCCGACGATGCATACTGCCTCCCCGCTTAGTCATAGATTGAGCGTGGGCAGCTTGACCGGGCCTTGCTGAACGGATGCCAAGGCCTCTCCAAGATGCCTTGCGGCCCCCAGCAGAAGTAGCACCGCGAACTCTGCAGCGGATGTGGCATTGCCGGTGAGGTCGCCCGGCGGAATACGAAACCCAGATGCCGAGTTCGCTGGCAGCCTCGAAGTCGACCTCCTCATACCCATCGCTGGCCGTCTGGGCAAACTTGAGTTTGGCCTGGCCTTGAAGCAACTCGCGGCAAACATGTCCCATCGCGATAAGCACATCGAAATCGAAGAACGGTGCGTCCTTACCACCAATCCACTCAACTACTTGATGGGGCGCAAGTGCGGCACGAATCTTTTTCAGATGCTCCTATGTAAAGAAGTTCGGCGTATGGAGAAATGCAATCCTCATGTTCATCCCTTCAGATCTGCTGACCAATTGGCGCTATATGGTTAACTCACCTTGCTCACTCAGAAAATTCCGCGGCGAGCAGGGACTGAAATCTTGATTACATCCAGATCGTGCTGAAGACAACAGCGGCGGAAAACTCGACCGCTATGATAGCACTGGGCCATTGCGCCATCGCGATTCCAAAAGATTGCGAGAGCTGAATCGATCAGTGCATCGGCTGCGAAAAAGGGTACGAGAAAAATATCCGTACGCACACCCCAGAGATGCTGGTGTACGAGAATGACAGAGGTCTTGGCTTGGCTGCCAAACGCAACACTGACGACGGTCAGCGTTTGAGTACCCTCGATGCCGAGATGCAACTGAAAGTTCCATTCCGTCATTGCGCCAACAAGTTCAGCACGATTCTCCGGTCTGGAGCCACTGACCATCTGCCCAATTCGATACAGTCATTCCCGCGTTGCAGATTGACAATCTCAGTGGGCACTCGCTGCACTCACGTTTAGGGCTTTCTAGCGCAGGCGCGGCAAGTTTGAATCGACAGAGAGAAAGTGTGACGTGATCGCTGTGAAAAGACCTGATGATACCGCGGCAACATATCTTGTGGGCGGAGGCATTGCTTCTCTTGCCGCTGCTGTGTTTCTCATTCGCGACGGAGATGTTCAGGGACACACGATCACGATTCTGGAAGAGTCTTCCCGGATTGGCGGCAGCCTTGACGCGGCTGGAAACGCGACTGACGGCTACGTGATGCGCGGCGGTCGCATGATCGAGAGAAAATACCTCTGCACCTACGACCTTTTCTCATCGATTCCAACCCTCGATGGGTCGAAGTCGGTGACGCAGGAGATATTCGACTGGAACGACACGATGAAGACCTCCTCCAAGTCCCGGCTCTTTCGGCATGGTCAAAGGGTCGACGGCCCCGGTTTTGGCTTGAGCGAGAAAGATATCCTCAACCTCGAACGTCTCGCGATCGAACCGGAGGAGTTGCTGGGACGGACCACTATCTCCGACCAGTTCGCCCCGGAATTCTTTGAGACCGACTTCTGGCACATGTGGTGCACTACCTTCGCCTTTCAACCCTGGCATAGCGCTGTCGAGTTCAAACGTTATCTGGTGCGCTTCACCCACATGGTTTCCGGATTCAATACGCTTACCGGCATTATGCGCACCGTATATAACCAGTACGACTCGATGGTCCGCCCGCTTTACAAATGGCTCGAAGAGCGCGGGGTCAAGTTCATGCTCAAAACTACGGTCACCGACCTTGTTCTCCTTCAAGACAAGGCCGGCTTTGCCGTAGATAAGATCGTAGCCCAGGAAAACGGCGCTCTCAGAAGCATTTGTGTTGCCGAAGGCGACAAAGTCATCGTCACTCTTGGGTCCATGACGGAAGGATCGAGTCTGGGTTCAATGGACTCGGCCGCCCCATTACTCGGAAAATCCGCCGGCGGTTCATGGGCTCTTTGGGAGAAAATCGCTGCCGGGCAAACACAATTCGGCCATCCCTCAAACTTTGCCGATCACGTTGAACAATCAAAGTGGATGTCTTTTACCACCACGCTTCACGACCCCGCGTTTTTCGAACGCATACGGGACTTGACAGGCAACGTACCTGGGGAAGGCGGGCTCATTACCTTTCCCGAGTCCAGTTGGCTGGCCTCAATAGTGTTGCCCCATCAGCCGCATTTCATTGGGCAGCCCGAGGATGTGCAGGTGTTCTGGGGGTATGGACTGTTTGTTGATATACCTGGAAATTTCACAAAGAAACCCATGTCCGCGTGTACTGGACGCGAAATCATGACGGAGATACTGGGCCATTTGCGCCTCCAGGAGCACGCCTCCAGAACTCTCGACGCGTGCACCTGCATCCCCTGCATGATGCCCTTCATCACCAGCCAGTTTCTCCCTCGAAGCAAGGGCGATCGAGCAATGGTTCGGCCGGACGGCTCAAAGAACCTCGCCTTCGTCGGGCAGTTTTGCGAAATCCCGGACGATGTTGTGTTCACAGTTGAGTACTCCATTCGCTCTGCGCAGATCGCTGTTTACTCGCTACTTGGCTTGGAACGTGAACCGCCTCCCGTATACAAGGGACAATTCAATCCCCGCGTTTTGTTTGAGGCTTTCGTAGCCTTGCATGGAATTGGTGCCTAACCGAGACGTTTAGCCCCTCCGTATCTTGCATAAGTAAAGGAGGAGCTGCTCTGCCTTCCTTCATATGTCAAACAAGCATCATCCCAACGGATCATGCTTCACGAAGCACTCATGCACAAGGCCACTCGGTTAGATCCGATCCAGATTGGCGATATCCATTTGCCGAACCGGGCTATATCGTACAGACAAATACGACGACAGGAATGAAATCCAAGTTGGACTCGCAATCCTTCTCTTCCCCCACTTCAATCATGCTCTCCATCATGGAGATCTCATGCCTTGACGTCGACCTCAGGAGTGATGGATTCTTCCATGACGATGAGAGGAACTCACCATAGATTGCGCCGGGGCGCAACATCGCGATGAACACACGGAATGCCACGCTGCGTAAGCAAATGAGCAATGGATTCCGCGGCCTCTGAGGCAAGGCTCAACATCGCTTCAGAAGGTCCATCTCCAAACGCGCATGACTCAGGGTCCGCTCCGATAACGATCAACTCGGAGGGGCCGCAATCGGCAAGGCTCAGATGAGTGAGTGTGTCCCACAAACCTGGGTCGTGCCCGGTGATGCGAATCCAGGCGTGGTTTGAAGTGAAGTCATCTTCGCAAGAAATCGACACGGTTCCGGCGGGAAGGTTGGAATGAACCGCATCGACGATCACCACAAGTTTACGGTTATAAAGGTATGGTGCCAGATCGAGGCCCGGAGTCCCCAAATCAAGCACTTCAACCTCTGGGCCACACGCAAACTGACAACGAAATGTTTCCACCGCAAGGGGACCAAAGCCATCGTCGCCAAGAAAGACGCTTCCCAACCCAATCACGGATGTGGAGCAATTTCCGCCGGTGTCCGTGCCCTTCATAGGACTTTTACCTGTGCAATCTCTCTTCCGGTTGCGTCCAGTGTGTGGCAGGAACATGCCATGCTGGGATCGAAGGAATGAACCGTGCGAAGCACTTCCAGTGGCTTTCCAGAGTCAACGACGGGGACGCCGATGAGCGAGGTCTCATAAGGTCCCGGAACGCCATTCTGATCGCGCGGGCTTGCGTTCCATGTGGTGGGCACAACAGCCTGATAGTTTGTAAAAGCGCCTTTCTCAATCACTACCCAGTGGGAAAGCGCTCCGAGCGCTTCAAACACAAGCGCACCTCAGATGCCAATGTCAAAGTCGTTCCAAGAAGAGTAGTTTCATCTATTTCTATGGGAGCAGTTGGCGCAGCCTGTTGGGCGGTGCCATCACCACAGCTACTGCATTGGTCTTGGTCCGTTTCCGGGTTCGCGTCTCTTGGGAAACGCCGCCTCGGCGAATCTCAACTCCGGCATCACTTTTTACCCGACCCTTCGCGGCATTTTTGCAGGTGGTCTTGTTCTCATCCACGTGGAAATCTTTTCATGACGAAGCGATTTCGCTGCCAACCTAGTGCCCGCGTCCTTCTATCACCCCTTCGGTCTCAATCCCCACAGCATCACCAGGGTCAGCCCAATCACAATCACGCTCGTCGCCCACGCCACCCCATTCCACAGCCGTGAGTTCACATACTTGCCCATCAGGTCCTTGCGGTTGATCAGCACCAGCATCAGGATAATCACCACCGGCAGCAGCGCCCCGTTCAGCACCTGCGACAGAATAGCCACATTGATCAGTTGCGAGTCCGGCAGCAGCAGCACGCTCACCGCACCGCCGGCAATCAGCAGCGTATACAGCCAGTAGAAGAAGGGCGCCTCCTTGAACGTCTTGTCCACCCCCGACTCCACGCCCAAACCCTCGCACACCGTATAAGCCGTAGACAGCGGCAAAATCGATGCCGCAAACAGCGAAGCATTGAACAGACCAAAGGCAAACAACAGGAACGCGTAGTTTCCTGCCAGCGGCCGCATCGCCTCCGCTGCATCCGCCGCCACCTGGATTGCTCCCAGCCCATGCACCCAAAGCGTCGCCGCGCAAGCCACCACAATGAACCACGCAACAATGTCCGTAAACAGGCTGCCCACCACCACATCCAGCCGGCTCGCCGCGTAGTCTTTCACCCGGATGCCCTTCTCCACAATCGACGACTGAAGGTAAAACTGCATCCACGGCGCAATCGTCGTTCCCACAATCCCTATCGCCATGTAAATGTAGTCGTTCGTCCACACGCTCCGCTCCGGCATCCGCACCGTCGCCGAAAGCGCGTCATGCCAGTTCGGCTGGCTCAGCACACCTGCAAAAATATATGCGATGTACACCACCGAGGCCACCAGAAAAATCTTCTCCACACGCTTGTAGTCCCCGCGCACCACCAGAAACCACACCAGCACAGCGCACAGCGGCACCGACACAAACTTGGATATATGGAACAGGTGCAAGCTGCCCGTGATCCCAATAAATTCCGTAATCACGTTGGTAAAATTCACAACCACCAGCAGCGCCATCAGCACCACCGTCAGCCGCAACCCAAACTCCTCGCGGATCAGGTCGCTCAGCCCCTTGCCCGTCACCACCCCCATACGGGCGCACATCTCCTGCACCACAATCAGCGCAAGCGTAATCGGAATCATCGTCCAAAGCAGCGTGTACCCGTACTGCGCGCCCGCCTGGGAATACGTCAGAATCCCGCCCGAGTCGTTATCCACATTGGCGGTAATGAATCCGGGGCCCAATACGGCCAGAAACAGCATGATTCGGATTCGCCAGCGCTTCCACATACCCGTCTACCTTGGTCCCTTCCTCAGTCTTCCCCTCCCGAACATATCATCTGGCACCTCGCTCCGAGCGCCCACCGGTACACCTATCTACCCCTCCACATAAACTTTTTTGGTGGCCTTTCCTGCCTTCCCTGAGTACTATTGGCAGACCGGGCGATTGAACGGCAAAGAGTTTGTTTTCAGGCTGCTCCCTTCCCAATTTCGCAGCCGCCCGAAAACCACATCCGCGCCGCACCGCACGACTTCTTCCCCTATGAGGTTTGCTGCCATGCCGTTTGTTGCCATGAGTTTCCCCCACCCTTCCCGCTCCCATGCATTTGGCCCTCTCACCCTTGCCGTCCTCCTCCTTGCCGTAACCACCCAGCTCCCCGCTCAATCCTCCACGGGACCCACAAACCCATCCGCCACAGCCCCGGGATCCTCCAATGCTCTGCCCGGCAAAGCTTCCCCAAGCACCACCGACCAGGCCGTCACCGAGTCCTCCGACTCCACCGATTCCATCGCCGTCTCCACCGCCCCCATTCGCATCACCCTGTCCCCCTCGGAAACCCCCATCAAGCTCGGCTCAACCTCCAACATCGCCGCCACCCTGCAAAACGTCTCCCCCAAACCAATCTCTGTCGACCTTCAGTCCCTTCAACTCATCAGTCACAGCGTCGTCGCCGCAAATCCCTCCAAATGCGTCGTCCCCCTTACCGCCACCTTCAACACGGCAAACGGCTCGACCAATGGACGCTGGTTCCTCACCCTCCAGCCCAGCGACCAGATGACCGTCCATTTCAACCTCTCCGCCAAGCCCATCGAAGTGAATCCCAAAGACTCGGCCATCTCTCCCGAACTCCACAAGCAAATCCAGAACTGGCGAGATTCCTGCCAAACCAGCTGGTGGGACAACCTCAAAAACAAACTCGACTTCTCCCCCGGAAACTACGACTACTACCTCACCGGCTTCTACTGGGTCATCGCAGCCCCGGACCCCAGTGCAAGTCTGCAAACCGAAGTTAAATCCGGGCAAAAAACCGCACCAAACCCACCCAGCTACCGCCCCTGGACCCAGCGAAGCATCGCCGTCAAGGCGACCTTCCCCGTAAGCATTGACCAGACCAGCATCATCATCTTCGCCATCATCGGCGGACTGCTCGCCCTCCTCGTCGTCACCTTCACCGGTGCCCAGGCCGACGACTCTCTCATGACTCGCTTCAATGCCGTCTCCGTCGAATCCACCGGCTGGACCGCGCTCTTCCAGCGCATCACCTCCTCCGAGGGGTTCCACGTCATCGTCCACTTCTTCGCCCGCGTCATCGGAGTCGCCATCCTCTGCGCCTCCTTCACCATCGTCTCCTCTCGTCTCTCCGACACACAGCTCCCCGTCAAAATCACCATCCTCGATGCCTGGGGAGCCATGACCATCGGCTTCGTAGCCTTCTTCATTGGCCAGAAGTTCATCGCCTCGCTCGCAAACTGGGGCGGCAGCTCAGACCCCGGCTCCTCGCCTGACCCCAACCGGGCAGCAAAGCCAACCACCCCGGCACAAGGCCCCGACACCGACTCCACTCCAAATCAGTAACTCTCGCGCACGCAAAAAAAGAGGCAAACGGATCATCCCCGTCTGCCTCTTTCATCGGATTCTGAGTTTCTAAACCGTCATTGCCCCATGCAAATGCGCATCCAGTTGCAAGTGCCCAATCGGCCGCAATCCCAGCAGAGAATCCACAGCCTCGGCAGCCGAGTAGCTCGTCTCTCCCGGAGCCAGGAACCGCGCCGCCTCATTCAGTCCATCGCCGGCCGTAATCAGCGGCTGCTCTTCCCGTCCATCCGGCCGCAGCTGCGCGTAACCCACGTTGGCCATCAGCGCATTGCACAGGCACTTGCGCCCAACTGTCTCTTCGATCGTCCCACCCTTGGCCAGAAACGCGTCTTTGTTCTCCGCTGCGCAACGGTAGCCAATCGTTCCCTTCTCCGTCGCGTAACCTTCCCGCAGATATCCAAGGTCGCAAACGCGCGTACGGGCCTCGTACTCCGTCTGACCTGAAAGCGTTCCCGGCATCAGCGCCACCTTGAACGGAAATCCCGTCGGAGACGCCAGCGGATCCGTATACACCTGGGCTTTGTCCGCCACAACCTGCGCCAGGAGAGACCTCTTCAGGTCCTCGCGCAACCCGCTCTCGCGGCTCAGCGCAAACACCGTTCCCACCTGCACGCCTTCCGCTCCCGCCGCCAGCGCATCCTGCACACGCTCCGGCGTGTTGTAACCGCCAGCCATCCAGAACGGTACTCCCAGCTCCTTTAGAGCCACCAGGTTCACCTGGTCCCGCTCGCCATAGATCGGCTCGCCAATCACATTCAGCTGTGTCTTGCCACGCGGCGGAGCATTGTGTCCGCCCGCCGTGTGCTTCTCCACAATAAATCCATCCACCCGGCCCGATGCCCGCTTCAGCATCGTCGTCGCCAGCGTGTTCGACGAAATAATCGCCACAAACTTCGGCCGCGTCAGCGGCGGCAGCTCCGTCTCCATGTACTCCCGAGGATCAAACCGAAGCTGCGTGTCCATCTCCGACGGCGCTCCGGCCACCGAAAGCTTGTACTCCACCGGCTGGTGGAACGCCAACTGGTCCAGAACCCCCGGTATGTGCAGCGGAATCCCCGCGCCCATCAGCACGTACCCGGCTCCTGCCAGCATCGCACCGTACAGCGAAGGCAAATGCACCACCTGAACCTTTTCCAGCAGGTTGATCCCCACCGGATTGTCATGCCCCAGCCGCGCCAACGCAACTTCCACAAAGTTGCTCAGAATGCACAGCTCTACCAGTTTCCGCGAATCATTCCGTGTATGCATCGCCGTCGACTTGTACGGTACATCCGCAGCCTTCCCGCCGGGCACAAAGTACTCCCGCCACACCCGCTTCGCCATCTCCTGAAACGGAAACATGTCAAAGCCGTAACGCATGTGCCCATCCGGGTCACCATCACCCAGCCGACGGACAAGGATCTGATCGAGAGCCGTGCTGGACACTACACCCAGCTGACCCAGACGCGAGACGGCCTGAGCAAGCCTCCAGTTGGAGACTCCAGCGCCCATACCACCCTGGATGATTTTAGGAAACTGCATACATAAATTATTGTTTCACACAGTTGGGTGCAACGGTGCGAATTTGTGAACAGAGTATTTCTTTCACAACCAAGTCTGGTCCTCCTTGACCGCAGGGCGAGACAAAGTGATACGTTGGTTCCCAGCGAAAATGGAGGAACCATGGCAGACGAAAAGAAACACTCAGCCCCGGAAAGTCTACCGGCCAACGTCGCCAGGCGCTCCATGCTCGGCCTCCTCGCTCAAGGCGCAGCCGCGGCCTCGCTCGGCCTCGCAACCTCCGCCGTCGCCGCTCCCCCCAAGCCCGACCTGCCCGACTCCCCGGCAAACGACGAACTCTTCGCCCAGGCCCGACTCCGCACCTACAAAACCCGCCGCTCCTCCAGTTGGGACCGCACCGGCGGCAACAACGACTCCGTCCCCGTCCCTCCCGGCAAAGAGGCCGTCATCCTCGATGTCTCCGGCGCAGGCGTCGTCACCCACCTCTGGTTCACCATCAACTCCCCCGACCCGCACCACCTCAAAAACCTCGTCCTCCGCGCCTGGTGGGACGGCGAAACCACCCCCTCCGTCGAGGTCCCCGTCGGAGACTTCTTCGGACTCGGACTCGGCGAATACTTCACTTTCCAGTCCGCCCTCATCGCCGTCGCCCCTGTTAAGGCTCTCAACGCCTACTTCCAGATGCCCTTCGCCACCGGCGCGCGCCTCTCCGTCACCAATGACGGCCCCCAGACCACCAACAACCTCTACTTCGCCGTCGATTACGTCACCCTGCCCAGCATCCCGCCCGACCTCGGACGCTTCCACGCCCAATACCGCCAGGCTTCCCCCAACATCGGCGAAGTCAACGACTGGCAAAACAACTGGGACCCCACCGTCGGAGACCGCAAAAATCTCTCCGGCGCAGGCAACTACGTCTACCTCGAAGCCACCGGCCGCGGTCACTTCATCGGTGTCACCCACTCCGTCCTCCAATCCCAGGACGGCTGGTTCGGCGAGGGCGACGACATGATCTTCATCGACGGGGACACCCTGCCCACCATCAACGGAACCGGCACGGAAGACTACTTCAACGGCGCATGGGACTTCGGCAACGGCCAGTCCTTCGGCTTCCAGCACAACGGCGCACCCCAGATCACCGGCTCCGAACGCCTCGCCAGCCGCTACAGCCTCTACCGCTGGCACACGGAAAGCCCCATCACCTTCGAAAAGTCCATCAAGGTCACCATCGAGCACGGCCACGCCAACCATCGCTCCGACGACTTCTTCACCACA
>Ga0302149_1000365_pt1 | contig 14703 bp, 16 predicted proteins | sample I_Bog_N1_1_FD_192435 | JGI IMG/M metagenome (GOLD analysis project Ga0302149, IMG submission 192435) | Peat permafrost microbial communities from Stordalen Mire near Abisko, Sweden - I_Bog_N1_1 | ecosystem: Environmental > Terrestrial > Soil > Wetlands > Peat | place: Sweden: Abisko, Stordalen...
GCGCGCGTTGGCTATCTTTGTTTTCGTTTGGTTGGCTGCTGCGCAAGTGGCATGCCAATCCACCTAATTCCTTGCTCGACAACACGCCGCTGGTGACCATGCTGCATCGTTTGCTGGATTTGCCGCGGCTCGATGATGCACTGGCCAACGGCAGCTTGCATGCGTTGGCGGTGACCGCCTCTTCTTATACGGGGGGGCAGCATTTGACTTTTTATCAGTCGAATCAAAAAATTGAACCGTGGCGGCGCACCCAACGTGGTGCGATCCGGGATCAGATCGGCGTTGAGCATTTGTTGGCGTCTTCGGCGATTCCATTTATTTTCCCGGCGATTCCGATTTTTTACGAAGGCCGGCGTGAGTATTTCGGCGATGGCTCGATGCGCCAGATTGCGCCGATTTCACCAGCGATTCATCTGGGAGCCAGTAAAATCCTGGTGGTCGGCGCTGGCCGTATCGGCGAGCGTGCTGAACGGCCAAACGAACAGGCCCAGTATCCGAGTCTGGCGCAGGTGGCTGGACACGCCTTATCCAGTATTTTTCTCGATGGTCTGGCCGCAGATATCGAGCGGCTCAATCGGGTCAACCAGACTTTGTCGATATTGACGCCCGAACAGCGCGCCAAAATGCCATTGCGCCCGGTCGATGTCTTGGTGATATCGCCCTCGGAACGCATCGACGAAATTGCCAGCCGGCACATCAACAGTCTGCCGCGACCGGTAAGAGTGATGCTGGGAGGCATTGGCGCCACCGAAGTGCGCGGCGCTGCACTGGCTTCCTATCTGCTGTTTGAAAAAAGCTTCACGCGCGAACTGATCGCCCTGGGCGAGCGTGATACCTACGCCATGCGCGAGCAGGTAGTAGCGTTCTTTGAGCCGCAACAGGCTGCCGCAGCGCAAGCCTGATCCTGTTTGTGGCCAGCTGGCCAAGAAGATTCGAGTTGCCTGGTTTGCGCCAAAACGTTACTCTACGCAATGATATTGCGAAAAATTAATACTTGTGCAACATAAAATACGAGCTTGCTCTTGAGAATTTTTTCGAAACAGTACTGGTTTTTTTTCGTAGTCCTGCTCTTCTCTTGTTCGGTATGGGCGAAATCTTGGTCTGATACTGGAGCCCCGGTTGGTGAAGTGTCGCTCGGTAACTTGCCGGCAGAAGTGCGGCAGACGCTGGGCCTGATCAAGCAAGGCGGGCCCTATCCGTATGTCAAGGACGGTGTTGTTTTTGGTAATTACGAAGGGGTTTTGCCCAGGCAGAAGCGCGGGTATTATCACGAGTTCACTGTGGCAACACCCGGAGCGCGTGGTCGTGGTGCCCGGCGGATCATCGCTGGCGGCAATGCGCAGAAATTGGGTGAATATTTTTACACCAAGGACCACTACCGCACATTCCAACGCATCCGGGAATAGGCAACACCAGGTAGTTGGGCTTGCTTGCAACATCCATTGCAAAATCTGAGGGAGAAATGAGTTTATTTAAAACGGTGCCGCCAAATGTTGTGCAGTCCATTCGCGCGTTTCGCGTGACCGACTTGCAGGAAGAGGCCGCCCGACTGGGTCAGCACTTTCTGTACGCCTATTGCGCAGACGCCATGACCAAACAGCAGGTCTTGGCAATGATTGCTGGCGCGTTTCATTTTCCTCGTCATTTCGGCAAGAATTTCGATGCCTTGGGCGATTGCCTGACTGACCTGACGCACAAGGCCGGCCCGCAACCAGGATTTATTGTTGTTTTGGAGCAATTGCCGAATACACAAAAATTCGACAAGGAAGCGCGCGAAACTCTATTGGACGTGTTCCGTGACGCAGCAGATTTCTGGGCCGATAAAAAAGTGGCATTCCGCGTTTTCTACTCTTTCCAGTAAGACACTTATCGCGTTCGGTGTGGGCGTGCTTGTCGATTTTTGACAATGACGCCGCAGGCTGCGGTTACAATGCGCACCATGAGAAGCATTGTTATCCTGATTTCCGGGCGCGGCAGCAACATGGAAGCCATTGTCCGTGCCGCCAAGTCACAGAACTGGCCGGTTTCCATCGCCGCAGTCATCAGCAACAGGGCTGATTCTGCAGGACTTGAGTTTGCCCGTGAGCATCGTATTGCCACGGCAGTGGTCGCCAACAAGGACTATCCAACACGTGAGCAATTCGACGCCACTTTGCGCGGCGTGATTGACAGTTTTTCTCCCGATCTGGTGGTGCTGGCGGGCTTCATGCGTATTCTGACCGCGCCGTTCGTCGAGCATTATGCCGGACGGATGCTCAATATCCATCCGTCACTGCTGCCTTCTTTCCCAGGTTTGGCGACACATCGACAGGCGCTGGCAGCGGGCGTCAAATTGCATGGCGTCACCGTGCATTTTGTGACACCTGATCTTGATCACGGACCGATTGTGGCGCAAGCCGCCGTGCCGGTGTTTGAGGGTGACAGCGAAGAAGTCTTGGCTGAGCGCGTGTTGCAGCAGGAACATCTTATTTATCCACGCGCAGTGCGCTGGTTCATTGAAGGCAAGCTGCGGCTGGAGGGTACGCGCGTGCGTATCGATGCGGCCACTGAGCAAGCCTGAATTATCATTTTTTGAAGGAAGTAGCATGAGATTGCCACCTGCAATCGTTCCCCATACGGAAGAAGTCTTGCGTGAAATTTTGCGCTTCACCGGTCCTGCCGATGTAGCGCTATCGCGTTATTTTCGTGAAAATCCCAAGCTCGGCGGGCGTGAGCGCGGTGTTATCGCGGAAGCGGTCTACGGCTTGTTGCGCAACAAGTCGGTCTATACCAGTTTTGCCGAGTCCGGCGTGGGTCCGATGATGCGCCGCATGGCCTTGCTTGGACTGACCGATATGGTCAGTGTCGATGCGATCGCTGGCTTGTCGCCAGAAGAGGTCGAATGGCTCAATCGTACAGCCCAGATTGACCGCAACAAGTTGCCACTGGCCATGCGTGCCAACCTGCCGCAATGGTTGCTGGATAAGCTCATTGCCCGTGACGGCGAAGCTGCCGCCATGGAGCTGGCCCATGCCATGAATCAACTGGCACCGTTGGATTTGCGTGTCAATGCGATCAAGGCTGACCGCGAAAGCGTCATGGTTGAGTTGGCTGCCGCACCTATTTTGTGCGAGATAACGCCTTACTCGCCACTCGGACTGCGCGTCCTTAAAAAGCCGGCATTGCAGAACCTTCCGCTCTTTAAGGACGGTGCTATCGAAGTGCAGGATGAGGGTAGTCAGTTGCTGGCGCACATTGTTGGTGCGAAGCGCGGCGAGATGGTCGTCGATTTTTGTGCCGGTGCCGGCGGCAAGACGCTAGCGTTGGGGGCAGCCATGCGCAATACCGGTCGCCTGTACGCGTTCGACGTGTCTGAGAAGCGCCTGGCCAAACTCAAACCGCGTCTGGCACGCAGCGGCTTATCCAATGTGCATCCGGTTCTGATCGCCCATGAGAACGATGCCAAGGTCAAGCGTCTGGCCGGCAAGATTGATCGTGTCTTGGTCGATGCGCCTTGCAGTGGCCTGGGCACTTTGCGTCGCAATCCGGACATGAAATGGCGTCAGACTGAAGAGACCGTGGCTGAAATGCATGCCAAGCAGGTCAGTATCCTGACTAGCGCAGCGCGTTTGGTCAAGGCAGGGGGCCGTTTGGTGTATGGCACTTGCAGTTTCCTCAACGAAGAAAATGAAGACGTGGTTGCCGAATTTTTACAGGTCAGTCCGGATTTCTCTTTGGTGCCAATGAGTACGGTGCTGGAAGAGCAAAAAATCGCCTTGGAAATGGGGGACTATCTGAAATTGTCACCGCACTTGCATCAGACGGACGGTTTCTTTGCTGCTGTTCTGGAGCGCAAAAAATAATGTCACTACGGCGCTGTACCGGCACCCGCTTGCGGCTGTTGGCGGCGCTGCCAGGCGCTGTGCTGGCGCTCTGCCTGAGTTTATGGGCAGCGGCGCCGGCACAAGCTTTCGAGAGCGCTGTCGCACCGCAGATTTTGCCGGCGCAAGGAACGCTCGAAGCCGCGTTCGCTCCATGGGACGATATCGAAGCGCGTTTGCTGGATGCTTTAAGCAAGGCGCGCCGTCAGATATTGGTACAAGCCTATATTTTCACCAGTAAACCGCTGACTCGAGCCTTGATCGCCGCCCATGAGCGTGGCGTTGATGTTCGTGTGCTGCTTGACGCCGGTCAGTTGAGTCAGGCCGGCAAGGAGCGCCAGGTCATGTTGCAGGCGGCCGGCATTGAGGTGGCGCTGGAAACCACCTACAAAAATGCGCACAACAAGGTGATTGTCATTGATGCCGGGATGGATGATGCCACAGTGATCACCGGTAGCTATAATTTCAGCTGGAGTGCGCAAAATCAAAATGCTGAGAATATATTGATAGCACGCAGGAATGCGCCGCTTGCAGCGCGTTATGCAAGCAACTGGATGCGTCATTTCAAGGATGCTGAACTGGCCGCTGCAGCCAAGTAAGCTTTACTGCGCTACTGGTGTTGATGGTTAATCAAGAAGGATCATGTCGACGTTGTTTTCCGATATCTATGTTTATCTGTTTGGCGACTTGCCTGTGCTGGCGCTGCTGCACCAGTTGGGCATAGTCGTTTTGTGTGTGGTGGTTGGCCTGGTGTTGTCGCGGGGATTGCGCCGCATGTTGACGCTGCCGCTGGGTGAGGACCGAATTGTCGATATCGGCGTCAAGAGCTTTGTGCTGGTGTTGTCACCGTTACTGGTCTTACTGATGCTGATGCTGGCGCGCATGGTGCTGGTCAAAATGCATTTGCCGGTGACTTTATGGCCCATCGTCGTGCCCTTGACGATTTCTCAGGTGGCAATGCGCTTCGTGTTCTATGTGTTACGCCGTATTTTTATCAAGGATTCAGGCGCCAGTGCGTTTTTGCAGTTGTTTGAAAAGGTCTTTGCCACCCTGGTCTGGATTTGCGTCATTCTTTACATCGCCGGTCTATGGCCCGACCTGATCGATTACCTCGACAGCACCATGTTGCCGTTAGGGCGTCACAAAACGTCGATACTGACGGTGTTGCAGGCTGCGGCATCGGTGCTGGTGACGCTGATCATTGCTCTGTGGATAGGCGCGCTTCTGGAAGATCGTCTGATGCAGCTCAGCACCATGCACTCATCGTTGCGTACGGTGGTGGCGCGACTGGCGCGGGCAGTCTTGATCCTGGTGGCCATTCTGGTCAGTCTGTCCATGGTCGGCATCGATTTGACGGTGTTGTCGGTATTCGGCGGCGCGCTTGGCGTTGGCCTGGGTTTGGGGCTGCAAAAAATTGTCAGCAGTTATGTTTCCGGCTTTGTCATCTTGTTCGAGCGCAGTATGGCCATTGGCGATATGGTGAATGTCGAGCGCTATTTCGGCAAAGTGACCCAAATCAATTCGCGCTATACCATCCTCGAAGGTCTGGATGGCATTGAATCGGTGTTGCCCAATGAAATGTTTATGTCCGGTCCGGTGCAAAATTATTCGCTGAATCGAAAAATTATACGATTGGCAACAAGTGTTACAATTTTGTACCAAGACGATATCGAGACGGTATTGTCTCTGTTGGAGGCGGCCGCAATCGGCGTGGAACGGGTTTCTCGCCAGATTTTGCCGCAGGCACTGCTGCTGAAGATAGGCGAGCACGGTCTGGAATTGGAAATTGCTTTTTGGATAACAGATCCGGAAAATGGTCGTCTGAATGTCATCTCGGATGTGAACCGTGCCCTCTGGCGAGTCTTCAAAGCCGAGGGAATACAGGTGGCGCACCCTAAGCGCGACGTCAGACTGATGCATGAGCGCAGTTTTGAGCAAAGTGTGGCGGTGCCGGCGCCGAATCTGGTCAAAGATGCGTAATCAGCGTACAATGACGGAAAATAAAAGAATATAGCTGTCTTTTGTTGGTAAAATGGATTCTAGTCCTGCTTGCCTTGACGTATTTCTATTGGAGTTGTAATGACTGTAGATTCGATTCTAGACTTTCTTGCTAACGGTTTGGTGCACGCGACCGGCTGGCAGATTTTCTTTTATACGCTGATCGTGACGCATATCACGATTGCCGGGGTAACTATTTACCTGCATCGTTGCCAAGCGCACCGGGCATTGGATCTGCACGCTATTCCAAGTCACTTCTTCCGTCTCTGGTTATGGCTGACCACCGGTATGGTCACCAAAGAATGGGCTGCGATTCACCGCAAGCATCATGCCAAGTGCGAAACTGAAGAAGATCCACATAGCCCGCAAGTGCGTGGTATCAAAAAGGTCTTGTTGGAAGGTGCCGAGCTTTATCGCGCGGAGTCCAAGAATGCCGAAACCATGGAAAAGTATGGTCACGGTACGCCGGATGACTGGATTGAGCACAACATCTATAGCCGCTTTGGCTGGCAAGGCGTGGGCCTCATGCTGATCATCAACCTCATGCTGTTCGGCGTGATTGGTCTGACCGTCTGGGCTGTGCAAATGCTGTGGATCCCGATTACTGCTGCCGGCATTATCAATGGCATCGGTCACTACTGGGGCTATCGTAACTACGACTGTAATGATGCTGCGACCAATGTTTTCCCATGGGGCATCATCATCGGCGGCGAAGAGTTGCACAACAATCACCACACTTTTGGTACCTCGGCCAAGCTGTCGTCAAAGTGGTATGAGTTCGACATCGGTTGGATGTACATCCGCATCCTGGAAACGCTGGGTCTGGCCAAGGTGAAAAAGGTTGCGCCAGCTCCGAAATTTGATCGTCAAAAATTGGTTGCCGACTTTGATACACTGCAATCGGTGATTGCCAATCGCTACGATGTCATGTCCAAGTATGCCAAGTCGCTCAAGCGCACCTGGCACGATGAGATTGAGCATCTGGTGGAAAAGGCCAAGCTCGAGTCACGCTTCCTGAAGTCCTCTAAGATCTTGTTGCAGCGTGAGCCTGCCAATCTGGAAGCTGGTCAGAAGCAGCAATTGTCGGAACTGTTTTTGCATAGCAAGGCACTGCAAACCATGCATGAAATGCGTGTGGAACTGGGTGCGATCTGGGGGCGCTCCAATTCGACTCGCGAGCAATTGCTGCAGCAACTGCAAGACTGGTGCGTGCGTGCGGAAGCGTCTGGTATCTTGGCGCTGCGCGAGTTTTCCATGCGCCTTCGTAGCTACGCTTAATTTTCGGCTTCGATTGATCAAGAGCGGCTGTCCGTAAAAATGCGTTTAGTATTTTTACTGGCGGCCGTTGTCGTCTCTGGCGCTACGGTGCTCCCTTCAGATGCGGTATTGGCCAAGGCGCCGATCCCCGCTCTTCATATTCCCGGCATTACAGTGCAGAGTCAGCAACGCGTGATCTACCGTTGTGCTGGCGATGTACGTTTGCCTGTGCGCTATCTCAATACCAATGCCGGTTCACTGGCTTACTTGCCGGCGGGTGGGCAAAAACTTTTGTTCGTCAGTGTGGAGGCAGCCTCTGGTGTCAAATATGTGGCTGGTTCGTATATCTGGTGGGTCAGGGGTGACACGGGTTTTCTGCAGGATCTTGCGCGGGATGAGGCGGGCGATCCAATCCTCAAGGATTGTCGCCAGGTCGAAAAGTGGTGATGTCGCCTATCGATCCTGTATCGATTTTGTCTTTGCTGAAGGATAATAAAAAAGCCCCGCAGATGAATCTGGCGGGGCTTTTTCTTCAAGAGAGATCAATTACTTGATCTTGGTCTCTTTGTATTCGACGTGCTTACGTACCTTCGGATCGAACTTCATGATCGCGAGTTTTTCTGGCGTTGTACGCTTGTTCTTTGTCGTCGTGTAGAAGTGACCAGTACCTGCGGTCGACTCCAGTTTGATTTTGTCGCGGCCTGATTTAGCCATGATAGATTTCCTTTACTCTGCTAGTTAGACTTTTTCGCCGCGCGCACGCATGTCGACCAAAACGGCATCAATGCCAATCTTGTCGATGACGCGCAGGCCAGCGTTGGACAAACGCAGGGAAACCCAGCGGTTTTCGGACTCAACGAAAATACGGCGGTTTTGCAGGTTAGGCAAAAAGCGACGCTTGGTCTTGTTATTCGCATGGGAGACGTTGTTGCCGACCATCGGCCCCTTCCCGGTGACTTGGCAGACACGTGCCATGTTAATACTCCTTAAAAATTCCAGAAATTGGAAAAAAGGTGAGTATATAGAGAAAACTCTGATTTTTCAATGACTTGCGAAAAACAATTGTGTCGTTGTTTTATTTTAATTTAACAGTTGTGCATGTGATTTGCCCGCAGGGTCTGGGCTGGCATAGGGGATCGAGCCTTCGTTTATATACGGCCATGCTCTGCGAAAGAGTAGGTGTGTCGTCCAGCGACTACGATATGGTCCAGGATAGTCATATCAATCAGCGCCAGTGCCTGTTGTAGGCGTTTGGTCAGATGCAGGTCAGCTCTGCTCGGTTCGGCGTCGCCAGAGGGGTGGTTGTGGGCCAGAATCAAGGTCGTGGCATTGTGCTGCAGCGCTGCCTTGAGGACTTCGCGCGGATAAATGTTGGCGTGGGAAATTGTGCCGCGGGTCAGTTCTTCGGCGGCAATCAGGCAATTTTTGGCATCGAGGAAAAGCACGACGAAGACTTCTTGTGCTTTACCTTGAAACAATAGCTGCAGATAATGTTTGACCGCCAGCGGCGAGTTAAGCAAGGCGCCTCCGCGCAGCTCTTCGGACAATACGCGTCGCGCCAGTTCCAATACGGCCTGCAATTGTGCGTACTTGGCGGTTCCTAGTCCGTGCAGGCTGGAGAAGTCGCGTTCTGTGGCGGCAAACAGGGCATGCAATGAACCGAAATGCTTGACCATATCGCGCCCCAGATCGACCGCGCTCTTGCCGGTCACGCCTACACGCAGAAAGACTGCCAGTAATTCGGCGTCGGATAAGGCCTGTGGACCTTGTTGGATCAAGCGCTCGCGTGGGCGCTGGTCTTGCGGCCAGTCGGTAATTGCCATGAAAGCTCCTTAAATGGCGGCTTGTTTTTACGGAGTGTGACAACGTGGCTTACAATAGCGAGCTGTCATGCTTTTTGAAGATTCTTCATGTCTAACGCCGCTATCCCGATCGTCACTGAAAACGCCTACCTCACGCTTCATTACCGTCTGGCGTCTCAGGCTGGCGAAAATATCGTCAGTACCTTCGAGCAAAAGCCTGCCACCTTGCAATTTGGGCAAGGGCAATTGGCGCCGTTTCTGGAGGCTTGTCTGCTGGGATTGCCGGAAGGTACCCATCAGACCTTTGAACTGGGGCCCGAGCAGGCGTTTGGACCGCGCAACCCGGAATTGATTCAGCGCATTTCACGTGCGACTCTGGAAGAAAATTCATCGTTGGACGAAAATTATCGGGTGGGCGATCTGGTCGATTTCGCGGCGCCGGGTGGCGGTCGATTTGCAGGCGTGTTGCGTGAGATCGATGCACAGGGGGCGATATTTGACTTCAATCATCCTTTGGCGGGACAAAACGTCAAATTCGAAGTGAAGATCATCGGCATTTTGTAAAGTTGTCGCCTGCAGACAAACAAGGAATTCACCATGGACCAGCACGCACCTGAAATTTTACTGGCTCAGCCTCGCGGTTTTTGCGCCGGCGTCGATCGCGCAATTGAAATTGTCGAACGGGCGCTGGTGCAGTTTGGCGCACCGATTTATGTACGCCACGAGATCGTCCACAATGCCTATGTGGTCGCCGACCTGCGTAGCAAAGGCGCGATTTTCATCGAAGAACTGGCCGATGTACCTGCCGGAAATACCGTGATCTTTTCGGCGCACGGCGTTTCCAAGGCGGTTCAGACGGAGGCGCTGGAACGTGGCCTGAAGGTGTTTGATGCGACCTGCCCGCTGGTCACCAAGGTGCACATGGAAGTGGCCAAAATGCGCCGTGAGGGCCGCGAAATCGTCATGATCGGTCATGCCGGTCATCCCGAAGTGGAAGGCACCATGGGACAGACCAATGCTGGCATGCATCTGGTGGAGACCGTTGACGACGTCTTTAAACTTGAGGTCACCGATCCCGAGATGCTGGCCTATGTTTCCCAGACCACGCTCTCGGTCGATGACACTATCGACATCATTGCTGCGCTCAAGCAGAAATTCCCGGCGATTACGGAGCCAAAGAAAGGCGATATCTGCTACGCCACGACCAATCGTCAGGAAGCGGTCAAATTCATGGCGCCACAGGTTGAACTGGTCATCGTGGTGGGCAGTCCCAATAGCTCCAACTCTAATCGCCTGCGTGAAGTCGCAGAAAAAAAAGGCGTGCCGGCATATATGGTCGACAATGCCGCGCAAATCGACAGCGACTGGCTCGCAGGTAAGCAGCGCATCGGCGTGACTGCAGGAGCATCAGCGCCAGAGGTGCTGGTTCAGGCAGTGATTGACCGCCTCAAGGAAGGGCAGATGCGCAGCGTACGTATTCTTGACGGTATCGAAGAACATGTCATGTTTCCGATGCCTAAGGGACTAGGTGGTCCGCGCCTTGCGGTCGATCACAACTGATTGCTGCCTTTTTGTTGCTGTATCGCATTATGACGGCGCAGCCGCTTTACCCTCATTTACGTTTTTCCCTTTATGGGCACGCCTTTTCAGCGCCCTCTTGGGTATAATCCCGCTCCAGCTGGCGAGTGACCCACAAAGTTACTCGCTTTTAATCGTCTTAGTCCTATCTAGGAAGAGGGAGCGTATCTGATCATGAATACCCGCAATCGCATCATCAGTAGATTATTTCACCGCGCCTACGCGCTCCATCTTGATGCATTTCTTCTCGCTTAGCGGTTCCCCCTTCAGATATAAGAGCTAGCTCCCAGGCAACACTGCTTTGCAGTTGCATAGGATCGCCGCCAAATGCCACGTCTATCGTCGCATTTGGCGGATGAAGCATGATCGGGAACAGTTATTGCTAGAAAGTTACCATGCGTTTTGGCAGCATGGTAACGGCCGCAGCGACATATTTTATTGACTCGTTACGAATTAAGAAAGTCTGACAATGGACATATTTATCCAGCAAATCATCAACGGATTAGTGCTAGGCAGCATGTACGCGCTGATCGCGTTGGGATACACGATGGTCTACGGGGTGTTAAACCTGATCAATTTTGCGCATGGCGACGTGCTCATGATCGGCGCCATGGCAGGCCTAAGCATCATCAAGTTCCTGCAGGCAGTCGCGCCCGGACTGCCGGGCATCGTCAAGCTGATCATTGCCATCGTCGGGGCGATTCCGGTGTGCGTGATCGTCAGTCTGATCATTGAACGCATCGCCTACCGTCCGCTGCGCAATGCGCCGCGCCTGGCACCGCTGATCACCGCCATTGGCGTGTCGATTCTGCTACAGACCATCTCCATGATGGTCTGGGGTCGCAGCCCGGTACCGTTTCCGCAGATCATGCCTTCAGATCCGGTGCACATTGCCGGCGCGCTGATTTCGCCGACGCAAATCCTGCTGCTGTTGCTGGCCTTGGCTGCCATGGTCGGACTGGTGCTCATTGTTGAAAAAACCAAGATGGGCCGCGCCATGCGGGCCACCGCTGAGAACCCGCGCATTGCCGGGCTCATGGGCGTGGACTCCAACCGCGTCATTGTTGTCACCTTCGCCATTGGCGCTGCGCTGGCGGCGATTGCCGGGGTCATGTGGGCTGCCAACTACTCCTCGGCGCAATTTGCCATGGGTTTCGTGCCTGGCCTCAAAGCCTTCTCGGCAGCGGTGCTCGGTGGTATCGGCAACATCTACGGCGCCATGCTCGGCGGCATCTTGTTGGGCCTGATCGAAAGTCTGGGCGCCGGCTACATCGGCGACTTGACGGGCAACTTCCTGGGCAGCAACTACCAGGACATCTTCGCCTTCGTCGTGCTGATCATTGTGCTCACGCTACGCCCCTCCGGCATCATGGGTGAACGCGTCGCAGATCGCGCCTAAGTTAAACAGATATTAAAGAAAGACCGCCAATGGCCTTCCTCACCTTCGACAAGAAACGCAATCCGCAGCAGACCAAGATCAGTCTGGTCGCCGTACTGCTACTGCTGATCATCTTCCCCTTTGTTGCCAGCCAATTCGGCAACTCCTGGGTCCGTATCATGGACATGGCGCTGCTCTACATCATGCTCGCGCTGGGTCTGAACATCGTGGTCGGCTTCGCCGGCCTGCTCGACTTGGGCTACATCGCGTTCTACGCTATCGGCGCCTATACCGCTGGCCTGCTGGCTTCGCCCCAGTTCGCCGATGTGCTGCAATCGTTCGTGGACACCTATCCGGCGCTAGGCCACTTCCTGGTCATGCTCAGCGGGCCCGACATCACCCAGCACGGCATTCACCTGCCGATCTGGGTGATCGTGCCGCTGTCGGCGGCGATCGCCGGCCTGTTCGGTGCGGTGCTGGGCGCTCCTACGCTCAAGCTGCGCGGTGACTACCTGGCCATCGTCACGCTCGGCTTCGGTGAAATCATCCGCATCTTCATGAACAACCTGAATGCCCCGGTCAACATCACCAACGGCCCCCAAGGCATCAACCTGATCGACCCGGTGCATGTGCTGGGCGTATCGCTAGGCGGGGTACCCGGCTCCGGCTCGATGGTCAAGTTCCTGGGGCTGAGCATGCCCTCGGTGAATGCCTACTACTTCCTGTTCCTGCTGCTGTGCATCGCCGTGGTGTTCTTCTCGCTACGACTACAAGACTCACGCCTGGGCCGCGCCTGGGTGGCGATTCGCGAAGATGAAATTGCCGCCAAAGCGATGGGCATCAACACGCGCAACGTCAAACTGCTAGCGTTTGCCATGGGCGCCTCCTTCGGTGGCGTGGCCGGTGCCATGTTCGCCTCCTTCCAAGGTTTCGTTTCGCCCGAATCGTTCTCGCTGACCGAATCGATCGCGGTGCTGGCGATGGTGGTGTTAGGCGGCATTGGCCACATTCCCGGCGTGGTGCTCGGCGGCGTGATCCTGGCCGCCTTGCCAGAAGTACTGCGGCACGTGGTCGAGCCGCTGCAAATGAGTCTATTCGGCAAAGTCTGGATCGATGCCGAAGTGCTGCGTCAATTGCTGTACGGACTGGCCATGGTAGTCATCATGCTGACCCGCCCGGCAGGCCTGTGGCCCTCGCCGCGACACGAAGATCGTCCCGAAGCGGATCACCCGCACGGCGACGACCCGATCGATGTCGTCAAAGTCTAAGCCCCCGCTTACAGAGGAACCATGATGAGCAAAACCCTGTTAAACATCGCCGACGTGAGCAAACGATTCGGCGGCCTGCAAGCCCTTTCGGGTGTGAGCCTGAAGATCGACGAAGGCCAAATTTATGGCCTGATCGGCCCCAACGGCGCTGGCAAGACCACCTTCTTCAACGTCATTACCGGTCTGTACCAACCCGACACCGGCAGCTTCGAGCTGGCCGGCAAGCCCTACTCGCCCTCGGCCCCGCACGCGGTGGCCAAGGCTGGGATTGCGCGCACCTTCCAAAACATCCGCCTGTTTGGCGACATGACGGTGCTCGAAAACGTGATGGTCGGCTGCCACGTGCGTACCAAACAAACGCTGTTTGGCGCGGTATTTCGATACAAGGCCGCGCGTGACGAAGAAGCGCAGATCAAAGAGAAATCACAAAAGCTGCTCGACTTCGTGGGTATCGGCAAGTTTGCCTCACGCACGGCACGGCACCTGTCCTACGGCGACCAACGGCGGCTCGAGATTGCCCGCGCGCTGGCGACCGAACCGCAACTGCTGGCACTGGACGAACCGGCGGCTGGCATGAACGCCACCGAAAAGCTGGGTCTGCGCGAGCTGCTGGTGAAGATCCAAGCCGAAGGCAAGACGGTGCTGTTGATTGAACATGACGTCAAACTCATGATGGGTCTATGTGACCGGCTCACGGTACTGGACTACGGCAAACCGATTGCCGAAGGCGTACCGGCTGACATCCAGAAAAATCCCGCGGTGATTGAGGCCTATCTGGGCGCGTCACACTAAGCAGTCAGGACAAAGACAATGACCACAAACATTCTTAAAATTGAAGACCTCAATGTTGCCTACGGCGGCATTAAAGCGGTCAAGGGCGTGAGCCTGGAAGTCAACGAAGGTGAACTGGTGACCCTGATCGGTGCTAATGGCGCCGGCAAGACCACCACCTTGAAAGCGGTCACCGGCACCTTGCCACAATGCAAGGTGAGCGGCCAGATCAGCTACCTGGGCCAAGCCTTGAAGGGACAAAGTTCGTTCAATCTGGTCGAACAAAAGCTGGCGATGGTACCGGAAGGACGTGGTGTCTTCACGCGCATGAGCATCCAGGAAAACCTGCTCATGGGCGCCTACACCAGCGACGACAAGCAACAGATCGCGGCCGACATTGACCACTGGTTCACGGTGTTTCCGCGCTTGAAGGAACGGGCCGCACAGATGGCCGGCACCTTGTCGGGCGGTGAGCAGCAGATGCTGGCGATGGCGCGTGCCTTGATGAGCCATCCCAAGCTGTTGCTGCTCGATGAGCCGTCGATGGGCTTGTCGCCGATCATGGTGGAAAAGATCTTTGAGGTGATTCGTACCGTGTCGGCGCAGGGCATCACGATCCTGCTGGTGGAGCAAAATGCTAAATTGGCGCTGCAGGCAGCCCATCGTGGCTATGTGATGGAATCGGGTCTGATCACCATGAATGGTCTGGCTAAGGATATGCTTGATGATCCGCGCGTGAAGGCGGCTTATCTGGGTGAGGGCTGATGCCTGTATAAAGAAATATTTTGTAA
>Ga0302149_1000381_pt1 | contig 14384 bp, 9 predicted proteins | sample I_Bog_N1_1_FD_192435 | JGI IMG/M metagenome (GOLD analysis project Ga0302149, IMG submission 192435) | Peat permafrost microbial communities from Stordalen Mire near Abisko, Sweden - I_Bog_N1_1 | ecosystem: Environmental > Terrestrial > Soil > Wetlands > Peat | place: Sweden: Abisko, Stordalen...
CCCATTGGCACCAGTTGCCGATGATGTTACTGTCTCCTTGAATCGCAATGGCGCTGTAGCGTACTGGACAAAAGCAAGTGCTACGATCCATGCAACGCAATGGCATAGCGGCAAGGCCACAAACTTCAATGAAGTGGCGGGCTATCCGAACAATATCGCCCATGCGATCAATCGTCACGGCGACATGGCCGGCTGGATGAATACGAGCGGCAATCTCGTGGACAGCCTCTCGACCACACGAGGCTTCATTCAACATCACGGACGCCTCCGGATCGTTCCCACTTTGGGCGGACGGGATAGTCGAGTGAACGGGCTGAACGACAAGGGCGCGGCGGTTGGCGCAGCGAATCTCACCGGTGGCGCGCGCCACGCATTTGTGATTTCAGGGTCCAGTATAGCCGACCTGGGGACGCTGCCTTCCGGTAAATCGAGTTCCGCCATCGCCATCAATAATGCCGGCGTGATCGTCGGCGAGGCCGACATCGATGGCAAATCCTATCATGCGGTTTTATGGATGCATCGGAAGATCGTCGACCTTGGAACTCTCGCCCACGGAGTTGTCAGCACCGCGAGAGCGATCAACGACCATAGCCAGATTGTCGGATTCAGCGATACTCCTGAGGGAGTTCATGCGTTTCTTTACACCGGCGGCCTTATGCGGGATCTCGGCACACTGGGCAACGACCCGAGTGAAGCGTCCGGAATCAACAACCGAGGTGATGTGGTTGGTGCATCGAACATCTCGGGAACCAAGCGTCATGCTTTCTTGTGGCGGGATGGTCGAATGACCGACCTGAATGCTTACTTGCCGGAGGGATCGGATTGGATTCTGCTTAATGCATTCAACATCAATGATAGAGGGCAGATCGCATGTTCCGCTCGGCGCAAGGGCGAGCCGATTCACCTGCTCCTGTTGACGCCCCGATAGAGCGGAGAAGAGTAGGTATCCCGATCCATACTGGTTTACTGGCCGCGCACGGAATACTTTGCCGGAGTGTTGACCGATGCTCCCGCAGCCGCATCTGGCGGGTTACTATGATCCCTCGCCGGCAAGTCCCTTAAGAACAGTAAACGGCAATGGGAGTTAGAGGCATCCCATCCTTGCGGTAGAAACAAAGAAGCCGCAAGGATGGAATATTCGGCCGACAGTCTCACTGCACTGTGATGGTAAAAGTCTCTGTGCTCTTGACCGAGCTGGCATTTGTGTAAGTCGCCACATATACGTTTGCGCCCGTGCTTAACGGAATGTCGTTAATCTGACGCGAGGTGGAGGTGAATCCTTTGGGTCCGGTCCAACTCCATGAACCGCCCGTTACCGGCTGCGGGCCAAGGTCCACCGCCGTGGTTGTGGAAGCCACGGTTGCGCTGGATTCCTCTGTCCAGCTCGTGCCACCATTCACGGAGATATATGGAGTGATCGCTGTGCCTGTTCTGCCGCTGACCGTGACGGTAAAGGTCTCCGTGCTCTTGCAGCCTTCAGCGTTGGTGTAAGTCGCCGTATACACGTTGGCGCCAGTACTTAAGGGGATGCCGTTAACCTGTCTCGAGGCGGAGGTAAATCCGTTGGGTCCCGTCCAACTCCATGAACCGCCCGTTACCGGCTGCGGGCCAAGATTCACAGTGGCGCCCGAAGCTGCGGAAGTCGTGGATGCCTGCTCCCAAGCGGCGCCGTTTACTTGAATATAGGGAGTAATCGGGGTGGGAGTACACTCGCCGCCACCCGACAACAGTCCGTAGACGGCCACCGATTCGGAATCGGTCCCAACATAGACCTTGCCATTGGCGATAGTCGGTGCGCAGAACTTTGCATAGCTTCCATAGCCGTCACGCGATGAATTCTGCGAGGTGCTCCAAAGCAGCGTTCCTAAGTTAGTGGCATCGTAGGCGTACATATTGCCGCCGACTGTTGCATGGTCGGGGTCGCCGGAAGGAGCCGTTGCCCAAACGATTCCTGTGCCTGAGTTCGAGCCATCGGAGGATACGGACACTGTGCCGCTTGTGGTTCCGCCAGGGGTTGAGTAAGCGCTTTGCGACGATGGAGATGTGTTAAAGACGCTCCCAGTAAAGTGATACATCTTGAGCGGTTCGTTAACGCCCCAGATATACATGTTGTTGTTCCAAAACGCAGGATTTCCCCATAACCCATTGGTCGCCTGAAACTCTTGAACCACCTGATCGGAGGAGGCATCGAGCTTGCCCATGTTGTCGGTGTTGACGACGTAAAACATGCCGGACTTGCTGCCGCCCGCAATGTAACTGGTGCCGGGGATGGCAAACGCGCCGGTGGATCCGAGGTCCATGTCCTCGCCGTTCCAGGTGTTGTACAAATTGGGCTTGAAGTAATCCGCCACAGTCAAAGTGCTTCCGCTCGAAACCAGCTTAAGGAAACTCTGCCCGTAATCGTCGACTGCATTATCGGTGCTCTTCGTGCTGTTGGATGTGACCAGGTAAATGTTGTTGGATGAGTCGGCAAGAAGTCCCTGACCACCCATCCAGATTGCCCCTTCCCCGCTATTCGGAGTCACGTTGAAGACCTGGACCTGCCGTAAGGTCGTTGGGTTATAACCCAGTAGCCATCCGTGGTAGGGGTCGTGATCTTCGTGCGAAGCTAACGCCAGGTAGACGATTCCGTTGATGAGCGAGACGGCTGCCCTCTGATTCTCCTGCGAAGCGACGAACGTAACTTCGCTTCCGTTGCCCTCAACGCCAGAGCCGCTCGCGGTTGCCGCAATCTCAACCGGGCCGCCGAACTTCTCCGCGCCGGTTGAAATATCCAATGCGTGCAGGCGGAATATCTGTACACTATTCTCATAGGTCTTGGCGGTGACATACACAGTGCCGCTGCTGGGGTCGATCACCGGTGTGGCAATAATTCCGACCTCTACCAGAATATTCTGCGTATTGATGACAGTGCTTGGAACGGGTGTTCCGAGGGAAACGTGCCAGTATTGTTCCCCCGTCTCCGCATCAAAGGCATATACGCTGTCATGCGCGGTAGCGACATAGATAACATTGTGCGTTCCGCCCGATATGCTGACGCCCGGATCGTATAACGGCTGTGCGTAGGTAAAGCCGTCGATGGGCAACGAAAATAGCTTGCCGAATGTACTCTCAGAAACGTTGCTCGTTTTAAGGATCGTCTCGTTGGGGTTCGCTCCGGATCGGCTCAGGTCGTTGTGCTGCGTGAGCACGCTTACCGCCTGGCTCATGCCTGGTTGCGACAACGACATCATCAGAACGATGGATGTCAGCAGGATAGCTTGGCACGCCTGTGAAGTGTTACGAAGCATGGGGAATGCTCCTTCTTCAATTGTTCTGAAGTCTACTCACCTCCAGTGTCGTTGGCAACCCCAATCGTAATTGTTCATGGGTGCGCAAAACATGTCGGAGCATTCAGTCGCCCCACAACCAACCGAATTCAGGCGGTGGTTGTTTGGTAATCTCCGCCGATTGAAAGGAGCCCAATTTTCTTCATACAATTCAGTTTCCCTTCCCGACTTGGAGATAAGGCTATTTCCAGGCAAACCTGCAACCTTTTCGATTTTGCCAATGTGAAGCCGTCTGCGCGTGAGTCTGCACGGCTTCGAGGTGGGGAGCAAGGAACGCATCACGATCCTGCCCGTTGTTCAATGCGATGGGACTGCCTGCTTTTGTCGAGGGTTTTCCTTGAACGGCTCGGTCTGGACTGGCTCTGACAGATCTGTTCACCTGTAAGCCGATACACGGTTCCAGTCGAAAGAGGCAAATCAAAGCGAAATGATCCATGACCTTGCATGAAGCCTCAACAACCAGGTGTTTGCTCGCGATCCTTGCGAAGGAAACAGTTTACTTTTTCAAGCATGCGTCATTTCGCAAAGTGCCGGAAATTGATACGTTTAATCAGGATCAGCGCTCACGAACTTTCTGGCCGCGTGTGGGTAACCCGACGCGACACCAAATCAACTTTCTATCATGCCTGATTCAGGCAAGGCAGGGAGAATGCTTCGGCTGGGGTTGCTTTCCGCACGATCTTTGAGGCACGGGAGCGTGCCTGTTCCTCTCCGCGCTCGCCCGTCAGCACAACGATCGAAGGCGTGGTCCCCGTTACGCTTTGCGGTTCAATTCGGAATCGGGAGCCGAATTCTAGCGCGCGACCGGCTGCCTTCCGGAGTGTTTGGTGTGCTTTTGCACATACATTGCTGCGTCTGAAGCGCTCAGCAAGCTGTCCGGGGTGGTACCATCCTCGGGGTAGATGGCGAACCCGACGCTTGCCGCTGGATAGAGGGTCGCGCCTTCCAAAACAAGCGGCTCATCGAAGCAGCGTTCCAGACGCAGGGCGATCTCCACGACATCCGCGCCGCTACGTACGAGTGGAAGCAGAACGGCGAATTCGTCGCCGCCGAGGCGGGCGAGGGTGTCGACTGTGCGAAGCTGGCGTTTCATGCGAAGCGCCATTTCCTGTAGGTAGAAGTCTCCAATCCTATGGCCGAAATTGTCGTTTACCTTCTTGAAGTCATCGAGATCGATATAGATGAGTCCAAAAATGCTGCCCTGCCGGTAGGCCTCCTCGATTTGGGCGTCGAGGCGATTGTCGAGGGAGAAGCGGTTATGGATGTCGGTGAGCAGGTCGAACTCCGAGCGACGGATCAGGTCGGAGTAGAGCCGACGCGTTTCAATGGCCAGGGCTGCCAGCCCGACCGCAGAGGCGAGAGACTCGGCTTCGATGTCATGGGGCTTGGTCAATGGGTCAAAGGCCGCAAACACTTCGCCAAGCGAGGGGGCGGAGCGGGCGGGGATTTCCTGGCTGACCACACGCATGCCGGAGAGATCTTTCGGGCAATTTCCGAGCCGCGCTCCCCCGGCAATCTGGCACCAGCAGGGCGCGCCTTTAAGGCTGAAGGAGACGAGTTCGGTAATCTCTTCGATGATTTCGGTGAGGGGAAGGGAGCCGTTGATGTCCTCGAGGATGCTGCTCCGTCGTCGCTCGATATAAGCTATTGCCGCGGTTTGGCGGCGGACTCTGCGCTCGATGAACCAGCCCCGCGCGCCCACCGCTAGCATCGCCAACATCAGCAGACCGACGACGATAATCAGATTGTTCACGGTGAGCAACGACGGACGCTCGACCACCGAAATATCGTCGGGGGTACGCATGATGATATTGAACGGGACCTCGCGGGCGTATGGATTGGAACCCTGGAGGATGCAGATGCCGGCGACACGAACCTTGGATAGAAGCGGCAGGCGATTCATGGGCGGTGACGCTAAGCCCCCCACATTGGGGTGACGGTAAATGGCGGAAAAAACCTGTCCGTCAGCGACCAGCACATACTCATCCTGCGAATTTTCCCGAACCTGCATGATGACCTTGGCTTCAACCGAAACCAGGTCGAAAATCTGTTTGCTGGCTGAGAGCTGGCTCGCGACTACAGGCTGGGCAGCAACAGGGGCATACACATTGCGGTCCTGGATTTCGCCATCGGCCACTGTAAGGAAACCGTCTCGCGACTCGGGGAGTCCGGTAACGTCCGCCTGGTCTCCTACGCGTAGCGGTTTCTCGTAAGCAGTTTTGATCCACAGGCTCTTTTTGCCGTTTTGAAGTACAACGGCTGAACCCGGCTGGTAATAGGTGATGATTCCCTGGACCCGGACTCTCTGGCTGAGATTCTTCACACGATAGTGGGTGATCATCTCGTCCATCTGGGTGATGGGGAGGCTCCAGGGGCTTTCGGCGGCGCGTTTGAGAACCACAATGTCTTCAATCAACGGAATGGAAAGCGCTACTCCGGTGGGTTGCATCTTGCCGTCGAAACGGAGTTGCGCGACGCCCGACACCTCCACCTCCGCGTCCAGTATTTGGTCGAGGTATCTCGAATCGCCGGAATTCACATATGCGTCGATCACACCCCCATCGGAGAGGAGGACCATGCGAATGTCATTTCCTTCACCGCTCAATCCTATGTTGCTGCTGAGGACTCTGGCGCGAACTTTAACTCGCTCACAGTCGCGCTGCGAACGAATCAGCTCATCGAACGTCGCCGGAACTGCCGTGGGCAGGGATCCGTGATGGAGCATGAGAACGTTCTCGGCGATCACAATGGGTCGAAAGCTGTCCTGGACCATTCCTCGGACGAGAATACGGTCGCCTGGCGCCAGATGGATCCCCGCATCCGCCCAGACATAAATGCCCTCGTTACCATCCTGGACAAAAAGGGTGGTCTCGTCTATTCGCCTGTAGGTGACAGTAGCTTCGAAGGCGACTTTCGGCTGCGCAGCCGCCTCCGCATGACTTAGAGAGTGAATGGCGTGGAGGGAAGCCAGGGGAATTGGCGGCGCCGCTTCAAGAACATGAGCGGAGAACAGCATCGCCGCGAGCATGAAGCCCGCTGTATGAACGACGGCGACGGTACAGATCGGTTGGTTCATCCCTTTATCTTGACCGGACGGGCCCAAATACGCTGAGCCCTTTGTTACCTATCGGCAGATAGGCCTGATCTATCAACCACTTTGCGAGTGTTTTTTTCCTTTATTTCGCGAACTTTTGTCGCAGGCCCAGTCTTGTTCAGGAATTCACTTTCTGATCTCCTGCGCTTGAGCTTCCTGGGGAAATGCAAACTTGATCCGCAGGGCGAAGGCATATTTGCAATCGGCATCTTCGGGCAGTCTTATGTTCAATGCGTCTGTTGTTTGCAGCCAGCTGACCTTCTGGCTCGATCCAAGCAGGTCCACCTCCCGGATCACCTTGCCCTTCGCTTCGCCTGCCAACCCAAGAGCATGAATGGTAGCCGTCCCATCGGCAGGGCACGCCAAACTGATTACGTAGAGGTTTTCCCCTTTCTGGGTGAAGCGAAAATCCGATGGCGTATAGGGCTTCATCTCCTGATCCGTGGCAAAGCCCGTCTTCACCTGTGTCGGTCCCTCGCCGGAGACGATCCACGGTTCGGTCCCGTAGATGGCCTCGCCATTGCGACCAAGCCACGCGCCCATATCCAGCAGGATGGTTCGCACTTCATCGGGAATTGTTCCATCCGCCCGCGGGCCTATACTCAACAGCAGATCGCCGTTCTTGCTCACGATATCCACCAATTGGTGGACAAGAAACTCGGGTGTCTTGAACTGATCGTGGTCCATGTATCCCCACGACAGGTTGCTGATGGAGGTGTCAGTCTGCCACGGTCGCTGATCTATATCGGTGCGCAGGCTTCGTTCAAAGTCCCTCGCCCCAGCAGTCCACTCCATCGCATAATCCTTGAGCGTAATCACGCCGTCTATGCGACGGTTTACTGCAAAGTTATCGTAAAACGCGGTAAATTCGGTCATGGTAGTGCGGTAGGCAGGTTGACCGTTGCCGCCGTCGAAGTAAATCAGTTCCGGCTTGTACTTTTCGACCAGTTCAACCGATCGAGCCAGCCAATCGCGAAGCCAGGCATCGCTGACATAGCTCCATTCGTTCACAGGGTTGAAATGCGGATCGTTGAGCCATGGGTGGGCCGGACCATAGAACGAGGTATATTTCGGATCGTTGACATCGGAGCGGATGGAACGGCCCTCTCCGTAATAGTAGTTGTGCTCTGCACGATGCGAGGAGAGACCGAAATGCAGCCCCGCGCCGCGAATGGCTGCCGATAGCTCCGCCAGGACATCGCGGTGGGGCCCCATCTTGACTACGGTCCAATCCGACAGATCCGAGTCGTACATTGCGAAGCCGTCGTGGTGCTCGGCGATGGGAACGACATACTTTGCTCCGGCCTGTTTGAAGAGCTTGACCCAATCCTGCGGATCGAATTTCTCGGCGCGGAAGCTGGGAATGAAGTCCTTGTAGCCGCGGCTGTCGAGGCTGCCGAAGCGCTTAACAAAGTCGTCGTGCGCCGGATCGCCGGGCCTGTACATGTTATGCGGATACCACTCATTCACGGCGCCTGGGACAGCGTAGACACCCCAGCCGATGAAGATGCCGAATTTGGCGTCCCTGAACCACTGGGGAATCGCGTGGTTGCGCAACGTCTCCCAGTCCGGACGATAGGGGCCGTCATGGGCTTGTTCATCTGCGAGCTTCAGCAGAGCATTGCGGCGTCCATCGAATTTGGCAACCGACTCTTGCCACTCTTTGTCGATCTGCTCCGCGGACTTGACCCCGTGCGTGGGCGCCCAGGTGTCTGGAGTCTCGCCGATGAATTGCGATGCCCGAGGGGTGGCGCTATTCGACTGGGCCGGCATGGAAGGCGGGACTGCGCAGACCCCAGCCAGTAACAGGACGAAGCAGTGAATCTTCATTTTCTGGTCTCAACGAGCGGCAAGTGATTGCAAAACAGCCCCCACTCTACATGTTCCCAATGGTACCCCAAGCCGATGCACCATTGCTCCCACTCGCACTTGGAGCCACACAATGCCGCCAAAATCGAGACGCCTCTTCGGTTGAAGCGAATAACCGCTCTCCTTTTGCCGGCGCGATCGTTTGAATCACCAATAGTATCTACTTGCGAGTATAAGCTTTTAATTTTCAGCAGCTTGCCGGGGAAACTTCGGGACCCCCCAACTCCTCAGCAGTACTCAATGTACCGAGACGGATGTACTTATGTACCTATGGGAGCAGATGGTGGCACACACTTCGGTGACATGAGAGGCGATTCCTTCTCGAATTGTTTTCTGGATCACGACCGCTAAGCAAATTCTAAGTGGATTGTGTGCGCTTAAGTGCTTACAAATTACATCCGCAATTTGATTGCCAAGCCTATCCAGCGGACCTTCGATTTGTCGATCTGGCTTTACTCTTGAAGCGATTCCGATAGTTAACGGGATCTGCAGCTGATTCGCGGATTCGTAATGGGAAAGCCCCGGTGCCCTTCAGATTCCTGCCGGAAACCCAAGATCCCATTTCGATAGAGCGATTGTATTCTCCTTTTCTTCTTCCTCTGTTTTAGCAATTCCCACACCAACCAACCGAGTATGCGATCCAGCTTGCCGATGATTACGACATATGGACCTCCTGGCCCCATCGAGCATCAAGACTATGAAACCCAGATATGTCAACAGCAGAAGAGGGCACGTCCTCTTCACCAAGGCGACCGAGACATTGTCGACGCGTCCAACGTGCGGTCCCGCGGTCAATTCCTATGGGGACGACTCCCATGAGCGAATTAATCTCGACTATCGGCTGGGGCAGTTGCACAATATGATACTGGTCGAACCTGAAGCTAAAACCGAGCCGCCAACCGCCCGCTCGCTTCCCTACTTGGCATCGCAAGATTTAGAGCGTTTTCTGTCTGCGCGTGTGCGCGGGAACACTCACCAGCACCCTGGCGCCAAGTGACCCATACGGCCCCCAGCCGGTGCTTCATGGAGGCACTCCCGGCCGCGGCCCGGACTTCAACAAGAAGCTCGCCGAAAGCTGTCCATGACGATTCGGTAGCTGCGGCCCAACTATCGAACCCGATGGGCGTCCGCCCGGAAACCTCTGAAGAGGGGTCGGATGCCTCCTCTGCCCTCCTCATGGGTGTGCTAGAACCCACCCTCTCATCCCGCACCGTTTTGGCAGGATATTTGGCCTGCGGCGCGCACTTACTGCAAGACAAAAGAGACCAAAATGACAGTTGCCCCAATTACAGCCCCTGCCACGCAGGATTCCACCACTCCGCCATGACAGCAGTGCATTAATTTTAGGTTGAGATTCATCATGTCTCCGCCGACTGCGACGCTTCATTGACCGAGGAATGCCTCCAACTATCGGTTGACGCATCACCACGAAATGCAGCCAAGACCATCAAGAAAGCATGGGGAAAGTTTATGTCAAGACGAGTGGGCCAAGAATGCCCAAAAATGCACAAACAGGGCGGTAGGTGGAAGACTCATATATGGATAGATGTTCCGGGCCAGGACAAGCGTGTTCACCTGCACCTAAGTATCTGTCCCACCAAGGGGCCTGGATCGTTGAACCTCAGCCAGCGAAAAGCTCGAGTTCGCGAGCGATTCGCTGAGAATCGCATTAAGCTCATCGACGAAGAAATCAAATCTCCTGGCATTGTCACCTTTCGGGAGCAAGCAGAGTCCATGTTGGAGGGTCTGAGAACTAGGTACCGGAAGCCGCTGGCGTCCGGCACGTTGGAGAACTATGAGCGCATGTTGCATTTGCACGTGAATCCAATTCTCGGCAACATGCCACTCTCCGAGATTTACAGTCGTCAACTCAATCTTGTTGTGCAAGTGATGGCAAAGAAAGGAAAGACCACGACGACAATTATCAACAGCATCACTCTGGCGAAGCAGGTGATGCGGTCCGCGTTGAACGCTGATACCGGTGAGCCGCTGTATCCGCGAAAGTGGAATGCCTATCTGATCGATCTTCCGATCATCTACAAAGAGAGACTGAACACGCCGATCTTTTCGCGCGAAATTCTGACACTTCTGGCTGCGCACGAAGATCGGTGTCTCAGGATGCTTTTCACTTTAGCGGGAGCCACAGGCTTGAGAATTGGTGAATTGCTCGCCATTGAAATCGACAAATACATTTCTCCCAATTTCTTATCCATTTCGATTTTTCGGCGAGCCCACGGAGGCAATGCCCGGGATAGCCTCACCACACCTCCGTTTGACCGTTATGTGGACCTGCATCCCGACGTCGCATCGAGACTCAAGACGTTCACAGGTGAGCGCACGAGCGGGTTCTTGTTCAGGACAAGCAATGACAAGCCAAGGCCAATAAGTTTTGTCCTTCGCAAGCTGAATCTCGCACTTAAGACAGCTGGCCATTTCAACAAGAGGACTGGGAGAGAGTATGCCGGGTTGCAAGCGTTCCGGCGCGCGCGAGAAACCTTTCTACGAAATGAGACTGCATGTCCAGACGGCGTCTACAAATTCTGGATGGGATTTCCGGGCGAACGCGATAGCGAGGTCAAACACGATTTGAACCTTCGCCGCTTTTGGGCCGAGACCTGTGGCTACGGCTTCGACTTGCCTCCAGTTCTACCGATAATACCGGGCGTAATTCCCAAAGCGGCATACCAATAAGCGACTAAGATCGTCGAGGACATGGCGGCTGCGAGGGGTTTAGAAGCCCTGGGAGCAACAACGATGTGTTTTAGTGATCGTCACTTAGCTAAATCGCTTCATTTGGGCGCAGCTAAACATAAAGGTGGTCCGGAATACGGGCCACAGCTGTTCGCAGCTGCACGGTACTTTCTGCGAGAGGAAGTGGTAACGAATTGAGAGGCAATTCGAGATGTGAACATTTAAGCGAAAAGGGCAAGAAAGTTCGATTGGTGTTGATGGCCGATTCGCATGGACATCACCGGGACGTCGATGTTCCGGATGGGGATCTGCTTATTCACGCGGGTGATTTCACCCTGTTTAATGGAAGCACTTTCGCCATCCGGGATTTCAATGAATGGCTGGGAGGGTTGCCGCACAAGACAAAGATATTGATTCCCGGTAATCACGATTCCGGACTCATTTATCCGGAATGGCGCGAATTGATTACCAACGCCGTATTGCTGATCAACAAGGAAACCGTGATTGATGGTCTCCGAATATGGGGATCGCCAGTCACACCTAACGATTGGGGAGTCTTCGGCCCTGATACGCCACAGGAGCGCCAGTACCTTTATGCAGGGATTCCCAATAACACAGACATCTTGATCACACATGGTCCACCATTCGGGATCCTCGATCGGGGAACTGAACCTAACAAACCGCAAGGATGCCGCGAGCTACTCGACGCCGTTCGTCGGGTTAGACCACAACTGCATGTTTTCGGACATGTCCATGAGGGCTACGGTACGATTCGCTCGCATGGTACGCTGTTTGTCAATGCCGCACTTGCCGGATCCGGGCACGACCTAACGGTCAGGCAACCAATCACGATTTCGATACACACCCGCATTCACAGGAGCGGGTGTCTCTCACCGGTGTCCGGCAAAGGAGAAACCTAAATAAAGTAGCCACTATTCCCGCTCCTACACGTCCGGCAACCAGGAGTCCCACGACAAGAGGACCGATCTCATTGAAGAATGCAACCGCCTGAAACGTAGGGATCATCGCCTCGGCGCCAAACCTTACCAGGGAACTCCGCGTATGAAGAGTCAGTACCACGCCGAGAGCAAAACCCGAGGCAAGAACAAGGGGCAACGATTTCCAACCCACCTCCTCGATTCCCCTCCAGATCATGACCCCCTCAAAAGGAGGCACTACCGCCCGACGTGCGGCACGCACGGCAAAGAGCCCGACCTTGCCTGCAAAATCTAGATAGCCCTTGAACTGCCGTATTGGATCGTAAGTCATGGTTGTCCTGTCGACCTTTTTCTAACCACGTAGGAGCCGCATCGGCGACACTGTTTGTGCCTCACTTGGATTCACCGTCATTTTCGATGCACCTGTCCCGTAATGGATAATCTCAGGTGATTTGAATCTTGTATCGCATGATTGCCTCTTCTGAAGAGACCAGATTATGAGTTACAGGAAACCCCTGATCGCGCCATGCGTTGAGACCGCCTGCGAGAACCTCAATGTTCCGGACGCCATGCCGCTTTAGGTTGAGGGCCACACGACAGCTTCTGAAATGGCCGGGAGAGGCACAATAGAGAACAATATCCAGGTCGGAAGGAAACAGGACATGGCGAGCCTCGCGAACTCTGCTGAGGTCCAAGCGAACGGAAGTCGGAACTCCTTGGGCTCCTTCGGTCCCTTCCTCGTAGCTCAGGAGATCGAGGATAAGGACTTTTTCGCCACTGTTGATCTTCTGCCACAGGCGACCTGGCTCAATGCGGTGGAGACGAAGACTTCGGCTAACCGGGATGAACTTCAACACAGTCAGGATCATATAGACAGCTAAGGGTATGCCGAGTGCAGCTGCGATAAAGCCGGCGAATCGGCTAACTTCAACAGCAATGCCATTGAGTTGCCGACTGAAGACAAGACCAACTCCTGCATAGGTCGCCGCCCAAATCGCCGAACCAGCGCTATCGTAGACTAAGAAACGGGAAATGCTGCTCCCCGACATTCCAGCCAAAGGTGGCGCCACTGCGTTGATTCCGGGAACGAACTTGGCGATGAGCAAACAGCGAAGGCCATACTTCTCAAAGGTGCGCTTGGTTTTACGAATCTGCTCATTGGGGTCGGCGGAGAAGGCGGCTAAAAAACGGAGCACGCGCCCGCCATGTTTCCGTCCAATGAGGAACCATGCTGTGTCGCCGAGCAAGCAAGCTCCGATTGCAAGCGCCAGGACAGCCGGCAAGCCAAGCTGTCCGGTGTGACAGAGTGCTCCGGCCGCAAGTAGAAAAAATACCCCGGGAACTGGCATAGAAAGCTGGTTCGCAAGAACTGCGAAGAAGAGCACGGGATATGTCGTAAGAAGAAGATAGTGATTCATGTATCGAAAACCCATTAGCTTTCGCAAGATCTAGAAATGCACTGTTGGTTCTACGGACATCCCGGGCCGAACTTTCTCTATCCCGTCCTGCCGCGGGTCCAGCCGGATGCGAACCGAAAGACGTTGGATGACCTTCACGTAGTTTCCCGTCGCGTTTTCTGCGGGTAGAACGCTGGCTCGATCGCCTGTTGCGGCCGATAGGCTCTCTACATTTCCAGTGAACGAGCGGTTGAGGGCATCGATTTTCACGGTGACTTTCTGGCCCACATGCATCTTGCGAAGCTGTGTTTCTTTGAAGTTTGCCGTGATCCACGGAGCCTCGACTTGAGCAACGATTAACAACTGCGATCCCGCGGCGATCCGCTGTCCAAGCTCCGCGCTTCGCTGCATGACGATACCGGAGACTGGCGCTACGATATGGCAATACGCCACGTTGAGCTTTGCCTGTTCCAGTTGTGCCTTGCTGGACTCAACGCTGGCTTTGCGAGTCGCCAGGTCGGCTTTCTTGATCTCCACCTGACGGGGAGCATTGGCGGCGATTTGGCTTAGCTTGGTCTGCTGCTGAGCCAGTTGCGCCTTTCGCTGATCGATTGTCTTCGCTGCAGAATCCGCGCTCGCAATGGCGGCGTTCACGACGGCCTGCTGCGAACGCGCATTGGCAAGGTACTGGTCGTAGTCCGATTGAGCGATCTCTCGTTTGTCGAGGAGTTGCTGGTACCGGGCCAGATCGGATTTGCTTCTCGCGTTGTTGGCTTCGGCTTGCCGCACCTTGGCCACAGCCGTCTCATAGTCACTCTGCGCCCCGCTCAAAGATGCCTCAGCAGTCAATACCTCAGCTTGCTGTGAAGAGATGTCGCTGGCGTTTGTCGTTTGAGTGATGGGCATATTCGGATCTTCGGCATGCAGTTGCGCCACGGCCTGATCGTAGTTTGCCTGGGCTTGAGCGAGCGATACCTCCAGATCTCTGGTGTCGAGATCCACGAGAGGTTGCCCCGCCTGCACAGCCTGATCGTCTTCAACATAAACGGCGGAGACGGTACCTTGA
>Ga0302149_1000386_pt1 | contig 14344 bp, 20 predicted proteins | sample I_Bog_N1_1_FD_192435 | JGI IMG/M metagenome (GOLD analysis project Ga0302149, IMG submission 192435) | Peat permafrost microbial communities from Stordalen Mire near Abisko, Sweden - I_Bog_N1_1 | ecosystem: Environmental > Terrestrial > Soil > Wetlands > Peat | place: Sweden: Abisko, Stordalen...
GATCCAGGACTTTCGTCGCTCGTATCAACTGGCCCCTATCGTGCTGGTGGGTGGCATCGCAAACAACAACGTCAACAACGGGCAGATGACGATTCTCGCGCTCACTGAGGGCATCGAGACTGTCAACTATCCGAACCTGGGCGACTACTTCGCGCACTTCGAGCCGCTTCCGGGTGGCACGCTGGTGGATTTCTCGCCGGCCGAATACCCGTTCGCGTCCATGAACATGGCTGCAAACGCCATGCTCCAGCAGGCTTTGAAGATCAGCCTCAAGATGATTTGCCCGGCGCGCACGGACTCGAACAACTACGAGTCGATCCAATCCACGATCACTCGGATTCAGCAACAACTGACGGCGCACATTCTCGCTGGCGGGACGTTCACGGTTGCCACGCCGGCCACGATCTACAGCGATTGCCTGTTCACCACGCTCCGCGACATCAGCAACGCGGGGGACAAGAAGGTGCAGGGCGTGTTTCAACTCGACTTCGTGAAGCCGCTCATCACGCAACAGGCGGCAGACACGGCATTCGCGAATCTATACGCCAAGCTGGACGGCGGGCTGCCTGTGCCAAATCCGCCGACCAACAGCGGGCCGAGCGCGGCCATCGGCAACGCCACCACAAACCAGCCTGCGCCGGCGCAGGGCAGCGGAACAGGGCCTGATTGATGGCTGCCACCCTAGTTGCATTCGCGCCGTCTCCAAGCGCCAATTTCCAGTTTCAATTGACCCTGGACGGGCAGCAGTACGTCGCCATTTGTCGATTCAACACGTACCGGCAGGACTACTACGTGTGGATCTATGACACCTCGCAGACGCTGGCGCTGATTCGTCCCGTCGTCGGCTCGCCTGACAATTACGGCATTTCGATAACCTTGGGGTATTTCACTACAAAGTTGGTCTACCGCGTGTCCACGGGCAACTTCGAAGTGGGCGGCTGATATGCGATCGTACTGGCTTCGCATGACGAAGGACGACGGCACCGTATTGAAGCAGTACGTGAGCCAGAACCCTGACGGCTCGAACAATGGCGCGGCCCTGAAAGTCGAGTTCGACATTCCCGCCTATGCCTACGGAAGCCCTGCGGCCAATGCGCACATCAAGGTGTCAGGCGTGAACTACGCCGACATCCAGCAGTCCTCGAACCTTGCGACCGCGAACACCGATGCGAGTGGCCCGCGAGGCGCCAACGTCGAGTTTTGGGGCGGCATGGCGAAGGGGCTTCCGCTGGCGAATCCCGCTCAATACGGGCTGCTGCTCAAGGGCCAAGTTGTCCAGTGCTGGGGTAACTGGCAGGGCCGGGAAACATCGCTCGAAATCATCGTAGCGTACAAGCCGGGCACGCAGGCGCAGCCGGTCAATCTCGCATGGAACTGGCTTCAGGGAACGACGCTGCAAACAGCGATCACCCAGACCCTACAAACCGCGTACCCTGGCGCAGTCATCACCGGGACTCTGAGTGATTCCCTTGTCTACACGGAGACGCAGCCCGGAAACTATCAGACGCTCGATCAGTTTGCCCGGTACGTCATCGACACCAGCCACGCCATCATCCCCAGCACCACCTACGTGGGCGCCCAGATCACTCAGACGCCGGCCGGGTTCTACCTGTACGACGGCACGAAAGACCCTGCCGCAAAGGCGATTAGCTACTACGACCTGATCGGCGCGCCGACGTGGCTGGACGTGCTCAACATCCAATTCAAGTGCGTCCTGCGGGCCGACCTGAAGGTGGGCGACATCGTGACCATGCCGGCCGGCACGAACGCGGTGAACGCGGAGAACAACTTCTCGCAGTACCGTAACAAGAACCCATTCCAGGGTACGTTCAGGGTGAACAACATCCGGCACCTCGGAGACAGCCGCCAGGCTACGGCGGACGCCTGGGTGACCGTGATTGATGCCTCCTCGAATGTCGGGACGACCTCATGAGCGCGGCCATCAAGAAACAGCTTGCGCTGACGCTGACGCGTATGGTGGATGGGCGCGCAGCCGATAGCCAGCAGATCGAAGGCCAAGCGCTCCCGTGCTCTGTCGTCGCGGTCAATGGCGCCGTGGTGACGATTGCGTTCGAGGTGTCGACCAATGGTCAGACGCTGCCGCAGGTGACATGCCCCATTGCGGAGAGCTTCTACGTTCGCCTGCCGATCCAGGTGGGCGACAAGGGCTATGCGCTGCCTGCGCGCGCGCGCATGGGTGGCATCTCCGGCCTGGGCACCGGGCTGGCGCCGCTGGTTGTCCCGTCAAACCTGGGCGCCCTGGTCTTTCACCCTGTGGGCAACGCCTCGTGGGCAACCATCGATCCGAACGCGGTCGTCATCAATGCCCCGAATGGTGCCGTCCTGCGCGACTTCGGCGGGAATTCTATCGTCACCATCGACAGCGGAAAGGTGAAGGTTCAGCAGGGATCGACGACGATTGTCATCAGCGGCGGCGATATCACTATCAATGCCCCGAATGCGCTATCGATCACCTGTCCGTCGAATACCATCAACGGGCCTTTGACGGTCAACGGAAATACCTCGATCACGGGAAACCTGAGCCTGACGGGTAATTTCTCTGCCAGCGGCACGACATTCAGCATCTCCGCGCCGACAATGACGATTTCCTCGGCGGTCGCGATCACGGGCTCCCTGTCGATCAACGGCAAGGACTTCACGAGCCATGAGCACTTGCCCGGCACCTACAAGGCCGGCACCACGTCGATTACCGGCGATTCGGGGACATTGGTATGAGAATTTGGGGCCGCGACGCCACTGGCGCATGGGTTGCAATCACGGAGCCGAGCTATGTCCGCCTGACGCAACTCGTGCAGACGCTGAAACTCGAACTCGGGGAATCGCCACTATATGGGCAATCCGGAGTGCCCTCCCAGGTTTCAGTGAATACCCAAATCGCCCCGGACGCTGCTGTGGCGAAGATTCAAGCGCAGTTCGCCCAGTACTTTGCCAGCCTGACGGTTGCCCGCGACAATACGCAGGTGACGCCGACCTATAACCTGTCGGTCGTCTTCCTCGACGGAACCGTCATCCAAGCCACCGTAGCCACCTGATGCCAACGATCACCACCGCAGGCGCGATCCCGACGCCACTGGCCGACCTCAACGCGCAACTGATCGCGGTGGCGACCGGAATCGCCCCGGGCCTGACCGCGAACCTGCCGGGCACGCTGATCGAAGATGTTGCCAGCACGGACACGGGCGCGCTATCGATCCAGGATCAGGCGGCAGTGGACTTGCTCAACGGCATTTCCCCGCTCACCGCGAATCCGTCCATCGTCATCCAGCTTGGCGAGGTGTACGGCGTCCAGCAGGGCATCGGGTCGAACACGAGCGTCTATGTGACGTTCACGGGGACGCCTGGATTCCTGGTCAATCAGGGCTTCCTGGTTGGCGATGGAACGTACCAGTATTCGGTTCAGGACTCGACCCCGATCCCCTCGGGCGGCGTGACAGCCCCCGTCTACTGTCTCGCGACGACGGCGGGCACCTGGGCAGTTCCGGTCAACACGGTTACCTCGCGAGTATCAAGCGTTCCCAGCACAATCGCGCTGACGTTCACGAACGCCTCGACGGGCGTCCCGGGCGCGGCAGCGCAGACGATCCAGGACTATCAAGCCCAGGTCATCCAGGCCGGTCTTTCGACGGCGCAGGGAACCCCGCAGTTCGTCAAGACGCAACTTCAGCAGGTGTCGGGCGTTCAGGCGCGGCTGATTTCGTTCCGGCAGACTGGCGGCGGCTGGCAGGCCATCGTCGGCGGCGGCGATCCGTATTCCGTAGCGGGCGCCCTGTATTTGTCCATGCCGGACATCAACATCCTCCAGCCGGCCGCGACCGATGGCACCACGGAAACCGTGGCGATCTACGATTTCCCGGACACGTACAACGTCACGTTCGTGGTTCCCGCGCTCCAAACGGTGGGCCTGGGGATCACATGGAACACCATTGCGACCGCAAATTTCGTGGCGCCGGCCATCGTGACCGCAGCGGTTCAGCCCGCCATGGTGGCCTACATCAACAGCATCACGGTGGGCCAATCGATCAGCCTACTCCAGCTTCAGGACGCATTCATCACGGCGGTGTCGTCGTTCATCCCTGAGTCGGATATATCGAAACTGCAATTTGTGGTGACGATCAACGGGACCATTGTTTCCCCGGCAACTGGCAGCGTGCTTATTGCAGGTGACCCCGAAAGCTATTTCTTCACGGCAACTGCGGATATCGCAGTTAATCAGGGCTGATGCCGTGAGCGAGGTTACTGTCCAGCTTGGCAGCTTCGTCTATAGGCAATATTCCGACGATCCGAATATTGTCGCACTGAGCCAAGCATTCAACCAACTTAGCCAACAGAACCTCGACGATATCAACGGGTATCAACTCCCGATCTATCTCAACCAGTCCGGCGCGCTGCTTGACTGGTGCGCCACGTCGATCTACGGCATTCCAAGGCAGAACCTATCCTCCGGTGGCCCGCGCCCTGTGGGGCCGCTGAATACCGCTGCACTCAACACCGAGCCGCTGAATGGATTCGCCTCCGTCAATAGCTCACAAACCTATCTGACGACCGACCTGATTTATCAGCGGATCATTCAGTGGAATACGTTCAAGGGCGATGGATACCAATTCACGACGCGCTGGCTTAAACGCCGTGTTCAGCGATTCCTGACGGGTCAGATTTTTCCTGACCAGACGTATCAGGTGAGCGTCCAATTCGTCTCGGCTACCCACTGCGTGATCACAATAAATTCCTCAGTTCGATTCCTGACAGGCGGCGCGTTCTTCAACGCAAACGATTTCAACCAAGACGGCATGTCGCTGAATGAGGCGGATACGACGGCGGTTGTCTACACTGATACTACGCTGGCGCAGGCTTTTCGCGCGGCAGTGATTTCGAATGTCCTCCTGTTGCCATTCCAGTACCAATATACGGTGAACATCGCATGACCATTTTCGTATTCACCAACAACGCAAAATCGACCGTTGCGGCGCCAGTTGCTCCGGGCGACACGACGGTGATTCTGTTCACGGGCTCGGGGGTATTCTTCCCGGCGCCGGCTGCGGGGCAGGCATTCCCGCTGTCTCTGCTCGACCAGGCCACGGGGACGGTGCGTGAAATCATGTACTGCACGGCGCGCACGGGTGACGTGCTAACGGTGACGCGCGCCCAGGAGGGCACGTCGGCAGGCACCTGGGTCATCGGCGACTTTGCGAATCTGTTCATCACCAAGGGTGTCGCGGCGGCCTGGGCGCAGACGGCGGCCATCTCGCCCCAGGGTGGAACCACCTCCGCGCGCCCGACCGTTCCGACGCTGTATCAGACCTACTTCGATACCACGCTGGGCCTGCCGATCTTCTGCACCCAGGTTTCCACGCCCATTTGGGTCACTGCCTCAGGCGTTGCCGTATGACCACCCTTCTGTACAAGAACAACGCCGCCACGACGCTGCAAAGCGGCATCCCCGCGTCTTCGCTGACCTGCGTCCTGGCGGCCGGCACGGGCGCGCTGTTCCCGAATCCTACTTCGGGGCAGACGTTCTACATGACGTTTCTCGACGCCTCGACAAAGCTCATCAACGAGATTGTTCAGGTTACGGCGCGCTCTGGTGACGCGCTGACCATCGTTCGCGGACAGCAGGGCACCACGGCCCTAACGTGGGCGGCCGGTGACATTGCCACGCAACTTTGGACGATGGGCGACCCGAACAACTTCGTCCAGAACGATCAACTTCAGGCCGGGACGCTGCTGCATGCCGTGGGCACCGGCACGGTCAACAGCATCACGGCCACGCTGCCGTCCGGGTTGACGACCGTCCCGGATATGTTCGAGTTCATCGTGGAGGCGTCCGGCGCGAATACCGGAAACGTGACGCTGACCCTGACACTCGGCACGCTGGCGCAGACCGCGTACCCCATCCACAAGTTCGGCGGCTCGAACCTGAACGCGGGCGACATTCCCGCTGCCGGCTACCCGATCCAGTTGGTGTACTCGGCCACGCTGGGCGCCTACATCATGACGAACCCGGCGTCCGGGACGGCGGGCAGCATTTCGGGCGGCGCGGCGAATGACCTCCTGGTGCAGACCGCGCCAGGCACGACAGGGTTCATCACCGCGCCCACGGTGGCGGGCTCCGTGCTGACGTTCCTCAGCGGCGTGATTCAGTGGGTCACGTCGGCTGTGGTGAGTTTTGGGCCTGTGGGTTCGCCGCGTTCTGGTGCCGTGAATCCACAGGCGGGAGACTATACGGCAGCCATGGTTGGCGCGGTGCCTGCGGCCTCTCTACAGCCCCCGTACGTCCAATTGGCGAACCCTGGCTACATCGCGCTTCCGAATACCGCGCCCGGCAATGGCTACATCGTCCAGGGCGGAAGCGGAACGATTGGCTTCAACGTCGCCACCTCGATCACCTTCCCGAAGCAATTCCCGAACGGCTGTTCATCGGTCGTCGCATCGGGAAACAATCAATCGGCGGCCATTCGCGTGGACTCGATCACCCAATACGGCTTCGTCGTCCAGGGCGATATCTCCTACGTCTCGTGGATCGCCACGGGTTGGTAATATCCCCGATAATTCACAGAACATCCTGAGGGCACCATGACCGCTTCAAATCCCGCAAATCAGGTCGGAAACCCGGCCGCCGCGATTCCCGTCTATATCGTCGGCGCTGGCGCCGCCTCCGGGGCCGCGCCATTCACCGGCACCAAGACCACCACGACCGCAGCGGTTGAGCTTTCGGCGCAGGCGGTCACCAGCGGGGTGTTCTTCACCGCACCCTCGACCAATGCGGCGGCCATCGAAATCGGCCCCGTGGGCTTGACGACGGCCAACGGATATCGACTGGCGCCGGGTGCCACTTCGCCATCCATCCCCCTCTCGAACCTGAACCAGTTCTACCTGATCGGCGCGAACACGTCCGACGTGCTGACCTGGGTGGGAATCTGATCCATGAAAAAGCTCGCCCTACTTCTCGCCTTCGTCAGCGCGCTCGCTGGCGCACAGACGTTTCCCGTCAACAATCTGACGGTTTCCGGAACTTCATCGTTCACGGGAACCATGTCGGGCACGGGTGTCACGGCGCTGTTCTCTGCGCCGCCCACCATCGGTGGCACGACGGCAAACGCCGGATCGTTCACGAATTTGTCGGCGTCGGGAACGCTGTCGGCAGTCACCCTCAATCAAACATATTCGACACTGACCAATGGAACGGCTTCCTTGTCGGCGACGACAACGGCGCAAACACTGGATTCATTTCCAATTGCAACGTTTCGCGGCTGCAAATATATCGTCACGGTGACGCAAGGGACGAACTATCAAATGGCCGAACTGCTGTCGCTTAACGACGGTGCCAATACATTCTTGCAAACATATGCCATGACGTCATCGACCGGCTCTCAGTTTGCAACGTATTCGACAACGATCATGGGCGGCAATCTCGTTTTGTCCGTCACCTTTGCATCCGGCGCAACTGCCGGTTCCGCCAAATTCAGCGCTACGCGCATCGTTCTCTGAGGGTTTCAACATGACCGATACGAATGTAAGTTTTCAAGCGGCGCGATCCACCTTTGGTCAGTTGGGTGTCGTCGGTGGCGCGATTGACGCCACGACAGCGATCACAAATGCGATTGCCGCCATGCTTGCGCAGAATATCAAGAAAGCCGAATTGGACAACCCCGCAGGCTATACGATTTCCAACACGATCACTCAGCGCTTCTCGCAAACGATCGAAGGAAACGAGCAGGTCATCAATTGCACCGGCATTGCTCCAGGTGCCGGCACTCCGGCATGGATTGTCGCCTACGGAAATTGGTCAACCAACGTTGATCGTTTCCGCATGCGCAAACCCGTTAAGGACATGCTGTTTCAAGGTAACGCCGCGCCGACCGACGGTGTATGGACAGCCAATCTGTATGGGCTGCAATGCGAATCGTATCACATGGTCATCGACGGAATTACAGTCTCCGGTTTCGACAGGGGGTTTACGTGGGCGCCAACGACCGGCGACACAACAGGATGGCTCGCCTGGGAAAACAAACTGGATAACTGCGTTGCCACGTACAACCAATATGGTTGGTACGGGGATTTTTCGTCGTCGTCTGGTGCGTCAGGTGCCGGCATGACCGCTTTTCAATCGGTATTTGGCCACAACGATTATTCTCTCTACAACAACTTGGGTGAGGTTACCTGGATCGACGTCGCCAGTGATACCCCGCGACTGGCGCATATCAAAGACAACATCACCGGAACGGGCGGTGGAGAATTCGGTTTCTTCCATGCCCAGAACTGTCGTTTCGAGGCAGGAGGTACGACGGGAACGCCATGGATCACGAATTCCGGCACGATGCGTTTGAATAACTGTTTCATCACAGAACGCAACGTCGCCGGGACGACTTACAACGCGACTGCCGATGTGATTTTCACGACGAACGCAAACGGACATACCATCGTGGAAGGCGGCGATTGGCGTAGCAGTGATGGACGATACAAGGCAACCGGCGCCGGTTCGATTTCGCAACGCGGCGTCCGCCCGTTGACGGATCAATTACCCGTGTTGTTCAATGCTGCAAATAGCGGTATTTTGAACAACGATTTCACCGCCGCGAACGGGACGAACGGATGGGCGGTGACAACCGGGGCGGCGACGCTTACCAACGTCGCCGATGCCAACATGCTTTTGGCGGGGCGCGCGTTGAACATTACGCCGACCGTCTCGACTGTGGTTTCGAGTGCGCCGATTCCATTGGATACGAAGTATCAAGATTTCAATATCGCCATGCGCGGCGCGAACAACAACGCGTCGACCGATGTTAATTGGGTCGTGACCCAATACAACCAAACGGGTAATGCGGTTGCGACGGGCACCGCCCCCGTGATACCCCACGGGGGCGCTTACACCTATTTGGTCTACAAAGGCACGGTTGCTGCCGACGCGGCGTATGCAGTTATCACCATCAATTTCGCTGCGGGTCAAACTTCGATGGTGGCGGTGTCCGATTGGTATCGGACACAATGGTAGAAACTTAACTTCAAAGGAACGACAATGAACGGAATGGACATGACGGTCAACGCGATAATGAAAGCCACCGGCTTTGTCCGCGAAGATTGACCATGAACCCCCCTAGAATCGACAATGCGGGAACGCCCGCAGGGCCTCAACCGAAAAGAGTGATGCCCATCGATCCCAACAGCAAGGCCGTCAAAGAGGCCCTCAAAGAGGGGCTTCAGGAATGGCTGAACGACCAGATGGCTGAATTCGGCAAGTGGTCGCTTCGCACTCTGCTGGCCTTGTTCGTGGCCGGCATTGTGTGGCTGGCGCTTGTCTCCAGCGGCTGGAAACACCCATAGCAATTGAAAGGCCCGCCATGCGCACAACCGACGAACCGACCGAAACGAAGCCTTGGCAACCGCTCGGGGAGCGTGTTGTGCGCCAAGCGCCCAAGCCTGCGCCTGGCGCTCCGCCACCACGCGGCCCTTACGGCGTCATTGTTGGTGACGACGGAAAGCTCCGCACTACCAAGAATCCGAACCCATGACCGTTAACAGCCTTTCGTACAGCCTGGACGGCCAGCACCTGACACAAGGCTTCGAGTCGTGCCGGCTGACGGCCTATCCCGACTCCAAGGGGGTGCCAACGATTGCCTGGGGTCACACGGCAGGCGTGAATCTAGGGGATGCCTGCACCCAGGCCCAGGCGGATGCATGGCTGCTGGAGGACATCCAGACCGCCGTGGATGCCGTCAATCGGCTGGTGACCGTTCCGCTTCAGCAGCACCAGTTCGATGCACTCGTAGATTTCACGTTCAATGCTGGTCAGGGGAATTTCGCCAGTTCCACGATGCTGAAGATGCTCAACGCGGGCGACTTCATGGGTGCGGAACTTCAGTTCGCCCGCTGGGACATGGCGGGCGGCGCACACATTGCCGGCCTAGCGCGTCGTCGCGCTGCCGAGGCCGCCGAGTTTGGCGAGGATGAGGGCATTTAGGTGGCCGACGAGGTTCCGACTGGAATTGACCACTGGCCTACCTACTGGTGGCGCCCGGCCTGCGGATTCGCCTGCGCGATTACTTTCGTCGGCAATTACTTCGTTCTTCCTCTCCTGAAAATACCGCCCGCGACGATCCCAACGGATGCATGGATGGCGATTGGCGGTATCCTTGGGGTTGCATCGTTCTTTCGGGGCAAGGCGCAGGCCGACCCGAACGTGAACATCGATCAACGCGGCTAGGCCGCAGAAGGAATCCTCATGACTCTCGATCCCGCGCTCACCGTCGCCATCGTCGTCGCCGTCCTGGCGGTCGTCGTTTTCGCCATCCATCGCGCATTCCCGGCGCTGACGCTCAAGGGCGCTGTCGCTGACGCCAAGGCCGAAGTCGGCAAGGCGGAAACCGCGCTGTCGGCCGTTCAGTCGCGCCTCGACGCCTACACGCACGCCGAACTCGTCAAGCTGGCCGGCGCGATCATGGATCACTTGGCGGACACCTCGGCAGCAGAACAGCAGATCAAGGCTGGGCAGGCAACGATGGCAAGCCAAGCGCAACTGCTGGCCGCCGTGAAGGCTCGTGTTGCCGCTGCGACGATCAGCGCTGCCGTGTGATGTTCACGCGTCTGGAGCTTGAGGCTATCGCGGGGGTCATCCTCGTGATTGCCGCTTGCCTCGGGCTGCATTTCTACGACCAGAAGCAGCAGGCGCTCGGCGCGGCCAACAACATCGCTCAGCAGGCGACAAGGGCGCTTGCGGGCGAGCAGGCCGCGCGCTCGGAGTCCGAACGCCGCGTTATCGCCATCCAACAGAAGGCCGACCATGCTGAAATTGCCGCAAGTTCTGCGCGCGCTGATGCCGATGCCGCTCGGTCTTCTGATGATCGGCTGCGCCAGCGTCTCGCCGCCCTCAGTCGTGCAACCCCCGTCCATCCCGCCGCTTCCGATCCAGGCGCGCCAGCCACCGGCGCCGCTGATTTGTATGCCGACGTGCTCAGCCGGACTCTCGAAGCTGCTCGACTCATTGGCGCCTTTGCAGACGAGTCCAGTATTGCCGGCCAAGCCTGCCAACAGTCTTACAGCGAATTGAGCAATCAGGGCGAATCGCGTACCATCCCGCAATGAATAGAGGGGAATATCAGTGAATATCATCCAGAAGGCTCAGGCGCTTGCGGCGCGGCTTCGCAAGGCTGCTGCGGCTGCTGGCGAGAAAATCCATTCGGCTGCCGTCGTGGCGGTGGTCAGGATCACCAACGCCTTGTTTGGCGATATCGTCCTGGCGGTTGGTCGATACCATGCCGAATGCTTCGATTCGGACGGCAACCTGCTTTGGAGCACGCCGTGCCCGAATACCGTCGTCACGGTGGGCAAGAACTACCTTCTGGACAACGGCATGGGCGGCAGCGCCTACACGGCGGCCTTCTACATGGGCCTCATCACCTCGACCAGCTACAGCGCGATCAGCGCGTCCGACACGATGGCCTCGCATGCTGGATGGCTTGAGGGCGGCGGCGCGAATGCCCCGGCTTACTCGCAGACGACTCGACCGACTGCGGCATGGTCAGCCGCCTCTGCGGGCGTCAAGTCGCTGTCTTCGGCGCTCACGTTCTCGATCACGTCCAGCGGTACTCTGGAGGGCGCATTCCTGACGACGGTATCCACCAAGGACGGCACCACGGGCACGCTGTTCAGCGCCGGCCTGTTCACTGGTGGCACCCAGCCCGTAACCTCCGGGAACACCGTGAACGTGTCCTACAGCCTCACCCTCACCTGATCCGGAGAGCACATGCCCGCCATGTTCAAGAACGGCGCCCGCGTGCGCCAAGTCATCACCCCGATCACTGGCCCCATCGTCCGAAAGGACTTGATCGGCGACGATATCGTCTACTTCGTTCTGAACGAGGCCACCGGCCACGAAGTTCCGCTGCCTGAAGGCGCAATCGAACTTGTGCCTGACCCGACGCCTGAAGCGCCGGCCGCCTGATCTTTCGGCGCTCCACAATGACCCCGGGCGCGACCTAGAGCCGCACCGGGGTTTTTCACATTTGAAGCCATGGCACAGCAATTCGAAGATCGCGTAGCAGAGAGCACGACCACCACCGGGACGGGGAACATCACCCTGGGCGGCGCGCTGACGGGCTTCCGCGCCTTCGGATCGGTGTGTAGCGTAGGCGACGTGGCATGGTACGCCGTGTGGGCCGTGGATGGCTCTGGGAACCCCACAGGCGCCTACGAGGAAGGGCTTGGCACTTACAGCGCCACCAACACATGGACGCGAACGGCGATCCTGCGGTCATCGAACTCGAACGCGGCGATCAGCCTGACGGGGACGAGCTACATCGGCATCTCGCTGCTGGGCCTCAAGGTGCTCCAGGCGGACGTCAATGGTGCCGTCAGTATGCCGCTCGCCAGCGTTGCGCCGCCTTCTCCGTCCTCGAATCTTTCTCTCTACGCGCAGAACATTGCCGGACGAGGAATGGTCAACTGGGAGGGAATCGCCGGGCGGTGGCAGTCGTTGCAAGCTGCGCTTTTTGGCCCCTCTGTCGCGCTGTACCTCCCGAACACCGGAACCACAAACGGATTGAATTTTGGCATTCCGTGGGTGGCTGGCGGCACGGTGTCGCATCCGACGCCGGCTACCACTTCGCCGGCCGTCGTCAACCAGATGAAGCGCACGCGCTTGGCTAATGTCGCCACCACCACGAATCAGGTGCTTGGCGAAACGGCTATGGCCTCCGGGGTTCAGCAGTATTGGCGTGGGAATGCGTCCGGCCTGGGGGGATTCTTTTTCTTCTCCAGGTTTGTCGTCGATCTTTGGCCGGCCGCGACCGTTCGCGTCTTCGTGGGCCTGTCCGATCAGACGACTGCCGTCGTAGCGTCCGATACCCTGGCCGGAAATCTATGCGGGCTGCTGCACATCACGACTGACGCGGCCACGGTATTGAACTTCACCACGCGCGACGGCACGACGTCGAGCAATACCTCCATCACACTGACGGGCGCCATCACGGCGGGACAGGCATTCGATTTCTACATGTACGCGAAGCCGAATGATTCGACCATCTATTTCCGCCTGGACGATATCAATGCCGGTACGACGCTGATCGATTCGAGCAAGACGACAAATCTTCCGACCAATACGGCGTTCCTGGGGCCGCAGGTCACCATGTCCAATGGAACCGCCAATACGACAGTGACGACAACTGCCATCGGGATCGCGAAAATATATATTGAGTCAGACCGCTAGGGTCTTCATCAATGGCACTGACCTATACCAACTACGATTACGACACCACGTCGGGCTCTCCGCTGGTCAGCGGAACCATCAGCTACACCGCTGGGCAGCCGATCCTGGTTTTTGCGGGCGCACCCGCTACCGCGTTCAACCCGACGATCAGCGACACGGCCGGCCTCACCTGGTCTACGCTGTCAACCCAGACGGGCGCAACAGGAACCGTACAGACGCGGGTGTTCCTGGCTACCCCCGTTAGTTCCGGCAGCACGGTCATTAGTCTCGCGAACAGCGCATCCGCCGTTTCGGGGATGCGCGTCAAGACGCATACGGGCGCGGGAACGCCCATCGTCGTCGGCGGCGCGGGGCCGGGGACGCAGACGGCATATCTGATTTCGCAGCTGGTGAGCCCGACTTCGAACGGTTCGGCGCTGTACTTGTGGATAGCCTCGTCAGGTGCCGAGGCGGCTACACCCGCCACCCCGGGCAGCGGCTGCACGCAGATGGGGAGCAGCTACAACGCATTCAACAATGCGAACTGGGAACTCCTCCCGAGCACGAATCCGCTGACCAGCAATGCGGCGTTCACCCTTTCCACGACGACCGCAGGCGGCTACTCACAAGACCTTGCCTGGATTGCGATTGAGGCGCCCGCGCTCCCAACCGGCCCGACGATCACGGCGCAGCCGACGACGCAAACCGTCAATGCTGGCGCAACCGCGACATTTAGCGTCTCCGCAACCACCAGCGGCGGGACGCTGACCTACCAATGGCAGGACAACAGCGGCGGATCGTTCGCTAACATCACAGGCGCCACCAGTTCTAGCTACACGACGGCCAGCGCGACCTATGCAATGCAGGGGTGGCAACAGCAGTGCATTTGCACGGACTCGAATGGCAGCATCACATCCAGCATCGCAAGTCTGCTGGTGGCATATAACCTATCCGGGACTGGGATCAAGGTCACGTTTGGCGCGGGATATCCGAGCGGAACGGCTCCAGTGGGGCTATTCATCGGCCCCAGCAGCGGCGGAACATTCAATCTATCGATTTCGGAAACCAGCGCGACCGCCGACACCCCTTCGTCGGCAATGGTTGCTGCGCCGGCCGTCGCGGAGACGGCGGCCACTTCCGATGCCC
>Ga0302149_1000399_pt1 | contig 14023 bp, 14 predicted proteins | sample I_Bog_N1_1_FD_192435 | JGI IMG/M metagenome (GOLD analysis project Ga0302149, IMG submission 192435) | Peat permafrost microbial communities from Stordalen Mire near Abisko, Sweden - I_Bog_N1_1 | ecosystem: Environmental > Terrestrial > Soil > Wetlands > Peat | place: Sweden: Abisko, Stordalen...
TGAACTCTGGCTCATACGGCTACAACGCAGACGATGAGGTTTCAACGGAGACCTACGACAGCAACGGCAACACGCTCTCGGCCGGCGGCAAGAGTTTCACCTACGATGCCGAGAATCACTTGACCGGGATGAGTGTCAGCGGGACAACAGTTTCGCTGATCTACGACGCATTCGGCAACCGCGTCTCAAAGACAGTGAACGGCGTCACGACCAAATACCTGGTTGAAGACGACGTAAACCCGACCGGCTATCCGCAGGTGCTCGACGAGCTGACCGGCTCAACCGTGACGCGAACCTACACCTACGGCCTGCAACGCATCAGCCAGGACCAAATCATCAATGGAGTCTGGACGCCAAGCTTCTATGGCTACGATGGCGGCGGCAACGTCCGCCAACTCACCAACTCTGCCGGAACTGTAACCGACACCTACGAGTACGACGCCTTCGGCAACGACGTCTACCACACCGGCACAACGCCGAACAACTACCTCTACCGCGGCGAACAATACGACTCGGATCTGGGCCTTTACTACCTCCGCGCCAGATACTACAACCCCGCGACCGGAAGATTCCTGTCCCGCGATCCGGAAGACGGATATGCCAAAGACCCGGCTTCGCTGCATAAATATCTGTATGCCGGCGGCGACCCGGTGAACATGATTGACCCGACCGGGCGCGATCTATTCGATACTGTTCTTGTCACGGGTGGCTCGCAAGCGGGAGAGGCCGGTTATTACGTCACACTGGCCGGCATAGCAACTTGCGTGGGAGGAGTATTAACCACGGCTGGTGCGATTGCAGAAGCTGGATCACTCCGGGCATTTTTCAATAGCCCCTCGGCGAGCTTCGCCTTGGTGCCAACCGCGGCATGCATCTTGTCGTTAGTTCCCTACTTGCCGACTCCACCCGTTCCGTACCCATGAAGTTTGAGGAGCAAGAATCGATGATATTAGCTTTTGGAAACCTGAAGGTTGATGGCACGGTTGTGGTTTTGACGGCGCTGCTCGCGCTTTGGTGGTGGAAGCGAACGAGGGACCGCCTGGCAATTTCGGCGATTATCTTGTGTATGCTTTGCGGCGCCCAGTTTGCAGTATTTTGTCTTAAATACAAGGGCAGCCCGCTTGTCGTGTTGAGCGGGGTAACATTCGCAATGAGTGGCTTTGCGGCCTTTGGCCGCTTAATTCTCATGCGATCGAGCGGTGCGGGCGGCCAAGCGCCAAGGCGTGAGTAGCCTAAATGGCGGATTGCCCCGATCTCTAATCACAATTCGGGTTCCCCAGTCCCTCGCTTTTGAGGACCGGGGATACAACTACGACACGAGGTCTACGCCTATGGCGACCGCCGCGATTTGCGCAACACGAGAAGTTTCGTGGTGGCCATCGTACTATCGCGGCGAACAGTACGACCCGGACCTAGGCCTCTACTACCTCCGCGCCAGATACTACAATCCCGCCACTGGACGCTTCATGAGTCGCGATCCGGAAGACGGGAACACGATCGACCCGAGTTCATTGCACAAGTATCTTTACGGTGGCGGCGATCCTATAAACAGGATCGATCCGAGCGGGCGGGCGGACACGATTCAGACCGTCTTCACCATTACAGTTATCAGCACACCGACTGAGGTAGCACTTTCAGCTGTGGTGGGGCAGGCTACGGCGGCATTCGCATTGATTCAAGCTGCCGCGGGACAGGCTTTTCTCACCACACAATATCTTTTGGAAACAATCGCGGCCATTGCGCACGCGAGCGGCCTTGAGAAATTTCTCGCTTGTTCTGCTGGTGGTCTATTGGTGTCCGACTTCCTGGATGAAAAGCACATAACCGGTTTTGACAAGAAGTTAGTGTTGGCAGATTGGGGTCTGATTTGCGGTGGGTGGTACCCGGCTCCCGGCTTCCCTTCTGGACCGAATCAGAATTAAGCCCGGATTTGTAATCTTACCGAGGAGAGAGAACCGAGGAGAGAGATTTGCCCCGCAGCGAGAATGATTCACGGAAGTTCGTCGCGCAGCTTGCAGATGGAATCAAGGCCTATCCGTACCGGAAACGGCTTCCGCTTGCTCTCACGATGCTGTGTGTTTTTGCATGGGTCACTTACAAATCTGGGCCCTACTCTTCAGAGATCGAGCGAAGCGTTGATGTAGTTGGAACAGCAGCACTTTCATTGCTGTTTTTCTTCGGAATTCGCGGTCGGCCATTCTGGTTCTTCTGTGGTGTGGCAATTGGCGCATTTCTGGTAGAGCAGCTTGCCAAGATGCATTTGCCCTTGGGCCGATGATTCCGTGGCGCGCTAATGGGAGTCAGAATGGAGAATCGAACCTACAGCAAATACCGGTACCTCATTTCGGTGGTGGCGTTCATCGATTTTCCACTCTGGGTCGCGATACGCCATCATGAGTGGGTTATCGCGATCGTGCTGTTTATCCCCATGACACTCTTGGCTACTCGCCGGTTTGCAGAGGCTGGCTGGCGAGGAACATGGGCTGCACTATGGTGTTTTGAAACCATTAGCCCCCTCGCGCTTCTGTACTTCTTCCCCGGTGTCAACCAGTGGCTTGCGTTGCTCTGTGTAGTTGCGCTTCAAGTCCCGTTGATGCTGTGGCCCTCAATGCGGCCGGAACGACCTCATTTAGATCGAGTAGAACCCAGCGACCTGAAATAGCTGCACGTCTAGCAGTGGTCGCGCGACAAAGCACGTAAACGCTGCCTTCGGCATCGGCTTTAGGGTGGTCGCGGTAGGGATACGGATTTCTCCGTACCCCCCGCACAGATCCGGACAGGCGGATTTCCCGCATCCGGCTCTTGCCTCAGGTGGTGACGCGCAGACGGCGCGAGGGATAAGGATGGCAGATATGGGCCGGAGGAAGCCATCGGCGGATGAGTCGTTGCGGAAAGACGGGGGACATGATACCTATTCACAACGATTCTGGTCGACAACGTGATCGCGCTGTCGGACGAAAACCGGCACATCACCGCCAACAGCTTCGACCTGTTCGGCGAGACGGTGCACAAGGTCCTGCCCGACGGCACACTCACCGAGTCGCGCAACTACGACACGGCGGGCAACCTCACCTCGCTCACGCACTTCAACGGAGTCGCCACCACCTACACCTACGACTCGCTCAACCGCCTGCTCAGCCGCGCCACGCCCGGCGAGACGACGGCGAGCTTTACCTACACGCCCACCGGCAAGTACCTCACATCAACCGCCGGCGACGGCACGGTCAACTACACGTACGATTCGCTGGATCGGCTCACCACGAAGGCCACGCCCGAGGGAACTCTGAGTTACACTTATGACGCGGCGGGTCATGTGGCTTCGATTCAGTCTTCCAACACGAACGGGGCAAACGTCAGCTACACCTATGACGACCTCGACCGGCTGAGCACGGTGGTCGATAATCACCTGTCCGGGAATAACACCACCACGTACACCTATGACGCGGCCAGCAACTTGGGTACGGTCGCCTATCCCAACGGATTACAGTCGAGCTTCACTTACGACGCGCTGAACCGGCTCACGGCGATGAACGCCGGGACCGCCAGTTACTCGTATCAGCTCGGGCCAACGGGCAACCGCACTCAGGCCAGCGAATCCAACGGCCGCACGCTCAACTGGACCTACGATGGCATCTACAGGCTCACCAACGAAGCCATAACGAATGACCCAAACAGTGTTAACGGCAGCGTCGCTTACGGCCTCGACCCGGTGGGCAACAGGCTTTCGGATACCTCTTCGCTGGCGGGAATCAGCACCGGCTCCTTCGGTTACAACGCCGACGATGAAGTTTCAACCGAGACCTACGACAACAACGGCAACACGCTCACCACTGGCGGCAAGAGCTTCACCTACGATGCCGAAAACCACCTGACCGGCATGAGCGTCAGCGGGACGGCAGTCAGCATCGTTTACGACGCCTTCGGCAATCGCGTTTCCAAAACAGCGAATGGCGTCACGACCAAGTATCTGGTCGAGGACGACGTCAACCCGACCGGGCTTCCGCAGGTCATGGAAGAGACCGTCGGCGGCGCGGTGCAGCGCGTCTACACCTACGGCCTGCAGCGCGTCAGCGAATACCAGGTTGTCAACAGCGCGTGGACGCCGAGCTTCTACGGCTACGACGGTTCCGGCAGCGTTCGGCAACTCACCAGTTCAACCGGCTCGGTGACCGATACCTACGAGTACGATGCCTTTGGCAACGAACTCAACCACACCGGCACAACGCCCAACAATTATCTCTATCGCGGCGAGCAGTGGGACCCGGACCTGAGCCTGTACTATCTCCGAGCCCGCTACTACAACCCACTGACCGGCAAGTTCCTGTCCCGCGACCCGTTGCCGGGCCATATCACGATCCCTGGAACGCTGCACAAGTATCTCTACGCCAGCGCCGATCCGGTGAACCGGATCGACCCTTTCGGGCAGGAGGACGAAGAGGAAGAAGCCGGCGCCGATCTCGATTCCGAGGCCAACGCCCAGTCCGAACTACCCAAGCTGGGCAAACGCCTCAATTGCATTCTGAACGCAGCCGCCGGCGCATTTGATGCGTTTAGCGCTATCGAATCGGGCGACCTCCTGGGCTCGGGCCAGTCGGCGGTCAACATCGTGGCGCTGTGGGAAGAGTGCGCCGGAGAAGCGCAAGGCGAGCCGGGTGAGCAGCCCAAGCCGGAGTCAGGTGAAGGCGCTACCTGCCCGAAGTGTTTTGCCGCCGGCACGCCCATTCATACCAGCCGCGGCGATGTTCCGGTGGAGAAGATCGAAGTCGGCGACGATGTGGTCGCCCGCAATGTAGCCACCGGTCAGGTTGAGACCAGGCCAGTCACCGCACTGACACCGCTGCACAAAGGCGACCTGCTCGAGATCCGGGTAGAGGGCGAGCGATCACCTTTGCGGCCAAGCGTCGGGCATCCATTCTGGGTTAAACGAGGCGAAGCCACCGACGGCACGTGGATCGAAGCTGGTAAGATTCAGGCGGGTGACCTGCTTCAAACCATTGAGGGCAAATGGCGCAGGGTTGTTGCCGCGACGCCGATTCGAGGCCAGGAAACCGTCTACAACTTCACCGTCGCCAATGACCATGATTACTTCGTCGGTGAAACCGGCTTTCTCGTTCACAATGCGAACTGCAACTGCGACAAACACCATATCATTCCGAAGTTTCTAGGCGGCGATCCAGATGGTCCGACGGCCCTTATTCCAAGGGATTTCCATCAAAATGTGATTACTCCAGCATTCCGGGCAGCCGCGGGGGCGTTTGAGTACGGTTACAACTACGGACGAGGCCGTGTGCTTACGCCCGATGAACTGAAGCAAATTCTCAGAAACGTCTACCGCGAAAATCCTCTGAGTGATGCCATAAAGGAGTGCCTAGAATGAGGGAAACCTATCGTTTTAGGATTTATTCCGAGGATGCGCACACTGCTCTCGATCCGGAGTACCTGAAGGGGCTGAAACCCGTCGGTAAGTTCGATTTACTTATCGCCCAGGGTGTTGTGGGAGACGCTCTGTATCGGAAGCTTCAGGAAGCAGATCGTCTTCTGGAGGAGTCCGCTAAGAGATCCCTGATTGCTGTATCGAATATTCAGCGCACATACACAAGTGCGGAAATCGAACAGGCGCAGCTGTTCCTCTTGCATCTTTTTGATGCGGGAGGATCAGGGGAAGAGTATGGAACATGGTATACGGATGGGGTGCAGAACGATAACTGCGGCGTCTTCGAGCGCAATAAGAGGATATACAACCCCAAGAAAACGAAGAGATGCGCTCTGAGCTCTCATCAGGTCGGTCCTCTGCGATTTCCATTTCAAAAAATGCGGAAAGGCTGCGATATTTTCTCGTTGTGGGGCGGCGAACTTGTGATCTCGGAGCGGCTGGCGCAGCTAATTGAACAAGGGGGCTTCACGGGAGGAAGGGTACGACCGATATGGAATATGGGAGTTGCTCCAAAAACGATGCTGGATATTTCGGATGTGCCAAGTGGGGCGGAGTTGCTGAGGCGTGCGAAAGAAAAGGGATTTGGTCCAACCGATAAGGCCTTTTGGTCGTGGCTGGAAGAGGATGCACAGTTGCCGTTGCTCGGTAAGGCGCTGTGGGAGCAAATGGAGTTGCAGCAATCCCGTCGCTCTAAAGCATCCACTGTTGGAAGTTTTGCTCAACTGACGATTCAATCTTCTCCCCTTACCGTCTCCGACAAAACCCTGTTTGGCGAGAAGCAGTTCAGGCCGGGATCTGGAGATAGTTGCCGTTGTGCATTCGGAGAGGTGAGAGGTGGGATGCTCTTGTCTCAGCTATCTGTGATCGGCTCCAGTTGGGATGGATCAGATATTTGCCGAAGCGATGTTTATGTGGGAGGTCGAGCGGGTCTGTTTCGTCCATGGCGGCATTTGGTAGTTTCTAAGCGTCTGTTCGATGCAATGAGACAAGAAGAGATGAGGGGCTTCAGCTTCGAGATCGTTGAGATGGTGTAGGGCCGTCGTGAAGCCGCTCGGCACCTGCTTCGACGTATTCAGCATCGCAAGAGCACGCCGCCTTCGGCGTCGGGAGTGGCAGGACACGTCTTGTATGAAAGCGCTTTCTGTCAAGCGCCGCGTTTCTTTTGCTTTTGTTCTTTTCGTGCTGTTTCCGGGGCAAGCGATCCTATAGGCATGACGGAGGCGGGGTCCGTCGAGTCAGGTTCTGTTAAGAACATGAAAAGCGAATGCTTTTCATAGCCGCGATTTCCCCGTAGCGAGGACGGCGGTCAAGGGCGCGCGTTTTTTGCGCGTCGCGAAGCGAGCGAAGCCCCTTGATGGCCGCCGCAGCGGAGGGTACGCGACTTCAGTCGCATGTGGCGCTTTCCTGGTTGCGTTTTTCGTTTCTCCTTTTCAGGTGGTTCCTACCGTCCAGATCGCTCGTTGCAAGCGGCTTCGTCGAGGAGCCATATATTCGCCGTGCGTTCCGGCATGAGCATTTTGGATCGGGTGCCGCATTCACCCCGAGGTCTTCGCACTGACCAGACGTGTCTCGCGTTTACCCGAACTTGGACGAACTTGGTGTCAGCCGGCAATGCGCGGCTGCGGGGCGCGATAGTGTTGTTTCTTACGCAGCACCCAGTAAGAAGCCTCCGCCAGATGGCGGGCGACAGCAACGACGGCACGTCCGTGTCCCTTGTTTGGATAGAGCCGCTGATAGAGCAGGCCGATGTGGTCCTCGCGGTGTGCCTTGATGCGAATGGCGCAGTTGGCCGCTTCGACAAACGCCCACTTGAGATAGTGGTTGACGTTGCGGCAGGTGCCTCCGTGGCGAATGTGCCCGCCGCTGGCGATGATGCGGGGCACCAGGCCCGCATAGCTGGCCAGGTGCTCGGCGCGAGGGAATCGCTCGACATCGCCGACCTCCAACCAGACCAGTGGCGCAAGGATAGGCCCCAAACCCGGTACAGTGCGCAACAGCCGGATCTCCGGGCTGGCCTTCAAGGTCTCCGCGATGCGGCGTTCGATGGCCTGAATCTTCTCCTCCAGTTGATCGATGGAATCAAGCTGCATTGCGATCATTTGAGCAGTCTCCGGCGGCAGAGCCTTCAGGATGCTCGCCAGATAAGCGCGGCCTTTTGTTCCGAACAGGTCGCTGATGGCGTCGGCCTGCAATCCATAGCGGTCGATGCCTGCGTGGATGCGGTGTTTGAGCGAGGTACGCAGATCGCGCAGCGCCATGCGGGTGCGCGGCAGCTCGCGCTGATCGCGCAGTGCGCCGGGAGGAATCCAACTCTCAGGCAGAGTGCCGCAGCGAAGCAGAATCGCCAGTCCCTTGGCATCGAGAGCATCGGTCTTATTGCTCTTGGCCATGCGCCGCTTGGCCTCGAACGGGTTGGCGAGGTGCGGATGATGACCGGCCTGCTCCATGGCATCGACAATCCAGTACCAGTGACCGGTCGCCTCCAGAGCAATCTCACTGGCAGGTGGCAAGGTTCGAAGATATTCGCAATAGATGTCGCGGTCATGATCGACGCGCACAGGCCGTGAAGGCTTCCCGTGTTGATCGACCGAAACAAAGACGGAGAAGTGTTTGTGAGCGTCGCATCCGATGACTGGCTGCATGGTGCCTCCTATGTGCGTTCAGCGTACCCTGCGCCGAGTCCGAGAGCGCTTTCATAGGTTCACCCGTATGTCCAGGAAAAAGTGAACTTTCGGCTACGCCGAAAGTTCACGAAAGGCAGGTGTATTCAGTGGGGTTAAGCCCACCGGGACAAAAGTCAGAAGCCCCGTAGCTTGGATGGCCAGGGGGAGGGAAACCGAACTCTGGGAGTCCATCGACAAAGCCATCTTGAAGGATGGGGAGCGAGTCGTCGGGCCGTAACGGAAGTAAAGGCAGAGGTGGCCTCGAAATGTCGAGCTCCAGTGACCGAGCCCTCGGGTGACGGGCGAAGGCGGCATGGCTCGTTGCAATCTGACTGATGCGGCGGGACACACTGGCGGGGTGGTAGCCACAGCACGGCGACAAGGATGCACTATGCAACTGGAGAAGCCCTCCTAGCCCCACGCAGAAATGCGCGGAGCATCAAGGCCGTATAGCCGGCGACACCGGGAAGTCGGCTGAAGGCGAGAGGGTGGCGGAGGGGCTGGCAGTAGGGTTGAAGCGGAGTAATTTCCGTGGAGCGAAGCGGCCTCACTGTTGTTAACGACTCTGACAAAAAGGAAGGCAATAGGCGAATGACAAAAGCGCCGATCGGTTTGCAGGACCTGCGAAAGAGGATATACATCAAGGCGAAGGCAGAATCCCAATGGCGATTCTGGGGGCTGTATGTTCATGTGTGCAAGATGGAAACCTTGCATGAAGCTTATGCGATGGCTAGAAAGAACAACGGAGCGCCGGGTATCGACGGTGTGACGTTCGCGGCCATTGAGCAGAGCGGAGTGGAAGAGTTTCTATTGCAGATACGGGATGAGTTAGTTGCGTTCCGTTATCTGCCGCTGGCGGTGCGAAAGAAGGAGATACCGAAGGACGGGGGAAAGGTCCGCGTGCTTTCGATTCCGGCGATTCGTGACCGCGTGGTCCAGGGAGCGTTGAAGCTCATACTGGAACCGATCTTCGAGGCCGACTTTCAACCGGGGTCGTTTGGCTACCGGCCGCAACGAACTGCTCATCAGGCGGTGTTGCGTGTGGATGAAGCGATCATGAAGGGGAAGAAGCGGATCATCGATCTTGACCTCAAGGCCTACTTCGATAGTGTTCGGCACGATATGCTTCTATCGAAAGTGGCGCGGAGAGTGCAGGACGCGGATGTGCTGCGGCTTCTCAAGCTGATCCTGAAGTCCACAGGTAAACAGGGTTTCCACAAGGCGGGGTGATTCACCTGTTCTCAGCAATCTCTATCTCAATGAGGTGGACAGGATGCTGGAGAAGGCGATTGAAACCACGCGGACCGGGCCATATACGCACGTGCAGTACGCACGCTAAGCGGACGATATGGTGATACTGATCGACTCCCATCCGAGCAAAGAGTGGCTGTTGGCGGCAGTAGAAAAACGGCTGCGGCAGGAGTTGGCGAAACTCGGCGTGGAGATCAACGAGGAGAAGAGCCGGGTTGTCGATTTGAGGAAGGACGAGAGCTTCGCATTTCTTGGCTTCGAGTACCGCTATCTTCCCGGACGTAATGGGAAGCCGCGGTTGCAAGTTGCTCCGAAGCAGAAGAAACGCGTGGCGCTGTTTGCCAAGTTAAAGGAGGTGTTCCGGCAGAATGTAAGTCAGCCGGTTCAGGGCGTGATCGCAGAGATCAATCCCATCCTCCGCGGCTGGGTGAACTACTTTCGGATCGGCAATGCGAGCCGCTGCTTTTCGATGGTCAAGCGCTGGGTAGAGCGGAAGATTCGGCGGCACATGATGAGCGCCCGGCAGCGTCGTGGGACCCTCAGCCTGACGGCAGTACAGGCTAGCGACTGCTCATCACGCGCGCGAGACGCTTTGGTTCCCAAGTAGAGAGACACCTGGTCTGACGAGGGCAACGCGGCTTGCCGCATGCTCCGTAGACTTTCCCTGAAATCCCAGGGAAACCCACTTCGAGTGCGGGCCCTCGCGCGAGGGGGAAATGCTTTGGCAATGGAGACACCTGGTAATCAGTGGACCAGTGTCCGAATCATTTCCGTTCGAGCCCACCCGGTCCAAATTCCCTGATTGCTCTATAGGAGTAGAAAATGTTCCACATCTCAATCAATGGCATCAGATTTAGTGCAGAAACCGTCGAGGAAGTAACCGCCATGGTGCGGGCTTTTCAGTCTACAGAGGTGATCGATGCCAATCTCAAACCAAATGAGCATATGAGTGAACAGCCCCTCAATAGGCGTGTCCACCGGAGAGTGATTCACCGCATCGTTGAAGCGTCCGACGAGACAGCCGAAATCACAAGTCGTGCATTACGAAATGCCACGGAAGCGATCCACCATCAAGGTGAGATTGTTGCCGGGGTCGCCCTTGATCAGGTCTGGAACCTGGCAGAGCGCCTGGGTGCCCAGTTGATTGAAGGAATACAGGCCGCAATGCAAGCAGCAGAGCGCCGTAAACGGCGGCGCGATCCTCGTAACGACAGCATTGAGCCTCCCATTCCCAACTGAACAGATTGTGACTCTCTTCGGACGCCACAGGTGGTCGACAGGCAATCGTCGAGCCCTTCAGTGATCCCAACGGAGAATCATTCGCATCGCGAATACTCCATGGCCCAGGTTTTGTCCTGGGCCTTTGCGCTATGCAGGAGGAACTGAGCCTGCATCAATCCATTCCGCAACGGGGCGAAGGCCATCCGATTGCGCTGCAAGACAGGAGAAGGTAATGAACGTGAAGGCATTTGCAAGTATCTGTAAGGAGCTGGCGCGAGCCGAGAATCAATGCATACGTCAGCTGAATGAACTGGCATTTCAGCCCAGTCCTACCTGGGAAGAAATCAACAAGGGGTTTCAGTTGACCAATGAGCTGCGGAGAATCCACCAGGACGCTATGGAAGGATTTGCGCTTTGTGCTGGTTTGGTTTCGACGCGAACAGTGTCGGGCCTGCTCAAGCACAGCGCCCTGACGTTGAGCGAAGCACTGCTCATCCTCGATCGACTTGCTCGAAACTTCCACGCACGTTTCTGAACAGAACGGGGCCGGCGCTGTCCGGCCCCGTTCTCGCCTAGGCCATAATGTCTGGGCGCTCGCCGCATTTACGCATCTCAAATCCGGTTCGCGACTCGTTTCTGGGTCTTGCATCGCGGTTTGACTTTCTGTATCGGACTGGGTGGGGAAAGCGAAATCCCTACCTAGTCTTGATACTTATGGAGTGGAAACGGCTGATTTAGCGCCCTTGTCACTCGCCCTAGTATAGAAAATCACCGACAAAACACGAAAAGAGCATCGGGGATTGGCGCTTGAATTCGCCGCTCTGGAGGTTTGGGCGATCCGGAATCGCTCTCCCACACTACTTTTTGGAATTCCAGTGTCCGGCTCAGTCCACGGCATTTTCCGTTCATATTCTTCTTCATGCAATCGCTTCTGGTTGGGGCCGTATACTGACTCTTCATCCCATTGGAGCCGAGGACTGATGCCTGCGTATTTCAAGACCAATCCTGTGAGTCTCAAAGAACTATTGGAGGACTGCCATTCCGGCAAGCTACAACTACCCGACTTCCAGAGAAGTTGGGTTTGGGACGAAGAACGAATAAAGAGTTTGATTGCTTCTATATCAAGAGCGTTTCCAGTAGGAGCGCTCATGTCGCTTGAGACGGGTGGACCTGTTGAGTTCAAGCCACGAACTGTGGAGGGCGCACCAGATTGGTCGCAGCAAACTAAAGCACACTCTCTTCTACTTGATGGCCAACAGCGCCTGACTTCCCTTTATCAGGTGACCCTTCGGAACAAGGTTGTCGATACTGTTACAGCAAAGAACAAGAGAGTGAAGCGCTGGTTCTACATCGACATCATTAAAGCTCTTGATCCCGCGATCGATCGAGAAGACGCGATTATCGGAATTCCCGAGGATCGTGTCATTCGCAAAGACATCAACAAAACTGTCGTTCTCGACGTGTCAAGCCCAGAAAAGGAATACGACAGCCTTATGTTCCCTTTGTCATGCGTCTTTAACTGGGACAACTGGCAGGATGGATTCTACGAGCGCTGGGCTGGCAAGCCTGAGAAGGAGATATGGAAAGATTTCAAGAACAAGATCCTCCAAGAGAACTTCGCGCTCTACCAAATCCCCGTCATTACGCTTGGGCAGGCCACAACAAAGGAAGCTGTTTGTGTCGTCTTTGAAAAGGTGAATACGGGCGGGAAGCCCCTCGATGCATTCGAACTTGTGACCGCCGCGTATGCGGCGAATGGCCATGAATTACGCAAGGATTGGTACGGGAAAGATGGAAAGTCTGGCCGGCAAGGACTGTTCAGAGAGACATTGCGCTTCCCAGGGCAACGAGCCGGCATCATTGGGGAGGTCTCAAACACCGACTTCCTCCAGGCAATCGCTCTGTACCATACCCGTGAATTAAGACAAGCGGCGGCGGCAATCGGAAAGCTGGGTAAAGAGCTTCCAGCCGTGAACTGCACTCGGCAGACTCTGCTGAATGTCCCGCTCACGGCATACAAGAAATACGAAATGGTCGTTGAAGACGGATTCATTAAGGCCGCCAAGTTTCTAAACCTGATGCATCTATATCGCACATTCGATCTTCCATATCAATCGCAACTTGTCCCTTTGGCCGTGATACTCGCGGACCTCGGTGAGCTTTCCAATCACGAAGGCAACCGTGCAAAACTGATGCGTTGGTATTGGAACGGAGTTTTCGGTGAGCTCTACAGCTCTGCGGTGGAATCGCGATATGCGAAGGACTTCATCGAGGTTCCCGCCTGGATCAAAGGGGGCTCTGAGCCAAGCACCGTATCAGAGGCGACATTCCACTCAGATCGTCTGAAGACGATGAGGACGCGACTTTCTGCAGCATACAAGGGTGTGAACGCCCTTCTGATGACCGCAGGAGCCCAAGATTTCCGCTCAGGGCAGGAATTCGATTTCATGGTCTATTTCCACGAGGATGTCGACATCCATCATATTTTCCCAAAAGCGTGGTGTCAGAGTCAGAGGCATTCGTCGGCTGTGTACGATTCAATCATTAATAAAACCCCGCTCTCATACCAGACAAACCGGATCATCGGAGGCGAGGGACCATCTGAATACCTTGGGAAGCTCGAAAAGGGCAAGCCGCCAGCCATTCCTCCGATCAGCGCCGTGAAACTGGATGACTATCTCACCACCCATCTGATCAACCCCGCCCTCCTCCGTTCAAACGACTTTGGTGCATTCATGGCTGATCGCCAAAACCGGCTGCTTACTCTAATTGAAAAAGCCACCGGGAAGCTGGGCTTCCACGCGGCCGCACTGGACAGCGTTGATGCAGCTGACGAGGAGATTGACGAGTTCCAGGTTCCAATCGAGGCCTAGTCGAGTAAGTCCGCAGAAGAGCGTAATCGCAGCATTGGAGGTCAGTTCGTGGGCGATGCAACCGAATACACTCCGAGATCGGCAAGGGTGTGTAACTGCGATCGCGAGCCATAAAGACATGGAACGGCGAAAAGGTTCAATCATCGCCGATCTCGCTCATTCGAGCATGCCTGGCACCGGAACATCGGCCGCCTAGGAGTATTGTTGGAACCGTCTTCGTGGACCGTTAGTCGCCTATGGCCGCTTAGCGCGCTTGAGCCCCACTAGATCCCTCATCACGGGGATCCCACAAGGGAGGCCAACGGGAGTCCTGCTTACCCAGTATCGCCGCCGGGCCTGCGGCGCCGGGCGGCATCATCCAGAACTGGATCATGTATCGCCAGAGGGCCAGTCGGTCCAGCACGATGAGCGCAGTTCTTACAGCTAGGCGGGCTCATATACTTAACATCAGCTATACTTAACCTGGATTATTCGTGAAGCCTGAGGTAGCGAAAGCCTTTTGTGCTACAAACATGTTGACAAGACAGTGTTTAAGGCACATTGAGAGGCTTTCGCTTGACCGATTCTATCGAGACAGAGCG
>Ga0302149_1000415_pt1 | contig 13740 bp, 8 predicted proteins | sample I_Bog_N1_1_FD_192435 | JGI IMG/M metagenome (GOLD analysis project Ga0302149, IMG submission 192435) | Peat permafrost microbial communities from Stordalen Mire near Abisko, Sweden - I_Bog_N1_1 | ecosystem: Environmental > Terrestrial > Soil > Wetlands > Peat | place: Sweden: Abisko, Stordalen...
TTGCCTTCCAGATGATTGTTTTGGGCGCGCTGGTGGCGCGGGCGAAGGGATGGAGGCCGAGCGGGGCGTTTCGACTGGGAGTCTGGGCGTGGCCGGTCAACCTGGCAGCGCTCACCTATGGATTGCTGGCCATCATTAATATGGTCTGGCCGCGCACGCCACAGGATCCGTGGTATCGCAACTACGGAATGATTGTCGGCGCGGTGGCAGTGGTTGCGAGCGGGTTGATCTACGCGCTGCTGTTCCGGCCCTATGATCGGATCGAGGCGCCGGAGGGCGACGCTCACCTTGCCCACCTGGGCAGGCCGGTGCCTGCGGAGAGCAGCGTCGACTAAGGCGCTTAGAATGTTGGCGGCGTGTTGACCCACAACAGCCAGGTTTCACTGCGGCCGGGGTTGTTCCAGTGATGCGGCGTGGCGCTTTCAAAGTAAAAACTGTCGCCGCGCTTCAGGTGGTACTCCTCACTGGCCAGAGAAATCTTCAGCTCGCCGCGCAGAACGAACAGGAACTCTTCGCCCTCGTGGGCGTAGGAACCTCCGCTGCCGGCCTTGGGCGCGATGCGAAACAAGTGCGGCTCCATGACCTTGTTGCCCCAGGCGAGCAGTTCCATACGGACGCCGGGTCCGGCTTCGAGCACCTTGCGCTTGGGCGGGCGCACCAGGCGGGTATTCACTTCCGTGGCGTCGAAAAAATCGAGGATGTTGGTGCGGTAGTAGCGCGCCAGCCGGCGCAGAGTGCCGACCGAGGCGCTCATCTGCGAACGTTCGAGGGCGCTGAGAAAGCCGACGGAAATTTCGGCGGCGGCGGCGACTTCGGCGAGGCTTTTTCCGCGCTTGGTGCGCAAGCGTCGCAACCGGAGACCGATCGCGGCGGCGTTGCTGGGGACGCGATTGACGGCGCCCTCGGGCGTCAGCGCTTGCGACTTCGGGATCTGCGACCTCAGGATCTGCGGCTTCAATATCTGAACAATCGCGGCGGCGTTAAGTCCGCGAACCTTGCGCAGGTAGCGCGCTTTCTTCAGCAAGTTCACGTCGTCGGTGGTGTAAATACGGTAGCGGCTCTCGGTGCGATGTGGGCGGGTCAGGCCGAGCGCTTCCCATCCGCGAATGGCCGACGGAGAAATTCCGACGAGGCGGGCCACGTCGCCGATTTTGAGATAAACTTGTCGGTCGCCTGACATGATTTCCGAATGTGCGTGCTGATCGCGCCGCGGGGCTGCACTTTTCCGCTTGACAGAAAGCGGCAGAGTCACTAACCTTGCGCGATTATAGCAAGGTTTGGGTTTCACGCAAGCGGGTTCGGATCTAACAAATTTGCCCCCTGAAGATCTGGAGGATCTGTTCTATGCCGACTTCGAAATCGTCCCGGTTCTCTGGGCTCATCGTCCTGAGCCTCTGCCTGGTTTGCTCAACGCTCGCGTATGCCCAGGGCACGGGCGGACGCATCCTCGGCCGCGTTTCGGATTCCAGCGGCGCGGTGCTGGCGGGCGTGCAAGTGACGCTCACGCACGAATCCACGGGCGTGAGCTCGGTGGCCACCACGAATGCCGGCGGCGACTATGGCTTCCCGCAGGTTCCGGTGGGCACGTATCGACTGGAATTCGACCTGGCGGGATTCAAGAAGAGCGTGCAGCGCGGTGTGAACGTCGATCTCAACCAGGTGGTGACCGCGAACTCGGTGCTGCAGGTGGGCGCAACGAAAGAGACGGTCGAGGTGACCTCGGAAGCGCCGCTGGTGGATACGACGAGCACGCAACTGGGCGCGATCATGGATGCGCGGCAGGTGGCAAATTTGCCGCTCAACACGCGCGACACGTATCAGCTTCTGCAGTTGCAGCCGGGCGTGATGTCGACGGTGGGATCGAGCAACAATATCGTTTACGGAAGCGACGACGCGGGTGCGGTTTCGGTGAATGGCGGCCGTGGGCGCTCCAACAACTTCAGCGTGAATGGAGGCGACGCCAACGATCTGTTCGCCAACCTGCCGACGGTTCAACCCTCGCCCGACAGCATTGAGGAGTTCCGCGTGATCACGAATACTTTCGATGCGGAATACGGCCGTAACTCGGGATCGGTGGTCAATGTGGTGACCAAGTCGGGGACCAACAACTGGCACGGGAATCTGTACGAGTTCTTCCGCAACAAAGTGCTCAACTCCAACGAATACTGCCTTACTGCGACCGAAGGTCTGCCTTGCGACAAGCCTCAGTTCAACCAGAACCAGTTTGGCGGCACTTTCGGCGGACCGATCAAGAAAGATCGAACCTTCTTCTTTGCTTCTTACGAAGGGCGCCGTATCCGCCAGGGCATCCCTTCGCCGGCGGTCACTGTGCCGACGTCCGAGGAAACGCCGTCTCCCACCAACGTCGTGAACGGGCAGATTGTCGCCAACTTCACCGATGTGAACCCGACTTCCCCCACGGGGCCATTTTTTGGGTCGATTACCAACTCCTCGATTTTGACAAACCGTCCTGGGTGCCAGGCGGCCAACGCTGCGATTGGCGGCGGACCTATAGCGGATGGCAACACATACGCGAGTATGTTCCCGGCCGGCCTGATTCCCCTCGCTTGCATGGACGCCACGGCGGTTGATCTGCTGCAGTTTGTTCCCAGCGCGCCCGGCGACAGTAATCTGATCAGCACGGTCCCCACCAAGGCCATCCGCGGCGACCAGTTCACAGTGAAAGTCGACCACCGGATCAACGACAAGCAGAACCTGAGCATCTATTACTATTTTGATGATGATCGTACGCTGCAACCGTTCTCCAACTTCGAGCTTGCGGGCGCCGATGTCCCCGGCTTCGGGAGCATTTTGGCGGAGCGCTTCCAGCAGTGGAACATTACCCACACATGGACACTCACTAGCAGCACGGTGAACGAATTCCGTTTCAATTACAACCGCGAAGGCCAGGGGACATTTCAGCATCCGCAGAATACCGAACTGGTGCAGGAGTCCTGCCCTACGGCTCCTGCGTGGCTGAGCAACGTTACCGGGGCGCCCCCTTGTTTTTATGGTGACGTTGCGGGCAACACCTACGGCATCCATCCATTTCTTGGCGCGGGGCGCGAGGGCCTTCCCTCCATCTCCGTTTCGGGAGGATTTTCCCTGGGCAACGATGCGGAAGGGGAACTTCCTCAGGTGGGGAATTCTTTCCAGTGGTCGGATAACCTCACCAAGGTTTCCGGCAACCATACGCTCAAGTTTGGCGTCGATTTCCGTCGCCAACAGTTCAATCAATTCTATTACTACAACGTCAATGGAAGCTTTGCCTATTACGGAGGGGGCCCGAACGATCCTGTAGCTTGTAGCAATTACGACCCCGTTGCGCAGCAATGCAACAGTGAGAATCTCTATCCCGACTATCTTCTGGGCCTTCCCGATTCCTATGGGCAAGGTTCCGCTCAAGTGGAGAACGTCCGCAACACGGGCCTCTACCTGTTCGCGCAAGACAGCTGGAAGATCAAGCCGAATCTCACGCTGAACTACGGGTTTCGATGGGAGTTAAACACCCCGCTGGCGGATAAGGCGCAGCACGTCGAGACGTTTCGGCCCGGGCAAATGTCGACGATCTTCCCTTGCGGAGGCCCCAATACCGATTGCACGTCGCAGGATGCGATCGGATTGGTGGTTCCAGGCGACCCCGGCGTTCCCGCGGGCATGACGCAGACTTACTACAAGGCGTTTGCTCCCCGCATCGGTATTTCCTGGAGTCCGGGCAACTCCGCCAAGACCAGCATTCGGGCAGGCTGGGGACTTTTCTATAACCCAATCGAACAACTAGTGCTGGCACAATTCGGCGCGGAGCCGCCGTTTGGAGGGAGCACCACGCTCAGTGAGACGCAGTTTAACCAGCCCTTTCTTGACCAGAGCGGGACCTTCGGTTACCTGAATCCGTTTAATGGCGTCCTCAATCCCAAGCGAGGCACGTCTGAAGATTGGGCCGCATTAGAGCCGATCGATCTGTTCGGCGATTTCCAGCCGCACATGCGCACCCAGTATTCGGCGCAGTACAACCTCACCATTCAGCGCGAGTTAACCAAAGACATGAAGCTGGAAGTTGGCTACGTGGGATCGCAAGGGCACCGGCTGCTGGCAACGCATGACATCAATTACTCAAACCCGCAGACCTGCGTCGACATCTCTAACATCGCGGCAGCCAATGCCGCTTACGTCACGGCGGGGCTTGGAGGGGGGCCGACGACTTGTGGCCAATTCGCCGAGGACGCTCCCTTTTATATTCCCGGAGGGACCGTGCTGCCGGTAGCTTTACATTTGCCCTACGCGCAGAACAACAGTGTGATCCCCGCGGGCACGACCATTGGGCCAAACGGCATCACTTTAGTGGGGTTGCGCCCATACTCGTCACCCCAGTGCGATCCGCTGACCGGAATCGGTTGTCCGATCAACTCTACGCCGGTGTTTACCGGCATCTTTGCTCAGGACACGATTGCCAGCTCAGCGTATAACTCGCTGCAGATTTCGTTGGACAAACGGTTTGCCCGCGGGCTCCAATTTACCGCGGCTTATACGTTCAGCAAGTCGATTGACGAAGCGTCCAGCTTCGAGGGGATATTGAATCCGCTACCGAATGCCCATAACCCGGCGCTGTCACTGTTCGACGCCAAGCATCGCTTCGTGGTCAGTTACACATGGGATGTTCCGGCGAGAAAATACGACGGATTTAGGGGGAAGGTGGTCGATGGCTGGCAGCTCTCCGGGATCACGACGTACCAGACAGGATTTCCGATCCGCATTACGTCATCCTCCGACAACGAACTCATGAACAGCGCCGATTTTGAATACCCGGGCGAACCCGATCAGATCGCGCCATTTTCGTGGCAAAGGCCACAAGGTAACGGCGGCTACTATTTTAATACCCCGTCGAATCAGAGTTCCATTTTCACCGAGAGCGGGGTCTTCGGTTACGTCGGCAGTGCACCGCGCACGATCTGCTGCGGACCGGGAATCAGCGAGACCGATGTTGCGGTCGAGAAGCTCATTCCGGTTACCGAGCATACCCACTTCGAATTTCGCGGTGAGCTGTTCAATGTCTTCAACCATACGCAGTTCTATAACCCGGACGGTAACAGCACCGATGGTCAACAGTTTGGCCAGGTCACAGAGGTCAAAGACCCGCGTCTGGCGCAGTTTGCTTTGAAGTTTTATTTTTAGTCAGCACGAGCTGACATCAACGTTAGCAATCGAGCACGTTCTAATCCCGGGCGGTTTCGGCCGCCCGGGACCTAATCTAATGGCCTTCGCGGCCTGAGCCTTATTGGAGATCACGATGTATCCCGCACTGAAACAAGAGCTCGAGACCTTCGAGCGCCGCACTCCGAAGTCCGCCGAAGCGCATAAGAAGAATCTGAAACGCCTGCCGCTGGGCGTGGCCAGTAACTATCGCGCTTACGAACCGTATCCGATCTTTGTATCGGAAGCCTCGGGGAGTAAGTTCCGCGATCTTGACGGCAACGAATATATCGATCACAACTTGTGTTTTGGAACGCTGATGGCGGGCCATTCACATCCCGCGGTGATTAAGGCCGTCGAAGGGCGGCTGCACAAGGGCACGGCCTACGGCATGCCTCATAACATGGAGTGGGAGCTGGCGGAAGAGATCTGCACGCGGTTTCCCGTCGAGATGTGCCGCTTCGGCAACAGCGGCACGGAAGCCACGATGCACACAATTCGTCTGGCTCGCGCCGCGACCGGGCGCGACAAGATCATCAAGTTTGAAGGCGGATACCACGGGTTGCACGACGCAGCGCTGGTCAGCGTAAAGCCGCATCCGCCGGACGACGATTTCGGCGATATCAAGAATCCGAAGCCGGTTTCGGGCGGAGCGGGCGTGCCGAAGGCGAGTATTGCCAATGTTCCGATTGCGACGTTTAACGATCTGGAGACGGTGGAGCGGCGCTTCCGGGAGAATCCGAATGAGATCGCGGCGATCATACTTGAGCCGATCATGATGAACGTCGGCCTCTGCATGCCGCAGAAGGGATTTCTGGAGGGTCTGCGGACGCTTTGCGACAAGCACGGCGCGCTACTGATTTTCGACGAAGTCAAGACGGGCGCGAAGCTGTGCTGGGGCGGGGCTTCGGAATACTTTGGCGTGACGCCCGACATGATCTGCATCGCGAAGTCGATTGGTGGCGGATTCCCGCTGGCGGCTTTCGGGACGAGCAAGCGCGTGATGAGTTTGATCTCCGACCACAAGGTGTTTCACGGCGGCACTTACAATACTAACCCGATTTCGATGGCAGCCGGCATTGCGACGTTCCGCGAAGTACTTACTCGTGCCAACTATACGCTCATCGAAAAACTCAGCAACAAGCTAGTCGAGGGATATAAGAAGACGATCGCGAAAGTAGACTTGCAGGGATACATCGCCAGCGCGGGAGCGAATGGGGCGCTGATGCTGTATCCGAAAGAAATCCATAATTATCGCGACTGGCTGCCGGTCGATGTGGATTTGTGGCGGCACTACTGGTTCGGCATGGTAAATCGCGGCGTGATGGCGCAGCCGTACTGGTGGGATGAGCAGTGGACGATATCGGTGCAGCACACCGAGGCGGACATCGACAAGCATCTGGCGGTATTTGCCGAAGTCGCTCCGTCGCTGGCTGCGGCGCAGCATGAGCGATTGGGAGCGATGGCAGCACACTAACGGGATCGAGCCATCGGACCATCCGGTCACCGGGTCATTGAAAACCCGCGATCCGGATGGGTCAGATGTCCCGATCACCCGATGATCCGATTACCCAATGACTTCTGATCCCAACCGGCCGCACTTAAAGCGCGTTCTCGGACGGCGGGACTTGGTGCTGCTGTTTGTCGTGGCCGTCTTCAATCTCAACGTGGTCCCCAGCATCGCGGCGAACGGCGGAGTAACCGTCTGGTTGTGGATCATCTCGCTGCTTCTGTTCTTCTGGCCGCAGGGGATTGCGGTGATCGAACTAGCGCATCGCTATCCGGGCGAAGGCGGCGTGTATTTGTGGGCGAAGGAAGTGTTCGGCGACTTTCACGGCTTTCTTTCGGGATGGTGTTACTGGACGAATAACATGCTGTATGTGCCGACAGTAATGCTGTATTTTGTGGGCGTCTCGGTGTTTGTGCTTGGTCCGAGCCACGCGGCACTCGCGGACAATAAATCTTTTGCGCTTACCGCGTCGCTGGCACTGCTGGCATTACTCACTGTCCTAAATATTGTCGGTCTTGGGATTGGAAAGTGGATCAATAACGTTGGCGCAATCGGCACTTTCGTCGCGGCCGCGGTTCTTATTGGCCTTGGTGCGGTGATCTGGTTGCGCTTCGGCACGACCATCACGGCGGCCGATTTCCGGATTCCTGCGAACCCGCGCTTTGTGCTGAATTCGTTTGGCGTGATCTGTTTCGGTCTGGTGGGCCTCGAACTTGCCTCGGTCATGGGAGATGAAATCCAGGATCCCATCCGTACACTTCCGGGCGATGTCGCCTGGGGCGGAGTGCTCTCCGGCGCTCTATATCTCGGCGCGACTCTCACTCTTCTGATTGCTGTTGGGAAGAACGTGAACGTCCTGCAGGGGATCGTCCAGGCTGTCAGTCACATGGCCGAGCGCGTCGGAGTTACGTGGATTACCGTGCCTTTCGCGCTCATGCTCAGTTTGTCCATCGCGGGCATTGGTTCGGCGTGGATGGGAGGTTCGGCGCGCATTCCGTTTGTCGCTGGCCTTGATTCGTACATGCCCTCGTGGCTGGGCAAGATTCACCCGCGCTACGCCACGCCCTATGCCGCACTGATCGTGCAGGCCATTGTTTCGGCTTTTCTTATAATCATGAATTTCTTTGGAGCCGGGGTTCAGGAGACGTTTCAGAAATTGCTTTCGCTGGCGGTCGTGTTGCAACTCGTTCCATTCGTCTATATGTTCGGAGCGCTGGTGAGATTTGCCATCGTTGAGCGGGTGCCGCGCGGCCACTACAGCCGACTTACGATGTTCTTGGCGGGCACGAGTGGCCTGCTCACGACAATTCTCGGCATCGCGCTGGTGTTTTTCCCGGCCCAACAGATCACGTCGCTATGGTCCTATGAATTGTGGATGGTTGGCGGCACGTTGTTCTTTATCGGTTTAGCAGTGTTTTTCTTTTTCGTATACGGACGTTTGAAAGAGCCCCGGAGCGCCCAAGTGTAATCGGGGCGCAAACGGAGTTTGTGTGGTTGCGCGACAGAGGGCTGCAGGAGGTTTTATGGCGCGTGGAGTGAAGGCCAACGTGAAAACGTATTCAATGTTGATTAACGGCGAGTGGGTTGCGAGTAAATCGACGAAGACTTTTGCCGTGTACGATCCATCCGCCGAAGAGGTGATCGCGCAGGTTCCCGACGCGAATGCCGACGACGTGAACCGCGCGGTTGCGGCTGCCAAGACGGCTTTTGAAGAAGGGCCGTGGGCGACGACGACGGCACAAGAACGCGGGCGCGTGCTGTTTCGCCTCGCCGAAAAGGTGAGGCAGAATTTGCCCATGCTTGCCGAACTCGAATGCCGCAACACGGGCAAGCCAATTGTTGAGGCGGAGTATGACATCACCGACGTGGCAACGTGTTTCGAATATTACGGCGGCCTGGCAACCAAGGTTGTTGGCTATGTAAATCCGGTCCCGGATAACGCGATGAGCCTCTCGCTGAAAGAGCCGATGGGGGTCGCGGGGCAGATTATTCCGTGGAATTATCCGTTGATGATGGCGGCGTGGAAGTTGGCGCCGGCGTTGGCCGCGGGCTGTACTTGTGTACTCAAGCCAGCCGAGCAAACGCCGCTCACTGCGCTTGAACTGGCTCGGTGGTTCGACGAGGTCGGCTTGCCGAAGGGCGTAGTGAACGTGGTTACCGGTTTTGGCGAAAGCTGCGGGTCGCCCCTGGTCAAACATCCAGATGTGAACAAGATTGCGTTTACGGGTTCGGCTTCGGTCGGCAAAATCATCGTGAAGGAGGCCGCCGATACGGTGAAGCGCGTGACGCTCGAGCTTGGCGGTAAGTCGCCGAACATCTTCTTTGCCGATGCCGACTTCGAGGCGGCAATCGATGGCGCGCTGTTTGGAGTGTTCATCAATCAGGGAGAAGTTTGTTCCGCGGGCAGCCGCATCCTGGTGCAGAAATCGATTTATAAAAAGTTTGTAGAAGCGATGGCGGAGAAGGCGAAGAAGATCAAGATCGGTCCGCCGCTGGAGCGCGAGACAAAGATGGGTTCCCTGGTGTCAAAAGAGCAATACGACCGCGTCTGTTCGTATCTTGAGATCGGCAAGAAAGAAGCCAAGGTGGCGGCGGGCGGCGGTCGCGCCGATCAGTTTGCCAAGGGTTACTATGTGCAGCCGACTATCTTTTATAACGTCGATAACAACGCGCGGATTGCGCGCGAAGAGATCTTTGGGCCGGTCGCGGCGGTGATTCCTTTTGACGACGAAAAAGACGCGCTCAAGATTGCGAACGACACGCCCTACGGGCTGGCAGCTGCCGTATGGACGCGCGATATCTTCAAGGCCATGAGAGCGGTGAAAGCGTTGCGCGCAGGCATTGTGTGGGTGAATCATATGCAGCCGACATATGTCGAAGCTCCATGGGGCGGTTATAAGCAGTCGGGATTTGGGCGCGAACTTGGGCCTTGGGGGATCGAAGAGTATCTTGAAACCAAGCAGGTGTATATCAACTTGAACGAAGCTCCGATTGGGTGGTACTGAAAGAGAGTGGATAGTAAATAGTTATTACCGGATAGACTTGGCTTTCAGTCACTCTATTGACTATGCACTATCCACTATCACGCACGATAGGATAAAGTCATGGCGACAATTCATCTGCGCACTTCTATACCCGGTCCCCGCTCGCAGGCTCTGATGAAGCGGCGCAATGCCGCGGTTGTCCAGGCGGCGTATCACGCTACTCCGGTCTTCGTGGCCAAGGCGGAAGGAGCAGTCGTCGAAGATGTTGACGGCAACCGCCTCATCGATTTTGCAGGCGGCATCGGCTGCCTGAATACGGGGCACCGGGCGCCGGCGGTGATTGACGCCATCCGCCGACAATTGGATCGTTTCCTGCACACCAGCTTCAACGTCTTGCCCTACGAAAGCTACATCGCCGTCTGCGAGAAGCTGAATGCGATCGCGCCGGGCAAGGGCCCGAAGAAAACCGTGCTGGTGAATACGGGGGCGGAGGCGGTCGAGAACGCCATCAAGATTGCGCGCTCGTACACCAAGCGACAGGCGATTCTCTGTTTCGAAGATGCGTTTCATGGACGCACTTACATGGCGATGGCGGCGACCAGTAAGACGCATCCTTACAAAGCGGGGTTCGAGCCGTTTCCGAGCGAGGTGTACCGCATTCCTTACGCTTACTGTTACCGCTGCGCGTATTCGATGAAGTATCCGTCGTGCGACGTGCATTGCGCGCGGCATCTCGAAGATACATTTAAGCGAGTTGTGGCGGCCGAGTCGGTGGCGGCTGTGGTGGTAGAGCCAATCCTGGGCGAAGGCGGCTTCGTCACTCCTCCGGCGGAGTTCTATCCCACGCTGAGCGCGATCTGCCGAAAGCACGGCATTCTGCTGATTGCTGATGAAGTGCAGACCGGGTTTGCTCGCACGGGCGCGATGTTTGCCTGCGAGCGACTGGGACTGGAACCGGATCTGGTGACGATAGCCAAGTCGCTGACTGGCGGACTGCCCATGGCCGGGGTAACGGGACGCGCGGACATTATGGACGCGCCGGGCGTTGGCCAACTGGGTGGAACGTTCTCCGGCAATCCGCTGGCTTGCGAAGCGGCTTTGGCGGTGCTTGAGATCATCGAGAAAGAAAATCTCTGTGCGCGCGCCAATCTACTCGGTGAGCGTTTCCGCAAGCGCGCGGCGAAGTGGCAGACACAGTGGGAACTGGTCGGCGATGTTCGAGGAATGGGCGCCATGCAGGGGCTGGAACTGGTGCGCTCGAAGGCGACGCGGCAACCTGCCGACGAAGAAACAAAGCAAGTATCACAGTATTGCTACGAGCACGGCCTGGTGACGATCACTGCTGGGTCGTATGGCAATGTGATTCGTCTGCTTATGCCGCTGGTGATTGCCGACGCACAGATGGATGAGGCGATGGACGTGCTCGAAGCGGCGTTGGCTCACGTCGCGGAAAAGAAAGGTGCGTTGACGGCCCAGCTTACATAGGGACAGCCGAGGTCGGCTATGGTCGCATGTTCGTTTAAGGAATGTAGAAAATCTTATGACTACTTCAACTGCAGCACCTGCCATGACAGGCAAGGAAATCGTCGATCTAACTAAGAAACACACGCTGTATGAATGGTCGGCGCAATCGAAGGTCGACCCGATCCCTGTGGCGCGCGCCAAGGGCATTTATTTCTGGACTCCGGAAGGGAAGCGGTTTATCGACTTCAACAGCCAGTTGATGTCTGTCAACATTGGACACGGCGACGAGCGTGTCATCCGGGCCATCGCCGAGCAGGCTGCGACGCTAGCCTATGCCAATCCTTTTATGGCGACCGAACCGCGGGCGCGACTGGGAGCGAAGCTGGCGGAGATCGCGCCGGGGGATATTGACACGTTCTTTTTTACGAATGGTGGCGCCGAGGCGAACGAAAATGCCATCAAGCTGGCGCGCTTTTTTACCGGACGCCACAAGATCATGGCGCGCTATCGCTCGTATCACGGCGCTACGGCGGGCGCGATCAGCCTTACGGGCGATCCTCGCCGATGGACGGTTGAGCCGGGAATGCCAGGAGTGGTGCGGGTGCTCGATCCGTATCACGGTATAGAGCGCGGATGGGAATCGGCGGAAAGTTCGCTGGCCATGATCGAAGAGACCATTCAACTGGAAGGGTCGCACACGATTGCCGGGTTCATTCTGGAGACGGTAACCGGGACGAATGGCGTGCTTGTTCCGCCGGATGAATACCTGGAAGGAGTGCGGAAACTGTGCGACAAGTACGGCATCCTGATGATCGCCGACGAAGTGATGTCGGGCTTTGGGCGCACGGGTGAGTGGTTCGCGGTCGATCACTGGAAAGTCGTTCCCGACTTACTGTGCATGGCGAAGGGGCTTACTTCGAGTTATTTACCATTGGGCGCGGTTGGAATGCGGCAGCATATTGCCCGACACTTTGACGACAAGGTGTTCTATGGAGGACTAACATACAACAGTCATCCCATGGGATGCGCGGCGGCGTTGGCGACGATTCAGGTCTATGAAGAAGACCATCTGATCGAGAACTCGCGCAAAATGGGTGCGATCATGCAGAAGCTGGGCGCGGAGTTGCAGGCGAAACATCCGTCGGTGGGCGCGGTGCGATCGATTGGCCTGTTTGGCATCGTTGAGCTGATCCGGGACCGCAAGACTCGCCAGCCCATGGCTCCGTTCAACGGAACCTCGGACGAAATGGTCGCGCTCGGCAAGTTTTTCCGCGAGAACGGGCTCTACACCTTCGTTCGATGGAATACGTTCTTCACCAATCCTCCGCTGTGCATCAACGAGCAGCAGATGCGGGAGGCGTTTGCGATTATTGATAAAGGGCTGGAGATTACGGATCGTGCGGTGAAGGGATAGGTCTCGTTTCCAGGAATCCAAACAAGTACAACATCAACTTTGCCCGCAAACGGGGAAGGTGTGTCCGGCTGACCTAGCGCCAGCTGCGCAGGCCATCGCTGGGAGAAACTACCAGCGGCTCGTGGTGCGTCTTGGCGGCGTGATCGTTGATGGCGGTGGCCGCCTGGGTGCGAAGATTTCCGGATTTCGGGTCGAAATCGAGCGTGCTGACGCTGTGGGTGCAGTGCGTGCAGTTGAACTTCATGCCGCCCTTGATGCGCTCGATGCGATAGGCTTTCACTGAATGAATTGTATCGTCCCACGAACGACATTGCGTCGCGATTTGGGGAACGAAGGTAACCCTCACAACGAAGGTAAGGCTAAACCTGGATGTGCCTGAAGGGGTTCGTCCCTCCGGCGCTGGATTCCGCTTATTTTGCCAGTCGGTTGTATTTCTTCAGAACCTCGCGCAAGCGCTCGTGCGGTAAAGCGATCACGGTGTGGTCGTCGATTCCAGTCATGGTTTCGGCGGCGATCATGGCGTTGACGATGGCTTCCTCCGTCGACTGCACGGTGGCCAGGAACAGCGGATCGAGGTCGTCGTTCGGGAGCATTTTCAGGTCTCGGACGCCTTTGTTGGACGCCGCTTCCGGATTCGCGGTAGAGAAGGCTACGAAGATGTCTCCCGAGCCGTCGCCGGAATAGCTGCCGTCGCGGCCGAGGCCGAGAGAGGCTTTGCGGGCCAGGCGCTTCAGTTGAGTGGGAATGAGCGGGGCATCGGTGGCGACGACAATGATGATCGAGCCGACGTCGTCTTTCCATACGGTGTGCTCGGGAATTTCCTTGCCGACGGGAACCCCGGCGATGCGGAGTTGGTCGCGCTGTCCGTAGTTGCACTGGACCAGGACGCCTACCGTGTAGCCGCCCGCCTTGGCGTCTAGCACGCGGGAGGCGGTACCGATGCCTCCTTTGAATTCGTTGCAGATCATACCGGTGCCGCCGCCTACGTTGCCTTCTTCGACAGGGCCGGCGTGGGCGGACTCGATGGCGTGAAAGGCGTGCTCGGGTTTCACGTGGAATCCGTTGATGTCGTTGAGATAGCCGTCGTAGGTTTCGGCGACCACGGGCAGCGACCACCAGTAGCCTTCGCTGTCGGGCTTGCCTTGCTTTACTTTCCAGGCGATGACGGCGTCGCGAAC
>Ga0302149_1000421_pt1 | contig 13642 bp, 8 predicted proteins | sample I_Bog_N1_1_FD_192435 | JGI IMG/M metagenome (GOLD analysis project Ga0302149, IMG submission 192435) | Peat permafrost microbial communities from Stordalen Mire near Abisko, Sweden - I_Bog_N1_1 | ecosystem: Environmental > Terrestrial > Soil > Wetlands > Peat | place: Sweden: Abisko, Stordalen...
GTTGCGAGCCTGACAAGAATGTCCGGCAAAGTTCTCTCAATTCAATGTCAGGGAAGCTTTAGTCTGCTTGTTGGGCTGTTGATTGGCTGCGGGCAGGCAGGAGGCGGCGCTCCGCCGGTAGGCGGCGGTACACCGCCAACGATTACGTCTCAGCCCATCGGCGCAACTGTGACGCTTGGGCAAACCGCGACCTTTTCGGTGACAGCAACAGGCACAGGAACGCTGAGCTACCAGTGGAAAAAGAATTCGGCCGCCATAACGGGGGCGACGGCCTCCAGTTACATTACGCCTGCGACGGTGGCGGGCGATAACGGAGCGATGTTCGGCGTGGTCGTGTCCAACTCCGCGGGGAACACTGCCAGCAATACCGTGATGCTCACTGTAACCGCGTCGTCTGTGCCGACCACTTTCTACGTCGATCCCAACGGGAACGACACCACAGGGGACGGCTCCGAAGCGAACCCCTTTGCTACGCCGGCGCGTGCGCAGCAGGCGATGCAGCAGTCCTCCACCAAGGCCACGATCATCGATGCGGGCACTTACTACCTCACCACACCTCTTGCTCTCACTTCAGCCGATAACGGTGAAACCTGGCAAGCAGCGAGCGGGGCGAGTGCCGTTTTGAGCGGCGGGGAAGTTCTCACCGGATGGACCAGCCAGGGGAACGGGATCTATACGGCAACTGCAGCCCAGCCGGTGGGACTGGACCTGACGATTTCGGATGTCCGTCAGACTGCCGCCGACATTGGGTACAATCCCCTGCAGCCGTATATGTCCGGCTGGAGGATTGTGAACCCGAGTCAGGCATGCACCACCGGCGCCACGATCACTGTGTTGGCTGCCGATCTAACCGCTTCCGTGAAGCCTGGAGCGGTTGTACAGGTGATCAGCGATCATCGTTACAGCGACAACTTTACGACCATTGTGAGCGTAGATGCGTCCAATAACACCATTACGCTGGCGAACCCCATCAGTGATGGAGCCAACTGCAACCAGCCGGGGCATACCTCGAGTTGGCGAGTGCTGAACGATCCGGCGGATCTCAGTGTTGCAGGGCAGTTCGCCTACGATCCCTCCACTTCCAAAGTCTATCTTCACCCAGTGAACTCCGGGACCCCGGCCATAGGCACCGTGGTTGCCGCGCAACTCAGCACGTTGATCTCGTTCACAAATGTTTCCGGCATTACGATCAGCGGACTGACTCTTTCGGCCACCACTTCCGACAAGAATCCTTATTCAGGCGCCTTCACCGATCAGTTGGCGGCCATCAAGGGTGTGGGCCTGAGCAACAGCACGATCAGCGGAAACACCTTTCTCAACGTGGGAAATGGAATTTCGCTGAGTGGCTCATCGAACAACACGATTGCCGGTAACACTTTCAATCAACTCGGTGGATCGGGAATCTTCCTTGTGGCCAATAGCAATCACAACAGCATTACAAAAAACATCCTCACAGGTCTGGGAAGCATCAACGCGGGGTCAACCGGAATTCACCTCGAGAACAGCGCTTCGAACACCATCGACAGCAACACCATTAACGGTTCCGGACGGTGGGGTATCGATCTGTACCCATCGGATGGCGTTTCTCTGACCGGAAACGTGGTCTCCAATAACTCGATTCAAAATACCAGCCAGCAAACCAACGATACCGGCGCGGTCTATTCCTATGCCGGAAACATCGCGGGGCATGTGATGGAGAACACCACGATTACCGGGAATCGTATCGAGAATGTCGGCGGCCTGGACCGCGACGGATCGGGAAACTACGTGCAAGCGGAATTGTCTCGGGGCATTATGATGGACGACCATGCGAGCGGAGTGACGATTACAAAGAACGTGATCGAGGCCGGTGGCAGCCAGGGAGTACTCCTCTGCAATGGCTGCCAAACCAACACGGCGAACAACAACGTGCTGATTTTACAGCCGCCGGCGCTCTATGATCAGGCCCCGAACGGCATCACGGCATCTTCAGGATATATGCCGTATAACGGGACTACGCGCATCGACCTCTTGCCATCGTACTTTCCCAACAGCGTGGCTACGAGCACGATCGTCGTTCAACTTTCCGGCACCGCGTCCGGGGGGACGAGCGCTCAATTCGATGTGCAGGCCGATGGCGTCGTGATTGGCAGCGGCACGGCGTCCAGCACACCGACCAACTATGTCTTTCAAGTCGCGTTAACACCTCATCAAATTCATCGCATCGGGATTGCGCTGACCAACGGCGCAACCAGTGGCGCGTCAACAACCGCCTTGAACTATCCATCCCTGTTTGTGAACAACACCGCCGTGCTGATTCCGGCTCCCGAAGCGACCCCCGGCACGATGGGTGCACATGGGTTTGCGGCGGGTTGCGACGATCTGATGCCGACGAACTTCTCGATTACCCACAATATCGTTTACCGAAACGGAGGTTACTCAAACGATCTATGGGACTGGACCTCATATTCCTGTCCGTCCTATGTAGACCCCACTCCAGGAACCATTGACTACAATGTTCTCTTTCAGAATGTCGCCAAAGCGATTGATCCGGTCTTCGGCGGCGCCACTTTGGATGGAAACTCAGTGCTCACCGATCCATTGTTCACCAATGCCGCTGGCGGCGATTACACGCTTCAGCTGAATTCGCCAGCGTTTACCGTGGGCTTCAGTACAAGCGGCGTTCCACTTGCGCCCTAACCTGAGGTGTACCGAGGTAACCGCGAAAGGCACTTGCGGCAGAGGCGCCTTTCGCGGTGAAGGAATGAGAACTGCTGTTGCAGACTTTGCCGTGTGCGGCCGGACTGGCTTTTTTGTTGTGAACGACTGCATCTGTTACCGAGATGAACCCTTCCAGGTTGCCTTCCGATCAAGCAGACGTGGCGCTCGGGCCGGGAGCTGAGAAGGACCAGGATAGAGAGAACTCTTGATGAGTAGCAAGATTCACATACTCGGTAGGATGCGATTGATTTGTGTGGCGCTGGCGCTATTGTTGAGCACCCTCACGGGGACAGCGGAGACACCTCTGATCGGTGCTCAGATTTGGATCGAACCAGGCCAGACTCCTGCGCAGATCGATGGATGGTTTCGTCAGCTCAGCGAGGCCCACATGCCGGTGGCAAGGCTCTTTTTGATGTGGCCTGATCTGGAACCGAAGAAAGATGTTTGGGATTTCGCTCTGTACGACGAAGCGTTCCGGGCAGCCGAAAAACATCGTGTGCGCATTGTCGCCACACTGACGCCCAGCGGCCGTCCGCCCTTTCTGGGTGGTGATGGTGAGCAGGGAAACTCCATTGTTGGCTCCGAAGCCGACCGAGGCATTACTGCCGACTACATCGCGCGCGTCGTGAATCGTTACCGCGACAGCCCTGCGCTTGACACATGGATCCTGATGAACGAACCGGGCCAGGCTGCTTCGGCGCAGCCGCTGGCAATCATTGGATTCCGGTCATGGCTCGCGAGGCGCTACCGGGCCGTGGACGCACTGAATCGCGCTTGGGGCACGAACTATTCGTCCTTTGAGCAGGTGATCCCGGAGGGAAAGCAAAGCTCCTGGAACAAGACCGGGACGATCGACTGGATGACCTTCTGGCGCGGTTATCAAACAGAGCAGTTGGAATGGCTGGCGCAGCAGGTCCGCATGCACGATGCACAGCATCCGCTGCACCTGAATCCCCATGCTCTCGTTGGTAATCTTGCCCAGCTCTCAGACGATCTTCCATCCTGGCGACCCTTTCTGGATACGCTGGGATGTTCGATTCACCCGGCGTGGCACTTCGGTCTGCTAAAGCGTGATCAATATGCGCTTGGGGTTTCGTATGTAAACGATCTGGTCGACGGGAGCATCGAGCCGAAGCGGCATTGGGTGACCGAACTACAAGGGGGCACGAACATCGCGAGCGGAATCCAGCCGATGGACCCGACGGCGGAAGACGTTGCCCAATGGGTGTGGACCAGCGTGGGCGCGGGCGCGGACCGCGTCTTGTTCTGGCTCTTGAATGCACGCAGTGGAGGCGGAGAAGCAGGCGAGTGGTCTTTGCTCGACTTCCAGCAGCGGCCAAGTCTTCGGCTGCAAACCGCGTCGCAGATTGCTGAAATCCTGGAGACAAACCGTCGCTTTTTCGATGAGAGCAAACCCGTTCGGCCCGACGTGACGCTTGTGCTGAGTCTTGAAACCATGACGCTGGAGGATAACTCTGCACACAGTGACGAGCCAGGCAGAGACCGCGACGCACAGGTGCTCGAAACACTTGGCCTTTATCAGGCATTGGCCGAGTCTGGAGTGCCACCGCGGATCAAGCACTTCGATGACATTGTATGGAATCAGCCTGATGCTGGTCATCGCTCGGTGATCCTGCCGGATGTGCGAGCGCTTTCGCTGGAGCAATTAGATAAACTGGAGAGCTTTGTCCACAATGGCAACACATTGATCGTAACCGGGCTGACCGGTTTCTATGATCCTTACGTGAAAGCATGGCCCCTGGCAGGGTTTCCGCTGGCAAGGATTACGGGTGCAGAGCTTAAGGAAGTGCTGATACCTGCTGCTCCGCAGATTGACTGGGACCACGCGGGAGCATCACTGCCTGCATCTCTTTGGCTTGGCACGATCCACACTCTCAATGCCCAGCCGATTGCGAGTTGGAACGGAGAGACGACGGCCACAGTTCGCGATGTGCCGGGTGGCGGCAAGGTGATCTGGATTCCGTCTCTGGTTGGGTTGGGCGCATGGATGGGGGACTCAGCTCCTTTGGCAGCCTATCTTCATTCCACGCTGCAAAGCACTCTTGACGCAGAGCCGTTTCACTTTGCTAAGCCACAGCCTGGCTGCCTGTTGCGCGTGCTCAGGAATGAAGGCGTCTATGTGACGATTCTGGTAAACGGAGGTGCGCGGCCGGTGAGCTGCGAACTTACGGCTCCTTCCGCACTTCACTCGACGACGCTGTGGGGAGCCTCTGGAACCACCCCAACCGGCATCGAAAACGTTTCTTTGCCCCCTCAAGCAACGCTTGTGCAGCTCTGGAAATGACATCATGACTCACAAGGCCGCACTGAGGAGTAATACCTCGCCCGTTCTACTTATCGAGTTAGATGGGCGGCCTGACTTCGCGCGACCAATTCTTAGTCAAACCTCCTATGAACTTCAAGGGGACGTCAATGGCAAGAAATAAAGCCCCACGGCCGGTTTCGCGTCGCGGATTTCTTGGCTCAGCGTTTGCAGGAGCGGCCACCTCGTTGCTGCCGCGGGCGATTTCCGGCGAACCGGCACCATCGGCAATTGCAGCGTCCGAAGCTGCAGACGATGGCGCTCACGAGCAGATCCATGGACCAGCTTGCGCGAAGCCCGGGCGAACACTTATCGGCAATGTCCATGCGCTTCTGCCGGGAGCGGTTGCCTTCATCCGCGACGATCAAGCAGGGATCGTGCTGGATATCGGGTTTGACAGCACGGGCAAGCCCGGCTCTACAGCTCCGGATTGTTCATACAGCACGTGGAGTTTCAAAGTGGAGGACGCCAACCTTACGGTCGAATGGGGACGCGTGGGCCAGGAGGCCGCAGTCTTTCGCATTCGCACAGATCACAACGTGAGCCTGCTGATCAAGATTCCGGCTAATCCATGGCGTCCATTTTTCCATGGCCTCAACGTTGCGGATGGCGGCTTGGATGTTTCCGCGATTACCTTTGATGGGAGCTACATCCTGTGGAGCTTGCGGGTCGATCCCGAATCTCTCCGCGCAGTTCATTTGGGTAACGATGCTTCCGTCGAATTGCAGATCGAACCGGCCCGTCCGGCCCGTTTCGTCGCCGGCTATTCGGCCTTTCCCTCGATCGATATGGTGGACTCAACCATCGACCTTGCACGCGCCAGCTACACCAAGCACCGCGCCCAGGCACACGGTGAATGGGGAGACTTCGCGGGCGCAATCACTGACAATCTCAACAACAATCGGCTTTACAGCAGCCTTACGAAACGGGTCGGCAATGTTATCGGGAGGAGCGGCTGGCTCGTCAAAGATCCTGACTTCCTTCCTTACTTTACCTGGGACAGCTCGTTCAATGGGCTGCTGGCATCCATCGAAGACCCAGCAACAGCCAAGGAGACGATACGCACAGTGCTCCGGTACCAACTCCCGGACGGTATGATCTCGCAGGTCACCGAATGGCCAACCGGATCCGGGTCATTCGTCAATACGGCCTGCTCCAACCCGCCTGTCACTTCGCTCTGTGCCTGGAAGCTATATCAGCGATGGGGCGATAAGCAGTTCTTGCAAGAGGTCTATCCTCGTTTGTTGCGCTGGCATGACTGGTGGCCGAAGAACAGCGACGGGAACAGGAATGGTCTCCTCGAGTGGGGCTCGAAGACTGATTTCAGACTCGCTCGGCTGGCCACCGGGTGGGACGACACGCCGCACTTCGAGGGAGCCGGATTCGTAAACGGACAAATGACAGCCGACGCAGTGGACTTGAATTCCCTCTGGTCGCTTGACGCGGAGATGCTGTCGAAAATGGCGGTTGTGCTCAATCGGCCGGAAGAGGCGCGACGGCTTCAGGCGGAACATCTGGATATGAATCGCCGCATCAACGAGTCACTCTGGAACGAGGAGTTAGGCCTCTACTGCACGCGCCTGTGGAGTGAGAACTCCAAGCCAGGCGTCTTCCTCACTCGCATCACGCCGATGAACTTCTATCCATTGTTCTGTGGCGCTCCCGATGCCAACCGAGCACAGCGTGTGTTGCAGACGCTCACCGATCCCAGCAAGTTCTGGGGCCCCTGGTTGATCCCCACCCTGCCCTATGACGATCCTGAATATGCCACGCAGGAATATTGGAAGGGTCATATCTGGGGGCCAGTCAACTACCTGGTGTGGCTGGGACTCCGGCGTTACGGTACGCCGCGACAGCAAGCGGAGTTTGCTCGTCGCAGCGTGAACCTCTTCATGCGTAACTGGACCGCGCGCGGCACCTGCAATGAGAATTATCGAAGCACAGACGGTACAGGCGACGATCATCCACATTACACATGGGGAGCGCTGCTTTGCCAAATCGGCATCGAGGCGCTCTATGACATCGACGACGGCGGAAACCCGTTTGGATTGCAGAATGGGATGTTGACTGAGGACCTGGAGTTGCGCAACGTTCCTGCGGGTGGAAAGCTTTACACGATCTCGTCGATCAGTGGCAGGACCAGAGTTAAGCCGCAGCCTCTTTAGGTTGCGCGGCTCCGCTGGTTATTCCGGTCATGAAGGATAGAGGAAACAGGAAGAGCAGCTGTTAAATACGAGAATGATTGTTTGTGAAATATCAGGTGGATACGCTTCAGAGGAAGAAGGGAGTTCAGCGAATGTCTGTTTCGAGGCGCGAACTGATTGCATATGGAACAGCCGGAGCATTGACGGCGCTAACCAAGGGTACGCCGGCGATGGCAGAGGGGGTTGCGCAAAGCGGCCCGGCGCCAAGCCAGGTGCCCATGCAAGTAGCAACCGACAGGTCTCCGCACGTTGCGGCAGATGGACTCAACGGATACGATATGCGGGACCACCTGAAACCGAGACGCTTGACCATTGCGATGTGGGATGTTGCTTACGCGTTGCGCCACGGGCCAGGCGGCAGTTTCGCAGACTATGATCGCGTCCTCAATGAGGCGGTAGAGCGTGGTTACAATACCTTGCGTATTGACCCGATGCCCCAGTGGCTCGACTTCAGCAAACCCGACCAAATCCTGGAGTGGCCCGACCCGCACCAGCCCTATATGCCGTGGAATTGGAACACGGCGGTTAAAGGGCCGGTCGCTCTGTGGGTCATTGACTTTATCGAAAAGTTGCAGAAACGCAGCTCGCTCAATTACACATTGAGCGGTTGGTGGTTCATGCCGGGGTCGCCGACATCGCCTCCCGTGCCAGACGTTCTTCGGAAACCTTCGAGCATGGCCGAGGGAGCGGAGATGTGGGCGACGCTTTTGGCTGACTGGAAAAAGCGATTTGGATTCGACCGAATTGTCTATGTCGACATCGCAAACGAAACGCCGTATTTTTTCCCGGGTCTGCTGGCACAATTGAAAAAGGCCACAGGCGCGGGCTTTGACGAGTACCCTGTTTTCTCAGCCGAACAGGTATCTTTCCTGGCCAACGAAATCAACAAGGCATTGGGTCTCCTGCGGCGTGAATTCCCGGAGTTGCGTTTTACAACGTCGATTCACGGAGACTTGCGCTGGCTCGATGTGCCGATGGAACTCGACTGCCTCGATGTGCATTTCTATGCAGATGCCGATCCTCGCTGGACTGAGCGCACACGCTTCAACGAGTTTGTCGAAGATGGAATATTTGAAAAGGACCGCTGGTTCAAGGAGTTTTCAGAACGCTCAACCAAGACTGCCGCCTCGATAGCGCCCATGTTGCGCGCACGTCAAAGATTCAAGATGTCGGAGTTCGCAAATTGGGCGGCGCGCCGTGGGGCGCCTCTCACAACGTCGGAGGCTTGGGCGACTTGGTATTACATCGATGACCCGAGATTGGACTGGACCTGGCTGCTGGATTGGGCGAAGTGGTCGTGTGATGACGCAATCGCTTGCAAGTTCTGGGGCTGGACTCCGCATAATTATGCTCAACCGCAGTTTGCAAACTGGAAGGACGTGCAATGGCATCGCACGCTCAACGAACGCTTTTTGAAATCATGAGGCCAGTTATGATTTGGCTACAGGGCGTTGGGATGATCACCGCTCTGGTTGTATTCGCAATCGCCGTGAATCCAGTTGCCGCGCAATCCAACGCAGAGGCAACGCCGCCGACATTCACTTCCGAAACGGCAAAAATTGCCCAAGGCTTTCGGACCCCTGATCAATCAGATTCGATTGATCTGTCGAGTTCGGCAGGATATAACTGGGAACTTCGTCCCGAAAACGGAGCCTGGCAGTCCGTAAAAGTGCCAGAGGGTGGCTGGAAAACTCAAGGTTTCAAATGCGATGCTGGTACGTATCGCACGCACGTCAGAGTTCCGGCATTTGCCACCGGGCATGTTGTTCGCCTGGCGTTTGCCGCTGTGAACTTCGGGGCCGTTGTGTTGGCTGGCCCGGATGAGTCCCACTTGCAGAAGGTCGCTGAACATCTGAACGGCTGGATGCCATTCACGGCAGACATAACCGCTGTAGCCACGGCGGGAAGTGAACTGCTGGTGGAAGTCGAGGTGAAGGGCAGAGAGAAATATCGTCTGGCAAATGGACGCTTTGCTGTCGCTGAGGGAGCGTCGTGGTCCGCGGATGTTGCGGACGGGATACTGCGGGGGGTCGAACTGCAAGTGTTGCCGCGCATCCATGTCGAAGATGTTCACATCGTAACCACCCGCAATCCTGACCTGTTGACCATCACTGTCTCCGTGTCGAATGCTGACGACCGTCCGCAAGAAGTGAACATTTCCGGCGGGCTTCAATCCTGGAACAAGAGCTTCAACCAATATCCGAAGGTGCAACCGGCTACGGCGACAATACCAGCGCATGGAACAGTGAGCGTGTCCATGCCTCCCATCGTTTGGCCCCTCGGACTGAAAAGCTATTGGTGGCCAAACGTGCCCTATCGCCCTGGTTACAAAGCCCAACTGCACACCCTGTCATTCCAGCTTTACGCATCCGGCCATGCCATAGAAAGCAAGGCAACGCGCTTTGGGTTCAGGGAGTTCAGGGCGGTTGGCAATCACTACGAGTTGAATGGCGTTCACGTTAACCTACGTGGCGACAATCAGCAGGAAGCGAATTTTGGAACCGACGCATACGGTGTCAAGAGCGGCTTCGGACGGCCGACCGAAACCAATGGAGGATGGCCCGAGGCGGTGAATAATCTTCTTCGACTGAACTTCAATGTGATGAGAATCCACCAGATTCCTGCAACGCCGTACATGCTGGATGTTGCGGACGAAGAGGGGTTGATGCTGGTAGGGGAAAGCCCGTTACGCGGCTCCGAAGGAGGGCAGGAAGACTGGAAGGCCGGTCACGACAGCATGTTGGCAATGGACCGTGAAATGGTTTTTCGGGATCGCAATCACCCCTCTATCGTTCTGTGGAGCGCCGCGAACGAATGGGCAGAGCCAATTCAAGAAGCGGTCGCCGCAATAGATCTAGGAACTTGTTGAAATAGGTACCCGTTTGCGTCGGAGGTTGGTTGCCATTCGTCTAACAGACATGCGTGGAGACGAGCGGGATCAGGACGGTATGTTCAGCTATATATCGTTGGAGCAGCGTGTGCCTCAGCCTCATCCATTGCGGGCAGTTCGCAAGTTGACGGATGCTGTGCTGGGGACGTTGAGCCCCAAGTTCGATGCGTTGTATGCCACCTCGGGCCGTCCCTCGATTGCACCGGAGTACATTCTGCGGGCGCTTTTGTTGCAGGTGTTCTACTCAGTGCGCTCAGAGCGTTTGCTGGTCGAGCAGATCGACTACAACCTGCTGTTTCGCTGGTTTGTGGGTCTTGGCATGGATGACGCGGTGTGGAACCATGCGGTGTTTTCGAAAAACCGCGACCGGTTGCTGACTTCCGATGTGGCGCAGCAGTTCTTTGCCGAAGTGAACAAGCAGGCCAAGCGTTTTATGAGCGACGAACACTTTACGGTGGATGGCACGCTGATCCAGGCATGGGCCTCGCAGAAGAGCTTCCGTTCCAAAGACGGCTCCGACGATGGCGATGGCACGAACTTCCACGGCCAGAAGCGCTCCAACAAGACGCACGAGTCGACTACCGATGCCGACGCGCGGCTGTACAAAAAGAGTTATGGCAAGGAGTCGAAGTTGAGTTATCTGGGCCATGCGCTGGTGGAGAACCGCAACGGTTTGATTGCCGCGGCGATGGTGACGCACGCCGACGGTTACGCCGAGCGCGATGCAGCGCTGTTGATGCTTGCGCAAAAGCAAGAGGGCCGCTCACGCCGCATCACCGTGGGCGCCGACAAGGCTTATGATACGAAGGATTTCGTCAGTACGGTGCGGGAGTTGAACGTGACGCCGCACGTTACCAAGAACGACAAAGGCCGCACCAGCAATCTGGACCGCAGAACCACGCGCCAACCCGGCTATGCCATCAGCCTCAGCCGGCGATGGCTGATCGAAAAGGGCTTCGGATGGCTGAAGCAAACCGGCCAGCTGCGCCAGGTCAAGTTGCGCGGCCTGGAGAAAGTGGACTGGCTGTTCGTCTTCAGTTGCGCGGCGCACAACCTGATCCGGCTGCCGCGACTGATGGCTCAAGCACCGGAAATGCTCCGGGAGCAGTGTGCCTGAGCAACGGTTGCAGGCCCCGAGGATGATTCCCTGAGGCTCGCAAACCCCTATAAACTCCGGTCAGAACCGTACTTCAAACAGATTTCGAACAGGAAGAAACGGAAATCGCCAGGAAAGACGCCGCAATCAGGCGAATTTCAACGAGTTCCTAGTGGATGGGACAAGGCCGATCATCGCAGACGGTGTGAATGAGGACCTCGGACACGGGATCATTAACATGCAGCACTATGTGAATGATCTTGGAGGGCTGCCGTTAACAGGTGGCGCGGCGCGTCTTGATCGGCCTTACGGCGAAACCGAGGCGATCTGGGACGCAGATAACACGCTGCAAGGATTTGCCTGGATGGCCACGACCATTCGGCTAAGACGGGCGAAAGGGAATGCTGATTTACGAAACTACGTATTGAATAATGCATGGCCAAACTACGTGCCCGGCGAGAGTCCAGCAACGGAAATACTGGAGCGAGAGGTCAAGAAGCGCGGCGCACCGGCGAATTGGTCTATTCTGCCGGCGATCACCGATCCGTGGACCAATCCGAACATCAAATTGATTGTGAGTTTTCGGCAAGGGTGCGTGACGCGATTTAGCTGACCTTGTTACGTTCGATCAGCCGCCGAGGTCGGCTGATATTGAACGATAAAAGCGCATCTCCTATCCCCGAGCCGATCGTGCAATTGCAGCGACGGTTTGATGAGTTTCGCAGCAGTCGATCGCATCGGACGAAACTGCCTGAGACGCTTTGGCAGGCCGCGGTAGAGCTGGCTCGGGAGCACGGTCTGCATCCTGTTGCTCATCCTCTGCGGTTGGATTATATGGGGCTGAAGAGGCGGCTTGAGGGACTTCCGTCTCCCCAGAAGAAGGCAGCCGCGCCGGCATTCGTCGAATTGATTACTGCGCAACCTGCGACGGTGGCAGAGTGCGTGATCGAGTTCGAGTCCAGGATTGGAAGCAAGATGCGCATTCAGTGGAAAGGTTCTTCGACGCCTGACTGGGCAAACCTTCTTCGAGCGTGGCGGGAAGCAGAACGATGATCCATATCACGGCGCAGATGCGCGTGCTGGTAGCGATTGAGCCCGTCGATGGAAGAAAAGGGATAGATTCACTTGTTCGGGTCTGCCAGGGCCAGCTTGGAGAAGACCCTTTTTCCGGTTGTGTTTTTGTGTTCAGGAGCCGGAGAGGCACGTCGATTCGATTGCTCAGCTATGACGGCCAGGGATATTGGCTTGCGCAGAAGCGTCTTTCCAAAGGGCGATTCAGGTGGTGGCCGGAAGCGAACTCACCGGCCAAGGCGCTGGAGGCATACGAAGCCCAGTTGCTGATGGTGGCCGGAGATGTGTCGCGAGTGCACGCGGCGCCGATGTGGCGGCGAGTGAGCGTGCTGAAGTAAAGATCGCAACACACATATTTTTCCCTTGCGTTCCAAAGAGGACTGTTTCATAATGCTGGGCAATGGCAGAGCTCAGATATCGTGGGCGGGAGATCCGAGAGGAAGACATCCTCTATATACGCACGCTGATCGAGCAGTATCCGAAGGAAAGCCGCCGCAAGCTGTCGGTCAGAGTATGTGAAGCCTGGCAGTGGCGGCAGGCCAATGGCGCGCTGCGCGACATGGTATGCCGCGGCATGCTGCTGATGCTGGAGCGGGCCGGTCAGATCACGCTGCCGCCCGTTAGTTACGTGCGGCATAATCCGCTGGCACACAGAGCCCGGCCGGAGCCGGTGCTGATCGATAAGAGTCCCATCGAAGATCCGTTGCACAAACTTCAACCGCTCGAGTTCGAGCAGGTGCGTCGCAGCGCGCAGGAGCCGCTGTTCAACAGTCTGATGGAGGAGCATCACTATCTCGGTTGCGAGCAGCCGGTTGGAGAGGGGCTAAAGTTTTTGGTATGGGCTGAAGGCCGTCCCATCGCGTGCCTGGCCTGGTCATCGGCTCCACGTCACCTCGGCAGCCGCGACCGCTACATAGGCTGGGACGCTACTGCGCGACGCAACCGCATCCGCTTCATCGCTTACAACACGCGCTTCCTGATCCTGCCCTGGGTCCGCACCGAAAATCTAGCGTCGCATATCCTGGGTCGGATGGCTGCGCGGATTTCCGATGACTGGGAGCAGATGTACGGGCATCCCATTTACTTTTTGGAGACGTTCATCGATCCGGAACGGTTCCGTGGAACCTGTTACCGTGCGGCCAACTGGGTGCTGATGGGAAGGACGACGGGTCGAGGCAAGCAATCCAACAGCTATATTCCGAACCGGTCGATCAAGGAGGTTCTGGGATATCCGTTGACGAAGCGTTTTCGTGAACTGCTGGGGGGCGCGGCATGAAGAAGGCCAGGCGCCGCATCGACGTGAACCTGGAGGAGCTGGACCGGGTGCTGGACGGAGCGCGGGAAGCGCCGTTGAGCGA